>JAABUY010007781.1_pt1 | contig 10094 bp, 9 predicted proteins | sample 5560271 | NCBI WGS metagenome assembly JAABUY01 (sample SAMN10711886, study PRJNA513374) | rock metagenome | isolation source: Antarctica rocks | place: Antarctica: Victoria Land, University Valley
GCCCACAGCCGCGGCACGTCCGCCGGGCTGAGCAGCTTGCGCTGGCGCTTGAGCGCGTGGTGAATGTTGGTGGGCGGGCTGGGCACGAACGCGCCCGCCGCCGCCGCCGCCGCCGCGCCGCCGCCGCCGTTGCCGACCACTGTGCCGTCCTTGTGCCACAGCATGCGCTCGGGGCCGTCGGGCGCGCCGGCAGAGCGCGACGGGGCGCCGCCCCCGGGCCCTGCTGCCGCACGTGTATGTTCGCCGGCCCCCTCATGCACGGCACGTGAGGCGCGCGCGTCTCCCGGGCCGTGCGCGCCAGACCCTGCCGCGGCGACGCCGGGCACGGGCGCGGCGGCCGCTGCGGCGAGGTCCGCCACGAGCAGCGCGCGCGCGCCGGCGCTGTTGGGCGCGCCCAGCAGGCTGAGCCGCGGCAGGTAACCCATCACCGTCAGCGCCGCGGCGTAGCCCTGCGCCCCGGACGCGCGCTAAGGACAGCGGAGGCGCCCTGCACCCAATCTCTCCTGCGCACATGGAGGCGGCCTGGCCACCAGGCGCCCAGCTCTGCAAGCTGCACCACCGCTCGGACCGCCGTCGAACACCCACGCACGCTGCTCCGCCAGTCGTCGGGCGAGGCGCAGGCGCACCGCAGCGTGCACGGACAGGCAGGCATGCAGGGCGCGGGCCGACCCATAGTATCCCTTTAGGGTCTGATTGGAGGACGCAGGCCTGGGTGCGCCGAAGGGCGCGCGACCTTACAGCATTTTCTTTCCTTTGCATTCTATAGGCGCCACAGTAGGGTATAGGGTAATTATAACAGGGAGTGGGGTAGGGTGTAGTGCCGCACCTGCGGCAGCTTGAAGCTGGCGGAGCCCGCGAAGAAGGCGCTATCCTCGGAGCCGGCCGCCGCGTCGGCGCCTTCGCCGCCGCCCTTGGCGGCGGCCGCCTTGGGCGCGGGCGGCCGCCGGGCGGCCACGCGCAGGCCGGCCGGGGCGCTCGCGCGCGCAGGGCCAACGCCAGCGCCGTCCGCGGGGAGCTTGGAACCGGGCGTGGGGAACACACATCTGTGGACCCATGACCATGGCGTCGGGCAACTGCAAGAAGCTTTTCAGGACCCAGCGCATCTCTGCATTCATGGGCTTGCCAAGCATTCACTGTTACGTAAGTCAACAGTGTTGTGATGCTATGCAATGGTGTGAAGGCAAACATGCCATTCAGTGCACACGGGCTCCTACTCGCCAGGCACAGCTGCAGGACCCAAACGCTAAGGGCGCAGACAGCGACTGCGCACACACCACATGCTGACCTTGCAGCCACGTCTGCACATGCGTGCTCACCTCGTGCAGGGCGATGATGCAGCTTCAGCGACAGCAAGAGGATGAGAGGCGGCTCGGCGCGCACCGCAGGTGCCGCACATAGCACGCAAATACGTCCACAAAGCGCTCCTGCTGCCGCGTCTGCAGCGCGCCCGGCCGCCGGCGCCTGACCAGCGCGATGACGGCCGGCGCGTCGCCGTGGCCGCCCATGTACACCAGGTAGCATGCGATGGCGAGCCTGCGGCGTGCGCGTATAGGGTAGGGTACCGATACCCTAGCCTGCGGCGCGCGCGCGTCGGCCGGCGCATCATACGCGCTGCACTGAGGGCTGCGAGGCGGACTGCGCGCACGGGCGCAGCGCAGAGGGCCAGCACGGGCCAGTCGAGGTCAGGTGTGCGCCGCAGAGACTGCACACGTTGGGGCGGCACTCCCAGCGGTGCGCCGCGGCAGGGGGACCCACCCGGTGCGCCCCAGGCCGGCGTGGCAGTGCACTGCAAGCTTCGCGCGCTCAGCCGCGGCCGCAGCCATCAGCTGCACGCGCGCCGCCCCGCCGTCACCATGCAGCCACAGGGCCCCAGGTGCTCGCCGGATGCTCTCCTGCATGTCGAGCCAGCTGCCAGTCCTCCGCGCCGCGCCTCACCAGGCCCGGCTCTTGCCACCCAGAGCGGCAACAGCCAGCACGCTCGCCTCGCAGGCGCCCACCAAGCACGGGCGATCTCGCCGCAGGCGCCTGCAGGCGGGCCAGCGCGCCTCCTGCAGGTTGATGATGAGCCGCACGCCCGCCGCCGCCAGGGCCGCGGGCAGGCCGTGCGCGTCCAGGCTGTCCTGCCACGGGCGCGCTATGGCCAGCACGCCCGGCGTCACCCAGCTCGCGTGCAGACCCGCGAAAGCGCGCTCCGCCGCGGGCTGCGCAGCCGGGTCCTCCAGCGGGCATGACGCGCCGCCTGCGAGGTCCCTGTCCGGGCCTGAGCCGACAGGTCGCTCAGGCCGGTGCTGTCCCCAACACTGCGTTGCCGGGAGGTGGCAGAGGTCTGGTGGACCAGGGCGCCTTGGACTCACGGCGAAGCGGGGATCCCGAGTTTCGGCTCAGCTGGTGAACGCGGGACGCTTGAAAGCTGGAGCTGTCCTTGGAGCACCGCCCCGCTGCATTGCAAAGCAAAGAGAACAAGGAGGCAGTGCTTGGCGGAGGGCAGCAAGGCGCATAGCCTGCCGCCCTGCACGCTACACGCCGGTCCGCCCAGAGCGGCGCGCACCCTCGCAGAAGAAGCACTGCAGGCGCTCCCGGGCCTTGGACGCAGCCGACGCCGCAAAGTTGTTGGCCTGCGCGCAGCTCGCCGGCGCTCACGCGCAGCGGATGCACGCACGCCCCGCAGGCTTATTGCGCGTGCAGGCCGCACCGACTTGGCGTTGACGATGGAGGAGCGCAGCGGCGCCTTGTGCGGCCCGGCGCTGCCGTGCGCTTGGCTTTTGTGCGCCACGGGCACCTGCTCACTGCAGACGTTGCCCATCAGGCATCTGTGTCTGGCTGCGGCCACAACGCACTCGCTCTGGGCGCCTCTGGTAGCGTAGGCTGCGGCTTCAATTTGTACGACAACTCAGGGCTTTTTGCCCTAGGCAGCCTTGTCCTGCAGTGCGCTAAATCTATCTGAACAGAGAACGGTGTTCAAGGCTTTGAGATTGGTAGACTGGAGCATGGCCACCCAGCGGCTCAGCATTGGCGTGATTGGGCCGGGGCTGGTTGGCGCAGCGCTGCTGGACCAGCTGCTCAGTCACGTGCGCGCCCTGCGACAACCATTCAGCCTCCTGGCCACTGCACTCCTGCGCCGCACTCTGCTGCCTGCATTGCACGGAGTTGCCGCTCTCCGACCCGCACGCCTGTCGGCAGGCCGGCGCGCTGCGCGGCAGCCTCGGCATCGAGATGTGCGTCACGGCCGTTGCCAACTCGCGCGCCATGCTCCTTGGCACGCCGCTGGACCTGCGCACCTGGAAGGCCGACCTCGCCGCCCGGGTAGCGCTGCCCTGCACCTGTGCCCGCCCGCCTCTGCCTCACCTGTGGCGCTCGAGCGCGTGCCTGGAGCCGGCAGAGGCAGCATATAGGGCAGCGTACAGAACAGAAGCACGCCGGCGAGCAGGGGGTGCCCCTGGACCTGGCAGTGGCAGAACAGTGGGTCGGCGGCGAGCAGGGGGTGCCCCTGGACCTGGCGGCCTTCACGCAGCACCTGGGCGCCGCTCGGCTCCCGTGCGCGGTTGTGGACTGCACAGCGAGCGCCGCCGTGCCGGCCATGTATGCCAGGCGCGCCTGCCGGCGCCCTGTCGGCGCGCACGCGCCGGCAGGGGTGTCTGGAGCAGCTTGTGAGGCGCCTCGCGCCGCTTTCCGCAAGGCCAGGGCTCCCTCTCTGCTCATGGCCGACGAGTCTGCATGGTCCCGGGCTTGCGGCCCGCAACATGGTCAGCCGAAGCTACTAAGTGTCTGCATTCCCATTCCCTGCTGCAGCACTCGCCCACAGGCTGGCCGGTCCAAGAAGCTGCGCCGTTGCGCGTTGCCGCCCTGGCCAGCTAAGAAAGACAACAAAGCGTCTGTGGCATGCGGCGCGAGTGGGGGTGCCTGCATGTGCCGCCGTGGTGCAGCCGTCCTAGCGCCCCTGCATGCATGCGCCGACATCGGCCCTGGCGCGGCAGGTGGCTGGGCCAGGGCATCCATGTGGTGACCCCGAACAAGCGGCTGGGCTCGGGGCCCGCGCGCGAGTACCAGGCCGCGATGCAGGCCGCGCGGTCGGGCGGCGGAATGTTCTTCAGCGAGGCGCGCCACCCTGGGGCGCCACTGTGCGGCTGCATGCACGGCAGCCGCGCCCAGTTCATAGGCGGGGCCGGGCGGCGGACTGCTCGTGCGTGAGGCGCACTGCCTGGGCGAATCGCGCCGCAGCAACGGGATGGGCTTGCGAGGGCGCACCATGGGGTCGTGCCGCGAGCCGCGCTTGCAGGCACGGGGTCAGACGGAGAACGGCATTGCCAGCAGCGGTGATTGTGGTGCAGCCATCCACTATCATGCATACTCCTCCATGTGGGCAGGGTTCCAACCTCCCTTGTGCCAGGCCTTGGCCTGCACGGGAGCGCACAGGCGCTGGGCCCCGGCCAGTGCTGTCCGCTGCTCGAGCTACTGCAGACCGGGGATGCGCGGGCTGCTGACGCAGCACGCGCGATGCACGCATGCACTGCAAGCAGCCGCACCAGGCCGCACCGGCCCTCAGACCCCCGCGCCGCCGCACGCGGCGCCAGGCGACGGTCGGCGCGGGGCTGCCGGTGCTGTCGACCCTGGGCACGCTGCTGGCCACGGGCGACCGCGTGGAGCGCATCGAGGGCGTGCTCTCCGGCACGCTGTCGTACCTGTTCAACTCGTTTGCGCCCGGGCAGCGCTTCTCCGCGCTGGTCGCGGGCGCGCGCGCGGCAGGCTTCACTGAGCCGGACCCGCGCGATGACCTGTCGGGTGCGCCGTGACGGCCGACCGGCCCGCTCCTGCCGCGCGGCAGCTTCACAGCCGCGCCCTCCCAGCGGCTGGCGCGGCGGGGGCGCGGCCGTGGCGCGCCGCGGCGGGCGCCCCTGCGCGGGCCAGACCGGAGCGTTCCGTGTCCGAACCCACGCTGCCGACCTAGATGGCTGGGCTGGCTGATAAAGGTGGGTCAGGGTTAGGCAAGACCAGTGTGTCCCATGTCCGGGACAATGCTGCCGAACAGATGGCTGGGCTGGCTGACAAGCGCCCCAGGGCTGCAGGCATGGATGTGGCGCGCAAGGCGGTCATCCTCGCGCGCCAGTGCGGCCTGGACCTCGAGCTGAGCGACGTGTCACTGGAGAGCCTGGTGCCGGCCGCGCTGCGCGACGCAGGCTCCGCGGACGAGTTCCTGGCGCGGCTGCCCGAGGTGCGCAACGCCAGCGGCGCAGGGATCCCGGCTCGCGCGCTCCCGCGCGGCGAGCCGGGCTCACTTGACATGCGTCATTTGACATGCATTTGACGCGCCGCCGGGGAGCTGCACGCGTGGGCAGCGGAGTGCCCTCTGGTTGCTGGAGCGCTTGCTGGCATGGTGCACGTGGATGAACAGCCAGTGCACATGGGCGAACAGCCAGCAGCGCGGAGCTGGCGCGAGGCGTGCGCCCGCCTCTCATGACGCGCCGCTCTGCGCGGCAATGCAGGGGGCTAATCCGGCGGGCGCGCGCGCAGTTTGACGGCGACTTTGAGGCGCGCGCCGCGGGCGCGGCCGCAAGCGGCCGGGTGCTGCGGTATGTGGCGGCGATTGATATCGCCGCGGGCGCCTGCAGCGTGGGCCTGCAGGTGCGCGGGCGCACGGCGGCCTGCAACCGCCCAAGGGCTGCGCACTGAGGGGTGCCATGCGCACTGCATGTGTGCTCGTCCGCGAGCGCACCATGTGACGCCCACCTCGCCCTGCCTTTACAAAATTTCACATCTGCTGGGTTCCCATGATGTGTAGATAAGTGGCGCAGGCTGCCGCGCTGGGGGCCCAGCACCACGCGGGCGCGCGCGGCGCCCTGCCGAGCCCGTCATACACACCCCGAGCCCGTTACACCCTGCCCTACCCTTATGTCTATCTGGCGCGGCAGGCGGTACCGCGCGAGCACGCGTTTGCGCAGCTGAGCGCTTCCGACAACGTGGTCGCCTTCACCACTGGTCGCTACCAGGGGCAGCCGCTCGTAGTCCGGTGCGGCGCTGCGCGCCTGTGCATGCCCGGCCCCGACAGCCCGGCTCGCGACTGGAGGCGTCCGCATGCCCTGCGCATGTCTCGCGCACGCGAGCGAGCGCGCCGCTGGTGTGCTCGGCGCGCCCGCGCTTGGCGGCCGGGCGGCGGCGGCAGGGAGTTGCACGCGCCCATAGGGTCGCGCCTGTGGTAGAAGTCTACTCATTTTTTGCAGCCACCAACCTGGCGACCTGGCTCACTTTACCTGCTCCTCACTTCACCGACTTCACCCCGCCCGCATCGCCATTTGAATCGTGTGTCACACAGTGCCTACGATCAGTGCGAGTTTTCACCTCACCTGCCTGCACTGCAACCGTGCGCCCACCAGACAGCTGCTCCATGGCCGGTGTGGGCGCAGGGGCCCCGGCGCGGGCGCGGCGGTGACGGCGGCCGGCGTCTTTGGCGACCTGGTCCAACTGCCGCGCTGCTTGGGACCCGCCAGGGCGCCCAGCCCAGCCGCACCAGGGTAGCCTGGGCTCGGCAATCTTTCACCAGCACATGCACTGCCTGGGCACGGCCGGTAGGACCCTGCGGCGCCAGGGTGGCCCCGACAGGATGCCTGATGATTCAGGTCAGGATATCCGAGGGTCTCCATTGCGCGGCAGCAGGCAGAAGAGCATGCCAGCCTGCTGCTGGCCGGCTCAGCTCATATGGCGTTGCTGTGCTCCAGCATGGGCCCTAAATGCCTGCAAGGCAGGCGGCACATGAGCAGAGCGGGAGGGGGGCTAGGTGCAACCGGCCGCAGACTCTTGTGCTGTGTCGTGCCCGGAAGGGTGTGCCACGCATGTGTGGCATGCGATGCAAATGCAGGGGCTGTGGGCTGGAGGCGTGTGAATCTCAAGGCGCCCCACTGGGGCAGCCCCAGGCGGCGTCCGCGCCCGGCTCAGTGTATGCATGTAACACATGCCATGTATTGTTGAGTGCCACTTACTGAGTGGGCTACAAGATAAAGCTAGCAGCGCGCGGCTGGAAGTCTCCGGGGAAGTTCTCCCAAGGACCTTCAGGAGCAATGCAAGCGTTGTTCTGGCTCTGGCATTCCCAGCCAGAGTCCATGCAGACCCTTGTAGGGTACGGTCTATTGGGCTTCATTTTCGGAAAAGCAGCTGCTTTCACGGGAGCTCGCGGCACGAAGAACACGCGTCGGTGCTGTGTGTGTGTGGTCTCGTGCTGCAGTCACTGCGCAGGTGATCCTCTGACCCACACGGCATTCTGAGGCCCGGGAGCTGCCAGGGACGATGATACGCACCATGGCCCGCGGGACGGACGTGCACGCCCTGGAGGGTGAGCGCCCGACCTGGCCAGCAGGCTCAGCGAGCCGGGGCGGCCGAACATCTGAAACTGAGGGGTCAGTCCTTGCCTGACCAGCCAGAGCAGGACTTCCTCAGTGAGCCAGCCGTGCGGCGGCCAGTGCGCTGCAGGCGGGACAAGAAGGCAGATCCCGCGCAACCGGCCGCGCACTGCCGGCCTGAGGCGCCCTGCGCACTGCTGTGCACTGGGACTGCGTGGGCAGTGGCCCGCGCCTGTTCCCCGCCTGCACTGGCGGGTGGCGCGCGCTGCGGCAGAACCCTGACTGCGCACGGCGCGCGCGTGCAGCGGACGACATCATGGAGCTGCCGAGCGTGCACGAGGAGCTGCGCCGCTTCTTCATGCCGCAGCTGTACGTGGCGCCGGCCGCGGAGAAGGTGGAGGAGAAGGTGTGCAGCCGCACGCTTGCGGCTTAACATTCGAACGCGGCGCGGGGGGCGGCGGTGCATGGAGCGCTGCCAGATGCGAGGCAGGCCTGCGTGCCCCGCACACGCAGGGCACCTTAGAGCAGGCAAGCATCTCTTTCTCTCAGCACGCTTCAGACAGCACACATACCGCACGGCCACTGCCGGCAGTGGCAGTCCGCTTCCAGATCCGGCTCTGCTTCCCTCTCTGCACTGCAAGGGGGGCAGGGGTGGCGCTGGCTGTAGAGCGATTGTGGGAGCCGTTCACGCGCGACCACCGGGCCAGAGCAACTGGGCGAACCTCAAGTAATCATGACGTGGGTTCCTTACCCACGTCAATGTGGGTGACCGTGACGTGGGCGCGGCAGCCGGAGCTCGAGGATGTCAAGGAGGCGGACGCGCCGCTGCCGGACCTCGCCGCGCCGCTGGCGCACCTCGCCGCGCCGCCGGCCGCGGCCGCAGCGCCCGAGGCGGAGCCGGCCGCGCCGGCGGCGGAGGCAGCGGCGCCGCCTGCGGCCGCGCCGCCGCCGCCGGCCCTGGCGCCGGCCGAGCTGACGTCCGCGTACCGCCCGGCCGCGCCCGCCGCGGCGCAGGCGCTCAAGCCCGCGCCCGCGCCCGCCAAGGGCGCCTGGTGGTCGCGCGGGGGCGGCAAGCCGCGGTGCGCGCTCGCGCCTGGCCGCGCCCCCGCCGCGCGGGCGCTCCGCTGTGCAGCGCTGCTGCACAGCTGCGTAGAGGTACAGCGGCCACACATGCTGCGAATGCGCAGGGTCCAACAGCCTGCCATGCCGCCCACGCCAGCGCCTGCTCTTATGCATGCCTGAGCTAAACCGCTGGTAGCTGCCCTCCACCGAAGATGGTGGACGGTGTGTGTTGCAGCTGTGGCCGTGCTGAGGCGGGTGTGGCCCGCTGCGCGCAGTGCTCGCAAGGATGACGCAGTGCTGCCCAAGTCGCCGCAGCGCTTCTCGTTCGCAAACTCCAAGCGCGTCGCGGCAGCGCCGGCGCCTGCCGACATTGCTGCGCGCGCCTCCGGCGCCGCGCTCGATGCCAAGCCCCTGCCCGCCGAGAGCGCCGTGTCCGCCGCCGACGCCGCGGCCGGCGCGGCGCCTGCGGACGTGGCCCCTGCGCCCGCATACAATGCCGCCCATCTCGCGGAGCCCGCAGCCGACGCCCAGGAGGCTGAGGTTGTCATCGTGGGCGCTCCGGAGGGTGAGGCGTCGGCCGAGCTGGCCGCGCACGTGCACACGCACGCAGCGCAGGGAGCCGCCGCGGCGGCGGGCGCGGCGGCGGGCGCGGAGGGCGCCCATGGCCTGACCGTCGGCGCAACGCCCTCGGCCGTGGCCGAAGAGGTGGAGGCCGTGTTCGCGCCCGCCCCAGAGGAGCGCGCGGCGGCGGCGCCGGCGGCACCCGACAGCCTGCTGACCTGCTGCGCCATGCTGCCGGCGGCGCCGACGGCCGAGCCCGCCGCCGACCAGCCCGTGGCCGACAAGGCGGCCGCCGCGCCGCCCGCCGCGCCGCCCGCCGCGCCGCGCGGCGCGCCGCCCGCCGCGCTGCTGCCGGCCGTTCCGGAGGCCGACGAGGCCGCGCCGCAGGCACGCGCGGGCCCCGTCGCACCCCGCAGCGCTTGCGCTTCCAGGGCCGCGGCACTTGCTTGGTGTGCCGGCGGCCGTGGCTGAGACCTGTAACCCACCAGCCCTTGCAGTGTTCCTTGCATGGTGTTATATAGCTGCCGTTTCTGACAGCTCCGCGCCTGCTGGTCAGGACGCCGGGAGCTGGCTGGTCGGCGCGCCGCCCGCCGCCGCCGAGCAGCGGCACCTGGCCGCCGCGCCGGCGCACACGCTGGAGCCCGCCAAGCATGGCATGGGACATGAGGCCGCCGCGCCGGCGGCCGCGGGCGCCCCGGCCACCATCTACGAGGACCCTGTGCACGAGGCCGAGCTGGCGGAGGGCGGCGCCGGCATCCACAACCACGCCGGCGGCCACAACCAAGAAGTGGGCCTGCCGGCCGAGCACGTGCTGCAGACCCAGCACGCGGGCGAGGTGCCTGGCGCGCTCGCGCCGGCGGCGGCTGCCGCGCACGGCGCCGATCACCACGCCGGTGGGGACCTAGGGCTCCTGCATGTCCTTTAAAACAGCAAGCTTTACTGCATCAAACTGCATGCACCCTGGAAAGGGCTGGCTCTCGATCACAATGAGCTGTGGGCCGCTCCGTTTCTCTGCCAGCACTCTCGGCAACACTGCTGGCAGCACCACCACAGGACACAGTCCGTCAGCGGACAGCGTCCTGCGTGCTGCGCAGCGTACACCCTGACGGCCGCACCCAGGATTCCCTGCTTTCATGCCCCCAG
>JAABUY010007784.1_pt1 | contig 10093 bp, 11 predicted proteins | sample 5560271 | NCBI WGS metagenome assembly JAABUY01 (sample SAMN10711886, study PRJNA513374) | rock metagenome | isolation source: Antarctica rocks | place: Antarctica: Victoria Land, University Valley
ACATTCTACAGGATGAAGTAGAGGCCTACTTAGACAAGCGCCACATCATCGACATCTTGCATGACTTCTCAGGCTCCCACCCCCCTCTCGCCACCCTGCTCAGCTGCTTGCGCCCCCTGCAGCCCCGTTTGTACAGTATATCCAGTAGCCAGCTGGAGCATCCTACACATGTACAGATCACAGTTGCTGTTGTGAAGTACATGGCGCTTGGCAGAAACAGGATTGGAGTGACTTCCACCTTCCTCAAAGAGAGGATGCAAGTATGCTGCATCCCCTGTGCCTCAGGGCCTTTGCTAGTCCTTGTGCACATGCCTGTTGCATGCCCCAAGTGATGCCACATGCAGTGTATGAGCTAATGGCACAACCTGCTGCTGCTGTTCGGCATCTCGGCATGCCTAGGCTACTCAAGCTGTTGACAACCACCCTATGTCATTTGAGGCACAGCACTGCTTGTGCTGCATCCTTGTGTGCTCTCAGCTGTTCCTGCCAGTTACAATGCAATGCTGTGTAGGTGTCTAGGTCTTGCATGCATTTGGATCACCAGCTGCCATGGTTGACAGCGTCTGCTGTACATAAATTATGACGCTGTTGGTGGCAGTGCAGGTGGGTGATCATGTGCCAGTGTATGTAGCCAAGAATCCAGACTTCAGACTTCCTAAGGACCAGGATACTCCCATCATCATGGTGGGCCCTGGCACAGGCCTTGCCCCCTTCAGGTCCCCAATTCCTTCCACCCTGCCTTTGCAACACCGGTTGTGATGACAGACACGTTTGGACATAGTTATGTCATCTGGCCATTGCTGCAGCTCTCTTTGCTCAAAAATCACACCTGATTAGCAACATAATCTTTGGATACAACTCGCTTGCAAAATAGACTGACTGGCGCCCCACCTGCAATGCAGGTCCTTCATGCAGGAGCGGATACACAGCCAGCAGAGCTCAGGCTTGCAGCTTGGGCAGAGTGTGCTGTACTTTGGTTGCCGCCGCTCTGACCAGGACTACCTGTATGGCCCACAGCTGCAGCAGTGGGCTGATCAGGGTCGCCTCACCCTGTTTACTGCTTTCTCCAGGCAGAAGGTCAGTGCCAGCAGTGCATGCAGACGCATATAATTCTGACTTTGAGGGGAGTTGCAAGTTGGAAAAGAACAAAAAGCCAGTTGCAAGTTGAACAGTTACTCCAAAAGTGGCCATGCTGTTGTCATTGTGAGTTTTCCAATCAACCTTTCTCTGGCTGGCCTCCTAGCATTGGCTGGTGTTGTATCAGCGCCTAGAAGTGAAAGTGCAGAAAGGCAGGCAAGCAAATGTACTTGCAATTCACAGATATTGACAACTCTGGGAGTCAGTATCCATGCACACTTACAATATGTTGTATGTTACCACATGCTCTGGTCACATAGTTGGTATCCTGCTATGCCACTGCAGGCCCAGAAGGTGTACGTTCAAGACAGGTTGAGAGAGAGTGGTAAGCTTGTGTGGCAGCTGCTGCAAGAGGGGGCGCATTTCTATGTCTGCGGTGATGCAGCCCACATGGCTGGCTCTGTGGAACAGGCCCTGCTGCACATCATTCAGCACCACCAGGTTTAGCCTGCTTTTGTATGCACTCCACCTTTTTTTGTTGTATGCAATAGCAGAAGAGAGCATAAAGGCTATGATGATACGTACTTTGCTAGCTACATCCATTCTGCTTACAGCATCCGGTGTGCATTGCTATCAACACACATTACCATATATTGCATGCACAGAATGCAACATTCTGCTGAAGATTTAACGGACTGACTGGGAGCACAGTGCATTGTGTGGTGTCAAGTCTTCAGCAGCATACCATATTGTGCCAGATAATGGTAATACACGTCCCTTGCTGTGTGCTCAGGACAATGGGGATAAACAGAGTGCAGAGCAGTACCTGGAGGCTTTACGACAACAGGAGCGCTACCAAAGAGATGTCTGGTTCTGAGAAACACTATCATGCGACACATTTTGTGAGAGATCTTGTGAGAGATGCATTGTTTAGCCTAAGACTAGTAGTTGACAAGGTGACAGGGTTAGATGCCTCAACAATCTGTTGCAATATCTGACAGAAAGTGCTAGGTGACAAACGAATGACGACATCTCCATTTTGTTGGACTGAAGACTCTAGCTTGAGCTGTGCAGCAGCTGTTCATCTTCAGGATGATGAGCTGGCCTGTGCTAGGCAGACATGTGTATGCAATGGTGTTGACCAGGTGGCCACAAGGGACACCAGGCACAATTGACCATTCACCATTCTGATGTATATCAGAACGTCACAGCATGACATTGACACGTGTGTGTGTGTGTGCGATACCTGCCTGGTAAGCTGCGACCTTTGCATGACTAAGACGTCGTTGAGGGAATATTGCCATAAGCACATGGTGCATGCATCATCATACTGTTCCAAATGATTCTTCCCACCTGTTGCATCAGACTTGCCCCAACTCGACGGTGCAGCCTCGGGACAGCAACTCATCGTGGTTCACCTGCAGCTTCGCATTGCTTTGTGGTGACACCCAACTCTTTGCCTTCCGATCTCTCGCCGTCTCATTTACACCAGGTGAGATCCGTGTGTCCTGTGTGAAGCTCGCACGTCAGTGCAGGTAGCTCGCAGATCACTGCGCTTGCAAAACAGCCATGAGCCATGTAGTTCAGCAACACTTGATTTCTTTGCATGGTGAAATACAGTGTAGCTGGCAGTGCTGAACGTCTGCTTTGACCCTGTTTAGCCCGGTACCCTGTACAGTACCCTGTACATGTGCTGATCTACTCGCTGTCAGTACTACTTCTTGTTGACTGCAGCTTCCACCATGAACAAAATGAGTATGGCAGCCATCGCTGTTCTTCTTGTGTCTGTGATGTTCATTGGCGCGCAAAGTCGCAAGACCCTGGGAACTGTCGACGTCGCCACTATCGAGGCGATGGAGCACCAGAGGATTCTGGCCGAGTCGGAGGAGGTCCACCAGCTACGGGAACGAATGTTGCAGCAAGGTAAGGTTGTGGATGCCTTTGTGCTAATCACCTGCGCGGATTCTCTTTCAACGTCTGGAGAGCTCAGGCGTTGCTGTGATGCGGGTGTTCAGGCAACCCGCGAAGCTGATACATGCACGCCCTTGCGCTCAGTACAATTGCTGTGTGCCTTGTTGTCAAACACTTAGGGGCTGTGCCATCCACGCAAACAGCATAACGCTGCATGCCTCCCTGGGCAGCCCGGTACAATACTTGGCTTCTCATTAAATTGATGCCGAAAGGTGTAGTCTTTTCTTTTCTAACGCTGCATGCCCCAACCTTCAAGTATACACTAATACACCTAAAGCTGTTGTCAAAGTAAGTGCATTCCTTATCAGAACAAAAGCATAGCTTACGGGACACATGGAAGCCTGACATCTTTCACCCTCTGGCTTTCTTTAAATCAGTGCAGAAAAACATAGTCTTTTCTTTTCTTTCACAGCATGCATGCACAATGTAGGACCTATCTGCTCAGCTGTGCACCATCATCACAGCCGCTCACTTGCTTTAATTTGACACTCAAAAGTGTTGCTTGTAGCTGCGACATACACATCCAGTGGCCATGGCGGTCCTGCTCCTGCCCCTGCACCCCCAGCCACCCCCGAAGGCACAGCTACCCCTGGGCTGCCAGAGCAAGAAGCATCTCCATAGATTGCTTCACCTTCTTTGCCTTAACTGTCCCGGAGTGTGATTGTGGCACGCGCGTCCCAATTTGAGATCTTCAGGATCTTCTTTGGCACAAACGTTTGCTTAGCAGATGCAGTCACAACTAAAGTATCATAGTTAGAATGCCACAGTGGCCAAAATCTTACTTGAATGTCATGACCACCAGCACCAATGATTTTGGCATATCTGTACAGCTGTCTTGAATGACTGATGACCAACAGCATTGATGATTCTAGACCTGATGCACCCTTGCGCACTTGATCCTGAACTTAGTGAGTTGTCAAAATTCTATCAAATTGGTCAATACCTCGAGCTGTAAATGCGCTACACGTCTTGCAGCAGATGTGCTGTCTGCAGACAGCTGCTTGCCTCTGCACTTGTTGCATTTGCGAGAGTACAGTGTATCGAAGTGAACATGTGGTATCTGGGTCGGCGGAAATCTATTGGACTTTGGCAAACTGATTGTGTTTGGAATACGTATTGTTGTGAATGGCTCTGCGCAATGAACCCGGACGGAATGCCGTTTTGGTAACCAATGGAGTATTTACACACTGCACTATGTCATATGTCCACGTGCATGCACATGGGTACAGATACATGTGCAGATCTGAGGAGCATTTTGAGGGGTTTGTCAAGACGAGCATGCATATGTGTCTGCAGCCTGATGTTTGATGCAAGACTTGCGCCTGCTCACCATGTCTGATTCACACATGTACATAGCAGTCTCTAACTCAAAGGTGAATTAATTCACAGATGAGCACGATTGCTTTCTAAGTTAGCCATGCCGGGTGATCAGGGGACAATCACTACTCCTTTGCTGCCGAGAATATAGCGCCATCTGTTCTGTCAGTCTTGCACGTCTGGTCCAACAACTTGTTTTGGAACATCATTGTCTTACAAGTAAGTACTAATAGGGCAAGGGCCCTTCCCCCAGGGGGATCCTCCTTACATTCGGCTTGTTGGACGGCACATGGTTCCTGAACGGCTATCGTGCAACGCACCATCGAGGCAGTGGACTGCTTGCAAGCGATGTCTCGAGACACCTAGCTCTTGTTGACTGAGGCAGCAGCCATTTCGAATGCCTTGCACCCAGGCATGTTCAGCATTGGAGCTCTTGTCGCGTCAGTATCACTGTCACTGTAGTTGCTACGAATCTCTGTGCGCAGCAAAGTGAACGTCTATGTGTCATCCATCCGTTCGCGATGTATTGCCAGCATGGCCTATGTGCTTTGCATGCCGTGGATGTGTGCCACAAAATCAATTGTGGCTCGGCCACGAAGGAAAGCTGCTCTCGTGACTGATTAATAAACGCCACGTGTACGTCCACATTACGATCTTATTATGGTTGTGAGTGGCGTTTATGCCATAGGCGCATATATAAGCTGTTCAGTGCAATCGCACTGCATCTCGTGGCTCGTTGTTCGGGCTTTGCTTGTCATCTGCATCTTATTCGACACTGCTGACTGACTGTGTCGTTCGGTCGTGCTCGCATTGATTTCGAACTTGCAGTGCCTAGGCCTCGACCCGGCTTATGTCGACGGATCAATAGCGTGTTGTATAAGATACCACATTTTTTTTGCATATAAAGAAGTTCAGACCTGGTGTAACGGTGAAGCTGCGCACTAAGTCTTGGTGAAGCGGCTATAGCCATATAGGATGTCGAGGTCGAGCATCCCTCTGTCCTTAGCAACATTGCTTGTGTTGCTCGTGGCAACATCTGCTCAAGTCGTCATCGACAGCGTGGTGGCACCTTCCGAGGAGCCAGCACCATCAGCGGTATGACAACATTTACACGACCCTGCGTATATCTATACGTACCGTTGCATCTTGTCAACTTTGCGACATTTCGACGCTGTATATTAATCCGTATGTTACACGTTTGTTGGGTATTACTCCGTTCAATTTTGGAGGCGGAAATCTCAAGCTGCAAGGGTGCTTGCAGAATGCACAAAATGTCAGTTACAAGTATGGTTTTGCTGCACAAGAGTGGATCCAGTACCCAGGAGGACTCTACAAAGCATCCAGCACTGCCAACTTCCCAGCTTCCGACAAAATGTCTGGGGCACTGTTTAAATTGAACCCTGGAGGCTTGCGTGAGATGCATTGGCACAACCCCAATGAGTGGGGATTTGTGCTCAATGGTACATGCAGAGCCACACTGGTCAATCAAGGGTCAACACATATGGTTGAGTCATGTAAGCTTCTGTCAACATAGGCAGTGGCTGTATGGAGTGTCTGTCAACAACCTCACTGGATCTGGTGCAATGCCTGCAGCTGCAATTGGTAATGTGAAAGTTCCCTGTGAGGGTGCTACCGGTCATGCCTGCGGTTATGTCACATGTGCACAGCAACATCATCGGTAGAGTGTCAAGCACCGACAGCGCGCTGTGTAACAAACATAAATTTCTGCATCAGTCAAGTTGATGAAGTGCTGACGAAGATGAACTGACCTGCAGGGGATTTTGACAATGGTGACATCTGGTTCTTCCCTGGCAACTTTGGGCATGTCATCCTGGGTGTGGATCCAGAGTTTGGCTGCACATACATGACCTCATACGATCAGGGTGACTTTGACGAGCGTCTTGATGCCCAGGGCCTGTCAGGCTGGTATACACAAGCACCTGCTGCTATCGCTGCACAGGTGACTCTCTGCACCATACAGCATTCAATGCAGTTTGCGGCTGTTGCATCATCACACACACCAATTCGATACCTGCTTTTGATTACACCATGGCGACCACTTCTGCAAGTGAGGCTTTTGCTGCACGTTTCCCCATTTGAACGGTCGGAACTTGCTCATTGAATGCTCTTGGGTCATGTATAAGCCAGCATATTGCATGTCAGCTTGTGCTATTTCTCAAGTTGCACATGAGCACCAAGAGATGGTTGACAGTGGTGACAGTAGTGTGCATGCGTCTGGTAACGGTTTCCGTAGTGACAGCCTGTTCAGCCATGCATCAAACATTCAGAGGCTGATGTGCCGTTGCGTGCAGGCTTTTGGTCTCCCCAACACATCCATGATCACCGCAAATCTGGTCAATGGAACCAACAATTTCTTGCCTCAAGGCAATCTGACCGAGCTAATTGCTGGGGACAGCACACCGTCCCCAGTGCTAGCTGCCACATCAGCACCCCTCACTTCTCAAGTCAACTCCATGACTCACCGATACGCGTTTGGAACAGCAGGCTACCTGGAGGTATGGCGCTACAGATTGCCATTCATTGCACCTTGCCTATGCCAACAAATGCAAAACCTGATTGGACGTGCGTTTGCTCATTAATTCGTGTTGTTCCATAACATGCATTTTGCATCTCGAGAAATAGTTGCGCATCAAGCTCAACAGAATTGAGTCATGCTGTTGGGTCTGGACATGTTGGTATTTGGGCATGCAATGCAATTTTAAATTGAGGTTGTTCAGTATGGTCAATTCAGCATTTAGCAATGCTGCAAGCCACCTGATGTTTTTGCAGGTGAGCACTGATGGCGGCACTGTTCGCACTGCTGATTCACAGTACTTCCCGGCCTCCACAGCTATGTCAGGATCACTGGTGCACTTTAAGCCTGGGGCCCTGCGTCAGATGCACTGGCATGTGAATGAGGATGAGTGGCAGTTCGTCATCAATGGGACAGTAGAGGTAATCAGGGACTGCGAGCTTAAGTTTGTTGCTGCGTCAGTGCATGCTGGTATACTACAAGTTGCACATGGTGACTCCTGTGTGGCACATGCTGCTTGTCATGTGGTGTCATGGTATGTCTTGAACTTGCTGTTCCTTTTTGATGCATGTAGTTGCTGTACAACAAAGTGGAAACTGCTCTTGTGCATTCACACGCAAACGTCACAATTCTGAAAGCACATTTGTGTGTCCCAGCCAGCAACAGAGAGTCTCATCTTCAGCTTCTTATCAGCCTTGGTGTTCCCGGTAAGTACCTACATTTTAGGAACTGTATTTTGAATTCATGCGTTCTGCATACAAGGCAAGGGACATGTTAAGGCGAGCCACCAGGCAAGCAGCTGCAGCATTGTACAGACTGGCTGCTGTTCTGTCTGCAGATTCAGCTGTACAATGGCCTGGGTGCATTATCAGGAGTCAACACTCTAGGGCCCAATGACTTAGGCGTTGCCCCTGCCGGAATTGGACACTTCATTAAAAATGCAGGTCCGGCCCTTGTGTCTGCCAGTGCTGCAATCCATACTTGTATGCAGTTCCTATCTGTACTGAGCAACACTCACTGACCGCAGTCTCCTCAACTCTGTTCATTTCAGCTCGTGAGACAATAAGCCCAGCACATGCTGTACTGCATGTCAAGGATGCTTCACCAGACATTCTGTGTAAGGCAGCTGCCTACAAGCCAAGCAGCTTTTGTCTGACAGCATTACCAACCGAGTTGTAGGTGTACAACATGTTGGCAACTGTGCTATCATGGCTTCACAAATAAGCATGCAGATGTTGTGATGCAGACCCTGAAAATGATGCATGGATGATACTGGTGTTCAATAATGGATCCTTTACCAACTTGGAGATCGAAGACTGGATTGGCAACTTCCCTCTCTCGGTATGTACTGTCCAGAGACTTGTCATACACTTCCTCCAGTGGCATATTGTGTGTTGTATCATGCTGGTCTCAATGCATGTTGCGTTGCGTTTGGCATACAGCCCTTTGTGCATCTGACAAATCACAGAGAAAACCCTATGGTCAGTAGTCAGTTAGGCAAATATATATATATATATGTCTGAAGCTGGTCAATGGCCAGACCACAATCCCCAGCATGACTGTGTGGACATTGACTTTGCGTCTGGACATGCTGGGACAGTTTTAGGACTGACCGATCTGTTTGGTGCAGTACACGGCATTGAGCCTGAATACCAGCCTGGACTTTGTGCAGCAGTTCAACTTCTCCAGGTCTGGCCTGGTGGCACAAGGACCGGCCGCCAAGCCTGACACTATTTACACCATCTAGGCGCACTGTGTCCTCTGCACACAATGGGCATGGCCACTCCTGAAGTCTGATTGCAAAAAGAATTCAATTCATGTGTTTGTCTGAAAGTTCACTTGTGATCATCATTCTGCGGCAATATTTGTGAAGCAATACAAGTTGCATCATTTGTTGTTGTACGGATTCCATGTGCAAGCACGGTCCTTGCAAGTATTCTGTGTGATCTGTTCCCCACCATCAGGGGTGCTGTTCACACAGCATACATACAAGAGTTTGCAGAACCATTACAGGATGTTTCTGAGCGGGATGTAATGACTGGCATAGGGCTTAGTGGCATGTTACAAACTGCCATGCACGTGTAAGTTCAAGCTGTGTCGTCTGCTTCCATTTGGTGACTTCTTGCATGCACAGTACTTGATGGCCAGACTGTCTTGGTACGGTTTGTCAATTTTGTCTCCATGTCTTGCCCGTGACAGGAGTGTTTTTAGAAAAGCAAGTCTCATGGCGTAGTGCATGTACACCACTAGACTAGTGTACTGCTCAATAACAAACATTTCTACTTCAAAAAGTTTGTGGCTTGCTGAACCCGACTGATGCCATTGTGATCATAAGAGACTAAATACTTGCTGGCCGTCGCCAACTGACATCTGCTTCATCTACCTGAGTGTACCAGGTTGATCTTTACTGCATGCGTGATGACCATCACACCACTATAAGGACACATGGAAATCGATAGCTGCCTGATCAGGTCCACTGTGTTTTGATCTAAGACTTGACTTGCTGCCACAAATTCAATGAGCGGCAAACTGGATGGGCTGCCAACCTCTATAATACAGACAATCTCAATGCAAATCAGTACTATCTGAGCATGAAGACACAAGCGGGCATGGTGTGCTTGGTGTGAAAGGCTGAGCCTGCACAACTCAGCCTTCTTTTACATGCTGCTTAGACTTGTAATACTTCTGTTCACTTGCAACCTTCTTTGCATTACGATCCTCATAAGCTTTTCTGTTGGCAAATATGCGGTTGATGATGGTTGCTGTGGTCATGTCTGACGGGCTCTCTAGCTGCCTGCATACAACACATGGCACTCAGCTCTCCCTCACTGGTAAGCAGAGCTCGCCAAACAGTGCTGAAGATTAAGTTTACACAGAGTCATAACAATCAATTGGGCATTTCTCCATGGCACGCCTTTGATTTGCCAACCAGATGTAATGAGCACTACACATGGCATGCACACCAGATATTGTGTAGAGGCGGAGGCTTGCCTGAACATGTTGCTTGCTTTGGGTGCTGAGTAGCGCTGCTGTGAGGAGCTCTCGGCCTTCCTGTCCAGGCTGGTCTCACTGATGGTGCCTCTCACCACCAAGCTGATGTTGAAGGTGGTCATCAGGTCTTCACTCATCTCCAAGGGGGCACCTGTCACCCATGCCATGCAGATTTGCAGCCGGTGGCCAGGACACAAGAAGCAA
>JAABUY010007786.1_pt1 | contig 10091 bp, 9 predicted proteins | sample 5560271 | NCBI WGS metagenome assembly JAABUY01 (sample SAMN10711886, study PRJNA513374) | rock metagenome | isolation source: Antarctica rocks | place: Antarctica: Victoria Land, University Valley
AGCTGTTGAAGGCGCTGCGCAGCGGCGGCGCGTCGCTGATCGGCCGCTCGGCCATGTGCGGCGGCTCGCCATGCTCGTGCAGCACCAGGTGCACGGCGCGGACCAGGTGGTTCAGCACGGCTTGCGAAGCCTCGGGCAGCCAGATCACCGCGTAGCCCTGCTCCATGCCGTCGCGGCCGAGGTGGCGGCAGTCGTGGCAGGGCGGGCAGGCGGTGGCGAGGCCGGCCAGCACCGGGCGTCCCTGGCCGGCGTCGAGGCGGACGACCTCCTGATGGCCTTCGGCCTGGAAGCCGCAGAACCGGCAGGCGTGCCCGTCCCGCCCGAACACCTGGGCCGCGACGCCCTCCTCGATCCGCAGCGGGTCCTGCCGCCAGCGCGACGGGTCGGCCGCGAGGGCAAGGGGAAGGCGTTGCGGCACCGGGCGGCCCGCCGCCGGAGCCGGGGCGCCGGGCTGGCGGGGGAGCTGTCGCCAGCTCGGCACATGCACTCTCAAGGCACGGGGAAGACGCCTCAGCATGGGAAGGCGGACGAGGACGGCCTTGTCGGTTTGCTCATGGGCACTCCATTGCGGTGCGGGGGCAGTCCCCTTCTCAGCGTCGCCCATGCGGATACGAGAGCGGCGACCGCATGGGCGGGTAGGCGGCTACTGGAACTGGATCGGCTGGGTGGAGGCGCCGGTGATGCTCGGGGCCGCGCCGGTGAGGGTGTTGGAGCCGATCGCCACCCAGGTGCCGGCCCCGGCCGCGATGAAGGCGGCCAGGAAGGCGCAGATCGGCACCATCGGGCTGACCTGCTGGTTGCGCTTGCCCATCTGCCAAACGCCGATCACGCCGGCGATCACGGCCACGGCCGCGACCAGGTAAAGGATGACCGTCGCCACCGCGCCCCAGTTCAGCGAATCCTGGGCGAAGGTGGTGGCGCGGGTGCCCAGGGTACCGCCGGCCCCCTGGGCGAGGGCGTGCCGGCCGGCGACGGCCACACCGGCAACCGCGGTGGCGAGGATGGGGACGAGCCGCCGCGGTTGCGGCAGCGCAGCGAAGGAAACTCTCTTCAAGATTTTGGCCATGTCACGCTCCTTGCGATGCGAGGGCGATCCCCTCGCCCGGCAAGATCGGGCAAGCGGACGCGAGTGCATCGAGCAATCGTCAGCCGCCGTAGTTGACGAAGCCAGGGACGAGCACGTCGAGGTTCATCAGCACGACGCCGGCGGCGATCTGCACGAAGGCCGGGCTGAGCCGGTAGCCGTCCCGGCGGGCGTGGCGCAGCCGCAGCAGCCCGTTGAGCGCGAACAGCGCGCCGATCGAGGAGAAGAAGAACGCGAACAGCGCCACCAGGTTGACGACGGTGTCCATCGGCCCGGCCCCCATGACGTTGGGCGCGGTGGCCTGGTAGGCGAGCAGCCCGCCGCCGATGGAGGCGGTGTGCGCGCTGCCGAAGGAGCGGTTGGCGGCGGTCAGGAACTTGTCGAAGTTGATCAGCAGGACCGCCAGGAAGAACAGCCCGATGGCCGTCCAGTGCTGGCCCTTGGAGAACCGCGGGTTGTCGCCCATGCGCCAAAGCGCGAGGATGCTGCCGATCAGCAGCGCGCAGCCGATCAGATAGCAGCTGACGGGCAGCATCGCGTTGATGACGTTGGCGACGTCGATGGCGAAGTTCAGCAGGTAGAGCATGGGCGCGGGCTCTCGGTGCTAGTGGATGGTGCCGTGCTCGCACTGCACGGCCCAGGCGCTGCCCTTCTGCGCGATGGCGTCGACCCGGCCGTAGCCCGGCACCTGGTCGCCGACCGCGATCTCGACGACGGCCGGCGTGCCGTCCAGGGTGCCCAGCACGGCGACGCCGGGCGAGGCGGCGCGGATCTCGTAGCGCCGACCCCCGGGCGGCGGCGCCCGCCCGGAGCCGACCCTGGCAAAGGCGGGGACCGGGCTGGCTTCCACCACGGTCAGGCGGCGGTCGAACTCCGACAGCCTCTGGTCGGTGTCGTGCAGCAGGCTTTCGATCTGGTGGTGCATCTCGGCATCGCTCCTGTGCTCCCTGGCGATGTCGTCGGCGAGGGCGGCGACCATGTTGACCAGGGCCTGCGGCGCCGCCGCTGCCCCGGAGTCCGGGTTTGGGGTACCGGCAAGGTTGGCCGGGCCGGTTCCTGGCCCTGGTACGGGCGTGGCCTTGGCGTCCGGCTGCCCTGCGGCGGACGGATCGGCCGGCGCTGCCTGCATGGCGGGGGCCGGTGCCGCGGCGGGTGCGGGCCGGGGCGGCGCCGGCGGCGCATACGGCCCGGATTGCTTGAGGGCGCGCAGGTCGTCGGCGCCGCTTCTGGGCGTGGGCGTGGGCACCGGAACGGGGACAGCCGGAGCCTGCGGCGGCCTCGTGCCTGCCGAGGCCGGTGCGTTGGAGGATGGCAGCGGGGCCGGCGCGGGCTGGGACGGCTGGCCGGGCGGCTGCTGCGGCGAGACGGCCTGCGGCATGCCCAGCCAGTCCGCCGGAGACGGGACGGGATGCCCGGCGCGGGAAAGGGTCGCGACCAGGCCGGTGCCGATCATGCCGAGCACGCCGGCCGCCGCCGTGCCCGCCAGCAGCCAGGTGAGCAGGCCGGTCTCGCGCGGCGCCGGCTCGGCGGGGGCCGCGGCTGCCGGCGGCGGCCCGCTCGGCAGGTCGATGGAGGGAAAGGGCCTGGCCCCCGCCGCGGCCGAAGGCGGGGTCGGATGCACGAGAGTGGTCATGGTGGCGTCGCCCGGTGCTGTTCGAGGGGCATCCTTTCCCAGGCGGACGCGAGTGCGAAACGGCACCCGCCTGCGGCCTACGGCCCGTCCTCGACCGGGGCGAGGAACATGATGCCCACGTCCACCTCGGCCGCGAGGTTGACGGTGGACTGCTTGGGCGTCTGCTGCTGCAGGACCTGGTTGGCCTGCCCGGCCGCGGTGCCGGCCGCAATGCCGGCGAGCTGCCCGCCGTTGAAGGTGTTGTAGTTCTGCGATGCCCCGTACGGCCCGGAGAAGACGCTGGAGCCCGAGAGGGCGAGCGCCTGGCCGAGGCCCTGGATGCCCGCGGCCAGCGTGGGCAGCACGATGCGCGGGATATAGTGGTGGTCCACGTCGGACGCGATTGCGGTTTCCTTGCTGTCCGGCGCCATCAGCATCGCATTGACCGGGACCGTGCGCCCGTCCTGCAGGGTCAGCTCGTTCATCGTCACCGTGAGGCGGTCCTCGTGCTTCTGCGCCGTGCCCTTCACCCGGTCGCCCGCGAGCGGGCCGGAGGTGATCTCCGCCACCACCGGGCCGCCGCTGTCCGAGTTGGTGGCGAGCTTCGTCCGCCCGGTCACCCAGCGCAGCGCCGGCATCACGACGTGCTTGGACCCGCCCGCCGCGGCGCCACCAGGGCCGCCCGCATTCGCGGCCAGCGCCCGGCCGGCATCGGCGCGGGCCTGGGCCGCCTGCTGCGCCTGCTCCGCGCGCTTGGCCATCTCCTCGGGGGTGATCTCGACGCCGCGGGCCGACGCCTTCGAACCCCAGCTCGCCATGAGCACCGCCATGGCATCGCGGTAGGCCTTTTGCGCCTCCTTGGCGGCTTGGTCCTCCTTGTCGCGGCCCTGCCCTCCCTGCTGCCCCGCATTGGCGGCGGGGGCCGCGGCGGCAGAAGCGGTGGAGGCCTTGGGCTGTCCCTGCGGCGCCACCGCCGGCGGCGGCTGGACATTCGGCGTCGAATCCGCGGCCCGCATGTCCGGGGTCGTGGTCTGCCCCGCCGCCCGGGCCGCATCGGCGTCGCGATGCGCCTTGTCGATGGCGAGGCCGCGCAGGTAGTCGTTGTTGTTGGCATCGCCGGGCTTGGGGTCGAGGCCCGGCGTGGGCATGACCGTCGAGGCCGGCGAGGTCGGGCGCTGGTAGAACCAGTAGACGAGGAGAAGCAGCACGAACACCGCCGCAAGGCCCAGAGCGGCCCGCACACGGGCGCTGCCGCCCACGGCCAGGCGCGGCAGGCGGAGGGTGGGCATGCGGCCGGAAAATGCAGCCATGGTCAGCGCTCCTGCAGGTGGATCGAGGCGAGCTGGCCGCCGGACGAGACGAGCACGCTCGGCACCGACGGGATCTCGTAGATCGCCACCCCGTCCATGCCCTTCGCCGTGGCGACCGGCTGGGGCGAGACCACCTTGGCCCGGGTGCGCAGGTAGGTCCGGTCGCCCAGGCGCCAGGCCCGGATGTCGTCGGGCGACATGCCGGCGACGGCGAGCGGCACGGCCTGTGCCGGCGCCACCCCGTCGAGCATGGAGGTGAGCTGCGCCGCCCCGGTCACGGGTTCGCCGGGGCGGCCGAAGCCGGCGCCGGACGCCGCTGCCTTGGCGTTCGGTCCGCGCCCGGTGACCATCACCGCCAGGCGGCTGTCGAAGCGCTGGCCGTTGGCCATGATCATGAAGGCCAGTGGCGCGTTGGCGCCTTCCAGCATGACGGCCAAGCCGCCGCGGGGTCCCGGCGAGCGGGTGGTGATGTTGAGCACGTTGCCGCCCTTCACGGGCACGGCGACATCGAAGCCGGTGCCGTACGACACTGCCGGCCCGACCCCGAGGCCGGCCGAGGCGTTGGTGACGCCGCCCTGGGGGACCGGGACCGAAGGGTTGGAGTTCTCGTCCCAGTGGATCGGCCAGGGCTGCCCGGTGGAGTCCAGGAAGGCGATGGAGGTCGGGTAGCCCATGACGGTCTGCACCGCAGGCGTCGTGCCGCCGGGGCCGAGGCTCACGTTGACCGAGCGGTTCACCGGGATCGCCAGCACCGGGTTCGTCACCCGCTCGCTGGCCCGGCGCTGGCTGTCCAGGCGCCGGGCCAGCTCCTCGACCAGGGCGTCCGGGATGAACGGGATGGAGGCCGCCGCCGCCCTGGCGTTCGGGTCGATGCGGTCGTCCGTAGGAACGGATTGGCCGTGCGCGGCGGGGGAGGCTGCCGCCAGGCCGAGCGCGATGCCGAGCAGGCGTGCGGATCGCATCGGCTTTCTCCCAGCGCTCATTTCGGCGGCTCGGCGACAAAGCTGTCGATCGCCACGCCCTTGGGGTAGAGCGCGGTCGGCACCCGCATCACGGTCGCGGTGATCATCAGGTCCACCACCCGGCCCTCGTTCGTGTTGGCGTAGGTCACGCGGATCGGGAACTGCACGCCCCAGGCCAGGTGGTCGCGCACCTCCGCCCACTTCTTGATGGCGGGGCCGGCGAGCGGGATGGCGGACACCGAGATCGAGCGCGCCTCGATCTCCTTCAGGGTGTGCGTCGCCTCCACCGCCGCGGCCACGCCCTCCCACCCGCTGGCGGTGAAGTTCGGGCTGGCGTCGCGCGACAGGGTTTCGCGGCCGTGCACGTAGTCGAAGTTGTAGACGGCGAGGATCGAGCGCACGGCGAAGTCCATGAGGTCCGCATCCGACATCACCGGCCGGTTCAGCGGCGTGCCGTCCACCAGGTTGCCGTGGCTGTCGGTGAAGCGGTAGGGCGGCTCGGGCAGGTGGTGCGCCAGGTAGATGTGGCCCAGGGCCATCGCCAGCAGGACGGAGGACCCGACGACGTTGGTGAGGCCGACGCGCCGGAACCCGCCGCGCCAGAACCCGAACCGGCCCGACACGCGGGCTGCTGCTCCCTGGGCGTTCTTCATGCTGCTGCCTCTTCCCTGATCGTTCGCAACGGCAGGTTGCGCCAGCCGGACGCGAGTGCAGCCAACCCGCGTGCAGGCCGTCTGGCCTGCCGGAACGAGGGGGCCTGTGCCGCCTAGCCGGCGATCCTCGACCGCGGCACGTCGGCGACGAAGCTGTCGATCGCCACGCCGTTCGGGTGGAAGGCGGTCGGCACCCGCACCGCGATCGCCGTCACCACCAGGTCCATGCCCCGGCTCTCCTTGGCATTGGCGTAGGTCACGTGGATCGGCAGCCGGATGCTCCAGGCGAGATGGTCGCCGACCAGCGCCGAGTTCTGCATCGTCGGGCTGGCCAGCGCCTTGGCCGACACCACCATCGAGTTGGCCTTGATCTCGTCGAGGTTCCGTGTCGCCTCGATCGCGGTGACGACGCCGTTCCAGCCGTTCACCGTGAAGTGCGGGCTGGCCTCGCGCGACAGGGTCTCGTGGTAGTGCACGTAGTCGAAGTTGTAGACCGCGAGCACGGAGCGCGCGGTGAAGTCCATGAGGTCCGCATCCGGCATCACGCGCTGGCTGAGCGGCGTGTCCTGGATCAGGTTGGCATGGCTGTCGGTGAAGAAATACAGCGGTTCCGGCGGGTGCGACTTCGTGTAGGCGAAGTCCAGGGCCAGGGCGATTATGGCGAGCGACGTGAACACGTTGGTCAGCGCCACGCGCCAGAAGCCGCCGCGCCAGAAGCCGAAGCGGCTCGCCACAGGATCGCCCGTCGTCCGATCGTCCGTCATGTGCTTGGTCTCCGGTGGGTTGCCGGCCGACATCGCGCCCGGCGGCATAAGACTGCGAGGGCGGTCACCAGGCGTGCATGGGCGCGCTGGCCATCAGGATCTTGTAGCTGCGCTGGCGCCTGGCGTCGTTGGACAGGGTGGTGCCGTTCGCGCCCCAGATGTAATGGCCTTTCCGGCTGCAGCGCTTACGGACCAGCATCTTGCCGCTTTTCCAGGAGTACACCGACCCTGGAAGCGGCGCGGCCAGGCGGTCCACCAGGCGCGCGGCCTCGACGTCGTGGCGCAGCGCCTGCGGATCGCGCCGCGGGCAGTTGACGACCCATGCCCTGGTCGCCACCGAGCCCTCCGTCACACCCAGGACGGCCGCGATGCAGGAGGGGGAAAAGCTGGCGATGAACAGCCGCTCCAGGCGCTCGGACAGCGCTCCGTCGTTTGCCGTCCAGCATCCTGGCCGTCCGCCCATCTTGGTGCGTTCGGCTTTCACGACAGGCGTTGGCTGGGGAATGAGGAGCACTGGCTGAGGAGCCGGGGGCATGGGGGGCGGCTTGGGTGTCGAATCGACAGCGACGTTCGGCTGCGGTGCTTCCGGGGGAGGGGCAGGAACGGGATGCGCGACGGCGGCCTCGACCGGCGCGGCCCCACGGCGCGGGCGCTTCAGGTTGAGGCGCCGCGCCTTGCCGTAGACCGCACCGACCGACCGGCCCAGCTCGGCGCTGATGTCGCGCACCAGCTTGGCCGTGGGATACTCGACACGCAGCAGCCCGACGCTGGCGGCCGACCAGAGTTGGCGGCGCGACGATGAGGGCTGTGCAGGAGTGCCAACGACGTGGGCACTTTGACGCGGCGGAGTCTCGGCCGGCTGCTCAGTAATGAATGCGTGCTGCGTGTCGTTGCGCTGCAAGTGGCCATCGATGTCAGCGGCAGGACACTCGGCAAGGTTGGGACGCATGACCCGGAACAGGGAAAGGCTGCGTTGGGTGGGGGCGCCATGCGAGTTGGGCGAGGAGGTCTCGCTGGACATGCGAAGGACATGCACGCCTTTGCTCTGGTCGCGCACGGGTGGAGCATAGCTGGCTGTAGTGTTGCCTTCCGCTCTGGCGATTGCTGGCATCGCATTTTCCTACGCCGATGAACGAGTAGGTTATATCATACTTTATCGACAAGACGCAAGGAAAAGTTTGTTTTAACGTACTTTTTGGTCCGGCTAAAATCCGTTTCAGAAAGGGTCATCCGTTCGGAGTCTCTGGTGGCGCAGCCTTACTATTTTTGCCAGCCAAGAGCAGCTCTACTTGTTGCAGACGCTCATTGGCCAAATCAAAACTTGATCTTGTTGATTGAAGCAGTTTCATCAATTGCCTAGCTGTATCATCAGAAAGGCTGCTAACAGTATCATCGCCTACAAATAACTGAAGCGGCTTAATCTTTAAGGCATTGGCTAACTTCACAATCGACTTCAGAGTTACATTCATGTCACCCGATTCTATCATGTTGACGTGGGAGTGACCGCTGCCGATCAAAGCCCCGAGCTCAGATTGGCTCATTTTAAGGCGTTTGCGGGCTTCGCGAACCCGAGTGCCAATGAACGATTTCAGCGATGCGAGGTCACTGGCTTCCTGCTCGTCCGCTGTCGGATCGCTCGCCATCCCAGACCACCCCACCTGCCGCTTCTCGCCATACCACTCGGTGCTGGCTATAGAAACTTGCGTCTCACGGACTATTCGGCTCAGCAGCCATGGTTTCGTATCTCGTACTTGGGACTGACAAACAACCCATATGTACGCCAGAATACTTAGCGTGGCTTCCACCGTCAGACGGTTGAGCGGGACCGTTCTCGATTATGAGGACAGATCAGACCGGTCGGTAGGATGTGACACTTGGTGAGGCGTCCCCACTGGGGAACCGGACAAGCTTGCTTAGCCAAACCGGTGCAGAAACTTTTCGATGTCACGAAGGTGGGATCTTGTGAGCCTATGCAGCTCCTCGCGTTCGGATAGATGGTGGCGATGACACAGCTGCACCGCTCGATTCTTGGCAAGAATACCTTGTGGCATGCTCGGTGAAAGCTCGGTCATACGGTCAAGCGTATGATGCAGATGCTTTGTCAACGTCCGTAGGCACAGTCGTGCTCTTTGTCTATCCAACTCACCAGAAGGGGAGATCTCCTGCGGCCTGTCAGCAACAGAACAGTTCGCTGCGTATAGCGCCAGAATGTTTTCCAACCTTCCGTACATACGTGCGAGTAGCGCACTAGCCACATCGGGACGTTCCATGTTGCCACGCTCCAAGTCACGGATCGGCTGTTGCTGCGGCAAAGCCGAAGAGTGCGCGGGGCGTCTCAACAAGCACCGCATGGCGGTCGGCATCCGACGGTATCCAGCGGTCGAGTGCCTGCCGCGCCGCGGCCGTTGTCCCAGGCTGCTCGAAGCACGTGTGCGGCCAATCGCTGCCCCACAGCAGCCGCTCAGCCCCAAACTCGCCAAGCAGAGCTGCAGCTGCAGATGCGGCGATCTGCTCACCTTGCTTCACCCGGTTGTTGCGATACTCACCGGAAAGCTTGACCCACACGCGCCGCGTTCGTCCTTGGGCAAGCAGATACCGAAACCCTGGATCGTCGATGCCCAAAACGTCGTCCGGCCGACCGAAGTGGTCGATGACGACCCGCAGACCCGCTACCAAAAGCGGCGGCATTAGGCGTGGGAGCCGCCACGCTTCGGCCTGCACCTCGACTTGCCAGCCCAGGCCGTTGAGGCGACGAAAGTGTCGCTGCCATCCGGCACTCTCAAGATCCGGGTCCGTCAATCCGATGAGGTTGAGACGGACCCCGACAACGCCAGCTTCATTGAGGGCGCAAAGCGCCTCTTCCGTGATGTCCGGATCGACAACGGCGATGCCGCGCAAGCGTGTCGGCTCCTGTTCCAGTGCCTCGGCCATGTAGCTATTGTCCGTACCGAGGAAGCTGATCTGCACCAGGACGCCGTGCGAAATGCCGTTGTCGTCGAGCATTGCCAGGTAGTCCGCGATGGTTGCGTTGTACTGCGGCGTGTAGCGCCGGTTCTCAATCATCTTCGCATCGCATCTGAAGACATGCGCATGCGTGTCGATGCCGGTAAAGACTGTTACGGGTTGTCCAGACTTCTCAACCTGGGCCTTGCCATCGGCGACTGACACTGGCGCTGTAACGTCAGATAGGAGCATCGCGAACCGTTCCTTCATGCGTTGACACAGGTGGCCAGGCTTGATGCTTGGGGATCGACCCATGAGTTCTCGGCAGCAGCCAAGTAGCGACGAGAACCAGGGCATAGCTGAAAGACGCATTGATGCCGATCGCTGCGCTGAGCGGCATCGTCTCAGCCATCCAGCCGACCAAGGCGGGCAGGCCGGCGGCAACAATGCGCCCTGCATTGTAGCAGAAACCGGCTCCCGACCCGCGCATCTCCTTGGGATACAGTTCGCTGAACAGCGTGCCCATGGACGCCGGTATCCCCGCCGCGCAAAAGCCGAGTGGAAAACCGAGCATCAACAGGATCGTGGGGCTGATCGGCAGGAGCAGGTAAATAACGGTTAGAGCGACGCAACCGGCGGCGAACCAGGCCACAGTGCGCCGTCTTCCGAGACGATCGAGAAGTTGGCCGGCGGTGACGCAGCCCAGCCAGTAGGCGACGATAATCACGCCGAGGTAGCTGCCAGTGCCCACCACGGACAGGTG
>JAABUY010007791.1_pt1 | contig 10083 bp, 13 predicted proteins | sample 5560271 | NCBI WGS metagenome assembly JAABUY01 (sample SAMN10711886, study PRJNA513374) | rock metagenome | isolation source: Antarctica rocks | place: Antarctica: Victoria Land, University Valley
TACCGGAGTAAGATCACCTCCTGGATGGCTGCTCAAGAGGAAGACTACAGGTGGCTGTACCCCTGCTTTTGCAATGAGCATCCCAACACAAAAGGCATGGGCCTGGATTGGTTGAAGTGCCAGTATATAGGAAAGGGTTACAGTGATGAGCAATGCTTGGCTATAATGGATAGTATAAGGCTTGATGTTAAGACCTGCTCCGGTGTCGCCTTTGCTTCTATTCCCACATCAAACTACCCGAGATTCTCTGTGCTCACCTTGTTTGGACCAAATGGAAGTTGTGCTGCTCAGCCTGTCAGCATCATTGTACCATTTTTTTCCTTTTTGCAGGTTCATCCTACTTGAGGCTGACACAACCCTCACGCCTTGGTCCAAGATCTGCATATCTCAGGCTGATTGTATTCTTCTGGTAGCCTCTGAAGGGGCAACCCCACAGGTGACTGTCATGTGCTTGTGTTGTAGCGTTTTGCAGGCGCAACTCTTGATCTTACTGGTCATGCTGCCATTTCCTAGTATTTCAATGCAATTTGCCTCAACAGTGGCCAATCCCAGGATTGCAGCTGAGCTGTGAGGTCACCTATGTGTTTGGACTTGCTGCTTGTTATGATTTCTGTAGTGCACGCTCTGTGCAAAACATGTGGTAGTTTGCGCTTTTTGGTTCGCACAAGTACCTCGGAATGTTGGATCTGAGATGCAAGCTTGCAAGCAGGCCCTATCAGCCCTCGCCTCACATATTGATGCACCCCAACTGGTTTCTCATCAAAGCTGCTGCCTTGCTCTGCGTGAGCTTGAGCAACAGTTGGCTTGCTCCCTGTGGAGTCAGCAATGCCAATCTAGTGAGGCCAGGTCTGACCATTTGTCATAGTCAGTTACTCTTGCCAGGCATGACTTGCTTATTTGCTGCTGCAGATTGGGGATCTTGAGCAAGAGCTTGTCTGGTCTCTGCTTGCAAAGCCGCCGGTGCCACCGCCTGAGGCCAGGTCACATCAGGCCCCAAATTCCGGCTTGTTTGAGAGCAGCGGGACCAGGGGGTACACTGCTGGGGGACCCCTGTCTGAGAAGTGGTCTGAGATCTTCCCTCAGGAGCAGAGCCGCAGAGGTCAGCTGGATGACAAAAGCTGGACTTCTTACCTCAGGTAATTTGCTTGTGTTCTGTGCATTTGGATTAGTTGGTATTGCCTGTTGAGTTGTATTTGTATGCTACATCACCTTCCCAGACTTGACTGCTAGTGATAGGTCTTCTGTTATTGTCAAACCTTGTGTCATCAGCTGCAGCTTGTTCACTGTGTCATTTCTGCTATCATCACACTGCAGGTTTGCATTCCACATCACCAAATTTTCAGCATGTTTGGCTAGTATCATCTTATGCATAGTCTTACAGGCGGGTTGAGTTGGTCCTGTTGCATGGGCCAGACTCTGAGCCTCAAGGCACTGCAGCGTGGCTTGAAGCAAGACCCCACTTGGCTCGCCACCACCACATCCGCTTGACGCATCCTAAGGTATGTTTGCAACATGCATTCAGGCTGTCAACCCAATCATGACATGTAGAAAGATTCTGCTGTCGTAAAATAAGTCATGCATGTGTGCAGGCATGACTGAGCTTTGCACATTGCTGGCCTGACCAACCATGGAAAGCACTGCATTAGTCAAAATTTGTATGTAGATCTCATAAAACCTGATCTTTCCAGCAAGTTGAACAATTGCCTTCTGTGGCCTGCTTGCCTGCATGACACCCTGGAGGTGGCATCAAAGGTTTGCATGCGGCACCAGTTGGTCCTAGGCTGGCTTACCTTGCAGTGTTGCATGAGTAGCTTGTCCATCTCTCTATGTGTGAGAGCATGCTGCCCAGAGAGCATGTCACCTGTGCACACACAAGCACAAGGCGCTTACTACAGGATCTTGCACGGCTGGGCCGTTGGATGGCCGGCAAGGCTGTGGGACTGGTCTTGTCAGGAGGGGGGTCAAGAGGGTTGGCCCACCTGGGGGTCCTGCACGCCCTTGACGATGCTGGTGTCCCTGTAGACATCATTGGCGGCACCTCTCAGGTTAGGCTCTCCTAGCATTTGACACATGAAGATACCACTTCTGCTTGACCCAAGCCCCACAAAGGTTCTATTGGACATTTTCTTTGAATACAAAGGGCTGCTCAGCAATTGCTGCACATCTAGATTATGTTTGGCTAGGCAAGCAGATGGCTGAGAGCACATCCCGCTGTGGGAAGGTGTGAAGCATGCTCTGCACCAGCGTGCTGGCTTTCAAGGCACTTCTGCAGCAAGGCTTTCTGTCACTCTCAGTGGTTCTGATCTCAACACAGCAGGTCTCAGTGTAATGCTTGGCATACCTCACAGTGCTGTTGTGGCTGCAGGGGGCTTTCATGGCTGCCCTGTACTCCCAAGGGCTGGCCTGGGAACAGATGCACCACCTAGTGCGTGAGTATGCACGCCAGATGAGCAGCGTGCAGCACCTGCTCTGGGATCTGACGCTTCCCATCATGTCAGTGTTCAATGGCGTGGGTTTTGACCGGGTTGTGCGTGAGACTTTCAAGCATGGGGCACAGCAGATTGAGGATCTCTGGCTCAGGTGGGCGCACAGGCTGACTGTGGCAGGCAACACCAGAGATTGCTGCCAAAAACGTTGCGGCATCAGCTCAAAAACAACTGTTTGAGTTGCCCAGCGGGTATTTGCTTGTGCATTCAATCTTTGCTTGTTCAGGCAGTCCAGCATGCAGTCATTGCACGCATGGTTTTTTTGTGAGGCATGAGCAAGCCAGTGGTATGACCACATGAGTCCCTGCTGCTCTCGTGCTGGCTGCCATTGTTCTCCTCACAAACATGGACATCCAAAATGCGTGGTCACCAAGAAGGCTGCTGGCTGGGTTTCTGCACTTCAACACCCAAGCACATGCTCTTGTTAACACAAGAATCACAAATCACAGTGTGCAGCTTGCATCTTCTGTGCAACCTGGTGTGCAGGGTTTTGCACAGCATTGCGAGCTCTGCAGAGTATTCATTCTGACATGGCTGTTGTGCATGCAGCTACTTCTGCAACAGCACCAACCTGAGCAAGGGCCAGTCCAGTGTGCACGACCAAGGGCCCTTGTGGCGGCTGGTCAGAGCTAGCATGACTATTGTAGGCATGGTACCCCCTGTCTACTACAAGGGAGACTTGCTAGTAGACGGCGGCTACATGAACAACATCCCTGTTGATGTCATGCGTAGCATGGGCGTGGATACGGTAATGACCTTGCCTGCGGTTCATGCCCAATTCTTACTCCTAGCTGTGTTGGCATATTCTGCGTAATTCGTTCATATATGAACCCCGCAGAAGACACTCAGCTGCAGTCAGGCGCAGCATACTATATCATAGCTTATGGTCAGCAGGTCGATCAAGCATGACACAGCCTCCATGCATAGGCCATGGATGCATTTTGCTGCAAGCCATGCCAATACCACAAGCGCACAAGTGATTTGTGTGCATTGGCAGCATGCCTGCCTATCCTGACTAAACAGCTAATCAACAAAGCCTCATGCACCGCCAAGCCAGCAACATTGTTGCATGTCTTGATGTACAGCAGCTGCGTACACAAATCATATGCTGACTGTTCCACCTGCAGGTGATTGTGGTGGATGTGGAAGACAGGGACGACAGCGTGTGGCACAACCTGACTCCCTTTGATGGTGGCCTTAGCGGCTGGCGCCTGCTTTGGGACAGATGGTGTCCCATCCCACGCTTCAGGTGTGTCTGTACAAGCACATCCCTGATCTCTATTGGCAGCCCAGTGTCTGCCTGCTATCTGTGAAAGAAGCATAGCCACGGCATTGCAACTGGACAGATAAAGCGTTGTTTGGGACAGTTGTCAAGTGCTTTCAGCAGTGTGACCTGCAGCATGATGAGGCATGGTCAGCCACAAGGTGCTGGACACAGACAGTACAGGACTGAATGAGACATCTTGAAGCAACTCAGAGAGCAAGCTGAAGCTCATCTTGTTGTGCAGGTTTGGCATCAAGCTGCCCAGATATCAACAGATTGTGAATGCACTGACGTGGATGAGTCACAGCCAGACCCTGAGGCGGGTCAGCAGGGAGTATGTGATTGACCTGTACCTCCGGCCCCCGGTCTCACGCTTCCGCTTGATGGACTTTCACCTCATGGACCGCATCGTCAGAGATGCCAACAGGCAGGCCTAACAGCGTGCTGGCGCCTGATTTGCATCCCACTGTCTCCGGTCACAGCTGCAATTGCCAAAATGTCTAACTGTTTTAGTTGTTGTGCGTCTGTTGACACTTTGTGACTGTGTCAGGTTGCAGGGGAACAAGGTCGGCTTCACCGAGACTGAAATCGATAACAAACACATGTGCTTTTGTGACTGCCTTGCATCATGCCAAGTGTGAGCACACACCTAACTGCAAACAGTGTATTTCATGCTGCTGACACATAACAATGCTCACTTGATGGTCTCAGGTCATGCCGTGCACAGGCATGCAGCTGCCTGCAATGAATGTACATCATGCTGCTGACACATGATACATGCTGATCAGATCGCCCTTAGTCATGGGGTGCACAAGCATGCAGCCGCCTGCAATGATTGCACATCATGCTGCTGATCAAATAATTCCATGCTGAAATGCTACAAAAAGACATTCAGTGTGTTTATGCAATTTTCTGCTGCTTAGTAATGATTTGCGTTTTGCTTCTGACCAGGTACGCCTGGGCTGCCATTTCAGAGTGGCAGTGCCAGCAAGGGGTGACCCAGCAGGGCATGCTGGGCAGTGAGGTGGTGCTGTCAGGGCCCACCCCTATGAGGCGCAGCCACTCCATGTCCTGCATGACCCAGCTGCAGGCCAAGCACTCAGGCACTCCCTTCGACCAGCTGGAGGGCACTGCCGGGTGAGCCAACCTCACGTGTCCACTCTACCCTTGCTGCTGTCAACACCGCTTTGTTCGCCTGCTGCACTCAAGATTGCCCTTGCTGGAGAAGTCAGCGCTTGTTTTGTGGCAGGCTGCAAGAAAGCAGACAAAGTCAGAGACAGAGCAAGTTTGGCAAGCAGGCATTAAGGCCGCACAGTCAAAACATGGATTGTGTGTTTAGCCCCTTGCTCTACCGAGGATTCTGTTGGGAGCTGATTGTGGCGGTGATCAAGTGATCCGGAACATGAATGAGAATGGCGGTGCTCAAATGGTCTTAAGCCTCTGTCCTTTGTCGCCAGAGTCCTGCAAAAAGTGTAAAGGGCTGGCTGTCGCAAGCTGTGCAGCAGTCAACATGCAACAGCCGTAGAACGGCTCAAGGCCTGCCTCCCCTGATGAGTCTGCAGCATTTGGTGACACTGACATGTCTGCTGCAGGCCGGGTGTGGGCAAGAAGGGGCAGGGCAAGGATGCAAAAGCCAGCAGCAGTACTGCGTCAAGGTTTGCTCCTCCATTGTCAAAGACTTTTCCGCCACCAGATGACTCATCAGAGGCCTCAGACGCTGACACAACGGCCACAGCTGTCTCCTCTCAGCCCGCTGCTGATCAAGCAAGCAGCAGTGCAGCAGCTGAGGCCCCAGATTCTGCTCCTGAAGGTGCGCGTTTTGCCATGAAGCGTCCTTTGCCAGCTGGAAACATTCAGTTGTGCAGCTTGGTCTGCTAACATTGCAGTCCCAGCCTGCAAGTTGCACTCAGCTTCTCACAGACGCTGCAGCTGGTGGTGCCACAAGCACTGCATCATGCCTTACAGTTTTTTACCTATGCCTTGCTGACTGTTGCTGATGTGGCCTGGGAGACAACCTCCAGAATCTGCAGCATTGACAACACTCATACCAAGCAATCTGCACAGTCATGGTCTTTTGCAAAGCTGCAGCCTGTGTCAACATTCAGGGTCACACTCTCAGACACAAGCTCACTGCTGACAGCAGTGTGATTCTCTTTTGCAGATAGTCTCCCTTCCTCCCCCTCAGCCTCCTCCTCTTCTTCCCGCACCCATATCTCTGCCACGCGGCACACCCAGCGGGCAGCGTCCACATCAGCACTGACATCAAGCCTGGTTTCCAGTGCCACACAGACCGTGTCACATCCGCCGCCAGCACAGCCTGTACCAGTTGCTGCTGCAAGGAAGCCTGGTGCAAGTCGCGTAGCAGATGGTCTGTCGCAAGCAGGTGGGTTTGCAGAAGCTATCGGTGAGGCCATTCATTGCACTGATGCAACTTTGTTGCAGGCAAGATGCAGAGCTGTGCTGAAGCGCTACCTTGCACTTTCCAAACAGCCATTTTGATCAGGAAAGCCAACTTCAAGAATACGCTCATTTGTTTCTCTCTTTTGCAGTGCAATGTGCCCCTCTGTCATAGCATGTTGTGACTGCGCTTTTTGTGCCGGAGAGATTTGCATACAAGCATTTTAGTTGCAATAGTTAGGTCCGTCTTTTGTTGCAGGTGTGTCAGGGCGCAGGCACACAAAGCAAACAGCATCAGGTTCCCTTGAGTCTAGCAACTCCTCCTGGCCTGGTGGTCTGCCTGATGACATGCACAGCGCAACCACAGGGCTGTTGACTTTGGAGGGAGATTCCCTCCCGGCCACTGCATCACCTCATGTGCGCCCAATGATCATACCAGAAGTACGCAGGCCGTCTCTCAGGGCAGGTTCAGGCTCCACGGATTATGCTGCGCCTCACTCCAGAACTGATCACAGGCTATCTCGAAGGCCATCTTTTGTTGAAGGCGGGTCCAGAGAGAACAGCTTGGATGCTGAGTTTCCTGCTCTGGGCAACGTTGAAGGCAGACATGCTGCCCAGACCTACAGGTGGCAGCAGCAGCATTTCGGAGGAAGCTCCAATAGTCATCACCACCACAGCTGATTTTCAAGGGATCCTGCATGCAAAGATGCACAAAAGAACGCATGAAAGCGTGCCTATAGCATGTACTTGGCAATTGATGTGGCCCACATTTTTCACATTGCTTGTATTGACTGCATAATTGATTCGCCCTCATATTGCCACATGTTATTTTCGATGCTAGTACAGCCTACCGTCAACCTCCAATTTAGACTCTATGTACGGGTCACAAACGAGGCAGAACATGTTCTATGCCTTTTGCCGTCATAGTACACCAGTGTTTCTTTTAAGTTGTCCCCATCGTAAGGTTAGGCTGCATAGCATTCGACAATCACTGTTTGAAGAAGATTTCTTGTCACTCACCTCTGCAGTTAGACACTTGTATAAATTACGCTCAATGGCCTGTGTGTATTTCTGTAAAGAAAGCACAGGAATGCAGCAATGGCATTTTCATAGTGATTTTAACGGCATTTGCATGCCAGTTTGCATTGTCAGCAATATCATTCAAGCTGCACTGACAGAAAAACATGAGTTGCATATGCTTACACACTCACCAAACTCAGGTCACCTGGACCACAAGCTTTACATCATACAAAACAAGCTCGATACGTATAAGCTGCTCAGGGTAGAGAATATATCTGTGCAAAGTTCACATACTGTCTAATTAGGCTGACAACACAAAAAATAAGCAAGGATACGTTCTACATTAGAGGATGACGCCCTGTCTACGGTGATCCAGCGGATCAGAACTATGTTAGGCTGGCAGAGGCAGGCGTATGCCTGCCAGCCTGTGGGTCATCGCTTCTTGAAGCCATATTTTTTGCGCTCATAAAACAGGTCTGTTTTAGCTGAGCCAAGATTGACAATTTTTGGACAACCATCCCTCTGCAGGACATGCGATAAGAAATCCATCAGTATCGTGCAAGCCATTGCCCCTGTCAGCTGAGGAACACAGCAGCAATACCCATATCAGGATCTCAAGCAAGGCTTACATCCTTCTCTTGTAGAGTGCATTCTTTGCAATAGTAGGCATCGGATATGCCAATGCCGCCACATATGGTGCAGCGGCCAGCATATGAGCCATAGTTGCATTCGTCACAGATGCGTACGAGCGTTGCTGGCCTCACGTATGAGTCGCATATGACACACTTGCCATCACCTGCATTAAGACAGGAGCAAGAGGTCAGTGAGAATGTGAGCAGCCGAGTCAGCTTGCAGAGACTGCGAGCGGGCCTGACTCTCGCAGACACAGCCTGCTTACACTTCTCACAAAGCCGTCCGATAGCTGCAACAGCAATGTGAAACGTGTCAGTGGCGTGAAACCAAACACCGGAGAGAGCAAGAATCCGCACGCAAAGTAATCCTGGTACGTACCTATGCCAGGCTGCTTTCTACACATGATCAGATCTGGGTGATGTTTCGCCATGCCTGCTGCAGGCCCGAGTGGTCAACCCCCGCTCCCTCAGCTTACGATCTACAAACAGCGCTTCAGCGCAGACCTGGTCTGGTCCAGCGGCAATGTATTGCGAAATGAAATCTTACTTCAGCAACAAATTCTACAGCCTTACGAGGTTTTGCGTGAAACTTCGTCTAGGGTTTGCCGCACTCTTGAGTCCAACTTGCAGTGAGAGAATTTGTATCGGTTGATACTGCCTGTTCAGGCGATCCTTGCCGTATTTGGTCCTGTCATGGCGCGGAAGAGGAAGTTCTTTCATGCGGCAGGACAGGGTGGTAAGCGTTCGCAAGTGGAGGCAGCAGAAATCGAGCAACTGGAGCAAATTTTAGAGTCCGGCAAGCCAGCACCTAATACAGACGTCTTGGCGCAGTCAAACGAAAGCAAAAGCGGCACATATGTTGGCGCCAAGAAGTTTGACGAGCTGCCAATCAGCCAAAACACCAAAGACGGCTTGGCTCAGTCTAAGTTCACACAACTCACAGCAATACAGCGGGCATCCTTACCACACGCCTTGTGTGGCAGGGACATTTTGGGTGCTGCCAAAACAGGCTCTGGGAAGACCTTGGCATTTCTGATCCCTGTGAGTTGTCCAGTTGTCTTTCCCACACTCTGCAGAATGCACACCAGCGCAAGCTTCATGCAAGCAGCATGAGTCACTCGTCACTTGTTAAGGATTGCACAGCTTTAAACAGGCTAAGGCAATAGTCATGCCTCAGCTTTTATCAACCTGTCTCACATGCAATAGAAAGAGATCTCTGTATCTTTCATGTATTAGTTACAGGAACAGTGACATCGGTAGCAAAACATTACCTGTGCACCTGTGCCTGCAGAGGACAACTGATACTGTTCCCATGCAGGTATTGGAGAAGCTATACAGGCTCAAGTGGGGACCCTTAGATGGTCTAGGAACCCTGATCATTTCCCCCACCAGAGAGCTGGCGCTGCAGATCTTTGATGAGCTGCGTAAGATAGGCAAAAAGCATGAATTCAGTGCTGGACTGCTCATTGGTGGCAAGAAGGTCAAGGAGGAGCAGGAGCGAGTGCATGGTAAGCATAGGATCCTCGCATCTGCACACCTGTGCTTGCACGCACGCAGGCACGCACCAACTGCCACAAGGGGTGTCAGCAGGATTACAGAGCCTAGCCTGCTATGTCTTTGAGCAGTATTCTGTGGGGTCAACGTTAGTACTGTTCAAGCACACATGTCGGAGGCACAACCAGACTGCAAAGGCTGAACTGGAACATACATTTCACGAGCCATTCTAGTCAACTGCATGTGCATTGATGCTGCCATGCAAGCAACACCTTCTGGTACAATGAGTAGTCACCAGGAAAGTTTTGCTGTGCCGCCATATTGTGACGTCAACTGCCCAGCTCAGGTACAGCAGCATGTGCATTTGCTCACCAACACGTAGTTGTTTGTTCCTATTACACTTGATCCCAGAACGATAAGGTAGTCCTGATTTGCTGTATGCATCTAGACAACTGATTGTGTGGTATGCTGACAGCAGACTGTCTCCCTACTTGCAGGCATGAACATGCTGGTCTGCACACCAGGCCGCTTGCTACAGCATATGGACGAAACCCCAGGCTTTGATGCCAGCCAGGTTCAGGTCCTGGTGCTCGATGAGGCAGATCGCATTCTAGACATGGGCTTTGCTGCTACTCTGAACGCCATCCTGCACAACCTGCCTCAGGAGCGTCAGACCATGCTCTTCTCGGCTACACAGACCAAGTCAGTCAAGGATCTTGCTCGCCTGAGTCTAAAGGCGCCGGAGTACATTGCAGTGCATGCTGAGGCTGCCATGCCCACTCCTGTCAAG
>JAABUY010007797.1_pt1 | contig 10078 bp, 11 predicted proteins | sample 5560271 | NCBI WGS metagenome assembly JAABUY01 (sample SAMN10711886, study PRJNA513374) | rock metagenome | isolation source: Antarctica rocks | place: Antarctica: Victoria Land, University Valley
TACCAGTGATGGCAATGGGAAAAGGGGGGCCTTCATCCGCATTGAATAGTTGTCAATTCGGGAGCAATGTTCATCGATTGGTACCTGCTACGTGATTTCTTAGAGGAGAAACCGGAGTCCGAATGCGAAGCCTCCGATTTGGTTGAGTACCGAAGTGACAGGGTAGAACTAGCTCTAATCGATTCGGGCTGATAAATCAATTAAATGCGAAAATCTCTGGCGAGACTGTTGTACGCTTACTCACTTTGTATATATCTATGAACAGTATTCGTATTATTGTTAATTAATTTATTAATAACAGCTAGAATATTCTAGAATCTACCTATTTACTATCTGTTAGTTTTGTTAACGCTAGGTCTATTTAGTAAGAAATAAAGTATTTCTCATACTTGATTCGACCAATCAACTTGTTGGAAATAGAGGATGGTAATCTTCGCCTTCATAGGGCTGATAGGGCTGTGGCCCGCTAGTAGAGTTTTTGCCTGCTCGCTCCTAGATAGACTATTATTAAGCTACAACCTCCATACCAAAATGCCTCCTCCATATGACCTCGTATTCCAAAACAACTCAGTGTTCAGCCCCAGGCTTTTCGACGTCGTGCATTTGCTTGGGAAATTCACTTCAATGCGATCGGCCTCGTGGATTGGCCAGCTGGCTTTACCGGAGTCGATGTGTCCAACGTCCCAGAAAACTCTCCGGCAGCTCCGAGTGTGAAGCATTCAAAATAGTAATCAGACAGAAAGACAAAATAATACAATTTCTCATAAATACGGCTTCATCCCCCATCCTCTGCTCATCTATTAATCTCCTCACCTGTCAATCGAAGTTCAAGACATAGTCTCTGCATTTAAATCATTTGAACCTTTACACTCAACATGCCTTCCTTTACCGTCTTCAAGGGCCAGGAGAATGGCATCCCGAAGAAGAGCACCACCACCAAGCCGGACCAGCTCACCGGCGACAGCGTCTTAGTCAAGGTGACAGCCTCTGGTGTTTGTGGAACCGGTATGTGTCTTCAATCCTACGATCCTAAACGTGATAGACGGCTGCTAATAGATCCTTCAAGATCTACACTATGTCAGTGACTCTTTGTTTTCGACATGAGCTCGTTGATCTTCAGGGCTAACGGGGGAGCAGAAAGGTGCAGACATGGTTCTCGGCCACGAGGGCGTCGGCATTGTCGAGGCCGTGGGACCAGAGTGCCACTCCTTGAAGAAAGGCGATCACGTCGGCTGGGGCTACGAGGTCGACAGTTGCGGCCACTGCATCGAATGCCTCCAAGGGGCCGAGACGTACTGCCCCGAGCGGGCCTTGTACGGCGTCAAGAATCTCGACCAAGGCAGCTTTGCTTCCCACGCCATCTGGCGCGAGTCGTTCCTACACGTCATCCCCAAGGGTCTCAGCGATATCGACGCCGCTCCACTCCAATGCGGAGGTGCCACCACCTTCTCCGCCCTACAGGGCATCAAGCCGAGCGACACGGTCGGCATCTTGGGCGTGGGTGGTCTGGGACATCTGGCCATCCAGTTTGCGGCGAAGATGGGATGCCGCGTTGTGGTCCTTTCGGGCTCCGACAAGAAGAAAGCCGAAGCCATGAAGCTAGGTGCACACGAATTCATCGCCACCAAGGGCGCCAAGGAGCTCACGGTCTCTTCGCCGCTGAACCGATTGCTGGTCACTGCTGCGGTGCCGCCGAACTGGGATCTGATCTTGCCAATCATGGCGCCCCGCTCGGCGATCTACCCGCTCTCGGTGTCGTCTGGGAACTTGAAGATTCCGTACATGGCGCTGATTCTGCAGGGTATTTCGGTGCAAGGATCGCTCGTGGCTCCGAGGAACCTGCACCGTCAAATGCTCGAGTTCGCGGCGCTTCACCAAATCAAGCCCATTGTGGAGAAGTTTCCCATGACCGAGGAGGGAATCAAGCAGGCGATGGACAAGTTGGGCCGCGGCGAGGTCTACTACCGTGCTGTTCTGGTACCGGCGTAAGCGATCCCGCTATGGATTGATGAGTCAATGAACATGCATGTCAGATAGTCATTTGGCTGGTAGACTAGACAGTTTGAAGAAGCCGTCAAGGCCTTAAAAGCGAAGAAGCCTTCTCAAGATGAATGTTGTTCTACTGTTGTTTTACTATATTCTAATCCTGCTCAAATCGTCTCGTCATCAAGATCAACAAGTTCTATCTCAAGTAGATAAGAACCAACAATACTAATCCATATAAGATAAGGTTTGCACAATCTATTCTAGTCAATTCCCTTCATTCTGTGTCAGGATGCAACGGGTTTCAGTTAACGAAGGGATGAAAGAGTTGAGAGGATTAGTCGAGAACAATTTACCCGAAGGCAACAAACAAATGATGGCAGTCATTGAATCGTGTTTGTCCTATCGAATCAAAGAGGATAAAAGCCGCCGCCAAAACAAACAACCCGTTATAAAAGATGGCTCGAAGGATTTGCTGCACTACCTACTTCAAGCCGACGATTCAGAAGGTGGGCCAGGATTCACTCCTCTGGAACTGCGCGGAGAGACCGAACTGCTGCTTTCCGCCGGGTTTGACACCACTTCCGCAGTAATAGCGGCTATGTTTTTCTACCTTACGCCAAGCCCATCAGTCTATTCGAAGCTCACCAAAGAGATAAGGCAGGCGTTCGCCGGCGTGAATGAGATAGTCACTGGTACGCGACTCTCAGACTGCATTTACTTACGTGCCGTCATCGACGAAACCATGCCACGAGCCCACCAGGGGTCGCCGAAGGCATCAGGAAGGTCCTTGATCAATTGTAGATCTGACAATTGCCTAAAAGTGTGTCTTCTACAGTAGGAAGCTATCTACGATTTGTGCCACGATTGGCGCTAGCCCCAACTAGGCTAGCGGGCAGTGTAATGGCACTGCAACGCCTATGTTCCTAATTGAACGGCTACTTCTCCTGGTTCTACTATTGCTCCTACTACAGCTTCTATTGCTTCAACAACTTCTCTGTCATTGGGCTCGTCATTCTCAATGACCATCCGATAACGGTCAAGATTACCTAGGGATTGACTTGAATCAGCAGATTCAGACGCAAGCCAGTCAAGCGGGTCTTACCAAGACATTTTATCCACATAGGGTTTCCAAGAACAAGTCTCTCCTGAAATTATTGGAAACAGGGAACAGTACTGTTACCCCTGTGTGGTTGGCAATCTCGCTTAGCCCTATAGGGCGCGGGAGTCGGAGTTTTCACCTTCTTCCTCCCTTCGTAGCTCCTACTTTCTACAGTAGTTCAATCAACATACATGCACAACTCCTTCTGACCCTCATAAACTAACAGAAACTGCCAAAGCATTCCCCTGGAAAGCCGTGCATGTTCCCAGAGTAGCCGAACTGCCGACTGCCTAAACAACATTGCAGGCCTTTGCGCTATGAATTAAGACGACCTTGGCCGCTGAAGCCGTAGTGAGAGTCGATCCAGTCTGGAAGATGAATTGGGCCGCGGATTTTGTTTTGGCGCCTTGGTAAGCGTGCCGGTCAATTGGGCTGAGGAAGAGAATTTGTAGACCTGGGGACCCAGTGTGAGACCACCAAGATCGGTGCCGATTAGATCTTTGGTAGTGGTCAATGCGACTGCGGCATCTTACTCGCTACGGGCGGCTGCCTGGGCCGCTTTGGCAGTGCTGTCGCCTTCTTCAACGGCGCCGGTAAGTTTCACGGGTGGGAAGCCTATGTGTGCGGTACCGGCGAAGACTCCGAGATCACCAGTAATGATGTCGGGTTGTTGACTGGGTCTGTATTGGTTACAGTCGAAGCCCCAAGAACGCCAAGGGTGGTGTCTGTGACCGCTTTGATGGTAGGTTGAGCCACTATAAGGGCTGGGAGCGCAAGCCAGAGAGCGAAGTTTTGCTGGAATCTCATGATGAAATCGGTCTGATTATGTGGGCAAGCTGGAATTGAGGGTTTCAATACGATAGAAGGGATGGGCTGGTCGAATTTCAAACGTGACGGGTTTTGAGATCCAGGACAGTCGATAGAGGAGCCACTAGGTCAACAAAGAAAGGTGGTGGGCACGGCTCTATCTATACCATAATGCATCAGATTTCTGCGAGACCCTGAAGCAACATCCGAATTTTCAGAATCTACGAAGTTGCTGTCATGGGCATTATTTTGACCCTGTGGGATTGGAAGAAATTCTCTAAGCCTTCATCATTGATGAATCAATTCATTCGATGTGCAGCTTTTGAACTGAGACCGTTATTCTTAACTTGTATTTCAATGCCTGCAAAGACGGTATTCCTTTCTGCCTCCGTCCAAAGCGATCACCACTGATTCATCGAATGATTTCGGAGACCGTTCTGGGTCAGAGAAGTTAGCTTTGTCAAAGATATATCGAACATTTGGTCAGTGATTGAGATTCATCGGTGAGTTGATAATAACACAATGAGGATACAGTGAGTCGAGAGTAGTTTAAGATTCCTCGCTCACACATTCAACATTGACAGGCTCACGACTCTGATCTTTCGGCATGGAATTCTCATATCATCTGTTCTAAATGAGTAATTGGTCATGAAATTTGAGCGCGGCGCAATCGAATTCTCGAGTTGAATTGGGAGAATTCGAAAGATGAAGACTGCTACTTCTTGTGATCATATTACTTCCGGTGCATCTCAATTACGACGGCATTGACTATCTTCGATTACTCGAAATATATATGCCTCGTGTTATTTCAAGATCCGCAAGCGAAGACTCTTATGTTGGCCTTAGAGACTGATCGATTCAGCTTAAATGAGGACTTATTCACGATTAGCGTCGCGAAAGATTGTCTGAGATTGACTAACAGTCGAGTTATTGGAGAGCAATATCTCTAGTAATAGATTTTCCAAGGGCATAACATGTGAGGATAATAGAAGCGTTGAAGGCAAGAATAACTTGAATTGTTGATACAACTGTCTAATCTGAAGGGGGTTTCCAAGCATATACTCTCTGCAGCGACTAGCTAGCTAGTCGCTGCGATATTTGCACTCGCGCTCGAATTGACCAAGCCACCAACAGCCAAAGCATTCACCAAAGTAGCCGGGTTGATACCATACGGCTTGCTCATGTAATAATTCATGGTGAAATCGAATTGGGAACCGATGACGTAGGCATAGAGGACAAGAGTGGACTCCCTGAGTTTGGGGAGCGCTGAACGGGTTAGAAAGGGGAGTGTGGCAATGGGACAGAGAGACTCACGAGGAACAAGAATCGCGCCACCAGACCCTTTACTTACGCAATTTTCCATCAAGTTTTGCTTCGCTTCATCGATCATATACCAACTCGATTTGCTCGAAGCAAAGACGCGAGTCGCTGGCGACGTGGTTGCGTAGCTCAGCAGAGCAAGGCGAAATCCATCTACATACACGTCAGCCAGCAGCCCGCATTTGCGTCTCAGGTGGTGTAGTACGCACTATTGCCCCAAATCTTCGGCACCTGCACTCTGGGTTCAGGGCCCAAAGGTGGCTGGAATGGTGGATCTTGCAACTGCGGTTCCGTGAAATACCGTCTTGTGCTATCGATGGTAGGCAATTGGCCAGCGGAGGGTGCGTCTCGAAGATTAGGGGACCCGGCCCAGGTGCCGCACCAGAAGGTGGCTGCTGTGGTAAAGGGCGCGAGGAGTGGGAGGAGGAGTGGAATGAAGATAACGTTGCGCATGATTTGCTTGAAGGGAAGGAAGTGGTAGGTCTAATCTTTTCTTCGTTGTTGGAGTGGTATTTTGAAAATCACTGAAAGAGAATACTCGAAGATGAAAGTTGGCCCTCTTATATTGTGTGGGCCTCTTGTTTTCAGTATGTCCTCGCCTCATGCGGGGTAGAGAACATCAATCTGGAAGCAAGATGTTTGAGTGGACGCGCATGTTGAAGGTACACCATCGGCGGTCTTGAGTCGCAATGAACTTCAAGGCGGTCCCATGAGGCTGTCGCTGTTGTGACCCAGGTAGGCTTTCGCGGGTCAACGCAAGGTCAACTAGACCATCTAGCACACGGCTTGGTTCGAAATTTGCGGAAAACTGCGCGATACTTGCGGTCGACATAATGTTCTTGTCGATTCTGGCGGATGTATTTTCACGACGCTTAACATCGTCTCTTTCCTTATTCTACCGTGTGTAGATTTAGCGTATGCAGAAAGCTATGAATTCCTTGGCATCGCAATTGTCGCGCCCCCCCTCAAATTTACTATTGAATTCAGACATTCTTGGTATTCTCGCTACCTTCAACGCTTTCGCATTAGAAAAATCAATCAAACAGGTAAATATGAAGCTATTCAGATCTAGTACACTGCTAATATCCTTCGAAATCTATATTACCCGCCTTCAATTCGCGCTCCAACGTCCTAATATTCGTCTCAAAGATATATTCATCGACGCTATGCTTGAAATGCTGCTTTGAAAACCGGTCACAGCGACTTCTAGCTACTGCATAGTGCAGAAACTCATCGAAGAAGCCCTCGAAGCTAGGCCATATCTCATGAAAGTGCCTTCTGACTCAGGCCTTCAGCACACTGAAACTGAGCTCAATGAAGTTGAAGTTCGAAGAGTATGATGGCAGATATCGTACCTCACACCCGTGTGAGATAATGAGTTCCTCGATACGAGCATTACAGTGTATGCTGACGTTATTCATGACGATCACACTTCGAGCTGCTGAAAAGACGTTGCAATGAGACAACAGCTCATTCGATATTCATCGAAAGAAAGTCTCGCCGTTGAATCAGCCTTCACGAATATCGATACAGAGTAGATAGTCATCGATTGTATACATTGAAAGTGTCAGGATCGTGCCTAGATGATACAATCAATGAAGGTCAGAGTTGATAGTGCTTGATCTTTAGAGGTAGCTATAACTGAATATTAAGAATACAGAAGAAGATTGATACAAAAGCTTCTATTTATGTAATGTTCAGAGACTGCGCTAGACCTGAAAGAGATGTGTTTGTGACATGAAAAGAATGTGATGTAGATGAACAAAATGTTGATGAAAGAAAAGAGTGTTGAGAAAGAAAAAGAGTGTTGAGTCATATTTGAGTCATATCTGAGTCATATCTGAGTCAAACCTGATGCGAATTGATTAGAGCTTCAGCCTTGTTCAGCCTTGATACGCTTGTAACAGAAAATACTACAACTTGATTCAAGAATTCAAGAAATTCAATGAATTCTATACTCAGTTTCAACGTTTATCTTTCTATCTAAACTATCATGAGAAGTAACTGATTGCTGATCTGAAAGATAAAATTCACTCTCGTCTTCGATTCATTTGAGTAAATTAACTAGTTCAATCTGATTTTCTAAAGAAAATTCATTTCTATCTGATTCATTTGAATAATGATCAGCGAGTCATTCGAAAGATCAAGAACAAGATCAAATGCATCAATGATCTTTTTAAAACTATCTTTCATAGAGCAACTGTTATTATTCAATCAATTGATCACGTGAAGTCTGATCAGCTAAAGTCGCGCGACGCGATTTTAACTAACGTCAAAGAAGCAGATATTCTAGTTGAAAGTTGTTTCATATGTCATAAATCAGATCATAGCTCTAAAGAATGTCTTGATCGATCTACTAGAATCAATGCAGTGAACAATGAATATGATCGCTTCAATTTTGATTCGAATTTCAATTCAAAAAACTAGTCATCTCTTTAAAAGTCATCAAAGAAATAGAGATTATATCTTTGTGCAAACTAGACGAAATTTTATTGAAAGAAAATTACTTTGAAAAGTCATTTCTAATTGACATTCATCTCATCTCTCAGAATCAATCTTTCAATCTTTGTTCTTTAATAGACAGTGATTCAATCATCTACATGATGATACATTCTAATTTAGTTAATAAAGTATGCGAGAAACTGAAAATTCAATCTATATCACTGACAAAAGAGAAGCTAATAAGAGATTATGACGAGAAGATATTTAAGAAGATCATCACTCATAAAATTCTATTCAATCTCATTATCAAAAGTCATAAGAAATTGACTGTATCAATATTGATAGCTGATATTGATCATCATGAAGTCATATTGAGTAAGCTCTGAATGAATAAAAACGAAATATTACGAAATATGCAAAATGACGTCATTGTTTTTTTTGAATCAATTGAATACTTCTATTTTGATTTTTTCAATTTCTTTCAATTTAAAGCACTCAAGTTGATCGCGATCAACTTCATCTTCTTCAATCACTCAGACTAAGATCTTTATGATGCTCAAACGACTCATTCGAGAAGAGTCATTCTCGATTTGAAGCATAAACGCAACTTCGTTCAAAACACTGTTGAATCATTCAAAGAAGAACAAGATTGAAGTCTTTGCTCTATTTATGATGAACATCAATAGAGAAATTGTATACAATACTCAGTGCAATTTGAATGCTTTAAACATCTCTTCAATTAATGAAATAACTCAGAATTTGAAAGATATTAAAGCGAAGTTGTCATCGAAATATCATGAGTTTCTAGATGTTTTTGATTGAGCTCAATTAATTAAACTACTCTTTCATTGCTTCTACAATCATAAAATTGAACTCATCAGTGATTCAATGTTTTCTCGCTGTCGAGTTTATCAAATATCTTCTGTCAAACTTTTGAAAGTAAAGAAGTACTTAAACGAGAATCTGTTGAAGAGATTCATCACTTCTAGTCAGACTCTTTATTTCTTTCTCGTTCTATTCACTTTCAAAGCAAATAAAGATCTTTGATTCTGCGTGAACTATTAAAAGCTAAATGTCATTTTCAAAAGAAATAGATACTCTTTATTGCTGATAAATGAGATCATTGATAAAATAGTGAGTTGCAAGCATCTGACTAGATTGAACATCATATCAGCGTTTAATAAACTTTAAATGCATCTTGATAACAAGAATTACATCATATTTATCACTGCTTTAGAAGCATATAAATACAAGATGTTATCATTCAAACTGACTAATGAATTGATCTTCTTTCAGCAATATATGAATGACGTTTTATGAGACTTTCTGAACGACTTCTGTCAAGTCTATCTAGATGACATTCTCATCTATAGCAAAATGAGAAAGAAACATAAAGATCACGTCAAACTAGTATTGTGTTGACTACGTGAAGCTGAACTGCAGATGAATATTCAAAAGTGCAAATTCAATGTAGAAGAGACTGTCTTTCTAGAAGTCATCGTATCAGAACTAGATCTTCGTATGAACTTTAGTAAAGTGACAGTCATAATCAGCTGAATCACTTCGATCAATCTAAAAGAAATTCAAAGCTTCGTGAGATTTGTTAACTTCTATTGTCGTTTCATTAAGAAATTCTTGAAGCTAGTCAAATCATTCACTCAGCTGACTAGAAAGAACACATCTTTTGTTTGAAATGAGATCTGTGTTCAAGTCTTTGACAATCTAAAGAAACTACCTCTTATTCTCGATCGTCACCTGAGCAGGTGACGCTTTCATCGATTCCGACGACGATCGTCTTGACACGTCGATTCGTCATCTGCCCCTCGATCAATTCGTCACCTGCTTCGAACCTCTACTAGACGTGCTCGAGCTCGATACTTTCTATGACAGCAATTGTAGAGTCGGCTCAGACGACTTCAACGCTTCAAAAATAATCGGAAAATATGAAGATTTGACTCAGCAACTACGATGAGGAATATTGACGATTTTGATCGCTCGATCGCTCAGCTGCCATCATCTTCTTTCGTTCGGATCAATTTCTGCGCGCTGACTATCTCACATACTTTGAAAGGCATAATTGTAGCTCTGAGTCAGACAAATTCAATGCTTCAAAAATAATTGAAAAATAAAGTCTGAACATTTAAACATAAAAATAATTTTCTTAACTCAACTAAAAATTACGGGTAGGACGAACTGAAAAACCAAGCGGAGGAGTCCTACGGGGGGCAGAGTACGGCGCAAACTTTTAGTATTTTGGAGAGGGAGCCTTGGCGACCTCGACGTGTGACGATAACCGCTAACCGCTAAGTATATAATTAGGGTTAGGGTTAGGGTTAGGGTTAGGGTTAGGGTTAGGGTTAGGGTTAGGGTTAGGGTTAGGGTTAGGGTTAGGGTTAGGGTTAGGGTTAGGGTTAGGGTTAGGGT
>JAABUY010007799.1_pt1 | contig 10076 bp, 10 predicted proteins | sample 5560271 | NCBI WGS metagenome assembly JAABUY01 (sample SAMN10711886, study PRJNA513374) | rock metagenome | isolation source: Antarctica rocks | place: Antarctica: Victoria Land, University Valley
GGCAGGTGTGGTCGAGATCTGCCGCCCACGCTCGTCATAGGTGTAGACGAAGGCGCCCCGCCTTACGCTGACCGTCGATCCCGTGTAGCCCTGCATTCCCTCGCCCGCCGGAACCGTTGCGAGCTGCCGTCCCTTCTCGTCGTACACGTAGACGAAGCTGCCCCGTTGTACCGCACTGCCGATTGCCATCCTGATCCCCCATCGCTGACGCCAGGCCCATGCGCCGGCTGCCACCGCCGAACAGATGGCACGTCGGCACGCCAGAACCGGACGCAGACGTCAGGCCGCCCGGAAGCCCACCGGGCCGCGGGCGCCGGCGCGGCCCTTGCACTCATCGGCCAGGAGCCGCTGCAGCACCTGGGCGTCGTCCAGCTGCCCTGTCAGCGTGGCCCGGCGTCGCACCAGCGCGAAATCGGCCGGGGTGAGCGTTTCCAGCGCGTCGAACCCGTCCGGCGCCTCTACCCGGAAGAACCGGCGGAACGGAGGGCCGAGTAAATGCGCTACGCGCGATAACCGCATGCCCGACAAGGACCTCTGCAAGAGCCTCCGAGGCAAACAAGGCAGCCCCGACTAAGGCTGGTAAACGCTTTCCGCCCCTTCCCGGCCCTCTCTCCCCAGTGCAAGAGAAGTATCGTTATTTTGCACTGGACGGGTGGCGTCCTATCCAGGCCTCCTGATGACGCTTCCGGTCCTTGTTTTCTTTTGCAAACAGCATAATGCCGGATCATCGGTCCATGGATTGAACACGGCGGCACCGCTGTGCTGCACATCGCGGACATTACGTGTGACTAAACCACGTCCAGTTTGAAACCCGTGGTCCCGAGCGTTCGCAATCAGGCGATGTCTTTCCAAGACGACGCTCGTGATCATGGAGATGAAGCTACGGTTTCCAAACTGGACGCGGTTTAAGTATATGTCGTGCTCCAGCGCGGTGGCGGCGAGCAATGTGTCGACCACTGGCGGCGTCTGCCCCGTCGCGCGCTTAACGACGCCGCTGATCGCCCCCCCAGCGCCGCACTACAGCATCGCTGACCGGCAGCAGCCGGCCGGCAAACCGGGCGTCCAGCGCCGCGAGCGCGGCCTCGATCCGAGGCCGGATGGCGCTGTCCTCGGGAAGGTTGTGCAAACCTTTCTCGTATTCGCCGAGGGTCAGGATGCTGAGGTAGAGGCGTCGCTCATCCTGGGCGGCAGCCCAGGCGTGCACGCGCGCCGTGCCGTGCGGGTTGGCCAGCTCGGCCACCACGTTGGTGTCCAGCAGCCAGCCGATCACAAGGCGACGTCGCGGCCGAGGTCAGGCTCGCGTTCGACGCTGACGTCCCCAAGCTCCAGTCCTTGCAGGAACGCGACCAGCGGTTGCTGCGGCATCGCGGGCGGCAGCAAGCGCGCCAGCTCCTCGACGGCGATCACCACGACGGCGTCCTGGCCGCGCACCGTCACGCGCTGGGGTCCGTCGGTGCGGGCGCGCCGCACGACCTCGCTGAACCGGGCCTTGGCCTCCTCCAGCCGCCATGTGGCACTACCTGGCGCGGGTGATCCTATCGGCTGCTTTGCGGGATGCGACATGGCCTGCCCTCTATCTGACTACCTGACCAGATAGCAGAGGGTTGGCTTGCTTGCCAGCGATCCACGTCAGCGGGCGTCTGGTACCAACCGCTCTGTGCACTGACCGTTTTCAGCCTCCAACATCATAAGGATTCCTGGCACGGCGATACGGCCAGGACCGGTCATCACACAGGGCGGTTGGTATGAGTCGAGCGCCGGTCTTCGCTTGGCCAAGCGGACGAAGGACGCCCAGCGCTTCACGAAGTCGCCGATGCTGCTCCAGCACGGGCTAGGACTGCCTGGACCTGGGTTGCGGCCCACCGCCCGCCCCGGGCCGTCCGCACGCCGCGAGTGTTCAGGACCAGGGCAACGCCACGCAAGCTGACGATGCCACTAACCTGGATCTGCTTGATGATCGGCGCGACGTTCTCCGCGAAGCGTTGGGCGCCCTCGGCGGTGCGTGCTGCCCCTGTTGCCCCCGCTTCGGCCAGATTCGTTCGGTTGCCCAGCAGAGCCCCCTGCCCTTTCCGGACTGCGAGCGCTGCCCGGGTGCGTTCGGAGATCATGCGGCGCTCCTTCTCCGCCAAGGCAGCGTAGATGTGCAGCATGAAGGGATCGACCTCGGCGCCGAGTTCGGCGACCACGAAGGCCACCCTTTGCGCCATCAGGCCTGCGATGAAGTGGACGTCGCGGCTCAGCCGATCAAGCTTGGCCACCAGCACCTGCCCGCGATGGCGCCGCGCGGCCGCGAGCGCGGCGGCGAGCTGCGGCCGACGATCCAGGGCATCGGCCCCCTTCCCCGTCTCGACCTCGGTGAACGCTTCCACCAGTTCTATGCTATTCTGGGCGGCAAATTGAACGCAGCGCTCGCGCTGGGCATCCAGTCCTAGCCCGGACCGTCCCTGGCGTTCGGTCGACACGCGGTAGTAGGCGACGACGGGCTGCATTGTTGCCCAGTTTGGGCCGATCCTGTCCCTTGTGGCAAGAGGCCAAACCACCGTTTGGCCTTTTGACGGCCTGAGCTCGTCTTATCTTCCTGGGAAATGAGTACAGCCCACACAGGCGCTTTCCGGCTTGCAAAACCCCACCAGGGGACCAGTCAGGCTTGCAAAAATCAAGTTTTGCAATCCGATTGTGCAAGAAGTAACATTGACTTTCCTCAAAATTGCTAGCTTTTTGCAAGCAAGGTTTTTACAAGGTGGCTACATGCCGTCTACGGCCGTCCTGAGCCCTGATGTCGAGGTTGCGGGTGTGCTGGACAGACACGGCGCCCTCCCCTGCCCGGCTGTTTGTCGCTGCGGTCCTGAGCCGGACTTGGTAACGTTGGGCGGCACCCCGCCGTGCTGACCGGCTATCTCTGCCCGCATGGAAGCGATGAGGCCGACCACGCCGCGCAACGCCGGGCGCTGACCGAGGCAGGATGCGAGCAGGTCGTCGAGGAACGGCCCGATGCGGGAGAGCCTGACAGGCAGCCAGAGCTGGATTCCCTGCTGGCCTGCTTGCGCGCGGGAGATGTAGTGGTCGTCCCGCAGCTGGACAGCCTCGGCCGGGGTCCGGCTGACCTGGTGCGCAGGATGCAAGACCTCGCCGCCGCCGGCGCGGGCCTGCGCAGCCTGGCCGAGACGATCGACATTCCTGCACCCCGGGGCAAGGCTGCCGTTGCGGCCGTGAACGGCTTGCCGGCACGCGATGGCCAGGGTGCGCCCCGACTGACTGCGACCGACCGCCCCGTGGCTGCATGCCGGCGCCGCCCAGGCGGGCGACCGCCAAAGCTCTCGCATGAGCAGCGGGTGGAGATCGCTGCCGCGGTGTTGTCGGATCGGGGCACCGCGGCTGACATGGCGCGGCGCTACAGGGTCAGCGAGGCCACGATCAGCCGCGTGCTGGCCGCAGCCCGGGTGAATGATCCGGCGCCCTTAGCATGCGGGCCGGCGGGAAAGAGCGCTGGCCATGCCGACCGGATCGTCGGCGTGCTGCCCGTCTCCACCCTGGACGAGCGCCTGGCCATCGTGGGCATGTCGGGGTCGGGCAAGACGTATGCCGCCAAGGGCCTGGTCGAACGTCTGCTGGACAGGAACGCCCGGGTCTGCGTGGTCGATCCGCTCGGGGTGTGGTGGGGCATGCGCGAGGCCTCGGACAGCGCCTTGCCCCCGCCATTCCACACCGTCGTGTTCGGCGGGTCGCACGCCGACGTGCCGCTCGATGCTGGCATGGGGGCTGTCCTTGGCCAGCTGATCGGGGCGCACGCGGTCGCGTGCGTGGTGGACGTGTCCGACCTCGGTAGCGCGGCCGTCCGGCGCTCGTTCATGGCGGCGTTCACCGAGGCGCTTTACCAGGCCAACACCGAGCCGCTGCACCTGGTGTTGGACGAAGCCGACCTGTGGGCGCCGCAGCGGGTGCCGCCGGACGGACACGACCTGCTGGGCCGGGTCGAGGAGATCGTGCGTCGCGGCCGCGTGCGGGGCTTCGTGCCTTGGCTGATCACCCAGCGCCCGGCGGTGCTGCACAAGGACGTGCTGAGCCAGGCCGACATCCTGGTATCCATGAAGCTCACGTCGAGCCAGGACCGGGCGGCTATCGGCCGCTGGATTGACGGACAGGCCGATCAAGCCGAGGGACGGCGCATTCTGGCCGCCCTGCCCCAACTCGGCCGTGGCGAGGGCTGGGTGTGGGCGCCCGGGGATGGCGTGCTCGCAAAGGTCGCCTTCCCGCGCATCCGCACGCTGGACAGCTCGCAGACGCCTCGGCGGGACGCGCAGGCCTTCACGGGGCGTGTGCTCCCGTCGCTGGACCTATCCGCGACCCGAAGAGCGCTGGCCGCGGCAGCACTGGACGTATCCGAAGCGTAAGCGCCCCTGCCCCAGTCGGTCTTGCTACAAACGTTGGAGCAGCCCGCAACTGGCGACGTGACGCGAATGGGAATGCGCACGGCCCATAGGCGCTTCGACCCTGCCGAAGAAAGTCGTGAGCACGTTCGGGAAGGGTTAGATGACCGACCGAGTGTGTCCAATGCCACACAGTAGTTATCCACATTCATCCCGTGGACTTTTGGTGCGCTCCATGCGCCGGCAAACCGGTTATCCACACCGGTGCGACATAATCCCGTGGACTCTGGGAGCGCCTCTTGTGGACTCTTGGGGCGCAAACCCCGGTTATCCCGTGGACCCTTGGGGCACATACTAATAGTAGAATCTAATATCTTCCTTCAAATAGTTCGCGCCCCAAGAGTCCACGTTGCGGCCTCCGATGCCGGTCGCTATGGGACGGCATGGGCAATGTTCATCGCGTGATCGTGGGCGAAGGCGTCGAAGAAGCCCGGAAGCAGGCTGCTACGAAACACGACCGTGCCGTGGTCGAAGCAGCTCACCAGGTTCTCAGCGACGAGGCCGACAAGGTTGGCTTCACCTACTCCGGGTTTGCGCTCACTTGCTTGCCCCACAAGCTGCAGGATGAGGACGTTTGGCGCAGGGAGGGACACAACCTCACCATGGTCTTGCAAAGCGGCGTCAACCGGGCAGGCGACTCGCTCGGCTTGCCCTACGGCAGCTACGCCCGGTTCATCCTGCTGTTCCTGCAATCCGAGGCGGTCAAGAAGGGCAGCCGAGAGATTGAGCTTGGCCGGTCGATGCGCGTTTGGCTCGGCCAGTTGGGGCTGTCCATCGGTGGCAAGACTTATCGCATGGTGAACGAGCAGGCACGACGGATTTCCGGCTGCTCGCTGACGTTCTTTGCCGATCGTGGATCCAAGGAGATCATGCGCCGAGGCGGGTTCGTGGACGGCAGCATCACCATGTCCGACGTGCTGAGTGACCAGCCGGGATTGTGGCAGGACCGGGTACTGCTTAACGAGGAATTCTACCGTGCCCTGCGTGACCATCCCGTTCCACTCAGCGAAAGCGCACTCCGCGCTATAGGACCTCGCAGCGCGGTGATCGACATCTATGTATGGCTGGCATACCGGCTGCACGCCCTGACCCGTGATGTCGATGTATCCTGGCCGGCGCTATATGCGCAGTTCGGCAGCGGTTATGCCCGACTCAGGAAATTCCGCGCCGACTTCACCAACGGGCTGGACCTGGCCATGGCGGTGTACCCCGATGCGCAAGTTGTCGTCGAGGAAAGGGGGATCGTGCTACGTCCGTCGCGTCCATCGATCATCAAGCGTGCTCCGGGTGCCCTGACAAACAGGTGAGAGCGGCATCGCGGCAACAGCTTCCATCGAGAGAGCGAGCGTTGGTGCCTGAGTACAGGGTTTCCCCCCCCGGCTCGCTAGAAAGCCTGCTGCGCCGCCGTTTCCGCTTCGTCGCCGCCCATCGCTTCCAAGTCACGCAGGTAGAGCCTTTCCCCAGCAACACTGAGCTTCTGAGCACCAGGGCTGCCGTCACTCCCCTATGTCCTTCTCCGACCGCCTTTGCCGCAGGAACTCTCGCAGCTCCGATAGGCGAGGTCCCCGGCCGTCAGCCGACACGACGCCTGAACGCAGAAGTCTGTCGTCGAACGCGACCTGATCATCACGCTCGGGCGCGTCAGTGGGAAGGAACCGCCCTTTCAGGTAGACGACCATGCCCTCGGGCCTGTCCACCGTTGCCCGGAGCCTGCCTAGATCCACCTGGGTGCGCTCTGCAACAATCGGCAGCCGGGCCGCCGCGTCCACGCAGGCGATGAACACGACTCGCGGTCCTTCCAGCTTAATGTCGATGAAGTCCGCGCCCTCGGCCCCGCCCCTGAGGACACCCGCGCAGCCCACGAGCACACGCAGGACAGCTGGCAAACGGTTTAGCGCCGGAGCCTGGAAACGGAACGTCTCCTCGTCGCGCCAGGCGCCCATGCCCGCAATGACTGCATCTTCGACGCTAGCGCGGGCGGCGCCAGGCTTTCCGACAGAGAACAGCAGCTCCCGCGCGATCTGCAGCGCCGCCGCGTGGCTGCCGAAGAACGCCTTTAAATCCCGCTGGATGGACTTCGGCAAGCTCGTGTAGCGGGGCGCCCCGGGGAAGACGGTAAGCGCGAAGTGAACGAGAAGATCCTCGCGGCGGCCAGCCGCAGCCATGCCGCCCTGATCGAACAGGTCGGACAGGCAAAGCTCCGTCGCTCGCGTTGGCGACACCTTGGCGGCCTGCAGACCCGTCCGGACCCCTTCGGGGAACTCCTCCGCATCGAGAAGCCGTCCCTGTTCCAACATGGCCTTCCAGAGCAACTTCAGCATGGGCTTGACGCGCTCGGCCAGGCTCGAACGTATCCTTGCAGAAGCCGCCTGCATCCGCTCGGGCGGGCGCATGCCGACAGGCCGGACGACGATGCGGGACCTGCGACGGAGAAGAACCTCCTGCTCGAGATCTTTGTCTCGAAACAGCACGAACATGCCCGGCCCGAGCACCACGGGCGCCTCACCCAGCGTGTCCACGATGAAATCGCGCAGCTCCTGCTGGACGTAGTACTTTTGGAAGGTGCCCCAGAACGTGACGTAGCCGTCCAGGTAGGGACGCAACCCGGCGAGGCTCGCCTTCCCCTGCGGCATCACCGCCACCGACAGCGCGCGCCGCGCAAACGACCAAGCGGCCTTCAGCGTCTCGATCCGCTCGTGCCGATCCTCGATGACATTCAGGACGAAGCCGAGGTTCACCACGTCTGCTGGTCGCCGAGTGCCGTCCTTCGCGTGGTGTGGATCCCACCCGAACGCTTCGAAGCCGTTGGACGCCAGGGCCGCCACATCGTCACCCTGGCCGCAGCCATAGTCGAACACGGTGGTGCCGGGGGCAATGACGCCGTTCGCGACGAGCAGCTGCACGGGCTGCGACAGGTCCCGGCGCGCGATCGCCGTTCGGTGACGCGTGATGTCGGCCTGAACCGTTGCGACGGGGACCAGCTTCGTACCGCGCACCTCCAGACCGGCCTCCGAGATGCGTGCGAACCAGGCACTGCGGGTACCGATGCGGTGCGGTTCGACGAACAGGCCCTTCTCCTCGGCGATGCGAGTCAGGGCGGTGAATGCCGGGCGCCGAGAATCCGTGGCCAGGAGCAGCGTCTCCTTGCGATGGAGGATGGGAGGATTCGCCCGGGTGGCGTTGTTGCATGGATCGGCGGGGTGGACGCGTTGACCCCAACCCCGATCGGAGTTCAGGCGATACGGACGGAGTTCGGGCGTCCAAGCTCCAGCATGCGGTTGAGGACGTGAACAGCGACGTCTACCTCGGTCGCCCGGCGCTCGTCCGTGTGCGAGCGCAGGCCGTCGCCGATCACCTGCTTGAAGCGCGCCATACCCGTCTCGGCACGGGCGTGCTTGGTGTAGCCGGACGATGTCTGCCATGCCATGCGGCCGTGCTTGGCGATCTGCTGGAGGTGGCGGTCCCGCTGTGTCGGTGCGGTCTCGGCCGTGTCGCTCGGCACCGCATTTGAGCGCGGCGGCACAATGATGGCCGCTTCTGGATGGCGGGCACCGATGCTGGCGGTGACGCCGTCCTGATCGTAGGCGCCGTCGCCGGTGAAGGAGGCGAGCGGGCCGTTGACCGGGTCCAGCAAGGGTCCGATTTGGGCGCCATCATCGGCGTCGTGGGCGGTCAGCACAGAGGCGACAATCTGGCCGGTGCCAGCGTCTATGCCGAGATGCAGCTTTCGCCACGACCGGCGCAGCTTGGTGCCGTGCTTCTCATGCAGCCACTCGCCGGCGCCACACAGCCGGAGGCCCGTGCTGTCCACCAGCAAGTGCAAGGGTTCGGCGCCGGGGCTGGAACGTGGCCGCGGCACCTCAGCCTCTCCGCCCGGCGGCTCAAGGTCGAGTGGTCCGGCACGGCGAGATCAAGCCCGAGCAGGCGTATGACGGAGCCGATCAGGCCCTCCGTTTGGCGCAGGGCAAGCCGGAACACCGCACGCAAGGTCAGGGCGGTCAGGATCGCCAGGGGTGAGTAGATCGGTATTATGTAGCTGCTGCCACCACAGGCAAGTAGATACCGCTCTGGCCTGATCCTAGAATTGGCCTATGGAAAATGACAACCTGATCGCCGGCCTGATCCGCAAGAAGGCGGAGATCACCGGCCAAGTCGAGGCCCTCCAGATACAGCTTAGGCAGCTTATCATGGATGCGGACAACATTGACGGCGCCCTCCGCATCTTCAATCCAGAAATCGACTTGACGGACATCCGCCCCCGCACAGTGCCGCGCTCGCATGTTGCCTTCTTGGGAGAGGTGCGGCGCACGACGCTGAACATGCTGCGGGAGACCGGGCTGGCACTCACGATCAAGGATATCGCGCTCAGGGTGATGACGGAACGTAAGTTGAGCGTCTCCGACGCGCGCCTTGTGCGACTGATAGAGAAGAAGGTCGGATCATGCTTGCGCAGTCTGCGCAGCCGGGGCGTTGTGCAGTCCGAGAAGGACCGGGGAAGCTATCTGCGCTGGAAGTTGGTTTAGGCTGAGGCGGCTACGCTTGGGTTGCCCTTTGCCAATATCCGCAGAAATCCACGCTCGGCCGCGCCCGCATTGCCAGTCCGACCACGCCACGCACTTGACCGCCATTGTCATCTCGGCGATGCCCCTCGCGCCACGCGCTCTCCTGGGCGTAACGGGCTAGATATGCACCCGCGATGCGGTGATGGTGACCCGTTTCGGCGCGGCGCAAGCGGCTGAAGAAGCTCTCCGCTCCGTTCGTGCAGGCGATGCCGTCGCTGTAGGAGAGCTGGTGGTTGATCCGCTTCACCACGTAGTGGCCATGCAAGTCGTTCCAGCTACTCGCCTCGTCGGCGTGAACCTCGGTGCCGGCTGCGACGTGGTTGCGGATGTAGGCCAAGGCTGAGCCTTCCGTCTTGAAAGCGGAAGGCAGCACGAACCCGTCCCGCTGACGGATCACGACCACGCACTGGCGCTTGCCGTTCTGGTTCTTGGCCAGGCGGCGGTCCCGGCGGTCCTCCTTGTGGTTGGCCGGCTTCACGTAGCCGCCGAAGTAGGCCCCATCGACCTCGACCGTCTTGCCGACGCCGCCGAGCTTGTAGCCCTTGACCTCGGTTGCCATCGCCTCGCGCAGCTTGTGCGCCAACACCCAGGCCGTCTTGTATTGCACGTCGAGGTCACGCGAGAGCGCCAGGGCGGACTGCCGAGTCGGCCCGGGGAGTCTCACCCCGAGCCGCTCACAGATCCGGACTTGACACTCTCGCGTCATCCGGCTTGTGCCACCGAACGAAGGCTGCCGCCTTCCGCCGAGAATTGGAGCTCCTCCTGTTGCCAGTTGGCCCGCTCTCAACGTCGATGACCTGCCCCCTTTGCTCCACGGGCATTACCCCGCTTCTACGCTACTACGGAGCAGTCCGCCCCTGACCGGCGCATTGGTACTTTCGGCCTCACGGGTTCGCCGTTTGTGCCTTTTCCCTTGGCATCGCCGAACAGGTTCTCAAGTTCCATACAAGAGCCCGAATGATACCAAGTGGCTTATCTGCTGACTTGATTGATGGCCTGGGTGATCCAGGGATAGCCCGTGAGGGTGGTAAGCCGTCCGGTTTCGTCATCGCGGTAGGAGCGCCCATTGCTGAGCGCCCCCCGCACA
>JAABUY010007803.1_pt1 | contig 10074 bp, 8 predicted proteins | sample 5560271 | NCBI WGS metagenome assembly JAABUY01 (sample SAMN10711886, study PRJNA513374) | rock metagenome | isolation source: Antarctica rocks | place: Antarctica: Victoria Land, University Valley
GCAAGGAGTGTACCTTCATGGCTACCATGGATGTTCCCCAGAAGAAGAAAGGAGAGATCAGCAAGAGCCCAGACCCAAGCTGTGATGCCAAAGTTGGCGGTGGAATTGCTTGCTCAGCTGCATCAGCTTCCTCAGAGCTGCTGCTTTTGTCACCTGTAGTTGGTTGGCCTGCGAACAAGAGCCAGAATACCTGTGACTTGTCACAAGTGGCAAATGCTGTAACAAAACATGGGTGCTGCGATCTATGTCCATTGGCAACACGTGTTTGTCTGCAGGTACATGATGGACGGAACCACTGTATACCTGACAATATTTTATCACTATCAGTGCCTGATCTGCCTTTGCATACACAGGAGCTTTGCCCACGCAACTTGAACAACGACGGCCCATGTCGGCGGGAGAAAGCAAGTCGCCAAAAGCTTGTCGTTAGGTATCTATCTCTAGTGGGTGTACGTATCGAGCAGCAAGAGCTACGCACGTCCACGGCTTGGCGTGGGGCAGTGGCGAAGTCGACTCGAGCACCACAAGACCACCGCATGAGGAGCTGTCAGTATCGAGCTGGCAGTGCTCTTGCACGATGTGATGTACGCATGCACAACTTTGTACAACAACACCCAGGTCGGCTTTCGGTGAGTGAATGTATACACCGATTTGCGGAAAGAGGCCTCATAATTCAGCAGCTACATACACCTGCATTGCCCTAGCTGAGAAGCACATGCTGTGAAACTAATAGACAACGATGCGCCAAAGTTCACACTCACGGCTGCAAGGCGTACGACAGCCACTGACTGCAATTGCAAGAGCTTCGCACGAGCTCCGAAACCACTAGACAGTTCCACTTGCGGATCTCTGCACCTACCATATCACCTGAGACAGCAGCTCAGTCACAGGTAACAGAGACTGCACCACCTGTACTGCTGACACTCTGCAATCTCAGGCATAATGTGTAATGCTGACCCCACAAATAGTACCTGACAGCCATGCCGTCTGCGGTCTGAGACCACACTTTGTTGTTGTTGGCTTGCATATGCTGATCAGCGAACAACAGAATTTGCCATTAGCTGGCATGACTTGCACGTGCTCACGGTCTGTCAAAGCCTACTTCCACTTCCCAATTTTGTAGTGCCGCCTGTAATGCCAGCTGTGACACATTCTAGACAGGAAGCCACATGTACATATAATAATTTGCAACAGCTGCAGTGATGTCTCTGTTGCTGGACAAAATCATTAGAAGTACTTTGGATGCAAGATACATGGCAGTCTTTTGCTTGCTGAAACTCAAAGAGAAATTGCTTGCAAGCAGGCTAGCTGGCTTAGACCTGGGAGGTGCCAAAGTCAAGACGGCACATGACACCAAATGAAACAGCGAGTCCTGATTCTTAGCCGCACTCCCAGCCTGTGTGTGAACAACTGCTATCAGGTCTAGCAAGCATGTGGCTCTTGAGTGCACAGCACTGAAGTGTTGCTCACGTGGAGCCACTTGGGGAGCCTCAGGCTACCGTGTGTGCCCAAACAGTCCAACAAGAGTAGCACTTTAGAGCTGGGCGCCCAACAGCCACAGCAAACCTGGCAGCAGCTGTTCAACAAGCTGTCCTTGATACCGCGCGTTGCCTGCAGACACAGCATATGGCAGCACCACCGAGGTAGGCAAGTCAAGGCCAGATTTAGCCTACAACGCAGACATGCCCTTCACAACTGAAACAAACCCGGAGTGACATCACTTGCAGGCACAGATAGAGCAAGGCCGTAAGCAGCAACTACACTAGCTGTCATACCGCTATCTGTGGTGACTGGCAGTCTGAAATTCAATGACTCAGACGCTAAGCTCGGCTCAAGCTCAACCTCTGACAGCCAGGTCACTAGGGAGCAATGCCAGCATAGCTAGAGCGCTCACTTAACAACTTGTGACATGATCTGCCAGAAGGTGCAGCTGCAGGGAAAAGGCTTACTTTCTTTCTTGCCCTGCAGCTACACCTTATGTCGGGTCATGTCACAAGCTGTGGTTAAAACAGCTGCGCCAGCTTTGCTCTCCAATAACCTGGTTGTCATAGATTAGCTTTAGCTGAGCTGCAAGAACTCAGGTCAGTAGCTGTGGCAGATCTTCACCAGTGCCATGCAATCTTGATGCAAGCCGTATGGGAAAAACTTTGTCATCAAGGGATGAGTGCATCAGGCCCATCAAGCTAAACAGCGCTTCAGCATAACGTCACAACTCCTCAACTTGCAAATACTCATGCGCACTTGTTTTGGGTGGGCTCCTGACAATACAGCACAAGTACACCTGCTGTCAAGCCTGTCTACACGGCAAGCACGTCTGCATGCTTCAAGACAGGTGTTGAGCAAAACCAGCAAAAACATGTGCTGGCGCTTGACAACACCATGCTTGCACGCATGTATAACTGCTGGCTACAGCAGGATAAGTGATTTTTGCATGCGCAACTTGAAAGGTGGGCCTATTGCTGTCTTCAAACAAGCTTGTAATTGTGCAAGCTGACGCGTTAACATGCTGTGTCGCCTCGTACAGAACAGTGCTATGCAAACTCTTATTGCAACACACAGGCAACTAGCCGCATGGCACCCTGACAATGCAGCACAACACAGAGTTGCACACTCAGCTAGCTGCACCACACCTGCATGAGCTGGTACTGATCTGTGCTCTGACTTCCAGCATTGATACTTGTCCCTACTTGACCATGCCAGTCCATGCAATGTCATGTCAGAATAAGCTTGAACAGTTCCACAGCCATGTGTACAATAATGTGGACTCGTACATGTGCGACTTGATGTTGATGCGTGATGCTGAACTAAAGGAACAAGATGCATTCCAGACAACAAGGCACAAGTATGCTTGCTGTCAAGCGCTAACATGGTTGCAGAACCTATTGAATCACAAGCCGTGTTCAAATCCAGGCATAGGAAATGCATCTGGCGTTTTCGCAGATCCAAAGAAGATCACATGCGTTGCTTGATGCAGCAGCTTGCAGTGCTGACAAGCCGGCAGCAGTCAGCCAATGCTGTCAGTGTTAGCAAGGGCAGTACTGGTTGGGTGAGCAGTTGGGTAATCACAAGCCTGAAGGTGGCCTGGTTGAGAAGTGCCCAAGAATGTCACAGTACCGACCCAGGCCTCCATGCTTCCCAACGTCACAAGACAGTCAGCAGCCTGGCAAGCGTTCAGGACTAGTTCCAGGGGTGGTGACCTGCGGGATCAACAGGCTCTGGAGCCAGGGTTTGGGTCTGCAGCTGCATGCTCTGTAGCCTTCTGATCTCTGCCAGTGGCCCTAGGAGTAGCCACTGACAGACAACAGAGGCTACACATTGTGCATTTCCAGACCTTGACTCAGTGGCCTTCAGCAAATCAGTCATGACCTTTTCCTGGTGATCACTGTCATTACCTGTTCTTTCCCTTTCCTTTCCTTTTCCTCGTGATTGCTGTCATTACCTTTTCCTTGCTGCCATTGGATACAGTCGTGCCATTACTTTTGTGCATGTGTCCATAGATGTTGATCTCTGGTTGCATGAAAATTTGTTTCAGCAGGTTTGCAATGCAGGCCACTGCCATGTCACTTGATGAGGGCAGAGAGACCCAGGAGGGTCCTTCTGTCCTGTTCATGCCTATCCAGGACAAGAAACAAGTGTACCGTGACAAACCTCTGAAGGGTTGCCATGGCACACCACCTTCTTGTCCTGGATAACCCAAAGTTCAAAGCCAAATTTGGCTTATAGGGTTCAATTCCCACTGTTACAAGCACTGCTCCAAGCAATGCTGCTACATGTTGCGTCTCAGCTGCCCTCAGCAATGGCGGTAGAGAGGCTAGTGGTGACAGCAGGCAAACTAGCGGCGGCACCACTGCAGCTACCAGGGCAAGCAGCATGATGATGATGATGACATGATCACTACTGGTACCATTGTTGTGTTTTTTGAGGCTTGTCATGACATGAAGCAGTCTGAGCCGTGTTTGTTGGCACTACACAGTTGTTGAACTTTTCATTGCCGCAGTACGCAAATGCTGCTGCTGGGTTGACGCCCATGGGGCTGAGGGTGACGGGATGAGCCTGTGGCTATGCTTAAGCACGACAACAACAATATGCAAGGGCTGAAATGGTGCTCAAGGTACCTGGATATTAGCCCAACTTGCACTGTGTAACAGGAGCGAGCTACACCTGTCTAGATGCCCAGCTCTCCATCACCAGCACCATGGGCTGCCCATGGACAATATGCCATCTCTTAGACAGACAGGCGGGCTGTAATTGATGCCTCTTGGGCAGACGAGTGGAGCTCAGCTTGATGCCTCTTGGGCAGATGTCCATTCATGCAATCAATGCACTTTGCTTGCTTCCTTGCTTGGATGTGCCTGCACAACACAACAGCAACAGTGAGGGACCGTTTGCTAGATGCAGAGGATTGAGTGTGGCTACAACAAAAGCGCCAAGCACTGACGTGTACAGCAGCAATGATAGCAGTGCTTGGCGCTTGTACTGTGCAGGTAAGCAAGTTTGAGGTCATTACGCCTTCGGGAGATTTAGGACGCTGCAGAAGCAGTACCGGCAGCAGTGGCACAGTCATGCGCATTGGTAGAAAGATCACCTGTCTGTGGTGACAGATGCCTTCCAGCAGGCAGAGTCAAAACTGCTGAATCAATCAAATGGCATGATGCTTAGACTCCTGGTAACTCTGAGGCCGCGTTGCCTGCTTTGCATTGCCAATTGACAAGTTGTGTCCCTGCACACAAGGTCAGAAACAGCGCAACAGCTTGCATGTATGTTACTTATGGACAAGGGCTCAGCTGCTTGTCTACTTGCAAAATTTGGCATGACTGCCTTGCATGGCTTACTCTGGCATGCAGAGCCTACATGTGCCACAAAATGGTTGCTTGCTAAAGCTTCATGTCCTTGCAGAGTGTGCTTGGCGATAGTCTGGCACTGTTGAGTCTAGCACTGATGCCAGAAAAAGGTCTCGCCATTGTCACCCCTCTGAGTGTGCTTGGCAAGTCCTTTCCCTGCCACCAGTGCCATTCCACCCTGTATTGCAGTAATAGCTGCCAGATAGAACATGCTCAGATTGCAAGTAAAACTCACTCAGATGCAAGCTTGCTTTGAAATCCACTGCACATGGCCACTTAAAACGCTGGCAGCTACACATGTCTGTATATGACATACAATTTCCCCCACTTTTGGTCTGGTTTGGCTTGCATTAGAATTGCCATTGGGTGCAAGACAAGATTGCATTGCAATGCTCAACACTGTCAGCATCTATTTGCTTGTGCATTTGCATGGTACAAATGATTGTATCATAAGCTTGCAACAAAGCTTTTGTATGGGATAAACTATGGACTATCAAGGGAGTTCTACTTCAAAGGACAGACCCCCTTGTTCTGATAGGGGGACAGGACTGTGGATGCTGACAAGCGAAGTGTAACGATGGTGAACAAGGCAAGATTATTATCTTCAGCACGCGCTACAGTTTCACCATTGATACACTACCATTGTCAACATCCACAGTCCTGTCGCCCTATCAGAACAAGGATAATCTTGCCCACGTCGACGTGCTCTTTCCAATAGAGTAGTGCAAAACGTAGAGTGGTGCAAAACTGCGTTCCGCAGGTCCAACGGGTGAAGGCCGAGAGATACTACTGGAGACCAGAGCAACACTCCAGCATCTAAGAGTGTTGCTTTCGTCTCTAGTAGTATCTCTCGGCCTTTGCCCGTTGGACCTGCGGCTATCCTGCACAACACCAGTGAGACATGGTTGTGAGAAGTGCTGGGTACAACGTCGTTGGCAGCACAATTTGATGCTAAGATTGTCCAGAAAGGCATACGTGGCAACACACTGTGACTGGTTTACTTCAGTTCAGTTCATGACAATGCAATTTCAAGGCCTGAAGTCTAGGGGGACTGAATTGTTGCAAGCAGTATGTTAACACCAGGACACCAGTATTGTGCAACTACACCTTCTGGGATTTTGTTACATTGGCCTCCCTATGAAGCAGCGAAACAGCATAGTGCGTGTGCACATGTAGTTCACTCTAGAGCCAGAAAGCAAAGACCAACTGGATCGCTCTGCACTGGAAAAGTCTGAGAGATACAGTGCCGTTGCTGTCTGGCCCACAAGTCATCAGGGCCCAAAGATGGAGCGAGCATTCAGATTTGTGTACACATGTGGCTTGACCTGGTTGAGTACAACTGTTTTGCATGATTATGTGGTGCAATGTTTCCGTGTGATGCTGCGGCGTAACAAGGGTGGTAGAGCGCGATCACAATGATATGACATAACAAGGGCGGCACAGCGTAACAAGGATGATGATGCTAAATAAGGATGATAACATGTCTACAGTGTTGCTGATGCATCCTTAGTTTGCAGCACCATCCTTGTTATGGTGTGCTATGCTTGTCACGCTAAACCATACGAGTGGTATCCTTGTTATGCTGTAACATCACACCAGATTTGCTTGCTTTCTTGTTTCTCTCTTGCGTGACGGTACAGCGTATATGTAACGAGGATGGTACAACATGATGGGGATGCATGAGGCAACCCAACAACGCTCCCAGCATGTTAAAATTGGGCATACTCTACATCATAGTGCTGTAGGAAGCCTGCATGTGCATTGCTGACCGCTTGCAGAGGCCAGATGATGAGTACAACACCTACATCAGTCTACGCCTTGTTCAAGCTGCCATGATCATGCTGTTGACAGTTCAGCACGCGCACACCAGAGCACCCCCTGTTGCCAAACCAAAGTCTGCCTGGTGATCAAGGACAGGAGCAGCCAACCCAGCTTTGCATGTTGCTGATTTACAGTGTGCATGTCCTGCTGTGTCCAGGTTTCTCAAAAGAGTGACGCCAATTTCTTTTCTGTTCTGAATTTTTCTGGTCTTGGCTGTTGCTGCATATGCGTTGCATCAGACCCATCCCTCAAAACGTTGGCAAGCACCGCAGCAGAGCTCAAGTCTGGCTGGGGACATGTCTAGGGTCACGTAGGACATGGCAGGCTTGCATTGTGCGTGTCAAGCCCGGCAGCAACAGAGCTGGCAGAACAGAGCCCGGGCAATAACAAACCTGCCATGTTGCCTGCTTGCTGCATACGCTCACTGTTACAGGTTCCTCCATCATACTCATACTCACAGTATGGCGCAACATGTCTCCAACACTGTCAGTGAAAATAGTGAATTTCACACCGGCAGACCCAAATTGTATGAAGATCTTGAACGTTCATGGCTTGCCTGAAGCCATGGAAGTTTATCAACCTTCAGACAACTTGTGTCTGCCATTGTGAAACTGACAAGGTCCAGTGACAGTGGTGGTGACATGTTGCGCCGTACTGTGACAGAATCTCTGACCAGAGATGAAGCCAGGTTGAGCTGACCAATGTGTTTCAGTGCAGCTGGCGACAAGCCACCTAGCCAGACTCTTCAGAAGCCTGAGTCCAAGAAAAGAAAAAAGAAAAAGCACCATGCTGGTATTTTGTGAAGGTGTGCTGTCTCCTGTCCAAAACAGTGATCTATACAATGTCATGGTAATCGTACAAGTAAAAGGAGCAGTTGCAATGCATCTGCCAAAGTTTTAAGGCTGTGGTAAGGAGAGACAAGACCTGTCCTGCACATACCTGGCTCATCATGAGCTGGAAAGCATTTGACAATTATCATTATTATTATTATTATTGTTGTTGTTATTGTTGTTACTAATATTGTTATTACTTATTATTTATTATTACTGTTATCGATATTATCAATATCATTTGACTCATACGTTGTCAATGGGCCAGGCAAAGCAGATTGGTCTTACCTGCCAGTCAGATTGACGAGCGCAAGTGATGCATCCATCTGCAATTTTGCCAAGCAGCGCGCCCATCCTGAGCAAAAGCAACAGCTGCTGCCACCATTCATCAAGTCCACTCTTCTTCAGGTCGGCAGACAGAGGACAAGGATGAGCAGGGGTGTGTGAGCGTGTGTGAGTTCATACTCTCAGTCCATCTGTGCACAAGGACACATCTGTTCTAGCTGAGACCTGCAGACCAGTCGAGTTCACAGTAATTACTGTGTACATGTGTTGGTTACCCTGAGACCTGATACTGTACTGGGGCATGGCAAAATTGAAGGCTCAGCACAAAACCAGGCAAACAGTGCACACATTGGTTGTGAAAGTAATGGAGCCACCAAAGCTCATGCTGTCCGGCATGCTTTGTGCAAAGCAATGCATACATGCATCAAACCAGATTGGCATGGCACAACTCGGCAAGCTGGATGATCGCGAAGGCTGACCTGAAAAGTGAGCCAGCGCATTTGCCCAACAATAAAGTATGTGATGCTTCACCTTGCTTGTCTTGCGTTTCGCAATGTGCTCAACCAGTCATTTTACTACGGTTGCCTCGCCAGCATCAATGGCCAATCAGCATGCTGAGGGGCAGGGGCAGGGGCAGGGGCAGGCATCAATGATCAGCAACACAATGCAGTCTGAAAGCCAATGGTGCCATGCATGAGTCATGCTTAAATTGCAGCCAGACAATAGCTTATGACATCATTGTTATCAAAGTCCATCAAGATAACAAGTCAGGATTCATTCTATATAATCAACGTGATTCCCGTAGTGGTACTCTCCATCAGTGGCGTCATCAGGATTCGTTCAGTCCATGAGCTTTGGCTCAAATTAACAATTTGTATACCAACACCAATGAAAACAATGTTGACAGGAAGAAAAATCACATGAAAGTACAAATGCTGGCTGTTCTAGTAACATGTACGGGTGTCACATTCAGCCAATCGGGCCGCTGGTGATGCTGCAAGATCAGTCTCGCTTCTGGCGCTTCTCAGCCAGGGCTTCTGCCTTGCCCTGATCCCTATACCTCTTTTTCCTCTCCTCTTTGTTGTACTGCATCTTCCAGGCCTCCTCCAGCGCCAGCTTCTTCTTCCGCTCCTACATGCCACGAAGTCCGAGTCTGTATTCTGTTTGAATGGCTGCTTCAGGTGTCACTACAGTATCTAAATCCTAAGTACTATGTATATACACACTTTAGTACGTAGGAAATATATATAACCATATAACCATATAAGCATTGTATGCGTTATAAACGTTATACACAAATATACACAGAATACACAAATATTATACATATATTATACATGTATGCATTAGACACATGTGTATACATATTATACATAAAATACACGAATATACACAGAATATATATAACCATATAACCATATAAGCTTTGTATGCGTTATATGGTTATATATATATATACACGTATATACACATTTATATACACATATATACACATTTATATACACTTATATACACATATATATATATATATATATATACGTTAATAAACACGTATTCAATAAGCATTCAGTTCGGGTGATAAGCATTCAGTTTGGAGACATTCATAAGCATTTTCATGGGCTAGGAAAATATAAATACAAAAGAAAATATATGTATGTTTGACAAATATATGTTGTTTTGTAATGTGGCTCACACAGTACATAGTTAAGACAAGCTTGGGCTGTCAGTTGCTCGACAGAAATTGCCATTGTGATGACAAACAAATGCAAATTTGTGTGTGATGCACTGCAGGGTCTATCGGAGCAGGCAGCCACCAACAGTCACAGCTTGCCATACTGTAAGCGCAGTGCAGTATCTATTATTCCATTATGCCTATGTAGCAATGCTCACTCAGTGTTCAGCTGAAGCGGCAATTTAGCCTTGCATTGAGACTGTCAACTGATATGACTGTGTTTGTCAGGATTTAGAGTTCCAGACTGACCCCTGGTTCCAAATACTGTCAAAACATGCTACTAGAGTGAGTGCAAGGCATTGCCGCATAGCCAGTAAACACAGGTTGCCTGCACTTGTTCCAAACTTATCGACAAGGCTGCTAAGTCAGGAACAGAGAAAAGAGCACAACACAATTGTTCTGTTGTATTGATAGGACACCCTGCTTGAGAGTTTGATATGAGCATGTTGAAAAACATCTTGTGGCTAAGGCATGTTGACACATGATAGAGCATTACCTCTCTGTGCCGAGTCTGCTGTTCCCGCCGTTTCTGAGTCTTCACATTTCGAATGGCACTCAAAGCATG
>JAABUY010007805.1_pt1 | contig 10071 bp, 7 predicted proteins | sample 5560271 | NCBI WGS metagenome assembly JAABUY01 (sample SAMN10711886, study PRJNA513374) | rock metagenome | isolation source: Antarctica rocks | place: Antarctica: Victoria Land, University Valley
GATGCTGTCGTTCATCACCAAGGTCACCGCCGTGCGCGTGGCCGCGTCCGCGCCCGGCGCCGCCGCCGGCCGCCCGCTGCGCGAGCAGGCGCGCGCCGGCGCCCGCCGCCGCGCGCTATGCGTGTGGCAGGCCTGTTGCAAGCCCGGCGCTGACGCGCATGCAAACCAGGTCCGCGAGCGGGAGGGCGCCCGTGCCCCTCGCCTGTGCCTCGCCGCGCTTCGGCAGCACGCTCGCAAACTGGGGCCTGTGCGCAGAGGCGTGACACTGACGTCGAAACTGACGCGCGCTGAGCGCCTGGCCGGCAGGCATTTGCGGCGCCGGAGCGGCTGGCGGAGATGGCGGCGCGCGTGCGCGAGGCGCTGGGCGGCGCGCTGCCGGCCGCGGCCGCCCGCATGCGCCTGTACCTGGCCAACCCGGCCACGCACGCCATCCTGTTCAAGCCCATCAAGTCCAACATCGCCGAGGCGCACGGCCAGGCGTGCCCAGCCGCAGCCTGACGTTCTGCTGACAGGGCGCACGCCTGACGCCGCGCTGCCCAGTGCGAGTCTGACGGCCTGCGTGGCGCTGTTCTGCGGACGACTCAGGTTGACTGCAAACCTGGCCATTTGCCCAGAGCGGTCGATGGTCCTGCCAGTGCATGCTCCACACACACGCAGTATACTGAGGGGCCTGAGATGCATGCGGGCGGATGGCCCTGCCACTGCATGCTCCATATCTGTTCAGTGTAGCGGGGTGCCGGAGACGCGTGCGGCGCGCACGGCCTGCAGGTGGCGGCCCTGCTGGAGGCGGAGTACCCGCCCGGCGAGGCCGCGCGCGCCGGCCTGACGCCGCCGAGCGAGCTGGCCGCGCTGCTGGACGCGCTCTGCTAGCGGTGCGCCGCGCGCTCTGCTACCCGCGTGTCCCGCGCTCTGCTAGCGGTGTGTCCCTGGCCCAGGCATGGTCCCATGCTGACAGCCTCCCTCTTGAGGCACACATGCGTTGTGTCACATTAGGTCTGTCTGCTCAAGGCTGCGGACCTGAACGCTGTGCATGCATCGCAGAGGGGCCATTCAGTCCAGAGTCCAGGTGCCTGTGACTCCGCGACGAAGGGCTGGGGTCACTGACGCGGCGCGAGGGCGGCGCAGGTGAGTGCGAGCGGCATCGCGCGACCCTTTGCTCCTCAGGAGTGCTGGCTGACACGCTGGCTGCTCACGTGCTATCATGCATTGCCAGTAGCTTTACTTGACAATAGGTTTGTAGGAGACACGTGCTGTCGCTCCCCAACATACTGTGCTCAGGACGACTACAGTGGTGGGGCAAGGGATGGGCAAGGGCGGGTATGGGTGATTTGAGAACTGCTAGTCAAGCATAGGTACGTGAAGGCCCCCCCCCAAAGAAGCCGTAGCGTAAGAAGTCCTGCACTGTGGAGGCGCAGTGCTTGAGCAAGTCCACCAACGCCTCAGAGCGCGCGTATAAATACGTTTGCAGCCACCGCTGCCAGGGCAAAGGTTGGAACATAGATCTGTATCAACACTCCTGCGGTGTCGTTGGCGCACACCCTGCAGTCCAGCACACGCTAGCGAGGATCCGCAAGTTGCGTAGGAGCTCTTGAGGACTTTCTGAGCAGCCAGGGGCTGTGGTTTCAGCGCCAGGCGTCCCACGCAAGGCCACAGAGCGCGTGGAAGGCTGACCAACAGATGCGAGGCGTGAGCGCAGCCGTGACCACCGACGACAAGTTCTTACACCAGGCGTGTCACCGAATACAAACAGGGACGGTGGAGTCGCCACCGCGAGCTGCTGGGACAGCCCTGCCAGCAGCGCCAAACGCCCTGCTGTCCTATCACGCCAGCCAACGCAGTTGCACAGACCAAGCCCGCTACCTCCGGCCGCTCAGCGGCGCCGCAGCCCGCCTACTTGCGCTCGCTGCTCTTGATCGCGGTAGCCGAGTCGCGCAGGCAGAGCTGCGTGACACAGATCGTGTGAGTCCCCGAACACACCTACTGCTCTGCAGTCTGTGCAAGCTGAGCTTAAGGTGTCATCAACACAAAGCGGCCGAAGGACAGCAGAGGGCCGCGCCGCACCTTGGAAGTCGGGTTGGACGCGCACAGCACCTGCTTCACGGTGGCCGCCTGCGCTGCCGGCGCTGCGACCATGTAGACCGCCGCCAGGCCCGCCAGCGCAAACTGCGCCACGCGGTTGGCCTTCTGCTCCTGCGCGACAGCAGAAACCAAAAGCTCTTCAGTACCATCCTGCAGCATGGCCTCTGCCCTCCCTCTCGGCAGGTGACCCGGCGTGCTTGCACGCGTCGCTACGGCCTGGCCGGACCTGGGGCTTTGCGGCCGCTCGCACTGCCAGAGGCGCGCGAGCCGGACGTGCGACTGCAGCCACGGGCCGGGCGGTGAAAGCGGACGCCTGCATGGTGGCTGCCTTGTCACGCTGCAGGCAGGCTCAGGAACACGCAAAGGAGGGAGCACGAGCACGGGCTGTTCGGGATGCAGCCTCATCCGGAGAGCTAGGTCGGGGATTTAGGGATTAAGGGCCCCCCAGCACATTGCCCAGAGTCCCGCTCCTCCGATGTGTCGGTTCTCTGCTGCTGCAGGTGCTTTGGAGCGTTGCACTCGACGGCGCTGGTGTTGCTGAACAGTGAAACTGCTGCAAGGTGTGGGGAGAGCATAATGAAACAAACTATGCTGAAAAGGGTGACAGACTACGTGCGCCCTGCGCTTCTCCCCGGAGTCCTTGTCAGTGTAGCCTGCTGGCAACGTGCCACCGCAGGCGGAGTCAGTGAGCGCTTGCCTGAGATTGTGACGCCCCTGCGCAGTCGCAGCAGCTCTCTGCCCTGTCGCGCACTCGGCCACTGTGCTGAGCCCCAATGCAGTCACCTGTGCAAGGCGTTGCCAGGTACGTGTGGGTGCTGACTATTGGAGTCGGCACCAGGACCGCCGCCGGGCGGTTGCCGCTCGGACTCAGCAATGTGTCTGTGCCTGCGCGCAGCTGCCGGTGGCGTTTAGGTTCACCGGCACCGAGGTGCAGGCGGCGGGGATGTGGGGCGTGACCGGCGCGGTCGGGGCCATCTGGCTGGTGCGCCTGGACCTGCCCTGCACCACCGGCCCGGGGGTGTCTGCACGATCGGCCAGAAAAGCTGTGCTGCCAGGGGGGATGGTGCGGCGCTGCTCACCAAGCGCGGCTTCAGTGCGCGCACTGGGACGCCAGGCCCGGCGCGCTCCATGGCGTGTTTGTGCTGTAGTCAAGGGAACGCGCCGCTCATCAGTACAGTGTATGTGCTGTAGGTGGCCTGCTCAGGGATGTGTTCCAGGACACCGAGCCGAGCACGTCAGACCTAGCGCAGCCTTCCTGCTGGGAGCTGCTGGGAGCAGAAAGGCTGCTCTAGGTCTGACGTGCTCTGCTCGGTGTCCTGGAACACACCCTGAGCAGGAAAGGCAGGACTGCGCATGGGCCGTGCAAGGGCTGTGGCACCTGCGTTAGGGAGCTCAGAGCGTCCATCTCCGCGCTCTTGCTTGCACCCTGGAGGCGCACTATGTGCGCTGTCCAAGCAGTGTACCGGGCTGCAAGACCTAGCTCTGTGGGTGCATGATCTAGTGGGCTGGCCCAGCGCGCTTCACGATTGCAGATGAGAAGCACGTGGACGGGTACCAGTGGCCCTGGGTACTGGATGTTGCGGGATAGTGTGTGAGTGGTCATACAGCTGGTCACGCAGCCACCCATGGCTCTGTAGCTTGGGGCGTCCACCAGGGCACTGGGGCTGTGTCCTGCCAGTGACGACATTGGGCTGTGTCTGGCAGCAGCTGGCCTGACTGGCTATCCTGAGAGGAAAGGGCCGCGACGCTGGCGCTGAGGCGCTCAAGCACCGCCCTGCCGGGCATGGAGGGAGGGTATGCGGGGCCTGACCATGACGCGGGCGGCGCAGATCCAGCCGTTTGGCTACATCCAGGACCTGGTGACCGGCAAGAAGGAGGAGGTAGAGCAGCAGGCGCCGGCGGCCGTGGAGGGCAGCTGAGGCCCGCGCTCGCGGCGGTGCTGCGCACCACGAGTTTTGCTAGCGGCCGTGCGTGAGAGTCCGTGTCCCTGGCTGCGTCCCTGGGGTGTTTGCCGCCGGTGTTCTGCCTGTCTGGCCTGTCCCCTCCTGATCTTCTGTGCATAGAGGCCGTGCGTGTAACGCGCCATGGGGGGTACGTACCCACCACTGCGCCTCTGCGCGCTCGGGCGTCCACTGCAGAGCTAGTGTGCTGCACTCACTTTGCACAGCTCAGAGGGAGAGCCGACCGCCGAGTGCGCTGCAAGGGAGAAAAAATAAACGAGCAAAGATTGCAGCGCGCCAGAACGTCCGCGACAGGCAGCTGAAGCCCGGTACGACAGTGCTGGTGCTTGACCCTCTTGGCAAGTATCGCGTCGCACTGGGTCAACAGCTGGTGGCACCAGCCTGGTGGCCGTGCTCTGTGCAGCATACGCAGGTGTTGTGTTGTTTCAGTGAGCGAGGTCATTGAGCGACACGACTCTGCATGTCTGTCGCGGCATGCGCGGCGTCAAGGCCACCAGACAATGCATACGGTGGACACCCCAAAATATACACCGCACTGAGCAACAGAAAAATAAAAGCACTATTCCATCACTGGTGCAGGCCACTGGCACATGCATGCGCGCTGGTCTGCATGCCACCCGCTTACTGCTCGCACGCTCTGATTACACTCCAGCCCAAGCAGCTCCTCCGCAGGCTACCACCGCCAGCATCGCTCTTCATCGTGCAAGCCCCCTCTCGAACCTGGTGCAGTGCCTGCATGGCATGCTGGCGCAGCCGGAAGGAGCCGCGGCAGCTGCCGCCTGCGGCGGAGAGCGCGCTACGGCACGGTCAGCACCTCGTGGCCGTTCTTGGTGATAAGGATGGTGTGCTCGTACTGCGCGGACAGCTTGCCGTCCGCGGTCACGATGGTCCAGTCGTCGCGCCACGTCTGCCACGCGCAGGACCTTGTTTCATGAGCCCTCATAAGCCCTCAACTATCATCGCAGCACGCCGGCCTGGTGCGGCGTGACTGCATGCTGACCGTGCAGTCCATGCGCAGCTTAGGGGCCCGGGTGTGTGCAGCATCGCGCAGCCACGCTCTCCAGCGGACGTCCAGGCGAGCTTGCAGCCTGTGCTGCATGTCTTCGGGACGCTGCTCAAGTGGACCTGCGAACAAGGTCCCTGCCAGGCATGCACCACTCTGCTACGGCGTGTGCATGATTCGCAGCAGCGCGAGGCCACAGCAGCGCGCCCTGCCAGCAGCATGCCATCACGTGAGCGGGGGGAGCGCGGACGCCTCGCCGATCGGCGCAGCTTGTCAGCGGCCGGGGGGGTGGGCGTGCGCGCCTTGCTGCGCGTGGTGCCCTCGGTCAGCATGGGCTCGATCGTGAACGTCTGGCCGACCAACATCACGCCCGGCTCGCGGTTGCGCACGTGCGTGACCACCGGCGCGCTGTGGAAGTGCCAGCCGACCCCGTGGCCCACAAAGTTGGGCACCACGCCCAGGCCGTACCGCTCGCCGATCTCGTGGATGACCTGCGCGCGCGGCGCCGATCAGGCAGAGCCGCAGCTGTGCAGGGTCGGGTCTTGTCCACCTGTGCAGAGTCAGGTCTTGTCCGAGGCAGGGTTCAGCGAGCAACGCCCTGCACATGACGTGTCACATGCAGGCAGTCGTGGGGCCTTGACCATGATGTGCCAAGACTAAGGGCTAGCTGATGAGTGACCTGTCCGCTTGCGCCTTGGCGCTGCGAGCGCATCAGGCCCGTGCAGGGTTTGTCATACAGCCCTGACAGCTTTGCCCACTTCACACGCCTCCGGTTGGGTCAGGCAGGCGCCCGCCCCCAGCCAGCGTGCGCCGCGCGCGCCTGGCCGATGCGCGCGATCGGCACGCCCGGGCCGCACTGCGTGATCGCCGCGTCCAGGCACTCCTTGGACACGTCGCACAGCCGGCGCGCGCCGTCGCTGACGTGGCCCACGTGGAACATGCGCGACGTGTCGCCATGGTAGCCCTGCGCGCGCCCGCAGCGGCGGTCAGGCAATGCGTGCGCTGTGCGCCTCCATGACCGCACGCACGCCCGCAAGGCGCCCTTGCATCGGCAGGGCAGTCAAGCGCGTGTTCTGATCTGCAGATTGGCGGCCACGCGCGCACAAGCAGCGAGACTGCCCGCGGCCATGCAATACAGCCTCACGGGTGTATTGCAACAAGCGGGCCTGACAGGGTCCCCACGTTCAGGTACACGGTGACGTCGATGTTGACGATGTCGCCCTTGACGAGCGGCCGCGAGTCGGGGATGCCGTGGCAGATGCACTCGTTCACAGACGTGCACACGCTCTTCGGGAAGTTGCCTGCGCGCGCGCGCCGCCGCCCTCGCAAGCGCAATGGTACACGCGTGGCTGAGGCGCCCGGTGCGCAGCGCACAGCGGGGAGAAGCGCGCTGTCGCGGAGCCCGGCGCATGAGACAGTGGCTGCACAGGCTGCCTGGCAGCACTGCGGAATGTAAGCGTCGCCGGCGAGGCTGGTGATGCAGCGCGAGCGCCCGTCCGGGCTCGCTTGTGGAGCGGGTGTGGAGCGGGGCTGACGCACGCACCATACGTCAGGGGCGAGGGGTAGGCGCCGTTATCAACAATCATCTTGTGCACGGCCTTGTCTATGGTGTCCGTCGTCACGCCCGGCTGCGCGCACAGGCCGCGCTCACCAGCGCGCGCGCGGCTGCTCAGGGCTGGCACACGTCCGGCTCGCTCGCCGCAGGCAACAAAGCCAGGCGCACTGGCATCAGCGCCAAGCAGGCGCGCGCGCGGGCGCGCACCCGCACGAGCGTGCCGGCAAACTCTAGCACCCGCGCCGCCAGCGTGCAGGCCGCGCGCATCTTCACCAGGCCCTGCGGCGCGCGCCGCGCGCGTCAGCGCCGCCGCGCGGCCCCGCCGCCGGCGTCACCCGACGCACGCCCCAGCCTGCAGCGTAAAGACTTAACGCAGCACGCTTGCAGCTCACCCGCTATACATGACCCGAAATTGGCAAGCAGAAAAACAGCAGTGGTGGGAACTGCGGGTGCGGCGGCAAAGCTGGGAGCGCACCTGCGCGTCGTGGACCTGCACCTCGTCGTAGAACGGGTTCTCGCCGGTGTCCACGTACGGCGGCCGCATGATGTGCTCCGGCACCGCCAGCCGCGGCGACACGGTGTGCGGCTGTTCGAGCCGACCGCGCGCGTACCAAGGGCCCGTCACGTGGCTGCGCAGGCATGCCGAATCGCTCCCCAGGCTTGCCAGAAGGACGCGGGTCGCATACCACGTGTCCTGAGACCATTGCAGCACTGCCGCAGGTCGCAGGAAAGGCAACAGGGAAAGTCGGGCATGGGGTGTGCGCGCGCGCACCCCCGCCCCCGCCGTCCGCCCCAAGCGCGCCAGCAGCCGCAGCCCCGGCCGCACGCTCGCACGGCGCCTCTGCCTTGACGCGGGCGGCGGCGCCAGCGCCGGCGGCGGCGGCGGCGGGCGCGGGCGCCAGGATGCTGCGCCAGGCGGCCTCGCCCGGCACGCGCCAGTCGCCGCTGGGCGACACCTCGACCTCCGTCACGTCCGGGCGCGCCTGCGCGACGGGTTGAGGTTTAGGATTCAGGATTAGGGCAACGCGCAGCTGTATCCTGCATGGACCCACTGCACCGCCCGCGCGGACCGCTGAGCGTGCTCGTGCTCTACAGTGTCCACCAGGGCGCCGACCAGGGCGCCGGCCATGCGGCTGCGGGGGCGCGGCATGCCTGCAAAGCACCGGCAGACATGCCGGGGGCGGGTGTTGGCCGCGAGCCAGGCACGTGGCGGGTATGGGACAGGCCGCCGCGAGGCGGACGGCGACAGTCGCTAGGCAGGCCGCGCAAGGCAGGCCGCGCAGAGCCGGCCGCCAGCGCCGCACGCGAGGCCGGGGCGGCGGCCCCACCTGCAGCGCGGCGAGCACGCGCAGCAGGAAGCCATCCACGGCCAGCTCCTGCACGCTGCCGGGCGCCATGGAGTGCGGGCACTGCCACTTGCGCGTGCGCTCCGCCAGATCCAGGAACGTGTCCAGGTCGAACGCGACCAGGCCGCCCGCGCTCTGCGCGCGCCGCAGACATAGGGTAGGTTACGATATCCTACTATATAGGGTTATGGAACCTACCCTGTGGAGTATGGTACACTACCCAAGGCAGTACACCACATTCTACCCTCGGCGCATGACTCCGCGGCTCGACTACGTGAGCCGCGGACGCGTCAGCGCTGTTGGCCACTCGACGGCTCAGCGCCCGCACTCCGGCGCGCCTCTGCGCATGAAGGGCAGGGCGGTCCGGCCAACGGGATGCAGCGTATCGCGACGGCTGCCCGCAGCACCCCATTGCCCAGTCTGTGGTAGCCAGGGCGGCGCCGGGCGGCCCCGAGCCGGCCCCGCTCGCCGGGCGCCCGGCCGGCGGCGGCGCACCTGGAAGCGCGCGGGCGTGGCGATGCGCATGCCGGAGTTGGGGCAGCGCAGCGACACCACCGAGGGCCCGATCTGCAGGTCGTCGTCCTCGCCGCCGCCGCCGCCGCCGCCCGCCTGCGCAGCGGCAGGAGCTCAGGTTCCCCCCTTCAGGGGGCGCCTGCTGCACGCAGGGGCCGGCGCCAGCGTCGCTCCAGGCGCAACGTCAGCGGATGAGCCCGTTTAATCTGACCGCCGACAGGTTCTCGCACACACCATGAGCGCGCCAGCACCAGGCCTCCCGCGCGCGATGCGGACCGGCCTGCCTGAGATGCAGGGTAGGGTTTGGTGCCCCGCGGCCCCCGCGCGAAGCGCGCAGCTGGCGCCTGCGCGCACGGCCCGCTGCCGGCGCAGGCCTGCCGGGCGCGCCGCACCCACGACGGCCTGACCCATGGCCTCAAGCTTGGGGTAGGCCCTCCCCACCCTACCCTAGCACGGGCCCCACCAACAGCCCCCATGCCAGCCGCGCCCCGCGCCACGCCCGCAGCGCGCGCCGGGCCGCACCTGGCGCCGCACGCGCTCCAGCGCCTCCACTGCGCTCTCCGGCGGCGCCATCAGCGCCCGCACCTCCGCCCTGGTGCGCCGCCGCGCGACCTGCGCGCCAAACCCCGGGCCAGACCCTTCTCAGCCGCCTGCAGGGCCTGCAGGGCGCTGCCCTGCGTCGCTGCCGTGCAGGGTGATGTGCCTGTCCGCCCGCAATCACGTCCGTCAAACTGGCTACGCTTCTCATGTCAGTCATGTTGCTCATGTCAACTCATGTCGCTGTGAAACGCGCGGCTGCTCGGGTGCGCGGCGGGCGGCAGGCGGCCGCGGGCGGCCGCAGCGGTGCCGGGGGCAGCGCAGGCCGAGCGCGGGCGCCCAGAGACGGGCCGCGCGCCTGGAGCACGAGGCAGAACGGGCGGCAGTCGCCGGCGGAGAGCTGCAGCACGTTGCGGCCGTGGAAGGCAAGCGTGCCGATGGAGGCGGGCTCGTCGCGCGCGCTGCCGCCCAGCTTGGCGTTCGCCTGCCGGCCATAGGGCCGGTACTGCATGTTGTTCACGCGCAGGTCCGCGTTGCGCGGCCAGTGCACGCGCGCGCCCACCGCGTCGCCCAGCAGCAGGCACGCGGCCTGCGCGCCCGCACGGCCCGTCTTGCGCCGGCGGCCGCCCCCTGCTTTCGCTGAGACACCGGCGGTGTGGCAAGACTCCCACGAGCGTGGTGGCTTTGCTGCGGCGTTCGTCAGTGCGTGGTCGGCCAGTAGCTTCTTGTCTACTGCCTGAGACAGCTCTTGCATACACCGGCCGCCGCGGCGGCCGGCTTGCTCAGAGGCGCGATGCAGCGCGGGCGGGCGCACAGGGCGCGCGCGGGCACACAGGGCGCGGGCGGGCACACAGGGCGCGCGGGCGGGCGCGGGCGGGCACACAGGGCGCGCGCGCCTGCAGCTGGCAGTCCTGCGTCGCGCGCAGGCTGTCCACGAGCGCGTGCGGCACCGAGAAGTCGCGGCGCACGTGGCTCACCCACTCGTCGCTCGCGCCGCCGGGCCGCACGGGCCGCCCCGGCGCGTGCTGCAGCCGCGCGGGCGCCGCCAGCGCCAGGTTCACCGGCCGCCAGAACGGG
>JAABUY010007808.1_pt1 | contig 10069 bp, 10 predicted proteins | sample 5560271 | NCBI WGS metagenome assembly JAABUY01 (sample SAMN10711886, study PRJNA513374) | rock metagenome | isolation source: Antarctica rocks | place: Antarctica: Victoria Land, University Valley
CAGGCGGGCTTCGGCTTCAGCCAGATGTTGCTCCTGCTGCTCTTGCTGCTGCTCATCCAAGCGGCGGCTGGACTGCACGCTTTGCATAGCACGCCTCACATCTTGCTGGGCCTCCAGCAGTGCTGCCGTCTCCTCTTCAGCTACCTGATGTAACATCGTACAGTTTGGTGTGACAATGTTACGCACTGTAGTACAGACTATATTACGTGTTGCAAAAAGAGGGACCGTCACCATGTATGCACCAGAATGCTTCAGTTGCAGAGCTTTGCGCTCTTGCAAGAGCAGTCTATGCAATTTCAGCAGGACAACCGCGGCATCTCAGAATCATTATCATTACTATTATTAGTATACACATGACAATGATGACGATTATGGTAACCATAACCATAACGTACAGAAATCCTATTCTGATTCTATGTACCGCTGCGCTGCATCACAGCTTACACAAGGACTGGCATCAGATCAACTGTTGAAACAAGTGTTACAGTGACCATGTTAGAATGCATGAATTGATACAGGTATCAGAGTGACTGTGCCAGCACGAGAGCCAGAATGATTGAAAGAGCAAAAGGGGCACACCTCAGTGTCCTCAATGGGGTAGCGCGCCATCTTCTTGGCTTCCTCACGCTCCCTGTTCTTGGCGTCCTTCTCCATCTGCCTCTGAGCCTCCTTCTCAGCCCTCTCTTCTGCCTGAAGACACACCACAGCTGCTGCACTCAGCACAGTGCGGCAGGCAGTATACAAACATGTTCACGGTGCTGCAAACAGTTGCATGGCTGGCAGCTGTTCAAAGGACATGATGAGAGCCATGACAATGCCTGTGGCCTCATGAGAGTTTGGATAGAGTAAGCTAATTTGCGTCAAGCTGGTAGTGATCAGCAGATTGGATTGATGTGATAAAGCAGAGGGGGTTTGGGTGAAGGGGGGGGGGGGGGTACTCAGGATACCGGGTTGACTACAGACGCACCCTTTTACGCTCTCGCTCTTCTCTTTCCAAAGATTTGATCAGCATCTTGTCTGTCTTCTCTTGTTCTGCCTTGGACATCCTGCATATTGTGCACTGTGTGTTAAAACACGCAGGCAGGCCAAGCATACAGGCAGGCAGGCAGATTGACACACAGACATACTGCAAGAGACAGACTAGACAGGCAGGCAGGCACACAGGATGATATACAGACGTACACTGACAGACACAGGCAGACGGACGGCGTGCAGACAGGCAGGCACAGTCCCGCCACTACTCAATCACAAACACAGACAGACAGACAGACAGACAGGCAGGCAGACAGACAGACAGACAGGCTCGCAGGTAGGCACGCAGACAGATGCATCAGCATACAGACATGAGGGGAACGCACCGACCACCTCCAGTGGATTGCCTGTTCTTGACTTCATCTACAGTCAGGCGCTTGGTGGGCAGCCCCTTGCGCTCAGCACAGCGTGGACAAGACCAGTCCCCCTCTGACAGCTCCTCCCAGTCTAGGCCCATGCACAGCAGGTGGAAGCTGCGCGGGCAGGTGTCACACAATGCCAGCGGGCTGCCCTCTGGGTGATGCATCTGCAGCAACCAGCCAGGTTGGTCTTTGACAAAGGCCTCGGCCGCTTTGAGGAGCCTGACCTGTGTTGATGGAATCCAACTGAGGTGGAAGGTCTGTGGCCAAAGAGCTAAGGAAGTGGTCAAGGAGAGTCCATTGGGACTTGTTGATGCAAGTCTGAGCAGGACCATATTGCCACTCTGGCAAGTCCTCCGGCACCACAGCGGTTGGAAGCTGGCGCAGGAAATCTGAAAACTTTGAACTTTTGAAAACCTGCTTGACGGGTTCAAAGCTGTAAGATCTCCAGCAGGAAGTTCCACATACAGTGCCAGTTCGACCACTTGACATTACCTGTCTCTTGGGAGTCATCAGGGAAATGCACAGACAATGCCCCATCAATATACACAAAGCACCAAATGACGTTGTTGCCCTCCAGACGGTGCATCTACAACATGATTGGCTGCCTCAAGATGGCAGAGCATAGGTGCAGCTGCAACTGGAGTAACGCCTCGAAATTTTGTTTTGAATCTCTTCTCTTGAAGAGTGATTGTGTTTGTTGACCGTAACACACGTTACTGACTGAAGGCTATTCTGGTGATGGAGCGGCTAACACACATACTGAGGCATCAATAGCTATTTGAGCCGCATCAAAGTCGTTTCTGGAGCAGCAGCACAAATTCGGCAGGTGTGCTCTACCTGAGTCCTATGGTGGTGTCCCCATGCCCAGCAGGCCAAGGCAGCAAGGCAGCAAGGGCAGGCGGTGTTTAGTGTTAATGGGTCAGGGTCAAAATCAAGGTTAAAGGTAGGGTTGGGGTTTTAAAATGTGCCATTCAAAGACTCTACATGGATGCCAGCAAGTGCAGGTCAAAACAAGGCGGCAACACAAGGAGGAGGAGGAGGAGAATCTACATCTAAAGCCAACCAACTGGGTTGTACAGACGTGCTAGGGTTGTCAGTACCCTGGTCAGAAACATGGGTAATGAGTGTAACATAAGACAAGCTTGCAGGCATGGCGTCTTGCATCTGCTAGTCATTGACCATGCTAGGTGGGGAAGCCGCTTGCTGCACCGCACCTTGAGGCATCGGCTGCACTTGAAGTTGTTGCGATCAAACTTGGCAAAGCGGGGGGCAGGCTTGATGACAGCCTCCTCGGGCTCTGCTTCTTCTTCGTGATGAGCTGGGACGGATTTGGTCCCTGGAGTGCTTGGAGGAACCTGGACACAGCATATGCAATAATCCCCAGACTTTTGACAACCACCTGAGTGTATAAAACAAGAGTGTGATGCCAAGCAACACATGCAACAATCCTCGCTCTCTTACACCAAACTCCTCAATGTGTAAGGTGACATTGTGCAGCCAAGAAGCAGTGGCAGTGTGTCTTTCTTTTAGACACTGATGACATGAGGTGAAGGGCAGTCATACCACAAGCTGCATCAGCTTGACAGTAGCAGCCAAGTAGCACAGGCCAGCATGCAACAGAAAGCCATATGCTAAGTCTGAACCATTGCACCAGGCTTAATCTTCTTCCCAAGTACATAATCGTACCCACACAACATTTCAAAATACTTTCACTGTTTTGGGACCAAAACAAAATCATGTCTGCAGCACACCAAACATCTGTTCCAGATGCTCCCTGAGGCAGCATCAGCAGCAGATGAGGAATGCACAAAAAGGCGAGTGGGCCCTGAACAGTGGGTCATTACCCACTCATAGACAGACACCCACAAAGGAGTCACTTGGTCACCGGCTGATCTGTCTACAGATCAGCCAGTGATTGAAACAAACATAGAACCAAACTAAAGCTGGAAGTTCAAGACAATGAAGTGTGGGAGCAACAGTAAGCACGGTCAGGTGCGGTGTGTGTCACCTCTACGACGCCAGGTACAGCCCTGAGGGCGAAAGTGCCAGGAGCTACTCTGGCAAAGGCGGTGTCATGAGCACAAGTTGAAGCTACGGAGCTCTTTGCATTGCGGGCGCTGCTGAAGTCACGCAGCCCCCTTTTGGACATCTCCTCCACTATCTTGCCCACTGACTGCCCCTTGTGCCCATAGTTCTTCAGCACCTGTGCGCACACGTGACATTAAGCTCACAACCAAGAATCTGTAGGCTATTTCATCCTGTGAAGCCATGCAGACCCATGTGGATTTGCTGCATTTCCGCCGAGTTTTCATGCCGCATTGGTTCTTGAGCTGTATACATGTTGGCAGCAGCATGCGATGAAGTTCAACCAAAAGCACAGGCTGACAATATGGCCTTGAAACACAGCATGGCGACCTCCCGCCCTCTTGGCTGCCTGGTACAGCTGCCCTGAAGGCGTGACAGGTGGGGGCTTTGGTGATGCACCAGCAGGTTAGTCATGCACCTGAAAGATGGCATGCTTGACAGATCCAGGTTGCAGCCGTTGCTCTACTTCCTCAAGGGACTCTGGCTTGACCGGGGTTCCAGCGCTGGGCCGAGGCACCGGCACTCTTTTGGGCTTGGCAACCCGCATCTCTGGTTCGCTTACTTCTTCTTCCTCCTCTGGCCCGTCGTCTTCATCATCATCATCCAGCATGTCGTCTTGCTGGTGTGCCTGAAAGCAAGGCTTGACAGCTTGAGCATGAACATTGCTTCGATGCCTAGCCACGGTATCAGCGGCGACACAATGGCGCTCTACATGCATGCTGGCCATCAATGAAGTCAAGGATTGCCAATGAGCATCAATACAGCTTGATGTTCATTTGATCATTTTGCACGTCCACAGCAGATTTGTTGATGGCACAAACAGCCTGCCAAGCTGCCAGGTGGTTGGCATGCATGCTGTCTGTTGTTGGCATATGTTGCCATATCTGATGACAACCAAATCTGTTGTGCGGCATGTGGATCAGTGGGCCAGATTATCACATGGTGACTCATCTGTCAATCCCTCACCTGTTGTGCATCTGGAGCCTGCGCAAAAGCAGCAGCTGCTATACCAGCTGCCTGCTCCTTGATAGACAGCGGTGGCTCGGGATCTGGCTTGGGATGGGCGTCTTCAGCTTCTGCACCCTGTGCAAAGGCAGCCGCCACAATTGCTGCTGCTTCATCCTTGATGGCCTGTTGCTCAGCTGCCTTAGCAAGTGCCGCCTTGTTGGAGGCTTTGTTTGCTTGCTGCACCTTGCGCTGCTCTGCCTTTTTCAGCTTCTGATTCTGCCAGCAAGAAGCACACAGTAGCAGAGGCAGGTGCATGAGACTGCAACGCTCACAGAGCTGCTCTGATAGCCTCAGACATTGCTTCTGCATGCAGGCAACAAGCTGCACGATGCAGAGTGGATATGAGAAGCAGTGAAAGGCATGGATAGCAGTCAAGCGTAGTTCCTGCACAGTCCAGTTGACATGTTCATTTTTGCTTCTGCATACAAGAAGAGCACTGTGTCAGGATTTTGCAAAAGGAGCCAAATGCATGAGCAGGCTGTCTTCTTGCCCTTTGCATCAGCACTAGTGTTGTGTCAACATCACAGTCATGATGTGACCCCCCATGCAGACCAGCTGATGTGCTATGTGCTGCACAATGCATGCCAGCTCTGCTATACTTTCTGCTGCTCTGGTTAGCAATAGAGTGCATTTCTCAAGCCAGCATCTTCGCCAGAACGACTGCAGAGGGCATCATGTGAGGCGCAATGCACAGCACGCTGTGTGTAAACTCACATGAAGATGTGGACGTGGGCAAGCAGGGAGCACCTGGCAAAAGCCAAACTGCAAAAGATGTGGGCTGTTGCATGAGTACATCGAGGTGAAACTTACCAAGTCTGTCGGCAGCTCCAGCGCCAAGCTGTACTTGTCTACAAACTCTTCATTTGCTCTCCAGATGCATGCAACCCCCTTGACACCCTGTGCAGACAAGCTGGCATTGCATTGCGAGGACACACATGAAACTCTTTGTGAAGGAGATCATATCTGATGCTTCACTTTCAACAAATGCAACATGAACAGGGCTGAGACCTGCATACAACACAAAAGCATTGCCTTGCACTGCACCAGATTACCAGGCAGCAGCACTATTGCCAACTGCTGAACTTGCTGACGCAAGCATTCACCTGGATCATCTCACATGATGCTACTTCAGCAATCCATGTTTTGAGCATTGGCTTGGTCACAACAGGCTTCTTCCTGAACAAGTCTGTGCGGGGCATTCTGATAGGCTCGCCTGGCAGGTGGCCAACAGCCACCCACTGTACATCATACTGTGTGTCAAAGACACTAGCCTCCACACCTGCACCTCATGAAAGACTGTGCTCAGGAGATTGCAGTATAAGTACTTCTTGGCAGAACAAGTAGCAGCCACCCGCTGGGCATTGTACCGAGAATCAATGACACTTGCTTTTAGACCTGCAGTTCACCCGTAAAAGCCTAGCAGATGCATGTATGCCTTGTTGTATGGTCATGCTGCATGACCATTGAATATGTGGCAGTGGTTGACCCTCAAGCATATCTGAGGTTTACAGAGCATGGAGTATGTGGATGTATGTGAGTTGCTGCCATCACCTTCAACAGGAGGAGCCTCATGGACGGCAACGACCCTGCAAGGTGTTGGGGTGCTGTCCTTGCTGCCAAGCACCTCCTCTCCACACACAAAGGAGTCTCTGAAGTGGGCTGCAATGCGGCCTGCTAGGTCATCCAGCTTGTGTGTACTATGATGAATGTGTCGCATGACAGGTTCTTCATATATGGCCGGGAACTGCATGCAGGGGTAACTTGCATCATGTCGGAGGGACTGTCAGAGATGGCTGCACACAGTTGTGTAACTTGCGCTGTGCTGTGAGGCTACACACGCTTGGCAGCGGTCAACATGCCAGACCAGCAGAGCCTTCATGCATCTTCCAACTTGAGTATAACATCAAATATGGGGGAGCTGCAGTGAGTGCTGCGATGAGCATACGCGCAAACAAAACAAAAAGGTGTAGTTTCACAGCCTGTAGGTAACAGACTATGCAATTGTGACTGGCAGCAAGGCTACTCAGTATGCATGTATAAAGCACTGTGAACAACGATGATGGGGCGAGGGAAGGAAAGTAAAAGTGAAACGGAAGCCAGGCCACAGGTGTCCTACTCAGCATCTCAGACCAAGATCAGTTGTGGAGCTTGCGACCACCGTGCCCGGCTCAAACAAACAGAGCTTGTCAACACTGCGAGAAAGACTCACCTGGCCGCCAGACGCCTTGGACTTCTGCTCCGAAGTGGCTGCTTCTTCGTATGTCAGTCCATGCTTACCAGTCACCTGACAGGACCACTGTCGCTGGCGATAGGAGTTCAACTTGCTGAGATACAGCCTGTGTGCGCAAACGAGCCTTTTCAATGTTGCATGCGTGATCCGAGCGCGCAAAATCGGTTGTAATGCTGATAAGTTTCAGCTGGCTGCTGGACTGCCTCAATAAGGTCAGTATCAGGGCAAACTTGCTGCCTGGCATGGCCGCAAGCAGGTTAAACTTCGACAATACGGCGCAGCTGCGTGGCAGGCACGCAAAAGCAACTGATTTGTTACAGGTCTGCAACGATACATAGCTTTTGAGACACGTACTCGTATTCAGGAAACACCTCCCCAGTGAATCGTATCAAGAAAACTTGGTCAGTGCGTTGGACCTGACACTCGGGCTTCGCTAGCTCATACGCCTGCTCGTTGAGGGCAGGCATCCCGCACAAAAGCGCACTGGACTATATAGCAGCAATCCGCACCGATTGCTGCTGCTATCAGGCCCATGGACTCATGCTTCTTGACTTGCCTTGGCGCCTGCTTGCTCACTCGAGCATCGCAGTCTGAGCTTTACTGATTTGCAATGTCAGTAAGGACTTGTTGCAATCCCGACAGCTATCCCCAGATTCAATCCTAGGGCCTGGTTCAGAGAGCCCAGACTTCAGCATTGTATAGGCGTCCTGTGACAGCATGACATGTGAATTAGCACAGGCCCCCTTGTGTATGAGATGGCTTGAAACGCTACACTGCATAACTGTGCACAAAGTCGCAGCTGTCATTATCGTGCATGTGATATCTGCACTTGGAGCACATTTCTGAGGTTTCAGTATGAATAGCGTGTGATAACTCCCAGCAACAGCAGCTTGAGCAGCACTGATACACTGTCAGGGCCCAGCCAGCATGGTATGAATTGTCCAATGCCTTGACAGCCTTTCGTTCTTCAGGCATTATTCAGGCATGTCGAGTACTGTCCACAGGACCACAAGAGCACTTTAGTCTTCAAGACAGAAGCGCATGCAATCAGTAACACAGGCTGTCTTCACAAAGTGAGTTACCCAAATCAGCCACAGCATGTGTATGTTTTCTCGTGCTTGTATGTCAAGCAGTTCATGGATCAACAGTGTAGACCTGTTCAGGTGCGTTGTTCTGAATTGGCAGCATGTTAAATGCAGTTCCCAATCACAGGTGGTGTTGCGATTCTGTGTCATCTCAGGGCAGTGACATGGGTTGTTTGCTCTTTTGGTGCTGCACAGTAGCTTGTTTAGCACAGCAGAGCTCAGCGCAGCTCAGCATAACGCAGCGCGGCACAATATACACAGCGCAGCGCAGCACAGTTTGTACAGCACAATGTGAATTGTCACAAGAGGGCAGTTGCTTACCAGCGCCCGCTCCTAAAAGTGTTCTAGACCCCCCCTGCAGCTGACACAATTTTGTGAATATTTGGTGCAGCACTTGGCTGCTGTCTCTTGTTGTGGAAAGGCTTGCAACATGTTGTCTCGTTCACAATTCTGCAGGCTGCTTTAGCAAGGGGTGCCCTGTTCACATCAGACGTGTGTCTATGGCTGAAGCTGGTGTCCACACTCCTAGCAGGCAGCCTGTGCAAGCTTCTGCCGGCCTTCAGGAGCCGCATGCTGGGAAACCCAAGGTTCCTGGTGCTAGCCATTGAAGAGGCCATTGGAGTAGCAGCCAAGTGGTCAGCAGAGAAGAGCAGCTGCTGCAGAAGACACAAGTTTTGAAAGGTGTGCAGTTATACATGCGCGGTTTTGCATATTCACTCGGGCATTTTGAGCATCATACTTGCTAGCATGCAGAATGTTCCATCTGGGGCTCAGAGGTCAGCAACATACGGCCTGCTTGTCATTGGTCATTATGACGTCTGGGATGGCAGGGCTTTCTCTGCTGATCCCTGACTGTGTCTGGTGCATCATGGCTGATGTACATCTCTGTCAATTTGATTGCTGCGGATATGTAGACGGAAGTATGGCAGGGCAGACAAACCTAGCTGAATGTCTATCCTAGTCGGATCCCAGTAGGAGCTTTATCCAAAACAGAAATAAAATGTTGACTGCAATCATGCCCTGCGCTGCCTTCACAGCCTGCCCTGCTGTGCTCTGAAGCAAGACATTTTCCCTGTTCTCTGCAGGAGTTTGACTTTGTGCTATCAGACATGGCACTAAATGTGATTAGAGACTTTGCCGTGGTGTGGCTGTTGTCGCCAACCAGGTCTTTCCCGTGAACCCCTAGAGCTAAGTCAGGCTTGGCACGCTACAGCAATGCCTTGCCAGGTCACGCCCTACAGGTACCCCCAATGCAAGCATACCTCACATCGCACTCAGTCATAGCTGTTGTTGCCGTAACCCTTCGCATCACATATCAACTACGCTGTGTATGACAGCAACATCTGTCACCATTCATGGTGATGCTGTGAGACATCTTGGTGCCATCACCCACTTCATCACAGACTAACTGTGCTGTCTATGACAGCAACATCTACCATTCACAGTGATGCTGTGGGTCAGTACCGCCAGTCATTCCTGGAGATGACCCTACTTACACCGCCATTCACCTGACAAAGCATCAGCCACTGCAGTATACTGCGAAGTCAGGGCAGCATGCTGCAGCATTGCAGCTTCTTCTGTCATCAATATGTTGCACTTCACTGCAGGAGCACACGGCGCTGTGCTGCAGGAAGTGTCTGTCTGCGTTCCACAATGTTGCAAACTGCGATCGCGCTGTACTGTGCTGCATGAATTCACCACACCAAATTGTGCAGCAAATACAGCGTGTGTCAATTTTGATCCAGCATGTATTGCTTTGAGCTTTTGTGATACACAAACCAGCTCTTTCAATGACCGTGTCTTTCAATGACCATGTCAGCCTGCAACCTTGTGCGCTGGTGCAGGTTGGCAAGTACAAGCCAGCACAAAAAGCTGCAGTTGTAGCCTACAGGGGGGCCCAGTTCTTCGGTGTCAGCTTTGTTGCCAGCGTGTTTGGTCACAGCCTGACGAAGCACATGGTAAGCCTCAGCTCTGTATTGTCTCAGGGCACAATTGTACTCCTCGGAATGCTCGCCACCACAATGGCTGTGGTGCGTTTCGTACACAGCGCAACAGTGCAGTTCTTACCCTTTGTGAAACCTCTCAGATCTGCCACATCTAGACACTGGTGGGACAGGTGAGGTTTGAGGCACCACTCCTCCGTGTCGATCGGCTTCGTATTCCTTCCGTGCGCGTTTCTACCAGACCGACGACCTTTCATCGGGACGAAAAGCCTGTGGCGCCGCATAAACAGTGGCGTTGACTGTCACAACCTTTGACCCATAATC
>JAABUY010007809.1_pt1 | contig 10069 bp, 13 predicted proteins | sample 5560271 | NCBI WGS metagenome assembly JAABUY01 (sample SAMN10711886, study PRJNA513374) | rock metagenome | isolation source: Antarctica rocks | place: Antarctica: Victoria Land, University Valley
GACCAATGGCGTCGGCGACGTTAGCGTTGGGCAGACTGGTGATGACGTCGGCGGGTAGAACGTTGATGATGTTGTCGGCGTTGAAGGTGCGGTTGATGGCTTCGATCTCGCCACCCTGGCGGGCGTCATAGACCTGGACGTCCTGAACACTCGTGGCGATGGTGAGAGTGCTGTCCAAGCGTACGGACTGGCCGGAGAGTACGGTGACGGGTCTAGTGACAATGGCGAAACCGGAATATGACACGGTAGCGGTGTACTGGCTCGCCGGGATACTTAGCAGCGTGAACTGGCCGGTGGCGTCGGTTGTTGCCACGATGCCGCCGGGGTCCAGGACGACCCGGACACCCTGGAGAACGCCACCCTGAACGTCGGCAATGGTTCCGATGAGGGTTCCGCGGCCAGTCTGGGTAAACGCGGCTTGCGGGAGAAGGGACGCCGCGAAGACGAGCAGAATGATGATGAGCTTGCGGAACATGAAAACCTCCAAAATGTGGCTCAGGCTCTCCACAGCGCACAAAGCCTTGTCATCGTTCGGGACGTAGCTTGACGGAGTTGCCTTGCGACTGAATGCTATGCAGCAACCATGACGTTGCGGTTACACCTTTGTAACGAGCATGTAAAAGGCACGGGGTCGCTTCGTCGGGTTTAACAGACGCCGGCCTGGACGGTGCTGGGCAGCTCGAAGCTTCGAAAGAGCATGGCTACAGCCCAAGCGGCCTCACTCTCGTCACGGCGGCGATTGCGCTCTGGAACACCGTATACATACCGTCTGCATTGCTGCAATACAGGTTTGCTCCACAAGAGTTCGTTATTTCGCCACGCTGCCAACCAACTCAGCATCTGTTACTCCAGATGTGACTTTTAGAATTGACATGGCTCTGTTGCATTAAGTAGCTGGTCCGCATTCTGCAGAATCCGCGCAGACCGATTCAGGCACATGGCTTGCATGTGAGGCAGTGACCTCTCCGGATGAATGCGCATGATCTCAAACCTCTTGTTAATGGGGGCCGCGGTTCTCATGGTCTGGTAGCCACTTGTGGGCAGAATCACTCGTTTCAGCGCGCCACGATCTGCCTCGATGATGTTGTTCTGTTGTTCAGGTACTTCGAGGTGCGGTGTCTTTGGGTAGCTGACCTTCACGCTTGAGCCGCTGGATTGCCTCCGGATACGAGGACAGCTTATCTGCGGTGATCGACGTTGGAGGCCAGTTCCGCAGGTCGTCACCGCCTTAACCAAAAAAGCGATGCGGAGCGTGGGTGTTAGCCGCCCCGACACACGAAGTCGATCGGCTGGCCGTGCTTCTCGACTGCACGGAACAGGTACTTCCACCGCCCACCCACCTTAACGTAGGTCTCGTCTACTGGCCAAGAGCTCGAGCCGAAGCCTTGGTACGCTCATACACGCTTCTCGAGTTCGGCGCATAGCAGGCACCAAGGACATCATGGTGGATCAATCTACCTCTGCGCCCCGCTCCTGCACCACCTCGGCGAGGTCCCGGTAGGAATACCGTATTGCAATACCAACGAACGCAAACCAAGATAATATCAACCGAAAACGGCGGAGCCTGAGCATGAACAATCGTAGCGCCCCGGGATCCCGGAACCCGAGCGATAGCTCTCAAGAGCTGTAACAGTGCCCTCGTCACAGCGCATGATGAGCCAAGTTGTATCGTGTATGTTGCAGTGCCGTACTCGCGATGAGAAGTCAACGACGAAGAAGAGGCCGAGCTGAAAGCCGACCCCTTCCAATCTGTCGAGGTTAGCGACAAGGATTCGCGCTGCCGGTGTCACCACCAACGATGCAAGACTCGTCGAAGTAGTACTGCTGGCCGGAACGTTGATAGAGAAGAACCGTGCTGCGGTTGCTCTTAGTCTCTCTCGACGTGATCGTCTGATGTTGGAACTCGACTGATTTCGGCCCGCCGCGGAGCACTTCGCGAAGTATGCGTCCGCGATAGCCTCCGTTGTTCTCCAGGCGCAGACCCAAAATGTGTGCCATTGTCAGCGCAATATCAGCGTTCGACACCGGAGCCGCATCCTTGTAGAAGTTCTTGAAGTCAGGACCAAACGCAGCCATGTTGTTCTTGGTGTTGTCACGGGCCAGCGTGCCGTGCATTCCCTGACCTTCCTGCAACCCCGAGTCGGCGATCTGCACCGCGGAGAGGAGATTGCCCCTGGTCAGGTAGAAGGTTTTGAAACTCACAGCTATGGTGGGGCGAGGTGTTTTCGCGTCTCCAACCAGCCGAATCGAACTCAGAGACAGAGCACCCGCGAACTCGCCGTAGCTATCATCTACGAAGATTCCGCCAACGTAATCCTGCTTCGTGAGGAAACTGACGATCTGCTTGATGCGATCGTGGTCGCCGTCCGGAACGTAGATCAGGTCGGAGCCGCCGTTCGCCGCGACAACCACCTTGGCGTCGGTCATTTCCAGAATCGCACCACTGGCGCCGATCAATGCGTCTCCAGCGGCAGGATGCTGTCTCAGCGTCGCTGTCTGTTGGGAAGCAGTCGGCTCGACAGGCTCATAGACCTTTCGGCCAGTGTTATCGGAGATTTGGCTATCGGGGTCGAAGATGGGAAGCTTCAACGTGTGAGCGAGATCGATCGCCAGGAACCCTACGGGGAGAAAGCCAGGGTTCACCTCGACACGGCCTGTCGCATCCTTGTAGGTCAAGGTCGACGCATAGGCTGCGGTCGCAGTTCCGTTCGCATCGATCTCGTGCTTGCTGATTGTGGCGAAGCCATGATCGGAGGTCAGGAAGATGTCCGTGTTCGCCGCCAGCTTCGGGTGGGCAAAGAGGTATGCCAGGATCTGCTGCAAGTTTGCGTCTGCATTGGCAATGGCAGCCCGGGAGGTTGGCCCGTTGATTCCCGGTGAGAGTTTGTTGAGGCTATCTCCCTGGTTGTGCTGTGTGCCATCCGGATCGCGCGACCAGTAGACCGCGGCGAACGGCTTGCCGTTCTTCATGAAGGCGGGAAGGATCGCCTTCGTTAGCGTGTCGACGAAGTACTGCTGTTGGACCGTGTTCGGCGAAGTCGTGCCGGGTGTGACGTTGTTTCCGGAGAAGCCGTTGTTGCACTGTGCTGTCGCGGCGCAACCGTTGCTGCGGGTAGGTGCCGTGAGTGGTAGACCGGCACTTGTCAGGGCGGAGGCGATATCTGCGCGCAAGGGAATGCCGGCCGCGGAGCCGGTGGCATCGTCGATGAATACCGTCTGCGGAACGGTGAATGCACGTGCGGAAGGCAACAGCTGCGACACGTCCTGAATCGCGACAGGTCCTAACTTACCGACCGATGCCGTGTTGTAGCCATTCAGGCGCGCAAGCTCCAACAGCGTCTCTTCGTTGAGGTAATTGCCGCCGAAGTGAGTGTCCAGGTCAGCCAGGATCTGGTTGTTTTCGACGAAAGGCGTCACGGTGCCGGGCAACTTACCGAAGTTGCCGGAGTCAAACACCGGATACCCGGAGAAGATCGTGTTACTGAAGTCGCCGGTATCCCCCAGGTAGTGGCCTGTGGCGATTGCGGACGCATTGGGTGTCGTAAACGTGGGAAACAGAGAGTGGCTGTTGCGAAAGTCGACGCCAGCCTCGCGGAGACCCAGCATGGTCGGCGAATCCGTGCTGTTGACCGAGCCGTAGCGGAGCCCGTCTGCGACGAAGATGATGACATTTCTTCGCTGCTTCTGCTGTTTCTTGAGAGGTTCAGCAGCTCGCAACGAGCATGCCCCTGCTATGAGCGAAACTGCCACGATGGTAGCAATCGGAGTGGACGTTGACATACAGAGATGACCTCCAAAGGTCTGTCGCTTTCTGGTTAGGTTGCTAGAGGGCGGGTGAGTGTAACGCTCGAGGAATGGACAGCATCCACGTCGTCCACGTGTTTATCGTGATCGGTTCCAGCTGTGCAAGCAACGCACTGGATCGACGCGACGGAGTCTGTGAGGAGGGAATGTCAATGGACAGTCCCCCTGTTGGGTACAGCTACTGACCCGTCCCTTGGCCCCCGGCATCCGGCGTCGGGCTCAGGTCCTTGCGGTGCTCGCGGGCGCGCATCAGCAGCTCAGCGCGGTGCATGCGAAGGTTGAAGCCGGAGGGAGTGTCCGGGTAAGGAGTGCAACGAGACCGACGGCATAATCGTTGTCGGCGCTCAGCAGGGTGGCCCCGACGAAGATTCGTACAGTTTTCATGGTTACTGAGAATCGTGTACTCAGGTTGTTGCAGAACAGTTACCCGTGGGTGAACTCTTTGTGAATGATGAACTTTCCGCGGGAAAGCCGTTTAAGGTCGTTGCCTTCTTCCTCTCATGAATGCTCAAGCAGGATTGTGTTCTAAAGCTGCCATCTCACATGTCTCCAAAGGAGCCCTTGTATGAAGAGAATGCTGTTTGCCGGGCCGACTTCTGCGATTGGAGAAGGAAGGAATTCCGGAAAGCCTGGAAACTCATTGCTGCATCCCCTTCTATGCGCACTGAGCGATTGCTCGATCATCTCTTGGTTGTGCCCACACCCAAACCCTGAACTCAGTCGGTCCAGGATTCCAGACAGATCCGCTCTTCAGCGCAAAACAGGGCCGGATAGGTTAGCCCACTTCCCAGAGGCCGGATCGCTACATGGGATAGACGACATCTTCTCGTTGCCTATAGCTTATGGAGCAGTCTGTTGTGATCTAACCACTCCTGTTGTTCTGGCACCGGAACCATAAAGTTCAAACGCCGCACCATGAGCGAGATGATGCAATGGATCTTGGCTGGCCCTTGATGCAAGTTCTGACCATGGGAAGTATGATCGGCGACAATGATTTCGACACTAAAATGGCTCTTGTTCGAAGTAGAGCGTGCTTCTGGGTTTGTTCTTCCTCATCACTTCTTTGCTCCCGTCATACCGGGTGTCTCGAAGATTCCTACGGTTGCCACCCTGGCCGCCCCGTCATTCGTACCGGCTCTGGCAAGCGGTGTTTGTTTCACATGGAAAGTCGAAAGCCTTGGTCGGTTCAAGAGAGTGCTGTTGACCCCACCGTTGATGGTTTGCATCGTGGTGGTCGGCCTGAGTGCTGTTCCTCTCGTGATCGGATGGACGATCGGCAATGGCACAAGGTAGGCAACGGTCGTTCTGCTCTGCCCACGACAACTCCGGTTCTCGGAGCTGACCATTTGCTTTGCTTGGCCAGATGACGCCGACTGAGCTTCAGATCGGTGCTGGCGTTAGCTATCATGAGCACTATGCCTCCCCATAAGCCCAAACCTGCAAGCCACTCGAGGAAAAAGGGCGCACAGGACTTATCCGCTTCTCCGTTGTCCGAACCGAGGGTGCCTGAAGCGGAGCACGAGGGTAACCATGCTTTTCTCGAGGTCGTGGCGCTAATCAATGTTGCCCGGGGGAGGGCTCTTCGATCCGTAAACACGACGCTGATCGAGCTCTACTGGGCGATAGGAGCGATGATCAGCCGCAAGATCGAAGTTGCCGAATGGGGATCAGGAGTTGTGGACGAGCTTGCCACGTTTCTGGCCAGGACCGAACCTGGTCTCCGCGGCTTCACACGACGAAACCTTTTTCGAATGAGGCAGTTCTATGAAGCCTATTCGAAGAACTCGATTGTGTCGCCACTGGTGGCACAATTGCCATGGTCACACCATCTGATCATCCTCGGTCAGGGCAAACGCCCGGAAGAACGTGAGTTCTACATCAAACTGGCCATTCAGGAGAAGTGGAGCCGCCGAGAGCTCGAGCGACAGTTCAGATCTGCCCTCTTCGAGAGGACAATCCTCAGTCCGCCAAAAGTGTCACCACTGGTGACACAAACGTACCCTGAGGCCCTCAGCATCTTTCGGGACGCGTACAGCGTAGAGTTCCTGGGTCTGCCGCCGGTTCATGCCGAATCCGACCTGCACCGTGGTCTCCTGGACAAGCTTCGAGATTTCCTCATCGAGTTGGGCCGCGACTTCTGCTTCGTAGGTTCAGAGTTCCCGCTGCAGGTGGGAGATCGCGACTTTGCGCTCGACCTGCTCTTCTTCCATCGGGGACTGAACTCCCTTGTAGCCATTGAGCTGAAAGTAGGACGGTTCGAGCCCGAGTATCTCGGCAAGCTTGGCTTCTACATCGAAGCACTGGATCGGGACGTCCGCAAAGCTCATGAGCAACCGAGCATCGGGGTGCTCCTGTGTGCGAGCAAAAACGATGAGATTGTCGAATACGCCTTGAGTCGAAGCTTGTCGCCGGCTCTGATTGCCGAATACCAGACTCGACTGCCGGACAAAAAGCTACTCCAGGCAAAGCTCCACGAGTTTTATCTCCAGAACGTGCCCCAAGACCAAGTTGATGAGCAGTGAGTTCCGGAAGATGGTGGACGGGACCGATCAGTCCCGTCCGCCAAGCGGGCGATTACTCGCCGCCAGCTCCATCTGAGGGATCATCAGGGGCCTCGATTTTCGAGAGCCGCTTCATGCTGGTGGCGTGGATCTCAGCGATCCGGTGCTTGAAGCTGTTGCCCTCGACGTCTTCGGTGACCTCGCGATACCGGAGTGTTCCTTCAAGGGTGATGAGCTGCCCTTTCTGGAGGGTCCTGGCGAACTTTGAGAGATTGCTCCAGGCGTAGACGCGATGCCATTCGGTGCGGGTCTCGTAGTCGCCCTTGTCGTTCTTCCAGCTCTCCTGGGTGGCGATTGAGAGGACGACGTACTCACGGTTGTTCTGAGCGGTTTTGGCTTCTGCGTTCTGTCCGAGGCGGCCGATGAGAGTGATTTTATTGAACATGGTATTTGGCTCCGTTTCTTTCTGGTTTGTCCGCTGTCTGCGGTACATGCTTGCCCAACGGGTGTGCCGTCGCGACCCACTCCCTCGGCGACTGGATGGGATCTGCGGAAGGGGACCCCAGCTTGCCTGGGGGCAGGAGTCCGCACCTCAACGAGGCGCGCAGCGGATTCCGGGAAGGAGAGCGTGCGTCCGAAGGGCGGGGGTGTCTTGAGCGCGGCACGCTGAACGCAGACAGAAAGGCAAACCGGAAGGGAGCCAACCTGTTCAACGGCCCTTCTCATCGACGATAGTGCCCAGACGCCTGCTCAGAGCTGACGAGACGACCTAAAAACCCACATGGAAGAAGACGAGGGTGACACCTGAACCGGCAGCTTAGCGGATTGCCCAGTCTCTCGCCTTCGCCATCGTCCGCCGGATGTAGGCGGCTCGTTTAGACGGGCTCGGATCTCGGGAGAGGGCACTGTTGCATTAACCGGGACGGACAGCTCCGGGGCGCTACGATCGTTCATGTTCAGGCGCCGTCGTTTCCCCGTTGAGATCATCCTGGTCTGTGTCCGTTGGTACTGCAAGTATGGGATCTCGTACCGAGACCTGACCGAGATGATGCAGGAACGCGGGGTGAAGGTCGACCCGTCCACGATCATGCGCTGGGTCCATCGCTACGCGCCCGAACTTGAGAAGAGAGTGCGAGCTTACCAGGGCTACGGCTCCACGTCCTGGCGAGTGGACGAGACTTATGTCAAGGTGGGCGGACAATGGAAGTACCTGTTCCGTGCAGTCGACAAGCACGGTCATCTGATTGACTTCATGCTCTCGGAACGGCGAAACACCTGCGCTGCACACCGTTTCCTGAGTAAAGCCGTGACGACCATGCGGAACTGGCCGCCAACGTCGATCACAACCGATAAGCTCCCTTCGTATCCTCAGGCCATCGAAAGGCTCAAGCGTGATGGGCAGCTGTCGGAGGACATGAAGCACCGAACCTCAAAGTACCTGAACAACATCATCGAGGCAGATCATGGTGCACTGAAGCGAGTGATTCGGCCTACGCGAGGCTTTCAGACCATGAGGACCGCGACAGCTACGATCAAAGGCTTCGAGATCATGCGCATGATCCGGCGTGGTCACTGTCTCACATGCAAGCAAGGCGTCCGCAATGAGATCCACTTTGTGAACCGCCTGTTCCAGGTTGCCGCCTGATCGCTAGGCCGAGAGGGTGATTGGGGCTTCCGCTCGTTAATGCAACAGTGCCCACGATGGTGTGATGGGTATTTCGAAGGTTTTTAGCGTCTGCTAGAGGAGCGTCGGTCGGTTCACCTTCGGGGACAGAGCCCTCGAGCATGAGGTTGATCGCGGTCGAGATCAGCTCGACATGACCCAGCTCTTCGGCCGTGATGCTTGCCACTAAGTCATAGAATGGTTTGAGCTTCTTTTCTCTTTGAAGCCAAAGGACTGGTGGAGGTAGTTGTTGAGCGTCGACATTTCGCCAAACTTGCCTCCGAGGAGCTCCTGAATTGCAGCGGCTCCATTTGGATTGGGATTGGCGGGCTTCTCAAGAGGAATCAGTAATTTCTCAGATCGTGTGAACATCGGAGCCTTTCCGGCTTGGTTGAGGGGCACTTGGAGCTGACCCCGAGTAAATATGATGGGCGGTAAACGCAGCACTTGGGTCGAACTCCGCGTTAGCTTCAATCTAGGATGCGTGCTCTCGGCTGAAGGCTGAACCGGAACGCCACGTATTCTCACCATCATGAAGCTTGTGGGTTGTTCCAAACGCCTTTGACAGATCCCCAACGCCAATCCCATCGGCCCACTCTACAGGTCCAATAAGGAGCTCCCGTCCCTCATTTGTGGGGCGCTTCATTCCGCTATCTGTCGCCGCGCCGGTGAAGCCAACTCCGTTCTCCAGATTGGACCCCCTGGTATGCGAGATCTCGCGCGAAGGTTCCCATAGACGCAGACGTCTGCGTCGGCCCGATCCGAACGGTAAGCTGAGTTCGTGAAGGGATTACCTCAATAATGGAAATGTACGTACGCTAGCGACTGGGGCACGATAAAACAGAGCACTTGCGTCATGTCGAGGGCGACCAGTGTCGCAAAAACGGCAGTTTCCGACACAATCCCTCAAGTCCGTCAAACGTCCTCTTTTCACCTTGAAATGTGTCTGAGAAGCCGTCCTGATCGGACTGGTTTACGTGATTTCTGAACTGGTCCAATTTGAGGCGGAGTGAGAGACCTTAATTCTCGATGTCTTCTTGGGGTATACTCTATTAGTACGTACTTAGTATCTCACAAACGCGTATGTTTGGGGTTCGTCTTCGTCTATTATTACATTATCATCAGGGAGTCTAGAACCTATTAGTACGAAAGCACAGAGTGACGTTGTGAGGAAGGGTCTTCAGGTAGGCTACCTCCGTGTGAGTGCGCTGGACCAGAAGGAATATCGCCAGCTCGACGGAATAGAGCTGGACAAGACGTTCACAGACAAGGCCTCGGGGAAGGATCGTAAGAGGCCCGCTTTAGAGGAGCTTCTGGAGTTCGTTCGGGAAGGCGATACCGTTCTGTGCCACTCGATGGATCGGCTCGCCCGCAACCTGGATGATCTTCGTCTGTTGGTCAAACGGCTCACGAAGAAAGGAGTACGGGTTTGTTTCGTGAAGGAGAACCTGACCTTTACAGGTGAGGACTCGGCTATGGCGAACCTGCTCCTCAGTGTGATGGGTGCGATTGCCGAGTTCGAACGTGAGCTGATAAAGGAACGGCAAAGAGAGGGCATAACCCTAGCGAAGAAACGCGGTGTCTATCGCGGTAGGAAGCGAAGCCTCACGGCTGCGCAAGCAGCCGAGCTGTTGCGGAGAGTCGGGGCGGGCGAGTCAAAGACGAAGCTCGCTAAAGAGCTGGGCGTTACTCGGAACACTATCTATATGTACTTGGGCAGGGGAGGGAAGTGATGCGCGTCCTGATTGACGGTCTAGATGCGGTGATCGAGGGGGAAGTTATCGGCGGCGAGCTGCTGGACGGTGTAAGCGGGGAGTTTGATCTGGAGTGTGAATTCACAGTGCGTTGCGATGATGGCGTTTGTTTCCGGATTCATGGTTGGATGGTGGAAGTCGAAATTCTTGATGATGCGCCGCGACGGGTGATGTAGCTGATGGGACGCCTAGTACACAGCTGACTTCTGAAGGCGACGGACCATTTCATTACCCCAGATTCATAGAGTGCACCTATTTCAGAGGTGTTCCGCTGGTAATCGGGTGTGAGCCGCGGGTGGGGGAGGATTGTCTGTTGTGACCCTCGAAGAGAAAGATAATCGCGAATA
>JAABUY010007810.1_pt1 | contig 10069 bp, 12 predicted proteins | sample 5560271 | NCBI WGS metagenome assembly JAABUY01 (sample SAMN10711886, study PRJNA513374) | rock metagenome | isolation source: Antarctica rocks | place: Antarctica: Victoria Land, University Valley
CCTGAATCCTGCTTGCCTGAAGTTCTTGGAAAACTCCAGGAAGCTGTGCTTATATATCAGCGAGCTGAACACCAATCGTACCGGTCTGGGTTTGGTGCGGTCAGCAACAAACTTGCCTATGCGCTCTGCAGCTACTGGAGGGGCGAACAACTTTTGCATATCTTTTTCACCGTGCTTGTTGAGTGCAGTCTCAACTGCAGCATTGAGCTCTGTGTCCAGGGTGCTCATTGCCTCGAACCGGTTCTTCGCTCTCTCTCCTTCTTCTGGTATGTTGTACATGACCAGATTCAGACTCTTCTGGTCTCTCTTGATCTTTTCAAACTGGCGATCATGAGCTTCGCTTGCCCTCTCCAGTTTGATCAGCCGCTCTTCGCACTCCTTCCGTTTGCGGTTTGTATCATCAGATGCTCGTTGTACAGCTCTGCTGTAGGACAAGCGCTGTGGCAAGTCCTCAGTTGGCCTAGAGGCTGTGGGAGGGGAGTATGCAGCGAACACATGTACGCATTCACGTGTTGCCTCGCCCTAGCTGACACTCTTGTGACAACAGGCAACTCGGCAGACGCACCTTGTCACGCGGTAGGAACCTCATCGTCTGATAATTGACCTGCACACATGCGTCAGTTGAGGACTGGCCGAGGCCCTTTGCACGCAAACGACAGGCCTGGCTAGGTTGCACGTGCATGCATATGTGCTAGTTGAGAGCACGTGCAAGCAGGCGCAGACCCACCTGGCTGTCTTGCAGGCCTCTGCTACCTTGCGTAAAACTACACCGGGAAGCAAGTCCGGTAAGAGGCAAGGATGACCAACGTCGACGGGCGCATAGATGGCTTGTTGAGCCAATCAAGTCAATCGAAGGTCCGAAAGCAGTTGACTTCGTCCCTCCTGCTGTGGTTATTGTTGCTCAAGTTTACACGTTGCTGCTAGCCGTGACATTGATGGGCATTCGGTCAGTTTTATCTGGCCAGTGGGTTGCGAAACGCGACGCTAGCGCTACGTATATACATTCGTGATGTCGTCAAGTGCGAGTAACCACTCCCACTTGCGCGAAAGGGCCGCTTCTGTTGAACTTTGGCCCCATAGCTGCAGAGAAAGATCTCCAGAGAAGTACTCATGCAGCTGATGCCTCAAGTCGCAGCCTCACTCGCTGTTGAGCCACAGCAACTTGGGTCAGCACTGGTTTTGGCACTGGATGCTTTAACTGACAAGACACATGGCTGGAGCAACGGACTGAGGCTGAAACTGGGCCACATTTGCAGGCATGTTTTTTGTTCTCGCTGGTGCACACGTGTCATCACACTGCTGTATCCTTGCAAATGTCACCCAATCACCGCCTTGCCAAGGCCAGCACATCGATGATATCTGAGCACATAATGCCTTTCACGTGCTGGCACCAAATGTGTATATACACCAAGGCCATGGCCTCATCTATGTTAGAGCACACTTACAGCCACTGCAGCTGAACTTTCAGCTGACTACCAGAGGCTCCTGTCAGGATTGCTTACTGGCATAGAGTTCTCTTTTGCACCACATACCACCACTATCTCAATAAGAGCCAATATGATTGCTCACAAGTACAATATACAGGAACTCTGGATGCCATGATCCCTATTGTAAGCTGTGCCTGTGCAACCCAAACAAGGAGTGCACGCGCCAAATGGACCCAAAGTACAAGGTCTTCGAACCCCTCAAAAGCGGCTGTGGCATGGAACTGCATATTCACGTGATTCAGGAGGATAGGAGGAATGCCTCAGCATGGCAGGATGCTTACCCTGAGATGTACCTGCAGGTGTGTCGCTGTGTTTGGTTACACTGTTATCAATTGCTTGATCTGACAGTGTCATTGTCCGCAATTGCGGCCCTGATCAAATCTTCTAGAAGACAAAATTCTGCACAGTATACGCATATGATGCAATGACGCAATGTCACCTTGTGTACTGGCAAACATGATCATAACATGCACAACAACAGCGCTGCTTGTCTGCAGATCATCATGGCAATTTGCATGGACGCAGTTGCTGTCACAGTCTGCAAGTCAACTGCAAGGCCAAGTGAAGCTTGGGAATATCTCACGCATCTCTAGATTGACTAGCCTATAGGTTAGCTTAGCTGATGAGTTATAATGTTATAATGGCAGGTTTGTGTGGTCTCTCTACTTGTTTCTTTCTTCTGCATGGCTATTATAGTACCCAGGCATGTGTTGTACCCAGGCATGTGTTGTACACATGTGGCTTGAGTTGACCAGCTGAACAAAAATTGTCTGGTCATGGATGCTGCAGGTTTGTGTGATCAATACCAGAGCATATGAAGCAGTTGTCAGTAGCGCAGAAGGGCTTATTGGAGATGAGAGCTGCATTGACCAGTGTGTTCTTCCTACCAACAAACAGGTACTTATGTGATCATGAGCATCAACTGCATCAGCACAGGTTGTACACATGCACCTGCAAGCCCTGCCTTTGTAGACTGTACCACATGCAACCATTGCTGGCAACTTTGTAGGGCGAGTGCAAGTGCACAAATGTTAACAGCATACGAATTTCAACAGCTCATAAGCTGGACTACTCCAGCATCTGTGTTGAGTTGCAATACACCAACATCGCTTGTAAGCAATTACAAGTGAGAAACATGGTTTGCTTGAGATTTCTGACACTGCCTGGCCAGGGGTCTCATCTTTTGGTCAGCACTGAAGTCACTCGCACAAATGATGGTCTGTTATCCATCCCCATGGTAGGCACAGAAATTGCCCTGCCAAGTCTGTCAATCACAGGTGAGCATTGCCAACAGATGCAAATGTCATATGTTTGCTTTCAAGTGCCTAAGTTGTTGATATGCTTGCCTGTGGTGCTTTACATGTACATCCTGTGACATTACATTGCGTTGCTGCTTGGAAACAGTGCAAATGTTAAATCATGAGTAGCAGTACCAGTGCTTTGACCGTATTGCTATGCCAAAAGGCTCAATTCAAGTTTGGCATAACTGCAGATAGCTCAGAAGGGTTGCTAGGTGGAAAGAAGCCACCGGTGCAGCTTGTTTTCAGAGCTGTGGATGAACACGGGCAGCGCATCAGGGCCATACCTCCCCTGCTGTCAGATAAATTTGTGGTAGGGCCTTACACATAATCATGCAGGACCCTGCGAAATTCCACTTGACACAGGCTGAGCTTGTTGCACAGCTTTGGCTGTTGCAGGCTGACCAGCATAAGCTGCTGAGCTTATGCACAACCGTTCTTCCTGTCTGTCACACTGTCCAGATGCAATGTTGTAGGGCATGCTTGAGGGATGCATAATAGCTTGTCTGGCTTGGGTTCTTGGCTGCTGCTGCATAATCCCGACTTCCTGTTTTGGATCAGGTCACAACTATCAGGTCGTCTGGCCAAAAACCAGACATCCCGCTGATGACAGATCCAGTGAGCAAAATCCAGGCCATCGGCAAAGAAACAGTGGCAAAACTGAAAAACTTGACAGCAGCTGCAGCAGCTTCACCAGACACTGGTGACTCTGGTATCTTGCAGGACTTCTGTATACAGTGCAACAGCATCACTACAGGTAAGTTCCTGACAACATGTGTGACGTCGCCTGTTGTGATACATCACAGTGCAAATCAGGGAAGCTGTATAGTTTGTGTGCTATAGTGTGCAATACTTGGCTTCTCATTAAATTGATGCCGAAAGGTGTAGTATTTTCTCTTCTTTTCTTTTCTGCTGTAGTACGCAAGCTGAATGTCATGTGCAATGTAAAGCCCCATGGTTGCATGCTCACATCTCTGTTGCTGCTGTGTGGACATTTTTTGGGAGGTATATTTGAACGCAGCTGATCTGCCAGAAGACGCTCCATGTGCTGTGTCCGGCAGTATGTGTGTCATCTGCTTGCAGCTGCTCCTCATACCTTTGGTCTTCATATAGAATGGGATCACAGGCCATGATGCATAAACTCGGAATCTGCTGCAAAGTGCATTCTCATCCGCAAAGGTGTAGCATGGATTGCATGTACTAATTTTCATTCACTCACGTGCATCAAACCAACTGTTGTCCTGGAGAACATAGAGTGTGTGGGTGCAGTGCAAGACTTCCAAGCTCTCACACACTGGTGCAGCCAGGATTTGGACAGGACCAAAGCAGTTCAGAGAGCATTGAAAATCTTGCGAGTCCCTAAAGGCTGGCAGAATGCAACAGCACATGCCAAGACTGCTGTGGCAGAAGACCACAATCCAAGAATGTTCACATCTGGTGGTGGACTAGCACTGGTGTACAGATGCAGGCAGGGCAAGGTGGACCTGAGTACAGTGCTAGGTAGTCATGACATTCTCTGCTGCACATGCACATGCACATGCACACGCACATGGCTGGACTTCTCATCAGCAAGTTGTGCTTCTATTTTGTTCCAGTTGACTGATTGTTGCCCTCCTCCTCCTCCTCCTCCTCCTCCTCATGCCTGCGCACTGAATGAATCAATTGCACAACCTGCTTTGCATACAGATTTTATTATGCCGAAGCTCTGACCCTTGCACACTCACAAAATTTCAGCTCTGCATTGCAAGGGTCAAAGGGGCCAAATGGTTTTCTGCTGATCTAGTTGATTCCTGGACCATGCCTTTGCTGCACGGCATTACCTGTGCAACAGCTGTTGCTAGTGCATTACAGATCAAGTGCGGATAAGCAGCTCTGGCTTGAGTCTTGACCCTCTGGGAGAATGCTCACAGCAAGACATGGAACAGCTGCCGCAGGCTATGCCGCAGGCTATGCAGCAACAAGCATCTGTTCAGTGGCGGTCACCTGGTCACATCGGCTGGAGCATTGTTTCACAACCATTGAGCATCCAGACACCACAGCTGCTGCCTGAGGTAAAGCTGTGGCTGTACTCTGTCCCTGCGCTTTGGCAGGGACAGAGTACCTGCATGGCACAAGGTCATGGGCCATGCCCATGACCTTGTGCCAAACCGTGTTCAGCGTTGTGCAGATCTCACATCGAGAAATGAAATCTTCTGTAGAACAGAGGAGTTGATTGTTGGTTGTCTGCAGCAGCAACACAAGCTGCATTTGAGCGTCTGACCTGTAAACCTTCTCTGCAGTGTGAGGGTGATGCTTTGCAGGCTCCTGCCCAAGCTCTTGCCACTCACAGAGACAGAGTTGGTAGCTTCATGGTCCAGGATAACACAGTGCCTGCCCCATTGTCGGACGCATCAGCACGGTCAGGCAGTCCCCTTGACACTATCTCTGCTAACAAGGATCAACATCTGGCGGCTTGCTCAACGCCGTCAAGCCTGCTAGAAACTGCAAGCAGCTTCAGCAAAATGCACAGACACAAGAGGTCCATGCGACCATGGGAGGACACCATATTCTCCAACCATCAGACAGACTTTGCTCCTGACGCACCCCCACAGGTGCTCTCCCACCTGAACAAGTAATTTCCTAGTTGCTGCATATTGTTCTGGTGAGTGACTCATACTGCTGACCTGTGCACTTGACGATACTTTCTACTCTGCAAGCATAGCACATTCTGGAAACATAGTCATCTGCAAGATATATCAGAAGGCTGAATTTAGTGCAATTGCACGCTGTGTTTGCTTACTGCAAATGCTTACTTTGGCATCAATGGGCAACATGTTGTTGATCAAATTGTGCAGAGTGGGCTTACTGACAGCACATCCCGTGCCTCCTTGCCCAGAGCTGCCAAATCAGCAATCATTGGTGAACCAGTACAAGCATCTGCTGCACAAGGAGGTTTTTCTCCTGAGGGCTTTGACCAATTTCACACAGCATCCCATCTGATGTCGCCAAGAGGATCTGGTATGCTTCTCCCCTGATGTCTTCTGGTCAAGCTCTCCACTGTCACCATGCATGCAAGACAACAGGAATGCAGCTCACCACAATCTGCATGAGTATCTCAGGAGCCAAGCTGACATGTTTCACCTGCAGAATCTGACGTCCAGAGCCCAGACTTTGCTACCTTGCTTGGTCTGGTATCTCCTGAGGGCACTCCTGCTCTACAACCAAATCCAGGCTCTCTAAACATGCACAGTCAGGTTGACAGCATGCTTCCCAACCTGCAAGGTCAGCTCCCACACAGTGCAATCCCACCTGATGCAAAGCCTTGCGCTCATGACGCCTTGGTGTACATGAATGAGCCTTACAGGGAGGTTGGCGACCATGCACTGAACATGCTCTCCACATCAAGGCACTGCAAAGCATCAGCATACACGGTAGTACTCCTGTGCTGACAAAGAATGCTTGATTTGTCACAGGCCTGTCACAGCTGCCAAGCCAGCTCCTCAGTTCAGTCAGCGGCTCATTACAGTACTGCTGTAACGGTACGCCCAGACCAGCTTCCACTCAATCCCAGTTCCCAACCCACACCAGTGGGCAACCCATCACCGAATATCCATCTTCTGGTCATATCATCAGACCATCCACACTCAGCCAACAGCTCTCCAACAGCTTCCTCAGCAATCACCCATTTTTCAGCAGCCATCAAACCAGCGTAGGCCACACACAGCAGCCAGGTTCAGCATCACCCACCTTTACTGATAGCCTCAATGCTGATTGCTTCCCCAATTGGATAGCATCTGCTGACGAGCCAGGCAACAACCCATAGCAACTTTGCTGGTCTCGCAGGTGAGAGGTGCTGCATGTTCAACAGCTGGGCTTTGTACTCTGTCTGTGCAACGTTACACAAAATGACTGCCACCTGTAGATTGATATGGATGCGATGTGCTAGTTTGCTTTTCTGCCCTTTGAGCAGCAATGAAACTGCACTTGTCTTTCAGACCTGCATATCATGTTACTCAAGGCCTTTCTTGATTGATTGCTACAGATGCCCAGCTTAGCTGCACAAGACCTGATGCAATTGCAAAGAGTTTCATTTGTTTCAAGTGGTGCCGCCAGCAGCTACATTATGCTTTAGATATCAACAACTGCTGCAGCAAGTAAGCCATAACAGCTTTGCCTGTGCAAACAGCAGTCCATATTGAGAGCAGCAGCAACATTCAAAACTCAGGTGGATATGGACTACAGCCGCACACTGCTTGCACAAGCAGATGCAGCTCACAGCTTCCCACTGCAGTGCAACAGCAATCCAGTTTGCTGCTGCAATACGACTCTATATAGGCATGTATGAAATCAAAAACTTGGCTGCTGTTCAGTACTTGTTTGACAAACACAGCTACTGATGCTATCATCAATGATGCGGTATTTGTGACTGGTGTTACTTTAGCTGCTGTCACTGTTGCTGCAGCCTGCTGCTGCTGCTTGCTTCTGCTGTTCATGGTGCTGTAGAGCAATGGTTGCTGCTCTAAGAGACTTGCCCAGCTCTTGGAGTCCAGTTCCTCTAGTTATTGCACAACAGCTCACTTGTGACAAAAAGTATGCTTAGCTGAGACGATAAGCATCTGCATTGTTGGCATGCCTGCTGATGCCAATGCTGATGCTTGCGAACACACTGATGTGTTTCAATGTTGACCTGGGCAAACAGCTGCTAACATGTACACTGTTGCTGACAGTACTGTAATACTAGTACTGCAAGACAGCAATACTGATTGTACTGCTATGTTATGGCAGCTCAAGTGTCCTTGCTTGTGGCGCCTTTCATTACAATAGAGAAAGAGAATTACATGCAATGCATAATCGTCTCTGGCAATTCTCACTGTTGGATGACCATGCAAATGCCATATTTGATGGTGTCAGTCATGAACTATTCACCTTGCCAATTTCAGAGCTGCTAATATTTTTCCATGCATTGAGCTCTTCACTTAATGTTCCAGACCTCACTTTAGGGATGTACAGCAATGTGACTCGTGATACTTTGTGACGCCTCACTCTGCACACACATTCAGATTGTCAGTGTGTAGCTTGCCAATGCCTGTCAAAGCGGGATGGTCCTGTTATTCATAATTGTCAAACGCATACATGTCCGAATGGCAGCTTCACTACACGAAAATAACTTTGTCTGGCCTGCATGCAGGGCATACGTCTGTTGAGATACCTCCCTTGGTGCCATCCCAATAGGTCATGCTTAGACTCGGTGCATAAGTGTTGCTTTGCGCTCCGCCTTGCACTCAACAGAGGTGCAGCCATGCCATGTCAAGACAACACTCCATGCATGGCCATATGGCAGGAGCGTCAGCTTGTATGCTGGTGTCAATACAGTCATGAACCACAAGTACATATGGAAGTCCTGTGCTGGAGATGCACAGGCGCACAGTCTTGATTGCTCAGCAGCCTTGAGTGCCCATCAAAGCTCAGTCGGTCAAGCAACACAAATGCAAGTAACTTGAACATATACGCAACATAAGAGAGGCAGCTGTGTCCAATGCTGATGTAGGTCGTGTTGGTTGATCTTGTTGGCTGCGCTTGCATTGCATCAAAAATTGAATCCTTGGCTACATTGCAGCAAGATTTGTGTCCTTGCTTACATTGCAGTAAGCATCGGGTCCTTACTTTGAAAAATAAAGCATGTAGGCTGACTCACCTGGAACACCTGCTGCTCAGTCTTCTCTGACAGCTCCTGCTTCCAGGCAGTCATGACATTTGGGATCTCCCGGTACTTGATGAGGGCTTGGAACCACTGCAGGGGGTCCAGCGCTGAGCCCTCCTCAATCTCCTGCTCAGATGCAAAGAGATACCTTAAGCTTTCCATGACTGCATCCGACCATCCACTCTTCTTCAGCTCAGCCTGCATCACCATTGTTCAAAAGTTGAAACATGGATGGTTGGATGTTTTGAGAGCAGGCCAGAATGCAAAAGTTGCCATCCAGAAGTGAGATAGAGCAGAGTATATATCAGTCGGTCTCTCAAGTGCCATGCAGTGTGTCATGTGGATGATGCAAAACCTAGGATGCAAAACCTAGGATGCAAAAGCTAGGATGCAAAACCTAGGATGCCTTTTACTTGGTGAGCATCCCATTTATGTGGTAATCAACAAAAGGTACGATAAGGAATGCCAACAGCAACTCATTGATTCCTCTTTGTTGTACTACGTAACCTTCAAAAAAAATTGCAACAGGTTGAGCACCGTAATGGCTGAGCAACGAGTGCTGCACATCATGAAAAATAAAGGTGGCCTGGTATACATTGTGCACAACTGGTCCGCAAGCAAGAGTCAGGCTCAGCATCATGCAATCCATCCAGTAATTGGTCATCACATACCCCATCAGTGCAAACTGAATGTGCACCATGCCACGCTGCGGGCATTGAGCCAGGCCACAACACCAAAAAGCATGCATTTGCCGCAACGTTCTAGCTTGTGCTAAGGGTTCCTGATTTGTACAAAAGATCAACCAAAAGTAGAAATGCGCAGATGGTAAGGTGCTTGCCTGGTGCAATGCTTGCATGACAAGTGGGTCCGACTCGAGAAAGTGCCACCGCTCCTCACTCACATTGTGCCGCTGCTTAATCCATTCACACATGTCAGCCATGTAGATGTCATTGATGTTATTCATCTCTACAAAGCCATAGAACTGAAGGAGCATTTCATTTGACTTGTCACCATATGAGTGCGTCACCTGCATGCGACGGCAGGACTGACACTTCATCCTGTCAGCCCAAGCGAAGCCTTCCTGCTCAGGTGGGCCACAGTCACAGTGCATGCAAGCAGGAAACAAGCAACAGCAGCAGCCCCCATGTCATGCAGTGACAAACCATGCGCCATCCTGTAATAGTGTGCCATAGCAAGACTTGTGGACTACAGTCTGGAATAATTCTGGGACAGGTGATTCTTGGTAGTCAGCTGTTACCGGATTCTAGAGTCTCCAACAGAACACATGCCTTGCACAGGCAGCTGTGAACTTTTTCTGGACTGTTGGCAACTGCTTGCCGCCTTAAGAGCAGTCTGGTGCCCTTCACAAAACCTGCCTTCAAAATGGTGGGCGTGCCATTGGATCATGCACAGAAGGTGGCAGACGGCGGGGCAAAGTAGCGCATGTTGGTGCAGGGCAGGGCAGGGCAGAGCACAGCAGGGCAGGGCAGTGCAGGTTATCACCTCTTGACCAGCAACAAAGCCATGAGGTCCAGAGACTGCGCGCAGGCTGCTGCTGAATAGACCTGCCTGAAGCTCTCCCTGCACCAGTGTGCATCAGAAAA
>JAABUY010007811.1_pt1 | contig 10067 bp, 7 predicted proteins | sample 5560271 | NCBI WGS metagenome assembly JAABUY01 (sample SAMN10711886, study PRJNA513374) | rock metagenome | isolation source: Antarctica rocks | place: Antarctica: Victoria Land, University Valley
CAGTAAGGGCTTTTTGTGGGACATGGACGTAGCAATAGTTTTGACAGGATGATAGCGCTAGAGCCCTTTAGGCGTAGTGCCTCCGGGCGGAATAAATTACCTACCTACCTACCTACCTACCTACCTATACTACCGTGCCTAGCCACAACTCCTTGACAGCTAACAGTCAGCAAAGGCACATATATTATACCCCAGCACGCAAACCCTCAAATCAAACCGCATCTACCAACCCTCCATCATGCTCAACCTCACATCCACCCGACCCTTAGGCTTCGCCGTAATCCCACCCTGAATCTCCATGGGCTGATCACTAGCCCACTCCATCTCAAACCTGCCAACAATGCCCGCCACCAGACACGCAAACTCCGCCCTGGCGAAACTCGACCCGATACAACTCCTGGGCCCGTGCAAAAAGGTCATGAACGAGTAATTACTCGCCGCACCGCCCGTGTTGGTCCGCCCGGGACCCATCCATCGCTCGGGGTTGAAGTCGGCGGCGTCGGGACCCCAGAGCTCTTTCGACGTGTTGATGGCCCAGGGCGCAAGGATGACGGTGGTGCCCTTGGGGACGAACTGGCCGACGATGGATGTGTCTCTGGCGGCGATGCGGAGAGTGAGTGGGACGGGCGGGTAGATCCGGAGGACTTCGTTGCAGACGGCGTGAAGGTATGGAAGCCGGTCGAGCATGTCCGCGGTGACGGTTGAGGTTTGGTCGTCGATTGGCGGCAGGCTGTTGCGGATTTCGGTCCGGAGACGCGTTTGGACGTCTTTGTGTTGGCAGAGGAGGTAGGTCATCCATATGGAGGCTGTTGCCGTGGTCTCGTGCCCGGCGGCCATGAAAGTCATCATTTGGTCGACTAGGTTGTCGTCGCTGAAGCCGCCCGACTCGAGCGCGACGGAGATGATGTCGACGTCTGGTTCTTTCTCCGTATTGCGCAGCTTCTCTCTCTTGTCGTCGATCAGTTGGCGGCATGTTTTCCGAATCAACGTCGCGGCGTCCATGATGTCCTCGTTACGCTTTACCGGGAGGCTGCGGATGAGCCAGATAGGCAAGAACAGACCGAGAAAGCCGAGCATCTGTGCTTGTCGGCTGGGCTTGAAGATTTTTCGATACGTCACGTTCAGCTCGGTGTTTGGATCTCGAATCGAGTTGAAGTCTTGTCCCATGCCAGCAACTCCAATGATGTCCAAAGTTGCACGACCGAACCATTCGCCCATGTCGATGACTGCAGAACAGCTTGGTTTTTCGTCTTCAGCGACTGGAGCGGTCTTCTGGACCGAGTTGGTGAGTGCTTGGACAAGCTCACGAGACTTTGACCAGAAGATGGGGTACAGATCCTTGATATGTCGGTAGGCAAAAGCTGGCATAAGATTCTTTCGTTGCGCCTACAGTTCAAATCAGCATGTCCTGCACTTTGCTATCAGAAATTCTTAGATGTTTCACCTTGTGCTCCTCTCCTTCGGCTAGAAGGACCCCGACGCCCAGGATTCTCCCCAATCCATTCCTGACCATCGCAGGTTTGATGAAGTCATAGTTCTTCTGGACCAGGACTTCCCCAAGAGCTTTCGGGCTGGTGATGAGCAATCTTTCTGCGTTGAAAAGATGCGTGTATCTGATGAGACCATCATTTGGAATCTCGTTTACCCATCTTTGCATAGGTGCGCCTGACGGCTCAGCCCCGATGACCGGCATCTGCCCATTGATAAAAGAGCCGCCCTATTGCAGATCTGTAAGCGTGGAAATCCGTAACATGTTCCCATCGAGCCTTACCTTTGGTTGAGGAAGGTGTCGGAGTGGGCTGAAAAATCTTGGATATAGGATGACCTTCCATGTGGCAAAAGCAAGAAACTGGACAAGGAAAACGACGCTTGCTGTCCATATGTACGAATGTGCTATAGCATATCTGGACACTTGGCGGACAAGAAACAAAGAACCAAGTACGGACGTGAGCGCGAATGTCTTGACTGGGGCGTTCATGACTGCAAAGATGCGCATCAACGAACCACCACTCCGTTGTATAACTCGGAAGTCTCTAAACACTTTGCATCTGCACACTCATGAGCTTATATAGTATGACAGACAAACAGAAGAGGTATGTACAGGAGAGGCAAAGTGAATGAAAAGGAAAGGAACTGAAAGGAAGGGAAGGGAAGCCTTATCTGACTGTTATATGACACGAGCTACCGTAGGGCGTGCGTCAAGACTTACAACCTAATTTGTACGGAGTACTTCATACATCCGCGGTTCGGCTGGAAGATGTTCCGGAGTCCGGCGTGCTCCACTAACCAATTGTGCACTCGTAAACAGCTGACCACTGGCAGTAGCATATGTATGTAAACGCTGAGGAACGAGCGAACGGTAGAGGGACAACTATCTCAACCTCGTATCCACTACAGTAAAGTACAGCCAACTTTCTATTCAGTAAAGCTATGGTATACTTCTTATTTGATGTATGGTACAATGTCGGCCCTTAACCTAGGCAAATCCGACTTCTACGACGCGCAGGCGATACCTCATGCTGAGCAAAAGGATACCCCCCTAAAAGAAAAGAACCTGACGTGCCAAGGTCCAAGCGGTCTCTATGCCAAGCTATACAAGCCTAAACCAATGCTTACCATCGAACCATCCCTGCATGTCAGCCTTGTGCTTCCTCATGCTCAAGCGGCGCAGTCCCTTCGCGGTCATGCCCAGCCTTACTCCCCTTCCCTCTCCACTTCTTGCAGCTCGTGTTAGCTACCTCTCCTCACCTTCTCGCAGCGTCAGCTCTATGAGTCCTCGCGGTCAAGCAACGGCGTCTGTTCGCTTCCTTGTCCGCTCTTCTTCCTCTTGCGTCTCCGCTTCTTCTTGCTACTCTTAGCCACCTCATCGCCTTCGTTGGGCTTATCGTTTTCCTTGCGTTCCGCGGCAGCGCTGTTGGCACTCTCTTCGGTGTCATCAGAACTGCTCGTAAGTTCTAGAACCACCTTCTTGATCCCTCCTGCTTCGATGATGTTCTCAGTGATGCTCCCAGACCTCGCCACTAGTTTCGTCTGTTTTGGTGATTTCGAAGCACTCCGACTAGGGAGCGAGCCGATAGTGCTATGTGATTGTGTTCGACTTGCCACCGGCCTCTGGGGGCTAGCAAAGTTGGATTCGTTCGCTGCCGAAGAATCCTGTCCTACCGGTCCGTCCTTGTTGGCTTGAACACCTTTGCTCCTAGTGTCGGGCTGTTGCGGCGATCTTGGGGGTGATCGATCCATGGTGCCGTAGCCTGCCTGGACAGCTAAGACGCCGTCTTTGGCGTCCTTCCCGGCAGAGTTCAAGAGACCCTCGCCGACCCCGCCCTGAGGTGCCGTGGATACCGACAGCGTCCTTGGAGTTTCCTGTGCTACTTGAGACTTGCCTGCTGCCTCTGCGAGCGACCCGCCACCTGGCTTGATCTTCACCGTATTATACCGAGTCTGTCTCGGTCGGCTCGCCAGGTTGGAAGGGCCCAGTTGCTTCCACTTGTCCGGACCGCTCCCACGTTTGTGAGTCTCCCGGTCCAACGACCCAGTAACACTGGAAGTGCGGCGGGTTAGGCCATTTGCCTTCAATGATGGACCGGTTTCAGACACCCCGGACTTGGCCCTTTCAACCTTGCCACCGGCTTGGCCGGCATCTGGGGTGCCAGCGTGATGCTTCCTGTCGTCCTCAAGCCTTTCTTGCTCCTCGGAAACATCAATCAAATCTTCTTGACCGACGCCAACCGAGATTTCTGGTTCAATGACAACTTCGCCCTTGGGTACTCGAGATCTCGGGGCCGGGTGCATGCGTCTGATGGCTTTGTGGACGTCGACGAACACGTCCGATTCGTCGATTATTTCCCTGACCTTCAGTTAGTATCAATCTTTTGAAGTTTTAGATCTCAGGAACGCGTACTCTCCAATCAGCTCTTCGATGACATCCTCCAGAGTCACGACACCTAGCGCGCCTCTGTCCTCACCTGGGAATTCGGAAACCAAGACCATGTGTGATTTGCCTTCTTGAAAGAAGTTTACAATGTCGAGGCAGCTGGTCTCTTTTCTCGTCTCGGGCAACGTAGCTAAGGCAAACTCGCTGACACGCTTGCAGTCTTCCGGATCATAAGTTATCAGAATCTTCACCAGCAGCATGCCGACAAAGTTGTGCGTATTGTCAGGAGAATAGATAGGTATTCTCGAGTACCCGGCCGAGAGAATGATATCCATCGTCTTCTCATCCAGAACGGTATCGGCTGACATGGTAAATACGTCGTCCATCGGAGTCATGATGTTTCCAACAGGCTTGGCTTTAAGGTCCAGAACAGCGCTGATAATGGTTACTTCGTCGGAATTCAGTTGATCGCTAGCCGAGCCAAGAGTCTTGTGTAATGTCACGAGAGTTTTCAGGCCAGCCTTCTTGTACGTAGTACCGTGATCTTCCCCAAGAAGCTTGTCGAGGAGTTTGGCAGTTGGCCATGCCACCGGTGCGAGTATATACATCAGGACCACCACCAACGGAGACATCCAGGCGCCAATGGGAAGCCCGTAGCGGACACAGATGGACTGCGGGATGATTTCCCCGAAGATAACTAGCCAAGATTAGTAAAGAGAGTGGGTGAGCTGATATGTATGACATACCAATGAGGACAGTACTGCCGAGGACTGCGGGCCATCCGCCGCCGAGCGAGCGATCCAGTACAATAGGTAGAGTCTCGTTGGTGATGACGTTTCCCAGAAGCAATGTCACGAGGACCCAATGCTTGCCTCTCTTGAGCAATCGAAGTACCTTTGAGGCATGCTTACGCTCGGGTCCATCTCCAGAATCCTTGATGACTTGCAAGTAAATCTCGTCCTAGGATCATGTGAGCTTTCGTTCCTTTGCAGGTTGATGATTGATCAAAGTTACCTGACCCATGAGAGCTATCGTCAGGCCAGCAAAAGCTCCACCTAGTAGGACTAGAAACATGGCAACTACCAGGTAGATCCATAGCTTCGGACTTTTTGGAGGTATACCTTCGTCGGCTACTAGGAGCGTTGCGGGCAGGAATCGTATAGGTAGAGCATTTATGAAAGGAATGTTGGCAATGCCAGCGAGTACCAATTTCATCGTGGACAGTATCGCCAGCCGGCTTGAGGCCAGGCCACCGAGAGGTCGTGAAGAAGCCATTGAGCTACTTCCGACCGTGTGTCGTGTGTAATGCACAAGTTGTGAGAGAGACTATGAACGCGACATTCGTTGATGGTGAACCCCTCGAGGGATTGAAGGACAATTGGAGGGATGAACACGAAAAGCGGTGATGTTTGTGCTACCCGACGATGATGCAGGGATCAGAAGGTGTTTACAATTGAGTAAGGTAAGGTAAGGTACCAGGACGAGTAGAGGACGGACGTTGAGGTAATGGATGCAGGTCGGATGGTCTCACTAAAACCTCAGATGGTCCTACACTAATTCTGAACTTTAAGGTTTTTTGCAGAGCTAACAAGCAAGATATTGAACTTGAGATTGTGTAATTCATTAATAATTCATTACAAATTTATTAAGAATCTATTTGTAACTGATTAATGATTAAGAATTAGTGTTTAAGAATTAGATGATTAGAATTAGAAAGTTTGAGTTAGCAATATGAAATATATTATGTATGCATTTCAGATATATTAGTGTGTTTATGTGTTAAAGATTAAGTTAAAACTAATATATTATAAATTAATTAATAATATATTTAAAGAATTTGAACCTCAATTAATCTTAAGATGTTTTAGAAGATTAAATAATCTTTTAATAATTTCTATTAAGATCATTTAAGGTTTTAGTGAGATCATTTAATATATATAATTGTTGAGATATAAGTAGTTTAAAATACTTGCTTGATGACTAAGCAATAATGATGATGTAATTGAATCTTTTTGCTTTAGTATAAACATCAATACATACTAACAGATGCAGATCAGATAATCTCACTAAAATCTTAAATAATTCTACACTAATTCTAAACTTTAAGGTTTTTTGTGAAGCTAACAAGCAATTTATAAGATTTTTTGACTAAAATAATTAATTCACTAAATTGAGAAGCTTAACAGCTTTTTTAATAATTAAATTCTTCATCTTTTTTTTATATTTGATTCAATATTGAACATAAGACCTTTCTTACAATATATGATGAATATATTGCTAATGTATTCTCAGCACTATCTTACTCACACTATGTGTTCATTTAACTTGTCATTTTTTAATTAAAAGATAAGTAAAACATTAATGTAAATAATGTGTTCTGAATACATTATAAATGCATTATAATCAATCTTTAACAACTGTTAATGTATTCTGAATACATTAAAAAGATAAGATTATTGTAATATTAAAAGAAGTATTTTGCTGATTTAATGTGAACTATAAAGAATCAGAGACTTCAGAAATGTGTTTAATTATGATGAGAATTATAGATACATTACTTATATAATGATAATGTATTAACAATATATTAGAAAAGATTCTTCAACACTGACAATCTATGCAAGCATCTAAATAGTTATGAAGTGAAAGTTATTTTAATAAAGATTGACTTTACATCATTACTGAAGAAAAGAAACATTAAAAGTAAGTAAATTTCTTTTATAAAGATAGAATATATTCTGAATGTATTTATAATGCATTAGAACTGTTTAGACTGAGTATGTAAGTTGTTTATAGATTATGTAAGTCAGAGTTAAGTCTAAGTATTAGGTTAAGTTAAGCTAACTTTTATTCAGCTAAGTTAAGTGCAGGTTAACCTGACCTAATCTGTGTAGAGTTATAGGTTTTTTATGAGTTATATATAGTTTTAGTAAGCATGTGTATGCACTTAGTAAGCACATACACATGCTTACTAACATGTGTTTCTAATGTGCACCTTCACAAAAAGTCATGATTTTCATAACTTATTCAGTAATATATCTTGTGACCATGTAATTTATCCCTATATAACTAGTTAAGGTGTAATTTATTATAACTAATATATCAATAAGCTTTCACATTTTTGAGCTCTAGCTCTGACCTTACTCATAATGGCTAGCCTTACTCACATGCAGATATTCATACAGATTGTAAATAGAGTTAATTTATGCATAAACCTGATCTAACTTGACCTAAACTCTAGTACAGGTTCAGATTAAGTGCACTTTTTTCTGACTCAATCTGACTTTATACTCAGTCTAGAACTGTTTAAAAAGATAATGATATATGTGAATGAAGACTCAGTCAAATATAACTTAGATTTAATAACAGTAAAAGAAAAATAAAGATATTATGTCAATAATACATCTTTAATGCATTCTAAACATATTAATCACAGACTTTTTTAATCATCAGAATATATTATTAATGTATTAAATGATATCTACTTAAGCAAAACAGATATTAACAATAATAAAGATAAAAAAAAAGAAGTTAGCACTCTTTATAATAAAGAAAGAGAAGATATAAATATATATTGAATGCATTTAAGATATATTGTTAATGTATTAATCATTGATGATGACAATGAAGAAGATTCTTGAGTTAATTCTTAAGCACAACAGTTATGTTGAGTGTAAGATGATTAAATACAGTAGATTGAATTCATTCAGTATGTATTTAAAATGTATTTCTAATACATTACAGAATGCTGACAGATTTATATTATTTGTAATAACTTTCAGAAGTTTGTTGATTTGAAGAATGAGAAAGATGAAGATAAGAATGAGAATGAGATTTAATACATTATTAATATATTAAGAATAGACTAGTCTTTTTATTGAGCTGCAAATAGTGCTTTAATTGATATTTAACAGTAGACAAAGAAAACAATTAATTAATACATTTAAAATGCATTATGAATATATCTTACTTGACAAAATTAGATCATTTAACTTTAGATTTTAAAATTATTAATTTCTTACTTAATTATCATAAATGATTTTCTTAATCAATTCATCTTCATGTTTCTTTCACATCACATTCAATGAAGATAAAGATCATAACTACATTGTATAAAAGATGTTTTACTAATAAATTATTAATAAATTTCTAAAAATATCTCAGCTATAACTTATGTTCTGATGATCTGCTTTATTATGATCTTGATGTGAGTAGAGAAGAAGAGTAATATATTTTTAATGTATTTAACTAGACTGAGTGTGTAGGTTATCTATAGGTCACACAGATCAGAGTTGAGTTCAAGTATTAAGTTAAGTCAGGCTAACTTTTATTCAGCTGAGTTAGATGTAGATTAACTCAATCTGATCTGTGTAGAGTCATGAGTTTTTTGTGAGTTATATATAGTCTTAGTAAGCATGTGTATGCACTTAGTAAGCACATACACATGCTTACTAACATGTGTTTCTAACATGCACCTTCACAAAAAGTCATGATTTTCATAACTTATTCAGTAATATATCTTGTGACTGTGTAATTTATCCCTATATGGCTAGTTAAGATGTAATTTATTATAACTAATATATCAATAAGCTTTCACATTTTTGAGCTTTAGCTCTGACCTTACTCATAATGACTAGCTTAAAGTTCTTAAGTTTAATCTGCATAGATATAAGTAGAGTTGATCTGTACACAAATCTGACCTGACCTGACCTGAATTCTAGTGTAAGTTCAGATTAAGTGCACTTTTTTTTGACTTAACCTGACTCTATACTCAGTCTATATTTAACATTTTGATGTGAATATTCTTTAATGCATTAAAGATATATTAGCTTAATAATTAAGTCATTATTCTTTCAGAAAAGATTTTCTGTCAATTCAATGTTAATAGTGATGATGCAAGCATAGCTGCAGAGATGTGCTCAAATAAAATTAATATTTAATATATCTGAAATATATTAAATGCATATTAACAACATGTTAAAGACAATTTTTCAATACTAAAAATCTTAGAAAGCACTTAATTAATTATAAATTCAGAGCAAAATCAATCAGAGCTGAGTCTGTTATAGATGTGAAAAGAATTTAAGTTAAAAGTAAGTTGACAATCTTACATTAATATTAATGTATTATAAATACATTAATAAATCTACAGAACTGTTTAAGCAGATGATACAGAACATGAAGAATTTATCTGTTGAATCTTATATGATGATAGAGCAAGAACTGAAAGAAATAAAAGTAATATATCTTTAATGTATATCAGATATATTACTAATGCTTATGTAATAATTTAAATAACTTCTATTCTTTTGAGTTCTGATAATGAAGAAGAGACACAGAATGAAATGAAAAGTCACTTTAATATATTATAGATATGTTACTAATATATTTATTACATCTTAGACTTTCAGTACTGAGTCTGCAGAAGAAGAAATGCAAAATGAAATGATAATCTGATACTTATTTATTCTAAACATATTATTAATACATCTTATACATTAAATATCTTAGTCATCTTCTTGTCACTCTGCTTCTGTTATGAACTCAAAGCTGCTGCTGTGTCTGACAAAGACAGAAAAGATGAATAGATTATTTATTTATTCTAAATATATTATTAATATATTAATTTTTAATTGTCATTATAAAGAAAACTTTGAGACTTACTGTCAATCATGAGACATGTAATGACTGCAAGAAAGCAAAGAAGAGTAAGCTTAAACTTTTTGTCATATATTTTAAATGTATTACTAACATTTTACAGAGTGCTGACAGATTTATAAAATCTGTAAAAACTTTCAGTGATTTGAACAGTCACAGAAATGAAATGATTATTAATGCATTGAGAATGTATTAATAATTTATTGCTTTTACTTTTGATAGTTACATTGTCACAATAGAAATTGATGAAGACTTATAACAAATATATTTAAAAGATTTAAGTTAAGTCTTGATGTAAACAGTATAAATGAAGAGTTATATTAAAAAGGTGTTTATGTTTTATAATATGATAATAATATTTTGATATTGAGTTATTGACACAAAATTACATGTAAATATTATATTCTATAAAATTATATAATAATCTACTGTCTACATAAACAGAACACTATATATAAGAGATCAATTATATATATTTAATAAGTATTTTAATAAATTATATATATACATTTCTTAGAATGTTTCTCAACTCAAC
>JAABUY010007813.1_pt1 | contig 10067 bp, 17 predicted proteins | sample 5560271 | NCBI WGS metagenome assembly JAABUY01 (sample SAMN10711886, study PRJNA513374) | rock metagenome | isolation source: Antarctica rocks | place: Antarctica: Victoria Land, University Valley
CTTGATACTGGGTATAATGCATGTCTATCTAACAGCGCATATGAGAGAGGGTATCTCAGCACGTCCCGGCGTTACAGGCGGCGTTACCGGTAGTGGCGGCACTTCTAACACTGATGCCAATCTCTGCCTGACGTGTGATTCTCGAAGATCTGAAACACGCCTGGAATCATTCTACGCGTCGAGGGTCCTTCCTGGCTTTCAACTTCCGGTCTTGCTCCTACTGCCTGAAGCTTAGCGTTCACACCGTTTTCCCGACCCTCATTTCCCACGGTAATTATCGCGGTCAAGGAGTGACCTGTTGCGTTATCGTCCAGACCCGCCTCGCCCAAACTTGCTGAAACGAATTGCACAGCAACGACATTCATCCAACCCGGCCTATACCCCTGAACGGCTCCCCGCCAAATCCTTGATTTAACATCTCTATCTCCGTGAGCCATCGTCTCGAACCCCTTTTGTCCAGCTACCATTGATCGTCGTTGTCAAGGTGAGCTGTCATCCCTTTCTTATAATCGCTCGCTACGATCAAGGGGTTGGCGGCAAAAGTCCCGCACATCCTTCCCTCATCCCGCTATGATTTGGGACTCCACAGCTCGCAAGTCCCTCGACGGACAGTGTCTTTTGGCTCGTTGACGATATGGAGCTGGTGCTGACGCTTTATCGCTCGTTTAAGTTCACAGCCCTGTCCCGCACACGACCCATCAATCCCTAGGTCCATCCAGCCACAGGAACCTCTGTCGACCCTATTCGCCTTTTTATCGGACCTACCTCCTTTGGCGATTACTACACTTGCCCCAATCACTGCTCAATTCTTTGCTCCCCATCACACTTCCATCCAGCATTCTGTAGGAGCAGCGTTCCCTCAGCATGTGTGGTGAGTCCCCACCTAGACATTTCTCGTCCCCTAGTACCTCTTGTGACGCCGCAGGGCTAATTGAATCGTCAGGAATCTTCGCCTACTGCTCCTTCCTCACCGAGAAGGAGCGCAAGTATGTTTGTGAGGTGCTGTGCAACGGGCTCGCACGGCTGGAATACCGAGGATACGATTCTGCCGGTACGCTACCCATTATTCAGACGGTGATACCATCTCATTCAGGTCAGGCATTGGGATCGACGGAGACTCCCCAGACGCTCCCATCGTCCTCTTCAAAGAGGTCGGTAAGGTTGCCGCCCTTCGCAAGCACATCGCCGATGCCGTCGCCACTCCTGTTCCGGCCGTAGCCAATGGCAATGCCAACGGCAATGGCCATACTCAGACAGTCGACATGGACAAGGTCTTCTTCAGCCAGACGTCCATGGCGCATACGCGTTGGGCGACACACGGTGTGCCCAGCCCACTCAACTGCCATCCTCACGTCAGCGACATCATGACCGAGTTCAGTTTGGTGCACAGTCAGTCTGAGCAAACTCTGAGCGTCAATTGCTGACCCGGAAACCATCAGATGGTATCATCACCAACTGTGAGTAGCCTGCGCTCACTCAGACCGTGCAGACTGGGATTGATGAGCGCTGCAGACAAGGAGCTCAAGACTGTCCTCAACAAGCGTGGTTACACTTTCAATACCGACACAGATACAGAGGTGGTCGCGGTGCTTTGCAAATACGTGTGGGACAGTCAGCCGACCAAGCGACTCAACTTCACTGAGCTCATAAAAACCGTCATCAAGGAGCTTGTACGGCGGAGATTTCACTAGAATATCGTCTGCAATGTTCTGACTCGAATACCAGGAGGGATCCTTCGCCTTCGTCTTCAAATCCACCCACTTCCCCGATGAGATCGTCGCGGCCCGTCGAGGATCTCCCCTCCTTATCGGTGTCAAGACCGACCGCAAGCTCAAGGTGGACTTCGTCGACGTTGAACTGGCCAGCGATGAGCGAAGTAAGTCCAACTTTTTCGCAAACCGACCGTATGATTGACCTTGTAGATGATGACGTTCACCGCGGCGGTCTCCTCAATGTCCCCAGTGTCCCCAGTAATGGCCCCAGCTCGGCAGGGCCAAAAATGCGTCGATCGCAGTCTCGTGCCTTCCTTTCTGAGGATGGCATGCCTCAACCCATCGAGTACTTTGTCGCGTCTGACGCCAGTGCCGTCATTGAGCACACAAAGCGGGTGCTCTACCTTGAGGATGACGACATCGCACACATCGGCGAGGGTGGTGAGTTCCGCCATCATTCCACTGGAATGCGCATGTACTGACGGACGCGCATTAGAGCTTCACATCCACCGCCTTCGCCGGGATGATGGCCTCTCCTGCGTCCGCGCCATTGAGCATCTCGAGATTGAGCTTGCCGAAATCATGAAGGGACAATACGACCATTTTATGCAGAAAGAAATCTACGAACAGCCTGAATCCGTGGTGAATACGATGCGAGGGCGTGTCAACTTCGACACCAGGATGGTCATGCTCGGCGGTCTCAAGGCATACCTGCCTGTTATCAGAAGAGGGAGGAGGCTCATCTTCGTGGCGTGCGGGACCAGCTATCACTCTTGCATTGCGGTGAGTCAGCCTTGGGCATACATGAAGTCGCTTTCTGGTCCCGCTGATCCTCGACACAGGTGCGGCCTGTATTTGAGGAGTTGACCGATATCCCAGTTGCGGTGGAGCTTGGTGAGCAAGATCGCATGAGCAGGATGACCATCGCTGATTGTGGTGCAGCTTCCGACTTTCTCGACCGAAGGACCCCGGTGTTCCGCGATGACGTCGCGGTGTTCGTGTCCCAGTCTGGCGAGACTGCCGATACCATTTTGGCGATGAGGTACTGCTTGGAGCGAGGGGCGTTGTGCCTTGGTGTAGTCAACGCTGTCGGTGTAGGTCCTCGAAATTCTGTCAAATCCTTCCATGCTGATAGGGGCCCAGTCGACCCTCTCTCGGGAAACGCACTCTGGAGTCCATATCAATGTGAGCTCCGCGAAAAGGTGTTTTTACTACTGTTAACGCCCCACAGGCCGGTCCCGAGATCGGTGTCGCCTCAACCAAAGCCTACACGTCCCAATACGTCGCCCTTGTTATGATTGCTGTCCAACTCTGCGATGACTCGATATCCAAGACTGCACGCCGACAACAGATCATCGACGGCTTGCATGAGATCCCGTCGATGATCAGGAAGGTGCTCGGGATGGACAAGGCTTTGCAACAGCTCGCGAAGGATATGCTGGCAAAGGAGAAGAGTCTTCTTATTATGGGCAGAGGTTACCAATGTATGTACTCAGCACATCTTTACACTGGGTATGGCTGACAAGATCAGACGCGACGTGCTTGGAGGGTGCCTTGAAGATCAAGGAAGTCTCCTACATGCATAGTGAAGGTGTGAGTAGACGTTGACCATATGTAGAAGGTGTCTTCCTGAAGCTGATCATTCTTCTACTAGATCTTGGCCGGAGAGCTCAAGCACGGACCGCTTGCCCTTGTCGACGAGCATCTGCCGTAAGCAAACTCGACGTGAGAGGGGCAGGACTGAGTCTGCCAATCAGTGTTATCTTCATCATGACTCGAGACTCGCTCTATCCGAAGGTTCAGTCTGCCCTGGCGCAAGTCACCGCTCGGAAAGGGCGACCAAGTACGTCGGGACAATCTCGCTCAAATGACAACTCTGACGTCGATAGTCATCATTTGCAACGAGGACGACGAGTCTGTGCCGGATACCGCAAAAGTCATTCGCGTCCCCAGGACCGTCGACTGCTTGCAGGGGCTCGTCAATGTCATCCCCCTCCAGCTTTTGTCTTACCGTGAGTTTTCGCCCAGCTGATTGCTTCCCTCTGCTTCTCGAAACATTACCTGCCAAGAGCTCAAGCTGACACCTCGCAGACTTGGCGATCATGAATGGCGTCGATGTCGACTTCCCGAGGAACCTGGCGAAATCAGTGACGACCGAATAGAGGCGCGGTACCGCTCGTCGAGGAAATCCTTCTTGTCCACGGATATTCATGATTCCATCTCCCGCATTCTTCACTTTCGCGGACACTTGATACGTCCACTTTGTGTTACGCGTGATGCAGTAAACAACGACCTCTTGACCCGGTTTCGTACTCGTACCACTGAGCAGAACATTCTATTCATGATGACGTCACAAATGCCTAGCGTCGGAATGAAATGGGTGGCAAGTGTGTGGGGGACCCTCCCTTCACGTTCAAGTGTGATCGAAGCAGTGTTCAAACTGGCCTTTTGGGTACAAGGCGGTTCAAGACCTGCCTTCGAGGTGCATTACTCTCACTCTCTCTTCTTTGATCAACCTCCATCATGGCCGAACCAGATGAAACCAAACCTACCGTCTCCGCCCCACCTGATATCTCCTCAACCCCATCAGAGTCCAAGAAGCCCAAACTCCCTCATATCGGCAATGGTGACCCGCCCAAGAACGGAGATACTTCCCCCATCATGGCAGCCATTCCCCTGCCATCCGACGACGTGGGAGTCGAAGGCAAAGAGGAGTGGTACAACCTACGGATGACATGGAGTGGGAAGCTCTACGAGTTGAAGGTCGGGGCCAATGACATGTTCGTCGAACCCAACCCTACCCTTCGTTCTTTCTCTAGCTGATTCTGTCCAAAGGGTCTTCGACTTCCGCGCTGTCATCCATTCACTCACTGCCGTCCCTCCAGTCCGACAGAAACTCATTGGCCTGACCAAAGGCAAGCTCTCGGCGGAGCTGGATTCGACGAGGTTCGGAAGCCTGGGCGTGAAGGATGGCGGGAAGTTTGCGATGATTGGGACGCCTGAGCAGATGAGCTTCAAGGATCCAAGCGAGGTCAAGCTGCCCGACGTAGGTCTCTTACCCTGTCCACTCAGTCCGGGGAGCAAGATATTGATGGTGTCGCGAATGGGATAGGTGTTTGACGACTTCGACGTCACCTACCCGAGTCATCCGTGTAAAGGTGCGAACATGGTAACCCCAGCACATGATCCGAGGAATAAGAGGAAGGTCGCGGAGATCATCAAGACTTGCCCTATCACGGTGGGTTCCCCTTTCTCGCTTCGTGGACCTGCGCAACGCTGAAAGGAGGGACAGGTGATTAATGAGCCGAGGCCGGGGAAGAGGTTGCTCGTCCTGGATCTGGACTACAGTGCGTCCTGCGTGGCCTTCATGAGAGAGAGCTGATCGGATGGTAGCCATGGTGGATACGAAACCGCTCATTGCTGGATCACTACCTTCGGAGGAGTGCGCTAGACCGGGACTGCACGAGTTTCTGGAGATGTGAGCTGCTCATCTGACATTCTTCATGCTTGGATAGCTGATGAGATTGTACTCAGGGTGTACCCGCACTATGACATCGTCATCTGGAGCCAGACCCATTGGAGATGGTTGGAGTCGAAACTTGTTGAGCTCGGAGTCGTCGGCGGGACGAGTACCTACAAGGTGAAGCGCACAGTACTGCTCACGCATCAATGCTGATCGAGGGGGATAGGTCTGCTTCGTTGCGGACAGGACCTCGATGTTTCCGGTGAGTTTGCGCCGGCCCGGGAGGACTGGTGTCTAACGGGACGCAGGTCTTCACGCAGCGCAATGGCCAGCCATACAAGCATGAGTGAGTGAGGGCCACTGCTAGGGGTCCGACGCTGATAACGGCTTAGGGTCAAGCCTCTCGCATACTTTTGGGCATCTTTCCCTCAATGGTCAGCACAAAATGTCAGTCCTTACTAAGGTATACGCCCGAGGGTTTTTGTGCTTAGCTACTCGTATAGACTGTTCACATCGACGACCTCGCCCGCAACTTCGCCTTGAACCCTGGAGAGGGTCTTCGAGTGAGTACTGTTACCGAGTCGAAGTACTCAAGCTGAAACGCATTTGCCTAAGATACGAGCATACAATTCTGCGGGGACGTTTGAGGGGTCACAAGACCGGGAGTTGCGGAAGCTCGCTGAATATGTGCGTTTGGATGGCAATCGGCGTGGAATGAAGCTGACGATACCTTGAGAAGCTTACGAATCTGGCGACGACTGTAGACGATTTTACGACCGTTGATCACTCGGTGCGTTGCAGATCCTTTACACCATCGAGTGACTGAAAAGGATGATTTACAGAAATGGAAGAAGTCAGTCCGCCGACCATGACCCGACATCAGAATTCGCATTGTAATTACAGATGACCAGCACTTTCTATACCCTACTGTGTGTACCCATCATAGACCCATTGTCACTGCGCATAATCCATCATCCATCGTATATGTATGCATCGCATGATTTCAGGATCTGGGTGGCGGAGCCACGAGTGGAGGTGATTGTTGTTCCGGATCACTTTGGCCAGCCCTTTGGCGGGCTGGACGTGACGCTTGGTCTGACTTGAAAGTGCAGCACAGGCCGTGTGGGAGTCGGCACGGACCAACATGACAGCCTATTGAGCTGATCGCGATGATCCCCGTTCCTTGCCAGCTTGTACTGACATCACAGTGGGACCACCGGCTGCCGTCGACATTACACGATATCATCGGGAGTCATCTTAGATCCAGTAGAATATGCGAAGATTTCGGTGAGTGATGCCGTGATACTATCAAATCTTTCATCGCACACCAAGGAAGACACCCACCCACCCACCCACACACACACACACATCCTCTTCTGATGGTACCTGCTTCGTGTCTGACCCTTGGTAGAATCAGACATCAAACTCGTCCGAAAAGCAAGTCAGATCCCATCACTTCTTTCGACACGAGTACAGAGCACTCTCCGCCATTCATCCCTTCTGCCTGGCTCGAACTAGCTGCAACGTTAATCGACGACAATGCCGACCGTGCATCTCGTCACCGCTGTGACTGCCCTCCTCCTGGGTCCCCTCGCTCTGGCGCAATCCGCTTCCACCACCTCATCAACCTCAGCACAGCTCTCCTCTTCTTCGAAGGGCGATTCTTCAGCCGATGTCATGATCACTACTATCACCTCGCTCGCTTCGGCAACTTCGTCCGGCGCCTCCGCCTTGCCGACGACCCTCGTCCTCACGCTCACCCTCAACTCATCCGGGTTTCCGTCCAATGCAACCCTCATCAACGGTACGACCGCCAATGGCACTTCGACAAATGCGACGGTGCCGTGGAACGGGACGGATCAGTACCTCCCATTTCATGTGGCGATCGATCCGGCGTACGGGACGCTCGGTGGACTCCTCAGCATCAGCGGTTTGCCAGTCGCGATGCTCGGCGAGAAAAACAGGTGGTCAATCAGGCTCGTATGGTTCATGGCGCCGGACTGATGATCATCCAGGTCTTCCCTCGCGATCGTCTCGGCATACTCTGTCATGCTATTCACCCTCGTGTTGGTCCTCCGCTTCGGGTGAGTTCGGACCAGCACTCAATCATCCGGCCTGAGAGCTGATTGTTCCCTAGCGTCGAACCGAATCTCCAACCGCCATCTCCCAATCCGCCATCGACGACCCTGCGCGGCCTCTACCTCCTCGCCTGCATCATCTCCTCCTTCTTCGGCGCAGCTATCGGTGTCTTCTTCTTCACTTTCGCCAAATATTGGGTCTCCGCCGCCGGTGGCTTCGCGTTCGGCTGGTTCCTCCTTGCTACACGGCATGGTGGACTGGTCTCGAGCACTCTTGGTCGATGGGGATTGCTCGGTAGTTTGACGGTCGCCACTTTCGTGGCGAGCTTGGTCCCGGTGTTGACTCCGCATATGACCTTGGTGTCGACTGCTTGGATTGGTGCGACGGCGTCTTTGTTGGGGGTGGACTGCTTTGTGAGGGGTGGTTTGAAGGAGGTGAGCGACCACGAGCCTTTCTGCGAAGCTGATGAGGACGGATATCAGTTCTATATCTACAATCTTGGTTTCCACGATCTGTTCCCTTCGCTGAATGGGCTCAAATACCCCCTCACCCAGACGATGGAGATTGAGCTCGGCATCCTCGCTGCCGTCGTCATCGTAAGCCGTTCGATCATCTTGTGACTTCCGGCCAATTCTCGTAGATCGGGGCTGCAATTCAGTTCCGCCTCCTCAATATGCTACAGAACCGCCTGAAGCAGCTGCGAGACGAGGAAGAAGCTCGCATCGAGGCGGAAGAAGTGTCGAAGGCAGCTGAGAGATTCAAGGACGTGGGGAGTGAGCTGAATGAGTGGGAGGAGAAGCACGGCAATGGCACTTCCGGTACTTCCGTCCAGGGCGCTTCTGGCGGACCCGTTACTCCACACAATCGGTCAAGCGTCGCGCTGCCCCAGCTCGGCTTCACGGAAGATCGAAGATTATCCTCCGAGAGTCTTTTGCCGGCGATTGGAGATCGAGGCGCATACGATATCGTCCCGCTCAGCTCGCCAACACTGCTGTCAGCAGACGCCCCGACGACGGGGAGATTCTCGATGATGGACAGCCTCAAATCGCCGGATGCTCAGGTTGCGACCGCCTTGACCGATCCCGAGCTAGAGGACAAGATCAGGCTGCTGGCAGAAGTCAAGAGAGCGAGGGAGGAGGTGAAGGGATCCCTAGACAAGCTCAGAAGCTCCAATCCGACTCCATCGATGACTGGATTGCTAGCGGAAACGCCAGGGATGACTACGCCGTCACCAGGCGGGAGCGATTTCGCATCTACGCATCCTCGTCTTTCCGTTGCGAGCAGCCGGATGCTGGACTATCCGGAAAGATCGCAAACGCCAAACCAGGGAGAATGGGAGGCGTATCTCCAGGAACGCAAGGTCCTGTCCAGACCTGCTTTACCTTCCCCAGCGCTACTCGCTTCTTCGGCCGTTGCGTCCGCGCCGAGCAGCCAGCACAGCCAATACGCTGTCATCTCGGACGGTTGCGGAAGGGCCGCGGAACGGCGGGAGAGGACGACAAGTATGCTCGAGCCAAGAGCATCGGACTTCGGATCACGCCAGTCCCGAGGCATGAGTAACACCTATCCCTCCTCGAGCATCGCCATGCGCAAAACGGCGAGTTTTAAAGATTGGCCGTCGACATTCCACGATGTCCCCTTTGGTCAGCCTATTATCCTCGGAAGCGCCGCACGTCCAATGGAGCCAACCACCTCAAACCGCCCCAAGCAGCAGCGCACGATGACGTATGACGAGCTCGCCGAGCGTCATCGGAAGCGCATCTCCCAGCTACAGGAGCCAGTGACGGCCAAGATGCGGGAACAAGTGGATGTCGCGGAAGCCAAGGCGAAGTGGGAGCAACAAAAGCGGCGGGAGCGGAATGAGCAGCAATGCCGTGAGCAGGAGCAGGCAAGTCGACGCGACGCGGAGGGAAAACTTGGCATGGAGGAAAAGCAAGAGATATTGAGGACCACCGATGAGTGGAGGAGGAGCGTCGTCACTGGCCCGGACGGGTGCACGGTGAATCCTACTCCAAGGCCGCCGAAGAGGATGAGCTCGCAGGGTTTTGCTAGTTGAACGAGCGAGACAAAATCAAAGTCTGTTGGACATTACTGTTGAAGGCGTTTAATATCACTCGCCTATCCAACTGCTAGCTAGCAGGCCTAGTTGGCAGCTTCCCCATCACCTCGGACATTGATACCTTCATACATCATACTTGTATAACTTGCATCTTCCCTAAAGGGTGATTGAATCTCAACAGATTAACAGTCGGAGTCTCCACTGTTTCTGTGTGTCTGCCACAAAGTCCATAACCTTTGACAGACATTGCGAGCCACGACGACGGCAATGACTCGAATAGTAACGACGGCCCGCTATCAACCCAAATCAAGTCACACCGATCCGATCGCAACAAGACTCCGTAGAGCGACGGCTGCAGACCTCACCTACATGCCACGTTCATTACAATCTCTCTAAAATCCCTCGTCATCACTCTAGACGTTCCCATCAACGTCGCTCCACCTCAATCAACCTCGATCAAAATCCTTCATATCTCGTCATGGCGGATTCCCTCTCTTCCCCCACCAAGACGGTCCCCACTCTACAGGGTACCGAGTCCTTCACCAATTAGCGGAGGGCAGTCACGGCTTATCTCCTCGAGAACGACGTAGTCAAGCTGGATGCGCCGCTACGCTTCAGCTTACCGCACACCGAGGCAGAGGTTCAGTCAAGCGAAAAGGGAGATCTCCAAGTTGGCCTCGCTACCGGCCAATCCGTTCTCCTCAGGGATGTCCATTACATTTCCGCCGCACAATCCAACATCCTATCGGCCGGC
>JAABUY010007814.1_pt1 | contig 10062 bp, 14 predicted proteins | sample 5560271 | NCBI WGS metagenome assembly JAABUY01 (sample SAMN10711886, study PRJNA513374) | rock metagenome | isolation source: Antarctica rocks | place: Antarctica: Victoria Land, University Valley
TTTTGTGGTGGAGCGCGGCCCCGGGCTGGAGGTGCGCCCGGTAGAGGGCAAGCTGAGCCTGCGCGCGTCCGCGACGGGCGACCTCCGCCTGGCGGCCTGCCGCGGCAGCGTCCTGCCGGGCAGCGGCGGCCTGAAGAGCGCGCTGCAGTGCCTGACACAGGCGCGCGAGGTGCGCCGCACGCGCGCCTGGCAGCGCGTTGGCCCTCCAGGGGCCCTCCCTCGCCCGGCTCGTGCTGCGCGCAGCATGATGCGCCCCAAGCACTGAGAGCAGGGTATGAGCAGCGTGCCTGGCTTGGGTTTAGCCTCCTCTTCCGGAGTGACCAGTCTGTCTCCAGGCGAGGGGCAAGTATGTGCAAGCACACCATTGCAAGTCGTGCGCGGGCTCGGGCTCAGGATCAGGCTCAGGCTCGAGGTGCGGAGCACGATTGCCGCAGGGCGCATACCTGGGCGCCATGCCGCTCAGCTTGGCTACGGCAAGCAGTCAGTTGACGAGGGCGCCCACTGCTGGTGCATGGCCTCCAGGGTGCGCTTCGGTGAGTGTGCGCGAGTGGGCCCCTTTCGGCCGGCATGCGGTGGAGGCAAGGGGCCCGAGCGCGGTCCATGCGCGCGGGGGCAGGGCATCGCATGGGGCATCACAGGCGCGGCGCTGGACTGCTTTGACACCGCGCTGGAGTACGGGCAGCACCGGCAGGTATTCGGGCGGCCGCTCGCCTGCCGGCAGCTCTTCCAGGCGCGGCGACATGGCCGCCGGCTGTGCCTCTGCCCGCGTCTGTAGCACCACGCGCAAGCGGCCGCGGCCAGCTCTGCGCCTTGCTCTGGTGGGCCACTGGGTGCCGGCGCCTGGCTCCTGAGGCGGCGCCCCGCTGCGTGCGCGTCAGGAGCGCCTCGCGACCATGGCGCAGGCCATCGTGACCTCGCAGCTGATGAACCTGCACTATGGGCGGCTGAAGGACCAGGGGCGGCTCTCACCGGTGCAGGTGCTTCCTTCACTTATGACGTATACTCGCATGGTGCATGGTGTCTTGCTGCCTAATGTGGAGAATGCATACCTGCACGCAGACGTCTACGTTGACCCAAGCGCAAAGCCACTCAACCACCATGCAACAGGTTGCTTGCCTGCATTGGAGTGATTTGCTCAGGCGAGTGGCCACTCTTGGGCTGCTTTGGCTTTCATACAAACGTGCCCTGCGTTGCTAGCGCGGTTTATGCACTTAGGAGCCAGACCTCCCAGTGTATGACTACGGCTGTCAGCGATGTCGCTTTGATGCGGCCAGCCGTAGCAAACACATGCGAATCCGAGCGTCACAGGGTGGTCTGCAGCAGCTCCGCAACACGTTTGCCAGGTCGCACCATGCATGCTCACATTCAGCACTGGGACAGCTGCAGAGCCATGCGCTGTGTTCTGGCGCCTGAGGGCGTCAGCCGGAGCCTGACATGCGCAGGTGAGCCTGCACAAACGGCACAACGTGGCCGCGGCGCGGCGCGTCGCATCTGACGCGCGCGCCATGCTGGGCGCGAATGGCATCATAGACACAAACAGGGTGCGCTGCCGGGGCCCGCTGCGTGGCCGGCGTCTGGTCGTCTGCAGGCGCAACTTGCACGCCGTGTCTCCGCCTGGATAGTCGCCATGCGGGCCTGCCGTGCGGTGTGGAGACCTGCAGCCCGTCCCTTGCCGCAAGGGAGCGACAATGCGAGCGGGACAGGGCAGCGGGCTGGCAAGGGCTGCATGAGCAGTGCAAGGCGAGCGCGCGCGCGTCCGAGCTTGGGCTGCGCCGCGGCAGGTGATGCGGCACATGATGAACATCGAATCGGTGTACACCTATGAGGGCACCGACGAGGTGCACGCGCTCGCAATCGGCCGGGCGCTCACGGGCATGAGCGCCTTCTCTTGACCAGGGCCAGCCCATGGTCAGAGCAGCGCGTTGCCCGCGCGTGGGCGGGCGCTCGAACATGCGTGGACGTTGCGGTCGCACGCGTTAGGATGCTATGAGTACCAGCCTCATTGAACACACGCCGCGTGAAACATGCGTGATACGCAGCAAATAGCTAGTGCCAGGGTTGGTATGTCATCAGGAGTGCGCAGTGCTCCTAGCTTGATTGAGAAACAGAACGCGCATTGTATGTCCATGTTGTACCAACCCGCATACATGGGCAATGTGACCCATGTTACGTAAGGCTGCGATGCATGTCTACTGTGTGTTGCAGCGTGCTGCACTCAGCTGACTCTGTGACTGTAAACCCTGGCCGCCGGCCAGTGGCCGGGCTGGCCGTGGCAGAGCCAGCTTGTTGCCTGCTCAGGCATGCTGCACTTGCATACAGCATGCGCTCTTGCCCCTGTGTGGGACACAGGAGCGGCAAGTGCATATTGCATACATTGCATATATGATTATATGACATTCTCCATTTCTTCTTGCTGTACCCCCTCAGCATCCTTCCAGGTGCCTGGCAACGCGCAAGCAGCACACTCGCTCTCGGAGTATGTGTAGACTGTAGCGCTTGCCTAGGAACTAAGGAGTTTACTGAGCAAACGAAGGGGACAGAGCCCACGGCCGTGAGTGCGTTTGAAGCGTTTGAAGCCGCGAAGCGCATGGCAACTCGTCTGAGCGAGATCCCCCCAGTCGACGCGGCGGGCAGGGCCGCGGCTTAGCGATGGTGCCACGGCGCGGGGTTGCGCCCACGGCAAGGAGCCCCGAGACGCTGAAGCGCCTCTCGGTCTCCTCGCCGTTTGGCAGCAAGCGTATGCAGGTGCCACACTCACAGGCTGACCTTGTACCCAGTTAAGCAAGTCGCAGTGGCACTGCACGCATGCACATTAGCGCAGCCTTGCTCCTGTGCGCTGCCCTGCGGATGGGCAGGCGGGGAGCATGCTGCAGGCCTGCCGCGCTCCCTACTGCTCAGCATAGGGAGCTCTGCGGGCTGCTTGCGCAGCACAGGAAGGCCGGCGGAGTAGTGGCCGCGCCACCTGGCTACCGGCAGTCCCCCTTCACGGCCAGTCCTTTTTGTCCACTGTGGGGCGCCCGCACAGGAGTCACTACCAGTTCGGTTAGCCCGGCACAGGCTGGCACCGGGCTTGTGTGGGCGCGGCCGCGGCCACACGCCAGGAGGTGCTGGTGAGGCCGCTGCAGCTGCATATGCGACCCTGCTCAGCCCCAGTGCGGCAGCGTGGTGCCTACCAGGAGGGGCTGGTGGGCCGGCGGAGCAGCCAGGCCTCAATGTTCTGAGCACCCTGTCAGCCGGGCCGCAGCGGCGCCTAGCTAACGCGCGCACGAGGCCCTGGCGAGGGCCAACACGCCAGCAGGAAGCAGGGTGGAGAGCGAGTGGGCTGGGCCTAAGATGGCTGCAGGGACGCGGTGCGAGGCGGGGGAGCGTGCCAACGCAAGGGACGTGTGCGAGGCAGCGCACGACTTGGGCGGAAACTTTGGGGCGGTGCCTGGAAGCAGCCGTGATCGGCAGCCTCGCGATGGTCGGGCTCAGCGGGAGGGCGCGGCAGCGGCGGAGGAGCCTGCGCCGCCGTGCGAGCCGCCGGGCCTGGCCCTGCCCGAGCGCACGCACCCCATCAGCCCTGCCAGGCGGACTGGACGCGGCGGCGCGCTGGCCGCGGCGGGCGCGGCCGCGTGGCTGGGCGCCGCCCGGTAAGCCAGGCAGCAGCGAGGGGGAGCGCCGGCCCATGGGCCGCGCCTCACCGGCTCGTCCCGGGGGCGCCGGCAGGCGCACGCCGGCTGGGCGCAGCTGGAGGATGCGTCGGCGGAGGCGGACACCGTGTCGCGCCGCGTGCTGCTGGGCCCCGGCGCGCCCGCCGCGCACTTCGCCGGCAACGCCATCACGACCAGCAAGTACAACATCCTGACCTTTGTGCCGATCTTCCTGTTCGTCATGTTCAGCCGCGTGGCGTACCTGTACTTCCTGCTGCAGGCGCGCCCGCCCGCGCGCACCGCCTGCGGGTGCCGAGCCGGCCTCGGCTGCGCCGCGGGCCCTGCCAGGGGAGGCCTCGCGGGCGCGGACGTCCGCGGCCGGCGGCACGCGGACGCGCCTCGCTGCCCCGCTCCTGGCTGTCAGAGGGGGAGGCGGGCGCTGCCCTGCGGGCAGGCCGGCCGAGGGGCGTCCAGGCAGTGCAGGGGCCGGCAGTGCCTGCGTTCCTGCTGGGACGCCGCCGGGTGTGCCATGCAGGCCAGCCTGGCCTGGTGGGCGGTGGTCAGCCCCTTCACGCCGTACGGGCCGACCATCGCGCTGGTGTTCGTGCTGCTGGTGGCGGCCATCAAGGCCGCGGCGGAGGACCGCAAGCGCCACGCCGAGGACCGGCGCACCAACAACAGCATCGCGCACGTCGTGCAGGCTGACGGCGCGCACCCCATGGGCCATGGACGGACGGTGCTCAGCTGTTGACATTTTGAGGGCGCTTTAACGTGGACACTGCGCCCGTGTATAGTCACGTCATGATTCGCAGCAGGCACCCAGGACAGGTTGGGCAACTGTAATGGCCGCAATGCGCCCGCCGGCGCCTCAGTGGGCATAGCAGACGGGAGCGCGGCGCGCTCAGGCAGTGCGCGCGATTGCCGCTGGCGCGAGGTGCGCGTGGGCATGCTGCTGGAGGTGCGCGACGGCGAGGACTTCCCGGCCGACCTGCTCTGCCTGCACTGCGCGTCGCCCAACCACGTCTGCTACGTCAAGACGACCAACCTGGACGGTCCGCGCGCCCGCCGCTGCACATGCCTAGCCTGGCGGCGCTAGAGTTAGGGTAGGGTCCTGCCTAGCAGCACTCGGCGGGCGGGCTCTTGCCCTGCGTTTGAGGCGCTGTGAAGGCTGTCTCACTGCTGGCCGCCTGTGCATGCTCGTATGCTGAGCGCAGGTTGCCGGACTGCCGTCAGGGCAAGGTTCTGCTCTAACGCCGTGGTTGTGCGGGAGGGTCAGCGCCGCATTCCGGTCTGCACATGCACGGTCGCTGAGGCCGCTTGGCCAGCTCCTCTTCCAAGGCAATGACAAGGGCGTGTTCTCTGCATGAGAGGGAGCCTGCGCGGGGGCCGGCGCTGCGGCGCTGCCATCAAGAGCCTCAGCTCCAGCATGCCCCTGCGAGCTGCGCGTGAGGGCAGCGCGGCGCGGCAGGCGAGTCCAACCTAAAGATCCGGCGGCCGCTCGACCTGAAGGCTGGCGTGGTGCGCTCGGCGGCGGAGGCGCACGCGCTCGTGGGCCTGCTGCGCTGCGAGCCGCCCAGCCCCAACCTGCACTCCTTCGCCGGCCGCTTCACGTACCGCGGCCCCAGCGGCGCGCGCCCGCCGCCCAGCAATGGCCGGCATGCATGAGCATGCGGGGTGCGCATGCAAGCCTGCCGGCCGGTGTGGGCGCCGGGCAATGCGCTTTGCGGCAGCCGGCGCGCCGCTCGGAGTGCCTCTGGCAGGTCTGCACTGCAGCGCCCGCCTCGCGTGCCGCCCTGCTGCGCTGCAACCCTATCTCAAGCAGAGCGTGCTCTGGCTGCCTGCCATGACTTGGGCACATGTGGCCCGCTTTGAAGCCAGGCCCTGGGGCCTGCGGGTAGAGCCGCACAGTCCGCCGTGAAACGCATCCGTCAATGCGCTGTTACTCAGCCGCGGTTATGACAACCCAGTGCTCCCGGGCGCGTCAGCCGGCGGGGCGCCGCGCAGGCGACGTGGCCGCGGTGCCGGTGGACATGACCGGCATGCTGCTGCGCGGCACCACGCTGAAGAACAGCGGCCGCATCACCGGCCTGGTCGTCTACACCGGCCCCGAGTCGCGCATCCAGATGAATGCGGCCGCGCCGCCTCGCAAGCGGGGTGCGCGCTCTTTGTCCGCCACCGCGCACCTTGGCTGGCGCTGGCAGTGCGGGCCAGGCTGCCCGCAGCTGCCGCACCTGCGCCGGCATGTCAGTCAGCGACTGCAGGAGCTGCGTAAGGAGGCGCCTGCAGCAGGGGGATCCGGGCGGCGCGGTCTGCAGGACTGGACTAATGTGGAATACAGAATGCGCTCGTAGTACGTACAGTCAATAGGCGGTGAGTGTGGCGGCTGCGTTGGCGCAAGAGGCATGAAGCGTCCGGCCGCCCTGACGCCAGGGCTGCGGGGCCGGCAGGCGCGTTCGACACGTTCCTGAACGTGCAGATCACGGTGGTGCTGGCGGTGCAGCTGGTCCTCTGCCTCGCGTGCGCCTCGGCCAGCTTGCACTGGCGCCAGGCGGAGGGCTTTGCGCGGTACCATCTCGCGCTCACCGACTTTCATGAGGGCGCGCCCCGCAGCGCTGCGGGGGGCCGACCATGTGCAGGTCGTTTGCAGCCTAACACAGGCACCACCATCCCTTGCTTGTGACCTCCACTTATTCCATGTCAACCCAGTCTCTGAGCAGGCGATCAAATTAGGGCATGGACCGGGAGGTCCTCCACGCTGTGCAGCTGTGCAGAGGCTCGCACTCGCGCAACACCGCTCGAGAGGAGTCGTCCAGGCGAAAGGTCTTGCCAGCCGTGCGCTAATGATGCCTGCAGGTTTAGCAGGACTCCCGGGACACTTGCCATGGTGCTCCTGTGCTCCGGCGCATGCCGAGCATGTCCTGACCAGGAGGCCTGTGCCTCCGCTCATGTTGCACCGTCCCGGGGCTGCACGTCCGCCTGGCCATGCGTGCACGGGCCTGGCGTTGAGTCCGCGGGCAAGAGCTGGAGCATGCGCGCCGAGCGGCGAGCACCTGACGGGCGGTGTATGGCGCGCCGCGCAGGTAACTACCAGAGCAGCGCGCAGTACCTGGGCATCCTCTTCCTGACGTTCTGGATCCTGCTCTCCTACCTGGTCCCCATCTCGCTCTTCGTGACCATGGAGATCGTCAAGTTTGTCCTGGCGCGCCCCTTCCTTGCGAGAGCGCCCCTGCGGGCCACAGCCCGGCCGCCGGGCGCACAATCGTCGCTGTGCAGGGGTATTGCTAGGCCCACCCCCTGCGCCACTCATTCACAGGCTAGACAATGTCGCGCCCACTGCCCGCGCCCATTGCCAGACACCGCCCCTGACGCACAAGTGCAGTAGTGGATTAGTCCCATGCGGCGTGGCAGGGGCGCGTACAGCGTCGTCCTTCTGCCCTGCCAGGCAAGGGTTCCATGCTCGACCACGGCTCCAGAGGTGGCGCAGCAGAGCGTCTGCGCCACGCGTCTGGAGCGGCGCGGCGGCCCGCTGACGCGCGCGCACGCGCCGCGCAGTGCTCGGTCTTCATCGCGTTTGACCCCGCACTGCGCGAGGGCGCCGGCGGTGAGCCGGCGCGCGCGCGCAACAGCGACATCATGGAGGACCTGGGCCTGGTGGAGTACGTGTTCAGCGACAAGACCGGCACGCTGACCAGCAACGAGATGCAGCTGCGCGCGGTCGCGGTCAAGGACGCCGCTTTCGGCGGCCTGGACACGAAGTGCGGCCCCCTGGCGCCGCGCTTGCAGCCTGTGCCGAGCTCGCGCCCCGAGGCGCGCTCCGAGGCTCGTGCAAGCGCAGCGCGGGGGCTAGGGCTCGTGGCGCCGTCAGGGCTGCGTGGTGAGTGTAACTTCCAAGTCTCAAAGCGTTTTTGTAAGCTGAGCAAGTGGGCTGCCAACATGACACGCGGAGCAGCGCCTGGCATGCATGTGCTGGCCTATGCCGAGCAGGTGTCGCAAGCTGCAAGTGCCGCTGGAAACTGTGAGTTCTGATGATACGCAGCTGGGAGCGAGCGTGCTTGCGTAGCAACATTCACGGGGGCTTGCCTGCGTAGCAACATTCGTGAGGATAAGGAGCTTCATCATGGTGCGGCAGGCTCGAGCTGATGCCAGAAGACAGCGCGGAGGCCAACCTGGCGGCATTCGATCCCGCGCTGGCGCAGGCCGCGCGCGCGCTGCGCGAGTGCGGGTTCCTGCCCGCTGCGGCCGCCGGCGGCGGCAGCGACGGGGTGACGCTCGCGCTGTCGTCATCATCGAAGAACTTGCAGGCGCGCCCAGGGCTCATGCAGGGCTGCGGATGAGATTGTTGTGTGCAAGATGGCAGCAACGGGGGTGACGCTCGCGCTTTCGTTGTTGTCGAGCAGGCGCTCTCAGCGCTGTGCAGGGCTGGGGACGGGGGTCCGTGCACCACTTTGGGCAGCAGCGGCGCAAGTGGCTGTGCATGTGCACTCATGCCGTGCGGCAAGCCGCGCGCCCCCCTAGGGCTGTGCATGCGAGGCGCATGCTTGCGTGAGCAGGGCCTGTGCGCTTCAGCAGGGAGTGCTGGTAAGATCGCTGCGCCCCGGGCTGTGAGCCCCATACACTCTGGGAGCACAGGTGCCCGCCGCCATGCACGCTTCTCTCTCTGCGTAGCCATCCTGCTGCCCGCCTGGATGCGGCTGCTGAGGACCTGGAGGCAAGTTCTCAACCCTATACCATGTTGCGCCCAGGAGCTGGAGCGCTCGTCGGCGCTGCGGCGCGCTCTGCGCTCGCCCGGCGCGGATGCGCCGAGCCCCGCGCCAGGCCCCGTGTCGCCGCCTGCAGCCCCCGCAGCCGAGGCATCTGGCCGCGGGGAGGCCGCGGGCCCATCCACGCCGGCGCCGGGCGCTTCGCAGCCCGGCGGCTGGCGCCAGGCCGACGGGCGGCCGAGCAACGTGGGCGCGTCAAGCGGGGATGCTGGCAGTGGGCGGGGGGCTGCGGGGGGCGGAGGAAGGGAAGCGGGTGGCAGCGGGCAGGCGCCGCTGAACGGCGGCGCGGGGCTGCCTGGGTCCCATGGCGGGCAAGCGGGCGGGGCAGGCGGCGGGGACCCCGACAGGGGGGAGCTGGAGGCGGTGGTGCTCGGGCACCACCTGCTCGACTTCTGGACCAACGTGTGCGTCTGCCACATGCTGATCGTGGAGGCCAGCGCGGGCGGCAGCGGGCCGCCCATGTACCAGGTGCGCAGCCTGCCAGCCCCATCCCCATGGGCCGTGCTCACGTGCGTCGGGTGTGCTCCATGACTGCGCGCCGTCCGGCGACGGCCCCTGGCGACCTTGTCTGCTGCATGGCCAGACCGGTTGGCAGCGTGGGTACTCGCTACATGGGTGCTCGCAGTGTGCTGTCACCACAACAGGGCCACCGGAGCATCGGCGCGTGACCAGGCGGCGCTCATGCCCGGGGGTTTGGGGTTCTGCGCGCAGGGCCCGTCGCCGGACGAGGTTGCGCTGGTCGAGGGCGCGCGAAAGCTCGGGTTCGAGTTCCTGGCGCGCACGCGCACACACATCTCGCTGCGCATGCAGGGCCATGCGGTGCGCGGCCCCGCGCCTGGCGGCCCCGGCGGCGCCCAGCGGCCGAGCCTGTCGAGCCGGGCAGCCGCTGCGGATATCCTCGCGGCGGCGCTGCCCTGCCCAGGTGGCGCCCGTCCAGCCAGCCAGGCTCGGCTTCTGGAGCAGCGCACCCAGGCTCCGGCAGGACCCGCGGCGCGCGCTGGCAGGCGCGCGCATGTCGCGGAGGCTGTTACGAGCGACCCAGGCGCGGCGACTCCTGCCGCTGCCTTGCTAGCAAAGGGAAGCTCTAGGGTATAGGGCTAGAGTCAACACCAGCACGCGGCGCAGGCGGAGCACGAGGTGCTGACGACGCTGGACTTCACGAGCGAGCGCGCGCGCATGAGCGTCATCGCGCGCGCGCCCGATGGCACGCTGCGCCTCTTCTGCAAGGGCTCCGACCAGGCCATGCTCGCGCGCCTGCGGCCCGGCACCGCGCCCGCGCTGGTGGACGCCACGCACGCGCACCTGCGCCGCTTCTCCGTGCAGGCGCGGCCCCTTGCATGCAACGCCTGGGCGCGGCGGCCCCCGCAGTCCGGCCCCGCCGCCGAGCCCGGGGCGGCGCTGCTGCCTCACCGCTTCTCATGGTCTCGCTGTTGACTGCTGTGTGCCGTGCTCTGCGTGAGGTGTCGACAGGCCTCGTTGGTTGCACACGAACAGTCAGGTGCAGTCGCTGCATTGACAGCAATGATGTCACGTGCAGTAATCCCTTGGGAGACACAGACCGCCTCGGCCCGAGGCGGGCTGCGCTTGGCAGAGGGCGGCGCGCACCGAGGCCTGGGCCCGGCGCGCAGGGCCTGCGCACGCTGGTGCTTGCGACGCGCGTGCTGGGCGAG
>JAABUY010007815.1_pt1 | contig 10062 bp, 7 predicted proteins | sample 5560271 | NCBI WGS metagenome assembly JAABUY01 (sample SAMN10711886, study PRJNA513374) | rock metagenome | isolation source: Antarctica rocks | place: Antarctica: Victoria Land, University Valley
GGTCAGGTAGCATCGTACGTCGGATGGTTTTCGTATCCTAGTATCCCCTGGAGGTCTCTTGGCTCTCCTGACAAGCAGAAGGTTCGTAGCCGGCAGCACGTACAGCTGGACCTCATCGCCAGCCAAAGATTAAATATATCTTCACAGTTAATTGCAGCTTCTTCTTCTATCAATAAAAAGTAAAATAAGCACATCAGTATTGTCTAACTGTTGTTTTACATTAAGATCAGAAACTCTTCAAGATTGTAGTTATGAAGTATTAAAATTTGTTAGTGTATATTCAATAAATGATTGATAGAATTTTATGACAATAAAGATTATACATTAAGATTTATGTTAATGATATTGTCATTTTCTTTAATACATTAAAAGAGTACTTAAATCATCTTTACAATATATTTAACATATTAAACAAAATGAAAATCTATCTTTCATTAAAGAAGTTTTATCTAACATATCTGTTCATTTAGCTGTTAAGTTAATGAGTAAATGCTTTAAATCTTGTAATTTTAAAAGATAAATTAACTATAATATTCAGAATTAAATTTTCTTTAAGTTTAAGTTAATTAGAAAAGTATCTCAGTTTAATTGACTATCTGTAACAATATATCTTATATTATGCAGTTATTGTCAAGTCACTTTATTATTAAATTGAATAAGTCAATCTTAAAGAAGTTAAACATCTTTCATTATCTTCAGTCTTTATTCTCTTAATCAATCATTTTAATAACAACTCTACATTAATCTGAATGCATTCAAAGAATTTAGCTTTGAAATATATATGTATTACACAAAAAAGATCACTGAAAATAATATTTTAAAATAAAAGTTCATGAAATTTATTCTGTTTCTAAGCAGACTGCTTCAAGATATCAAAATATTATACTGATTAACAGAGCTTGAAGTGACAGAATTGATTTGAGTAGTTAAGAAGATCAGATACATAATAGAAGTGATAAAAAAAATGTAATTATTTATACTGATTATATAGTTTCAATAAAGATTAGTCATCAGTTCAGTTTAAATATCATTATAGTGAAGAAGCTTAACTTACATTTTATTTAAATATCTAAATATTTTCAGTGCTTTTGTCTGAATATTCATTATAAATTTAAAAAATCAAACATAATATTAAATGCTCTGTTCTAATTGTTTAGCAATAATGATATCTGCAAGTATTTAATTAATTAAAAGAATCAACTGAAAATGAATAACTTTATATTGAAAGTCTTGCAGATTAACTTAAGAACAGCTATTTACATAAAAAATTTAATGAAAGTTTCAGATCAATTGTGACAGAATATTAAGCATGAATATGTTAAAGAATTAAAATGAAAACATATTTTATAGATATTAAAAAAAACAATGCTTTAAGATCTGATACTACAAGACTTTTATATAAAATAAGAAATAGTCTTATCTTCTATAAAGATCTTGAGAAAGAGCTTTATCTATGTATATTAAAAAGTCTTTATGACAGAATGTTTAAGATAGTTTATGATGACATTAGTTACTTAAAATATGCATAGATTCATAAGAGATTAATTAATTTACTTTATTTTTATAATTTATTAAAGAATCTTCATAAATACATACAACTTTGCTTACAATGTCAGCTCAGTCAAACACTGCATTATAAGTCTTATAATGTTTTACAGTCAATAATTACATCTTTTTACTCTTTTTATACATTGATAATTGACTTTATTCTGATCTTATCATTATCAAAGTCAAATAAGTATAACATAATCATGTTAATTACTAATAAATTAAGCAAAACTATCACTCTTATATCTGATCAAGACATCATAACAACAGAAAATTGAGCAATTGCATTATTAAATCATTTAATATTGCTAAACTGAGATTTGTCTAGAACAATCATATTAAATTGAGACTGCAAATTTCTGATAAGTCTATAAAAAGAAGTATTTAAGCAACTTAAGATGAATTTGCTTTACTTAAGTGTCTATCATTTATAAATGAACAGTAGCTCAGAAGTGATCAATTAAATAGTTAAAATTGTATTTTAATACTGATTAATGATTTTAAAAGAGTTAGATCTTTAATCATTTATATTGACACATCTATAAGCTACTTTAAACAACTTAATTAAGTACAGTTTAATTAGGCTCAGTCTTAATTAGATCATTTTCAATATGTAAATGCACAAAATTATAAATTTACTTTTAGTAAAAGAGTCTGACACAGAGCAAATAGACTTTAATTATAATGAAGAATAAATAAAAAGAAAGTTAATTACTTTTATAATGATGAATCAGTACTGATCAATGCATATTGATATTAAAGATGCAACAGCATATGTCACTATGACAATGAAGTATTATTACAATTGAAAATATAAATTTCTTTACTTCAAGACAGAAGATTTAATAAATCTACATTTGTACAAGAACTATATACTACTCAGTCTAAAGAAAAAAAATAAGAAGCTAAGAAAGCAATTTATGAGTCTGCTGAAAGTTCTGAATTATGTTAAAAAATTAATATATTGACTGAAATTATCATTAAATTAATGCATTCATGATGTTATATCAGTAGCACATCTGAAATCAGCTCATATCAATGACTCATATTGATGATTAAGATTAAAAGAGTCAGAAGAAGTTATAATGAATGATAAAAAGAAGTAAGAAGTCAAAAAACTGCTGTTTAAAAGAATATATTAAAGAGATAGAGACATAATTATTAAATATTTAGTCTGTTAACTAAAATATGACTCAGAATTTGACAGCTAAGTCAATATTAAAGATTGAGAAATGTTAAAGAGCTAATGCAGCTGTATGAATTGAGATAAACATTTAATGCATAACTATATGACAACATTTCTTATTTAAGCAGTAAATTTCATATACATGATCTAAACTTAAATGACAGATATTAGAAACACAAATAAATATTTAAAAATAAATAACATTATTACTCATCAGAACTTTTATCAACTACTATTCTTTATATTTTTTTACACAATTTCAGCATATCAATCATTTTTACAAAATGTGTACAGCATTCATTTATTCTTTATATCATAAGACATCAAAATGATTAATTAAAAGAAAAACTCAGAGTCAGTGAATTATAAATTATAATATGATGATGAATCAGATAAAAAGATTAATATAGCTGAAGTAAGCAACAATTTTTAAATAATATAAAAAGAATGAAAGCTCTACACTGAAATGTCAAATTATTTAAATGAATCATCATTAAATAAAATAAAATTCAATGATTACAATGTCTATATAATTATACAAAAGATACAGAAGAACAAGAGAAATGCAGTATGACTTGTAAATTTTGATCAGTAGAAAGATATCAGAGTCTTAAGAATTAACTATAGTAATAAGACTGTTATGATAAATAACATTAACAAGAACTGCTATGTTGTTTTTAAGAATTATTATTAGTTATGTAAAGAAGAGAGAAGAAAAGCAGATATAAAGATGCATTACAGTATACATTAAATTAAAGATAATAATTCACTTCAATTTAGCAACAAGATTATACATCTTAATTTATAATTAGCTTTTAAATCAAAGAAAACTGTCAAAGACAGTAAAGTAAAAACATTTATTATGAAAGTTATAAAAGTTAAATTGTTGAATTAAGTCAACTCATTACATTAAAACATTAATATGACTTTATCTATCAAAACAGCATTGTCATTAATATTAAACTCAGTTTTATTCATTATAATAACATCATTATCTACATCAAATTTAGCAACAAAATCTATTTTAAACTTCTTTACTCAATTAACACTATCATTAAAGTCAACACTTTAAGATCTAATTGTATTTAATATCATCATTGCATTTACTGAAATGACTGCATCATCATAAACAGCAATTAGCTTTAATATCTTTGCATTATTTACTATATTTTATACATCTAAACAAAAGACAGACAAAACAAAACTTGATGTTTTCTTAATAAATAAATAATAGTTAATGAATTTACTTACTTTAAGATCAGTCACAACATCAATTAAGTTACAATCTTTACTTACTGTTAAAAGGTGGCACCACACTAATAGCATAGCTATCATGAGTTATATATCTAACACTTTCCCTAACCTGCGATCGGCCCGCAACCAACCCACAGGTGTAAAGAGTGCGCACAGACAGCAGTTCAAACTCATGACCTTTTGGACTTACTCTCTCACCATGAACTTGAACCACCAGCAGAGGTGGCCTAGGCGCCATTTTATGCAAGTTATCACACACTAACCTGAGCTCATAACCTGTTAAAAGATGGCACCACACTAATAGCATAGCTATCATAAGTTATATATCTAACACTTACTGCAATTCTTATTATCAATATATCTCTTCTATAAGTCATAATACAAAAATTACTTAATAGCTTCATCTGACTAGATGTATATCTGAATAAACAAATGAAGACAGTGACTAAAATATAAAGCTATATTGCTGAAGTGAAGAATTGCATTATCATTTTGAAAGAAAAACTGAGCATTGTTAAGAATTATGCAATGAGAACTTAAAGCATTCTTGTGAAGATGATTAATATATTAAACTTTATTGTTAAATATTTAAAAGAGAATGACAGAATGACAGAAGTAAATGTAATTAAGATGATGAAAGATGAGTAAATAGTATTAAATATAAAGAATGAGAGAATCTTAATAAAGTGTAAAGATAAGAACAAATAGATGAAGTAATATCAGAATAAGTAAAGTAATATTAAAGACTGATATCTTTTTTGTAATCAGCAACTTATTATAATGTTGATATCTTTCTTCTTCTTATTACATTAATTCATCATTATGATCTTTTCTCATCATAATGATCTTTCATCATTTCTTTCTGTTTAAATATTTGTTCTTACTTTATTCATCATTATGAGAAATTGCTTCTGTCTATCTATTCTTATAATATAATAGTTAGATAACTATATAGCTGAGACTTCTTGCTCACTTAATAAGACAGCTTTTTATCTCTTAACTTTATCTGATAATAACATTTCTACATCTCACTGTCATTAAAACTTAAGTTCACTGAGTATTCTCATTATTATTAACAATAAAAATCATTCATAACTTTTTCTCTGATCTTAAGATCTTTCAACAATATCTTTTTTTTATAAAGAAAGACATCAATCTTTTAAAAACTGAGTGAGAGATCTACTGACTTTATGTTGACAATGTTTAATCATTAAATAGAAAAAATATTACTGTAAAAAAAAGAAAATTAAATATTATTATTGTTAACTATACATAAAGAAGAATTAAGAATTAAAAAAATATACTATTACTTATTAACAGTGAATAAAGTCTTTCTGCACAGCAATTGACTGTAAAATAAAGATGTAAGTAATGATTTAAAGAGAAAAAGATATAATAAAAGTGATAAGACTAAATTACTGTCAAGAGCACTGTCACTTCTTAAATAAATTAAATTAAATTAAATAGAATTTTATTTATCATTTTTTTACTATTAATAAAATAATTAAAAACTATAAAGTTACTGCTGTCTTAAGAAATCTGTTAGCTGTAAATTGATTAAAAAAATACACATTATTAAGAAAGACAGAAAGTCACTAATTAAATTTAAAGAATTGTTATAATGTTAAGGCTGTTTATAAGAAGCAGAATTTAAATATGTAATGATGAGAAGATTTAAAGAAATGATAAAAGCAGCAATGAGAGATAGTAATGTAACTGAAAAAAAAGAATTAATATGTAAACAGTATAAAGATAAGTTGCTTTTTGCTTTACAGCAGTTATTAATAATTACTCTTTAGACAGTTTAAGCTTACAACATGTCAGGATTATCACCTGACCACAGCTTACCTTGCTGCTGCCACCTTCACCTATTAGGTGAATAGTCTACTTAGTCATTTAGCCACATAAACTCAGCCATGTACCTTAGTGAGTTACTTAGCTACTATTTAAGTAGTCATTGTAGCTCTTACATTCACTCATCTTTCACTCATATCATAGATTTACCATTAGAATTATAGCTTTTAGCCATTAGGCTAAGAAGACTGTAACACAACAGTAAGTTATTTAATGAATTAATATTTGTTCATTTATTTTGTTTACAAACTCTCTGTTAACAAAAACATTTTGTTGTCATCAACTTGATACATAACACAAATCAAATGTTGTGATTGTTATATAATCTTATAATTTAAAATAAATAAGAAAACTAAGTATCTAAAGTGCATATTCTGACTGTACAGAAGAACAACAGCATTATTGCTGCAAAATTATGTTTAATAAGTAATTTTCTTTATGTTTATTTTCTTCATTACTACTATTATTAACTGCTTACTTCTACTTTTAAATCAAAGCATAATGTCAGCATCACTGACATCTTTATTATATGCTTATAGATAATTTTATTAATAAGTAATATATTATTTAAAAGATGTTTTCTAATCTTAAAATTAATAAATAAAAAATTAATTATCTTCTCTGTAAAGTTTACTTTCTCTGCATCATTTAAAAAGTTCTCATTAATAAGATTAATTTAGTATATAAGCATCTTTTTGCTGCATTATATCACTGAAAGACTTTAATTAACTGTAAAAAGTCAATAAATGTAATTATTAATGCTGCTTTAAAGTGATGACAAGTTTACATTAAAAAGAAGTAATGAAATATGTAGAGAAACTAAGTAAACTATATATATTATTATAGCAATTTTCTTTTTCAAATTCTGTCTATAAATACAGTGAAGAGCTGATATGCTTTCTTGAAACATAATATTAAAATAAAAATAATTAAGTAATTATTTTGTGATATTATTCAGCATTTAGCTAATGTTGCAGTGCAGTAAGATAGAAAAGTGAATAAGAAAGAGACTGAATTTTATATAAAATATTTTGTAAATATTGTTTTTTAATTAGAAATAAAAAAGTTCTTTTATTTTATATAAGTTTTTATCTTATGAGAGAAGACAGTGAGCACATAATTAATGATTAATGAAATAATTCTTCAATCTTTAAAAAATAATATTAGCTATAACTATTTCTTCTTTTAAAAATACATTCTTTCTTGTCAGTATGTTTAACATTAGAAGCATACAGTGAAAAAAGTTTTAATGAAGAAAGTTTGAAATCATTATATATTTATGTTTAAAGATTGTGACTTCATAGGCTGAGTATGTGAGTTTTAGATTTTATATATGACATTAGTGCTTACAAAAGAAACACAAAAAATAGATTACAAAGTTCAGTTTTGTGATGTATTATTTGTAAGGGTTAGGGATAATACTATGATTTTATGTAATTTATAATCACATAACTTAGCTCTAAAAATGATGCTCTAATGTCTCAATTTAACCTAGTACACATAGTGTTAGTAATAATCTGATCTGCAGGTCAGGTTAGATTTTTACAGAGTTATAGATAATTTTTTTAAATTTAACTTGACTCTATACTCAGTCTATGACTTCAAGATTTATAAAGAAATGATTATTATTTATTTAAATAAGAAAATCTATAAGAAGATTAATGTCTTAAGTAAGCAATAATTAAAAATGAGTTTTTCTTTTAGTAATGACAATAAATTAACTTTTTAGATACAAGAAATTGTTAACAGTCTTTTCACACAGTATTATAAGCTTAAAGAATTTGTTCAAAGTCTTTTTAAAGATGTGAAAGTCATCTTATTTATAAAATAAATAGAAACACTTTTAATTATAATAAAGTTTATATAAAAATAAAAAGTAAAAAAGCTGTTAAGAACTATTCTGAAACTTCTGTGATCATAAATAGAAGAGATAAATTTACAATTAAAAATTTAAAGAGCTACAGATTGAATAATTATGAAGTAAGAATTGAAGTTAAGATGAAGATGAAGTAAAGAAATGTATAGATAGACATTGACAATCTTGAAGAGTTAGAGAGATAAAGAATTGATGAGTAACATTGTGAAGAATGAGAGAAAGAACAGTGAGATGTAAAGAATGATGAGCAACACTGTGAAGATGCAGAGAATGAAGAGAAAAACAGTGAGTATAGATAGCTGTTACATATCTTAGTAATTTTAATACTATTTACATTAGTAAGCACTGAACTTGTAATGACAGTGAGATGTTTCTTTATATAAATGAATTTCTATAATTATTAAGTCTAATTAAACTAAACATCATGTCTATGATGACAGTAATATTATGCACATACATTATTCTATAACTACTGTAAATTATATAGAGTAAAATACTAGTTGAGTGTAGAATAGAAATGCCTCATGATGTCAGCAAGATGATATGTTTTGCTACATATAGCATCATCATCTGCTGTTGATAGAACTATTAAAGATGTTAAACTGTGTACTATCTTCTTTTTCTCTCTGTTTTCTAAGCTTATACTTTCTTGTCTGCTCACTTACATTCTGGCTTTCTGAATATTTAAGCATTAACTCACTCTACAAGAACATCTAACCTTTATTCAGACAGTCTAATTTGAAAAGTTAGCCAAAATTAGACTCTTAAGCACCTTGTCTTTCATCTTGATCTTTTCTATTCTTCAACTTTCTCTAGTATGATTGCAGCAAAACCTACTTTGCACCTTTTACAATCTCACCATCATTTCTGCTGTCAATAACAAATTAACACTAAAATGCTGACAGCTCTCTTCTTTCTTGCTAGTGTTCAATCAAGCTCTTAGGTTAGGCTTCACAGTACAGCAACTCAGTAGTAATGCAAACACTATCATTCATGCTCAATTCAAAGATAGTGCACACTGCACCCTCACTGTGCAGTGAGTTCTTTGTCTTAGCATTGAAGATGTCTCATAACCCTTGCAACACTAACTCAAATATGTTGCTTTTGTCTCTGGTCTTGTGCATATCACACTGTTGAATTTGAACCAGGAGGCTTTGAATTTGTGATGGAAATTGTGAACTCATCATTGCACACAGACATGGCCACTGTGAGCAGAAAGAGCTAAATTACAGAATATTCTAATAATAAAGAGGCAACCATATCACAAATGCCATGGCTAGGGAAGATGTGCCAGCACACACAGCGTTGCACAAAGAACTATATCAAAGCTGAGATTAAGGTTTGAAAACTGAACAGCTCTTTCTTAACCATCATCAGAATTTGGCTGTGCTCAGTCAACAACAGTAACAGGAGAACATATCTTCATAAAACATACAAAGTTTAGCTGATTGCAATTTAGTAGAATTCTTTCATTTACATCATCTCATCAACAGTCTACTCAGTTCTATCACATGCTTAGACTCTCACTGTGAGTATAGAATCAGAGTTGACTGCATAAATGTTCTTAAAACACCTTAAATGATGTTGCTGTTAACTTATACCTACACCTTCTGTTGAGAACTTTCAGTTAACAACTTCATAAATGATGTTGAAGCAGACATTGAATGGTTTGGTTGTCAAAGTATGTTGTTGTATCACCTTATCATATCAATATTGACTACTCTATCTAGATAGTTATCTCTTCATATACATTTCTTTATGCTCACCAGAAGTTTACCTTAAGAAAAGACTGAGGTATAATGTCATACCATTTGTAACTCTTTATATCTCTGTCTTTGTGGTGAAGAAAGTTAGACTGAGCTAACATTACTATTATTGAGACTGTTACCTGAGAGGCTTCTGTTGACATAATTAGGCATACAGCAATTTCTAGAATGTTGACTTCTCAGTTTGCTCAGAACTTTTTGCAACTTTTTTTTGAAAATCACACTCAAATTCAGTGTTTTAATGTTAAAATCACAATAAATAAATAGTTTGCATAAAACTGAATAGACAGTATAACTATATATATATAGATTTATCAACTGTTAAATTTTTATAGAAAAGTATAGAGAAATAACAATGTTATTGAGTAATCTTTATATATAAGTTTAACAGTAATATGCAGCAGCTTTTGACAGAAATTTGTATGTAAATCTTACTTATTTTATAAATTTTACTTTCAGTTATGAAGCAATATACATAAAATCTTCAAAAATGAAAGATCTTTATATATATAATAATTCTGTCTATTCAGATTTATCATAAAAACTCATTGTTGTAGTTAAATATATAATTTTTAAGT
>JAABUY010007816.1_pt1 | contig 10062 bp, 14 predicted proteins | sample 5560271 | NCBI WGS metagenome assembly JAABUY01 (sample SAMN10711886, study PRJNA513374) | rock metagenome | isolation source: Antarctica rocks | place: Antarctica: Victoria Land, University Valley
CGGCCCCATCCTCGCGGTGCCGGTGTCCTCGTCGTACTGCTCGATCGAGGACACCAGCCACACGTCCGGGTCGTCCAGGAACGGCGACAGGTTGGGCCGGCGCACCGTCTCGCGCGCCTCGCCGGTCCTGGCGTCCGTGCTGGTGCTGATGCTGGTCTGGTTGATCGGCCCGAAGCTGCGCACGAACGCCTGGTAAGTCGTGCGCAGCCGCGCCTGCAGCAGCCCCCAGGGCTCGTTCGCCTCCTGCGCCCGCAGCACCAGGCGCACCGCGTCGCGCACCGGTAGCAGCAGCCGGATGATCCGCGCGTGCCTGGCGAAGATGCCTTCCTTCACCGTGGCCGACTTCACGGACACGGGCACCGGCACGCCGTCGATCACCTGCATCAGCGCGCCATCGAGGACGAGGTAGCTGCCCTCCTTGACCGTGGCGCCCTCGGCCGCCGTGCCGACCTGCACGCGAGGACCGGGCTTGCGGGGGGATGTGGACTCCGCCGACCCGGAGCGCGCGCAGATGTCGCGTGGCAGGCTCTGCAGCGCCCTGCCCAGGTCGGCCTCGATCCCGGCCAGGCCGGTCGCGGGAGCGTGGCAGGTGTAGACCACGCCGTGCTGGCTGGTGGTGCGCCCGTGCGTGCCCAGCACCATCTGCGGGTGCTCTGCGAAGGCGCGGTTCACCGACACCGCCGCCTCGCCGTCCTCGCTGGGCAGCACCTCCACCAGGTCGGACCATGCCAAGCCGCCTGCCGGCCGGTCGCCGCCGCGACGCTGGAAGAACAGCACGTCCACCACGACCTCGGTGCCGGACGCCGCCAGCATGGCTCCCTCCGGCATCCTGACCGCGCCCACCAGGTCGGCCAGCGATGCAATGTGCTCGCGCGCCTTCGGGTCGGACTTGTCCATCGTGTATCGGCTGGTCACGAAGGCCGCGAGGCCGCCCGGCTTGAGCCGCTCGATGCTCCTGGCGATGAAGTAGTCGTGCAGGTTGAGGCCCAGCTTGCCGGCGGCGTCCTCGGCTCGCACCGTGCGGTCGGAGAACGGCGGGTTGCCAACCACCAGGTCGAACGTCTCCGGCAGCCGGGCCCTGGTAAAGTCCTCGGCCCTGATCCAGGCCTCGGGGTAGAGCAGCCGGGCGATCCGCGCCGTGGTCGGGTCCATCTCGATCCCGGTGATCGCCGACCTGGCCGCGATCGTCTCCGGCATCATCGCCAGGAACAGCCCCGACCCGCAGCCCGGCTCCAGCACGCTGCCGCCCGCAAAGCCAAGGCGCGCCAGGGCCGACCAGATCGCGCGGACCATGAACTCCGGGGTGTAGTGGGCATACTGCGTCGAGCGCGCCAGCGCCGACATCTCCGCCGGCGACACCAGCTGCTCCAGGTCGTGGCCGAGGTCCTCCCAGCCCGGCCGGAACGCCTCGCCGGCGCGGCGGAACAGGGTGTTGGCCAGCTCGCCTGCGCCGAACCCCACGAAGCGGGACAGGCGCTCCTGCTCGTCCGGGGTGGCGTGGCGGTCCTCGCCCTCGATCGCCTGCAGCAGGCGGATGGCGGCGATATTGTCGGCGGCCCGCGCCTTCCAGCCCCTGGCCAGGGCGCGCTCGCCCTCGAGGCGGAAGGTGTGCGCCGGCACGCGCAGGGCGAGCGCCTCCACCCGGTCCGCGGCTTCCGGCACCACGTCCTCGCGGAAGCGCGGCGTCGCGGCGCCGAGGGTCAGGCCGCCAAGTGCGGTAGTGTCGAACAGAGAGAGGGTCAGCTGGGACATCGGGTGTCGTCCTGTCGCGCAAACGCCGAGCGCCCGGGCGCCTGGGGAGGCGACCGGGGGACCGGGTACGGATGAGGCCCGCCCCGGCGAAAGGGGGCAGGCGGAGGAAGGGTGTCAGTCGGTGGTGGTCAGGCGGGGTGGATCAGGAGCCGGCTACCAGGAGCCGCAGGACGCCTCGGTCAGTCCCGCACCACCAGGAACCCCCCGTGCTCGCACAGGGCGACAAGCGCGTCGGTCATAGCTTCCAGCTGGGCGGTGTTGTGTTCGATCACCGGGGCGACCGAGTGCGGGTTCTCTGCCGCCAGGCGTGCGGCGACGTCCCGCTGCCGGCCGATGACCCCGTTCAGCTCCCGGATGACCGCCTTGACTGCTTCCTGGGAGACCGTCTGCAAGCCCGGGGCGGAGAGCGGCCCTGAGGTGGCACCGAGCTGTAGGCTCAGCACCACGAGCTGTTCCATCGCCCTCAGGCGATCGTCCTGCTGCAGGGACTGGATCAGCACGCGGATCTTCTGCGCAGCGTCAGGCTGGTCGTGTGCAGTCATGATCGAAGCCATCCTTGTGAAGCTACGCCGGTCTTTGAAGGCCACGCTCCTGGTCAACCCGCCACGCGGCACGAACCACGAGCGGGGCAAACCAGGATGCGTGGTTGTAGTTCGGGAAACCGGCAGGATTTAAGGTAAGGCTGCCACGTGCAGCGTTCCTGCAGCCCGCATACCGCTGTGTGCATTATCGGGCTGCGGAGCCTACACTGCGGTCTACGGAGCAGATACTTGTCCGCCGGCTGCTCCTGCGCGGTGGACGATCTCGCAGGCGAGCGGCAGCGGCTTGCTGTGCCGCCCGTCCCAGGTCAGCGCCTGGCACCGGCTGAGCAGGCCGCCCCGCATGGCCAGCACGTCACGCGCGATGCAGGCGTTCTCGTTGCCGCCGAACGGACGACGGCAGGGCTCGCCTGCCACGGCTCGGCACCGTGGGCAGGCCAAGGACAGGGCGGGGTCGGTGGGCCACTCGGCGGCGCAGCGCAGACACTGCACCGGCCCGGTCGCCAGGCGTCGCTGCACGACGCGGTTGGAGGTGAGGGGGCGGGATTGTCCCATGGTGCTCTGTCCCTTTCAGGGTTCTGAACACCTCCCCCGCCCCGCATCCCGGATCCGGGCGCAAAGGCGCGCCGGCTTCGGCGCGGGGCGCAGCGAGACCAGCGCAGCGGCTCGCCAGCCCTCCCCTTTGCGCCCGGGTCCGGGCATGCGGTAGGCGCGCTCCCCCCTCAGTTTCCCATCAGTCCTGCATGATTTTGTTTTGTTCTCCTGTGTTCCGGTAGTGGCATCGCAGGCTGTTTAACCTGGGTGTTGTGAATTGACTTACGTCAGGCATTCCGATGCAGTATGCACCTTGCACCACCCTGTATCGGATCAATCATGCCCTCTGACATTGCACCGTCATCCACTCTCGAATACGCAGCGCAGATCGTCTCGGCCCATGTGTCCAACAACTCGGTGCAGAGCAGTGACCTGCCGGCCTTGATCCAGCAGGTCTACACGGCACTGACCACGCTCGGGTCGGCGCCTGCACAGGCCGTCGAGAAGCGCGAGCCTGCGGTTCCGCTCAAGAAGTCCGTGTTCCCGGACTACATCATCTGTCTGGAGGACGGGAAGAAGCTCAAGATGCTCAAGCGCCACTTGATGACGTCCTACGATCTGACACCGGACGCCTATCGCGAGCGCTGGGGCCTGCCGTCGAACTACCCCATGGTGGCACCCAACTACGCCGAGAGGCGCTCGGCACTGGCGAAATCCATTGGCCTGGGCAACCGCAAGCCCCGGGTGGCCGTCGCCGAGGAGCCCGCGGAAGCTGCCAAGCCGGCCAAGCGCGGCCGCAAGCCCGCCCACGCCGAAGCCGCCGAGTAAGCTGGCGCCGCTCATCCTCCTGGAGGCGACGTGTGTTCATTTTGAACACACGTCGTCTGTGACGAAGGCTCGGCGTGGGTCTCGACGTCCGCTGGCTGCACCGACGAGGTGATCGCCAGCAGTGTCTCACGCACCTCGACCGTGAACCCAGTCAGCCACTCCACCGCGTCGCCGCCGTCGATCGGCGTGTCCTCCTCGACCGCCTCGCCCCATTTTACCAGCACTCCGGTCAGCAGGCTGAGCATGGCCGGCGCCCCGGATAGCAAGCGCGCATACCCTTCTGCCTCGCCACATTGGCGGTCCGAGCCGTCGTAGACCACGGCCACGTCCACCATCGGACTGGCGTCGGTGCGGAACAAGCAGAACCCGTCCGATGTCTCGTCCGCCAGCACCCTGACCGTCAGGCTGCTCTCGATGTGCGGCAGGATGCGGATCTCGCGCAGCAGAGCGTTCATCGCCGTGCCTCCTGCAGCTGAGGCTTGCCCACGGTGGACTCCCGGTCCGACACCAGCCCCGGTGCCGCCATCAAGGCATAGAGCGCCGTCGCCACCAGCACTGCGCCCAGCACCAGCCGCATCCTCTCGATCAGCTTCATCTCCGCCGTCCTTCTGCTGCGCCTTCATTCCTCGAAGACCCAGCCCGGCAGCCGCTTCGCGACGGGGGACGCAGGGGGCGCGCGCAGCGCGGGCGTAGCCCTTGCCCCTTGCGGCTCCCGGCGCGCAGCGGCAGGGCCTTACCCTGCGTCCGTCAGCTCTCCCCTGCTCTCCCCGCTCTCCTCCTCCACCTCGATCAGGCAGCACCATCCGTTCACCGCGAACCGCTCGCCCTCGTCGGTCAGCAGCACGAACCGGCTGTCCAGGTCCCAGGTCCCGTCCTCGTCCTTTACCCCGCGCACGATGACGCCTGCGATGGAGGACATCCCGGTATCGTCCATGACGATCAACCGTGTGTCGGGTTGGCCGGCACAGGCGGGCCTGGCTTGCAGCTCGCTCATGCCCGCATCCCTTCCGCTGCGAGAGCAGAGGGCCGAGCACCGACGGCCTGCCTTCGGGCAACCACCACCTGGTTCCAGTCCTTGTGGCCGCCGAACGGCAGGATACGGCCGCTCCGCACCCCGGCCGCGGTTGCAAGCTCCATCAGCTGGCTGGCGTAGTGCTCGCCTGCCGTGTCGGCGTCGGTCGCGGCCACCAGCACCGACCCTGGTCTGGTCGCCAGGTCCCGCAGCAACATCTGCAGTGCCGCGAGGGTGTGCGGACCCATGCCACCGGCCGTGGCGACGTAGAGCGTGTCGGTGCGGAGCCGCTCGATACCGGCCAGGCTCAGCGCGTCGATCGGCGCTTCGCACACCACGAGCCGCTTCACGGGCACGCTGCTGGTCGGCAGCCGGCCCGGGAGCTGGAACAGCGTCTTGTCACCATTGGCCGAGAAGCCCCGGTAATCCGGGCCGCGCATCTCGATCCCGACGATCGTCGCTGCCGCGTTGCGGTGTGCGAACCAGGCGCTGCCATACGGGCCCTCGCGCAGCACGTCGGCCCTGGCTGCGGCAACCAGCACCGGCCCCTCCAGGGCTCGCGTCCGCGCCAGGTAGCACCAGGTCGGCGAGCCACGTGTCAGACTGTGCCGTGCCATCCAGCGCTTGGCAGGTGACAGCTCGGGCTTCTTCTCCTTCTGAGCGGCCAGGGCGACGGGGAACGAGGGAGCGATGCCGGACAGCGCACGCAGCAGCTGGCGCACCTGTCCGAAGTTGAGGCCGGGCTCCAGGAACTGCGCCAGGGCGAACACGTCGCCCTTGGCTTGGCTCCTGGGATCCCACCAGCCCAGGCCGCCGTGGTTGACGATCACCAGCCCGCCGGCACCGCATCGGTACTTCCAGCAATGCCGGGTGCTCCCGGTCTTATCGAGCTTCCAGGCCCTGCGCTCCAGCAGCGTGGCACAGCTGACCCCTGCCCTCAGGTCCTCGATCTCCTGGTGCTGTCCGCTCATCGTCCCGCATTCCCTTTTCCTGAATACGACCCGGCAACCGCGTGCCGGGCGTGGGACAAGGGCGGGGGCGCAGCACCCGGGAGCGGAGCGACGGACCCTTGTGGCACGTCCGGCACACGCGGTAGCAGCATCATCATCTCAGCCCTCCAGTATCCTCCTTGAGATTTTTCATTGTCAGCATGCGAATGGTCCCATCGACTGGACCGGCATTGCAGACAGGAAGGGAGTAGCTTAATAGGACCCATAGGGGTGCTATCGCTAAGCACCGATAGCAGGGGTATTATGGGGAATATTCTTGCTGTGGTGACAAGCAAGGGAGGTGGTGGAAAAACCACTCTCACGACGTGCTTGGCTGTCTCGTTGGCAGAACGCGGCTTCCGCGTTGCTGTGATTGATGCAGATCGCAATGGAACATTCAGCGATTGGCATCAATCTAACTACGAAGGTCCGCCATTAACCTCGTCTGCTGAAATCAGGCATGCAGAGGTGATTGACCTGGCACAAAATCATGCTGCCGCTCATGATGTAGTTCTGATCGACACTGCAGGTTTTGAAAACCTGACAGCTGCAGCAGCCATCTCAACATCTGACTTTGTCCTCATCCCGTGCATGCCGGACCGTGGTTCAATCCGAGAAGCAATGAAAACAGCCAAGCAGACCGATAGCTTTGCTAAGGCTGCTAGGAGAGCTATCCCATATCGAGTGATCTTCTCGCAATGGAACCCCCGCGGCCTCGCGGAACACGCAACCATTGCCGACTTGGCTGCAGCAGGAGTGCCAGTGATGACTCACTTCATTCCAGATCTTGCTGCATATCGGCAGCTGACTTTCACGGGACGCGTGCCTTCAACGGGGAAAGTAGGCAGCCAGATGGATCGAGTGCTGGCTGAGCTGGTGACGCTTGGCGCTATTACCGCTCGCAGTGCTTCTAATGCTAACGATGCTAGCAGTCCTATCGAGATCCTGCCAGATCCGGAGATCTAATCTTGTCGTTCAAACCGAAGCGCACCCCTGCGGCAGAATTGGCTCGCCTAGTCGAGACAGAACTCGGGGCCGACCTCCCGACGACAATGCCGCCTTCGCCTCAGACTTCAACACCCAGCCCGTTGGTCTCTCGCGCTGATCCAACAGTGCAGATTAACTTTCGCGCTTCAAAGACGATGGCACAACTTATCTCCCGTCTTGCCAAGCAAGAGGGTGGAAGTACACGAAAGCTTTTTGCCAGAATGCTTAAAGATAACGGGCATAGTGTACCAGATAGCGATCTTAATCCTCAATCAAGCAAGCGCTTGTATGATTGATAACCTGAAAGATTGTTTAGTCAAACTGGAGCCCCTTCATTAGAAGATGATCTACATGGCTCTAATTTGCACTGCCGTTGCATGCAACCCGCAAAATTAACAAATCTAAATCAGAAAATGCCGGCAAGGCGTTCCTGGACATGCTGGGCGTGTTCGCCGAGTTCGAGACCAACCTGCGCCGGGAACGCCAACTCGAGGGCATCAAGGCTGCCAAAGTGCGCGGCATCTACAAAGGCCGCAAGCCCACCATCGACGCGGCCGAACTGCGACGCCTGCGCGACGAGGAGAAGCTCGGGCCTGCCGCCATCGCGCGCCGGCTCGGCATCGGGCGGGCTAGTGTCTACCGGGTACTCGGCAACCTGTCCCCGTGACCTCGCTACCATCCAAGATGCGCCGCTCGCGCGTAGCGCGAGTACTACGGGGCGGCCTAGGCCACCATCGAGAAGAAACCAGGCGTCACCCTAATATGGAATTTCCTATCGGCCGGGTAAGCGAGGCCAGTGTCGATTTCCACAACCTTGATCGAAGGTGCACCCATCATTTGGTCCCTCAGCTATAAGCTCCCCATTGTGCACACGGCGAGCCTATAGACAAGCCAGGCAAGTTTCATGACGTTGTTCTCCCCAGCCACGCGCCTTGGCCGTCAGTTCGTCAGAGTGCCGGTTGCGATGTCCTGATCCTCTGATCCGGGCCTGTGCAGGCTCCAGCCATCCGATGACTGGCAGAGAACCAAGTTGTGTGTGTCCATGAGTGCTCTCCGGCCGGGGTTTAGGTCGCGCTCACAAGGTCAAGCCTGCGCTTGATCTGCTCCACATCGCCGCCGAGACGATCTAGTCGCCGTGATACAGAGGCGGTCGCACCCTCAAGCAGCCCGATCCTCTCTTTTAGTTCCACAACATCGGCCTTGATCTCGGCAATGTCGCCTCGAATGGCTCGCAACAGGTCTAAAACTAGATTGTCGCTCATGCTTCGGCTCCAAGCGTCAAGGATGTGGAGTTACTCACGCGGGGGAAGGGGGTTCTAATCTGGCCCTGCGTTGCTATCATGAGCACATCATACACGGTATCAGATCATTGACAAGGGGTATTTGAACGGGGTAGTGTCAGGGGCGATGAGAACGCCCGCTAAGCCCCACCGCCCGCACCGCAAGAGCCGCATTGTCCCGGTCCTTACGTGCGACATACCGAACAAGCCGCAGGTGGAGGGCGAGCCCTTCATGGTGGGCTATGTCCGGGTCTCGATGGACGATCAATCGAACAAGCGCCAGGTCGAGGAACTGGTGATGGCGGGCGTCGGCGTCGAGGACATCTACAGCGATGTCGGGACCGGCGCGAACATGGACCGACCTGGTTGGGAGTTGTGCCTGAAGAAGCTGCAGCCCGGCGACGTGCTGGTGCTTCACGCCCTGGATCGACTGAGCCGGAACACTGTGGACACCCTCACGGCGGTCAAGGAGCTGAACGATCGCGGCGTGACCGTTCGCATTCTGACGATGGACTTCAACAGCCAGACCCCGCTAGGGCGCTTTCTGATGACGATCGCGGCCGGGTTTGCCCAGCTCGAACGCGAGACGATCCTAGAGCGGACGATGCACGGCCTGGCCAGGGCGCGCGAGCGCGGCAAGGTCGGCGGCTCCCCGAAGATGTACACCGATGAGGCGATCGGAGAAGCCTACAAGCTGGCCGGCACGATCCCCAAAACGGCAAAAAAGTTAGGCTGTAGCGAGATCACTGTGAAGCGCGGGCTGGCCAGTTTGAAGGCGAAGGCCGCAGAGGCAGAGAAGCGCGAGGAGGCGCAAACCAATGAGTGACGCCGACCAGCCTGCAACCACCACCGCGTTGGTATGCCTGCCCGTGCTTGCGCCTTCAGACCCGATAGACTTCCAGTGCTACACCCCATGCAACATCTGGGGATGCGGGAAGATCACGCACTGCGCGCCTGGGGACAATCCCGCGCACCTAAGCTGCAAGGAGCACTTCTGGGAAGGTGCCTTTTTTGATGAAGGCAGGGCGGGAGCATGAGCAACGCCCCGACCATAACCACGGCCCATGGCCTGTTTACCCCCAGGCGACACTGGCACTTCTTGCGCCGCTTGCACGAGCGATACGGCATCCATCTTGACCGGTCCGAGCTGGAGGAGTGTCTCCGCTCCACGGCCGAGGACGTCCGCACCGGTGAGGCGGAAATCATCAAACGACACCTGGATCGTGGGACGTGCGTGGTTCTTCTGAACCACGGCGAGGACATGGAGATACAGGCGGTGTTCGAGCCCAACGACACGCCCAGCCTGCGCGATCCGGGCATGTTCGTGACCGCCCTCAAGCCCGGCTCGTTCCTACGCGACGGCACGAAGTGGTATCGCTCGCCTCTGCACTCCCAGAAGGACGAAGAGGACCGTCTGGTCGAGCCCTACGTGTCCGGAAGCGCCTCCGAGAGCGCCATGGCCGGGCAACTGGCGGGGCTGATGCAGGCCATGAGCCGCCAGCCTTCACCGCGGGCGGAAGCCGTGACCTGCGCGAAATGCAAGAAGGTATCAGCATCGTGACCCAGCCACAGACGATCGTACCGCCAAGCGTTCTTGGAACCTACACCGAGCCGAATCGATGCTGGAGCAATACGCCGCTCAGGCCAGTCTACGAGGAAGGCTTGCTTGCACGATCAAACCGCTCGCCTCATAGCAAGAATCCATACAGTTATTATTCTCCCCATCGCGTAGACCGCGACAAAGCTGCGGCTTGGGCATGCGGGTGGAGTGCAGGCCATTGCGTAACGATTGTCTCGAGGCACTTCTTTGCGCGCTTCGATGAAATTTCTTCTAGCTGGGTGGTCGGGGCGCCGCCGCATGACCTGACGGGGCGGGAGTACGTTGATGTCTGGTAACCAGTCACAAACGTCCACCTGCCGCCTACCTCCAATTGCGGCGTGGTCGCTGATGATCCTCGTTTTCACAATGCCGGTCGTTGACTTGATCTGGCCGGATGGGTGGTGGCTCCGATGAGTAGCTGTAGCCGCTTGACGTTATCGGCAGCCATGCGCGGTTTCATCGCCGGACTCAGCTCGAATTAGATGATCGGGGGTTTGCACCTGTGCTCAGATTAAACGTGTCCATGCTCACATTAGGTGAT
>JAABUY010007817.1_pt1 | contig 10061 bp, 19 predicted proteins | sample 5560271 | NCBI WGS metagenome assembly JAABUY01 (sample SAMN10711886, study PRJNA513374) | rock metagenome | isolation source: Antarctica rocks | place: Antarctica: Victoria Land, University Valley
CGGTCAGCGTGAACCCCGCGCCGCGCCCTACGCGGCCCGGGCCTCACCTCAGGCAGCGACGAGCGCAGCAGTACGCGAGAGTCACGCCGCGTGCATGTCGCTGCGCCTGGAGTATCCGCCCCCGACCTTAAGAGACAAGGGCGCTGCTTTGCAGCGGGACTCTGCCCCAGCCACGCCGGCGGCGCGCGGCCGTGCTTTGGCGCGGGGCGGGCGCGGCCGCACGCATGCGGCGCCTGTCCAAAAGGCAGGGTACTGTGAGTACTGACCCTGACAGGTGCGCGGCACCCGCCAGTGCCATACGCTGCTGGAACTTGACGGGTTACGCGGCCGCGCAGGCCGCGTTCACGTCACCCAGGTCCCAGGTGCCTAGCCCTATACCCTAGCCTCACCCCAACAGGTGCGGCGCACCTGTCAGCGCCACGCGCTGCTGGAACTTGACGGGCGAGGCGGCGCCGAAGGCCGCGTCCACGTCGTCCAGGTCCCAGGTGTCAAAGTCGGCGGCCGCGTGGCGGCTGAGGTACTGGTCGTACATCTCCAGCTGGCCCATCTTGTGCGCGGCGAGCGTGATGTGCACCGGCGCGCGCAGGCCGCGGCGGCCCACCTGCGCGCACGGGCCTGGGGTGGGCGCGCGGCGCCAGCATGTCGTGTGCCGGCGCGCGCGGGGGTTGGGCGCCCCGCCCGTGCGCCGCGCGACCCAGGTGGGGACACGGCGCCGCCGCAGCTGCGGCCTGACGTATGCTACCAGTGCTCCTGATGGCGCGCAAGCCCACGCCGTCTGAATGCGTACGGGGCAGGGCTTGCATGCAAGTCTGCAGCGGCCAGAAGCGCATGAGGCGGTGCTCAGTGCCCCGAGTCGCGCAGGCTTGCGCTCGCGGTGCAGGAACGACCGCATGGGCGGGAGGCGGGGAGAGCCGTGGAGGCATGCGGGGTCAAGCGGGGGTCAGCACAAACATGCGGCGGGCAGCTAGGCCTCCAGCGGCAGCACGAGCGCGCGGTCGCATGCAGTGTCCCAGCGCATGCGGGGGCAGAGGCGGCGGACTGAGGCCACCGGGAGCTGCCGGGCAGGCTGGGGTGCGCACGAGGTAGGGCAGCGCGCCCAGGTGCGCGGGGTCCGGGTGCGAGACGATCACGCCGTCCAGCGAGGGCAGCAGCGCCTCCAGCGGGCGCAGCAGGCCGGGGTCGTACGCATCGTCCCAGCCGCAGTCCAGCAGCAGCCGGAAGCCGTTGACCTGCCGGTGGCCGCCCTGCTTAGGGCTGCGCGCCGCGCGCGGGGCGCGTCCGCGTCCGCCGCCGGGCCGCGGCGCCGTCTGTAACAAGCGCGGCCTGCACTCCTCACAGGGGCTGCCAGGGTCGACACAGGTCCTTACAGGAGGTCCTTCTAGGTGCCACCGAGCACTCTCGGGGCAGCAGAAGCGCGTTTGCCAAGAGAGCGCGGGCGGCAGGGGCCGCACCTCCAGCAGGCCGCAGAGCGGCCCGTCTGACATCGCGCCGTACAGCGGCGTGTATGCAATCTGCGTTCCCATGCTGTGTGGCGGCGTGCTGCGTCAACCAGCCGCCTGCTCTGGTGTCATTGGATGTTGCAGTGCACCACCACGCGGCTTTTCCTAGGCGCCTACATTGATAGTGTGGAGCCTATTGCTGGCTGGCTGGAAACAAGGCAACTATTGCTGGCTGGCTGGAAACAAGGCAATGCAGGAGCACTGGCGTCAGCAGAGATTGTCAGGCTGACATGGCATCAGCTTGCTGCTTGACAACTGCGAACACCGTGGCCAGGTGCGCAATAGCCGGTATGGCTACACAAACAGCGATCTCCAGTCCAGGAGTGAGGTGCTCACAAAGTCGATCAGAGCTCAAACTCTCTTAAAAACCACCTGGGATTGCCTGGGAAACCAGGTCTGTGCAGATCCTGGCTGTGTGGCCCCACAAGCACGGGGCTCCTGGTGTAAAAGCAAGCAGGCGCCCAGGCCCAGGCAGGTCATCAGCACAGGGACCACTGCCGCACGGCGGACGCTGCTGCCCAGAAGCAGAGCGCTGCGGAATGCATGCACAGACAGCAGGGCGCCTGATCCCGACAGCCTGCCGCGCCAGCCAGCCGCGCAGAGCGCTCGTCGTTCCCGCCAGGTGACGGCACGCGCGCGGGCAGCCGCGCCCTGCTCAGCCGCTGGCAAGCGCCGTCCAGGAGCCCACACGAAGGTACACCTTATCCGGCGCAGGTGCCTCTTCCGCGCCACGCGCCGCAGGGGGGGGTCGGGCGGGCCCGCGCGCACGCCGAACAGCGTGGCCGGCGCGGAGCTGCTGGGCAGCATTGCGAGCAAGGAGCTGAAGAATGGCGCAGAAGGTGCGGCTTGCGCTCCCGCCGCCTTGGGTCAGCCCGCGCGCAGGCGCCCTGCGCAGCAACCGTTCCGCCCGCCTGCGAGCCCCGGCTTGGGCTGGCTGCCTGTCTTGTGCGCGCGTCGGAACAAGCTTGTGGTGCATGGTCCGACGCCCTTGGCGTGTGCTTCGCTTCGTGCCTGAGTTTATGCTGTCACAGCGGCAACCGTATGTTGCTGCTGGCGTCAGGCAAGCTGGTGATCCATGGCGTCCACCATGTGGGCGTCCTGATCAGTGACCTGGAGCGCTCGTTGAAGTTCTACACCGAAGTGCTCGGTGTGCTTCTGCCTTTGCCAAAATGCGTGTGTTGGTGACGTGCGCGCTGTGCTTGGCAAGTACATTGCTGCGCTGCTCTACTAGCCGTGTGCTTTTGGCAGCCCGCCAGCGGGCAGCCTGTGACTGAATTGCACTCAAGTGTGCGGCGCCTGGTGGTGACAGGCTTGGAGGTAAACGACAGCCGCCCGAACAACAAACTGCCGTACCGTGGCACGTGGCTGCAGATTGGTCATGACCAGGTGCGCTCGCTTTGGAGCCTCCTATGGGAGCATGGTCAAGGACCCACGGGGTCTGCAAGAGGGGGCGAGTCTGCAGGTGGAGCTGATGCTGAGTCCGTGCTCATGCTGACGCAGATCCACCTGATGGAGCTGCCCAACCCCGACCCCACCGCCCCTGAGCAGCGTCCTGAGCACGGTGGGCGGGACCGCCACATCTGCGTGGGTGCGCAGCCCTGCCGGGAGCGCGTGCCGCACGGCGCGTTCACCTCTGCCATCACACAACCGCTACCTTGTCAGGAGTCACTGTGCTAGGTCCGGCAGTGCAGAGAAGAAGCGGCGAGTCACGTCACAATGCAATGCACTGCCAGTGAAGGTGTACTCTCTTGTCAGGCAGAACAGGCTTGTTGCTCGCGCGGCTTGGCAAGCAGGGAGGACATTGCGGTGCTGGCTAAGTGCATACATCGGACATGGCAAGCCCGCACAGGCAGGGTACGGAGCTGACACGCCCGGCCGCGCATGGCAGGCGTGCAGGACGTGGCGCCGCTGGCCGCGCGCCTGGAGGCCGCGGGCGTGCCCTTCACGCGCTCAATGTCTGGCCGCGCGGCCATCTTCTTCCGCGACCCGGACGCGAACGTGCTTGAGGTCGCTGAGGTGAAGCCCTGGCGTTGAGCGGGCGGGCGGGGGGCCGATCCGAAGAGGGTGTCTGACTGGACGCCCTGCGCCCCGGCGGTTGATGGCCTGGCGTCTGGCAAGAGTGCGGGCGTCAGCCCAAGTTTTGACTGCAGAGTGCTGGCTGCGCGCCGGTGTTGAGGGCCGACGTAAGATAGCTTAGTTGAAGATTGCGGCAGCGCGGTGCACAGAAGCCCTGTGTGGCTCTGCATGTTCGCAACTTAGGTCTGCACAGGGTTGAGCTGGGGGTGATGGGGAGAGGGGGTCTCGAGCCTGGAGACAGAACTTTGCGCCCGTGAACTTCTGAGCATGAGTGTGTGGGACTGTGTGGACTTAAGACGGCCTGAGGTGTCTGTGACACAGGTGTGAGAGATGTGCTAACAGTAGGGCGCATGGATATATTGGGAGGGGCTGTACATTTTCGGGCGTCTTTGCAGTCAAGCAGAGGGTTGCCTGCATGTACATTAGTTGGCACACTGATAGATGCATTGACTGGTGCTAGGTGCAGTCATCGATGACTGATAGTGCTACATGTTCACTGGTGCGTAAACGTCGTCATCACAGACCTGTTGATATGCTGTAACAAACGCCTTTCCCATGATCTGGGGCTTTCTTGGACAGGAGCCCTGGCTCTGAGCCAGAGAAGGCGGACATGGCACCTCAAGTGTGGCTCTTGACTGCACCCGGCTACACCCGCCACAACGGACTGCGTGCCAGGGAGCATACAAACGTAGCTGACACAGCGACAGGGGCGCGACAACGCCTCGCTATGGCACAGCTTACCTACCCGCCTCCTTAAGCATTGTCTTCAGCTCCCCAGCCCGCTGCAGCTTCTCTATGTCGTCGTACTTGCCCACGCACTTGCCTGCACCAGGCTGGTCTGCTATTGCGCAAGCAAAGAGCTGGTTGTGGACGAGATGGAGCAAGGCAAGGGAGCACACCGCGCAGGAACAGCCACGGCTGGCTCGGCACGCCCGTGAGCTCTTTCAAGTAGTCCATCAGAGCTGTCTGCTCCATGCCGGGAAGTTTATCTACCTCCCTGCACCAAGCACGAGACACAGACGTGCGCTGAGTTGGGCGCAACAGAGAACCAAGCTGGTTGCCGCAAACGCAGAGCAGGCGCACGCACATAAACTTGTAGCCTGTCCGCCCAAACTCCTTGTCGATCGTCCGCTTCAGCGCTATGCAGTTTGCGCAGCCGCGCACTATGAAGATGTAGACCGGATTCTCTTCTGTGCTGGTTTTGACAATCTCCTGCGGTGTCATACTGCGCGCGTCTATGCGCCTTTGGCTGACGCTAGGTGGGACTCTTCGTCCTTATTTCAAAACCCCCACGCTGCTGTCCAGGAGGTGCAGGCTTGAGGACTTGCTGCCCATGAAAGCCTGGAGAGGCCTCTGGGCCCAGAGGGAGGTAACGCGAATGCCATTTTTGGGACCATTCTGGGGCATGCGATTGGGTCCAACGGGTCGTTTGCAGTAAACTGTTTGCGATGTGCTCAACGGGTTGCAAAAACTCTCAGCTCAGCAGGAGTGCAATAAGACCGCATATTGTTCTGGGGCCCTCAAGCTGAGGGCAGTGGTCTGCATGCAGTCGCCTCACAGCCTGGGGACATTGAGAGCTGCAGCAGAGCACTGGAACCGCTTGAGGCAGGCAGTACCTCTTCCTTGCACATGACAGCATGCTCTGCAGCAGGGTGAATGTTGCAGCAAGGCGCAAACGCGCCAACGCTGAAGCAAGGCTGCAGCAAGGAGTCGCACGCTGTGCTGCCAAACACCTTGAGCAAAAATTGCGGACAAAACAGGCAGCATTCACAGCCGACCCCCACTTCACTCCCAGAACCACATGCACTGCGCCTGCTTTCAAATATGCAGCCAGGTTGTTATTGAAGCGCATACTAGCAGCTGATGAGGCATCACACCTTCAACACTCCCAGTGCAGCCAGACAGCCAGGCAGCCAAGCCTGTCTGACAGGCAGCCCCCTGGCAGACGCCTGCATGGGCGCGGCCCCGGCGCCCTCCAAGCGGGCGCCGACGGCCGCCGCCCATGCAGACGCCCCCGGAGTGGCTGACATGGTGGATGAGCGGGGCGGCACCGGTGCGCGCGCACTCCGTCGCCAGTGCCACAGGGCCACTCCCCTCCCGCCTGCTGCGCTGCGCGCTCCGCTGGCTGCCGCACGCTGCACAGCCGGTGGCTGCTCTGGCGCCTTGCCGGCCCTTGACCAGCCTTCTGCGCCAGGCCCAGGCGCAACAGGCGCTAGCGCGCATGCAGCTGCGAGGGCTGCATGAGTGTCTCCGCGCCGCAGCGAGCTGCTCCACCAGCAACGCGCGCTGGCGCAGGGCGCCGGCCCCTCGCGCCGTGGAGCCCGGGGTGCTCGCGGGCCTCAGGGTGACATGCGCTTCCCTCGGCAGCCGCGCATGCCCACGCATGGCTCACCGCGCCCGTGGCTCGCGCTCGCGGCCAGGAGCGCGCCCGCCCACCTCAGCCAGCACGCGGCTAGACGCCGGCATGTGGCTGGTCGGCAAAAAGGTTTGCATCAATTGCAACAGTCCCCTGACAGACTTTGGCTTGAGCTTGTGCTTCTGCGCGAAGCCGTGGAGCTCTCTGCAGACCTCGCCCAGCGAGTCGGGCGCCGGCCGGCCAGCCAGCAGCACAAAGAGCGGCTGGTCCAGGTGCACGCTCAGCTCGGCCACTCGCGCGCTGAGCCGCGCGCCGCTGCCCCCTGCGTCGCCCTCCTCGTCCTCGTCGCTGGCCAGGGAGTCCGCGCTGTCCTCCGACGCCGCCCATGGCACCCGCTCCGGCTCGTCCTCCGCATCCTCCTCCGGCTCCAGGCCGGCGGCGCCGCCGCTCGCGCCAGCTCCTGCACCAGCAGCCGCGCCGCAGCGCGCGCGCGCCGCAGCGCCACCGGCGCCCTGGCCGCCGCGGCGCGGCAGGGCCCCGGGGCGCACGGCCCTGCCCTCGCCGCCGGCCGATGCAGGGGCGCTGCCGGGCCCGCCGCCGCTCTTGCTGCCGCAATCGGCAGAGCGCGCGCCTGCAGCGGCACGATCAGGGCGCGCTTGCGCCCTGCGGGCACCGCACACGTCCACGCCAGTCTCACCCAGGCGCAGGCACTCGCGGACGTGGCGCTTGTAGAACGTTGAGCTGGAGTACGCGCCCTTGCAAACGTTGCACCTCACCCACTTTCCCGTGCCCAAGCCATGGCCCGCGGGCAGCGGCGTGTACCACTCGCGCAGCGTGGTGCTTGGCCGCGAGCTGTCGCGCTGCATGTCCGCGCGCTGTCACGCTGCAGGTCTGCGGCTTGCGGTGGGATGGCAGTGGGGCGTGCAGGAGCCCGGCAGGGCGCGGCGCCGCCGGGGATCAGGCACGCCTCCTCCTGCGCAGGCAGTTCCGCGGATGCATTTGCATGGGGGCAGAACTGGGGTACGCTTTGAAAAGGCACGCAGCACACGAGAATGTACAGTATTTCAAGGGCTCAATGGCTACACGCTACGGCAATGTTAAAAATGTTGTGCTTGGGCACCTCAGAAGCGGGCTCGCGCACCGCGTGGCAAATCGCTGCGGCAGATGCAAGAGTGGGGTGTGCTGTGGCGTGTTCGCGGAGCAGCAGCGCTCACATCCAGTTCCTGAGTTCTGGAAAAACAAATACCAAACCTGTCTGTCTAATGACCTTTATTTTCAAATGAAACTCTGTCAAAATGGACTTACATGCAGTCAAATGATGGCCAAGAGGCTGCAACACCATCTAGTAATCTCTATGAGGTCACATCTGCTACTTCTGAAGCCATACGTATCTTACAGAGCCTTACAGAGCCAGCCAAGCCACCCCATATGATACACTGCCTGCCAGCTAGTCCTCGCCATGTCAAGGCAATGCAGTCAGCGGGCTACTCCTTGGCGAGGCCCTCGAACAGCGAGTCCAGCTGACGGGGCCGCGGCAGCCCAGCCTTGCTGGAGAGCTCGAAGGTGACGTTGGCCGCGTTTGAGTCGCTCAGCGCGGCGACTGCCACCGCTGCAACGTCTGCCCGTGAGACGCGCCCCGCAACCCTGTCGCCCTGGTCTGCGCGCATGCATGTGCCTCAGAGAGCTTATGGGCCAACATGAATTTGCAAGCATAGGACCTGACATTACTGACGTCCAACTCTCTGGCCTCGTCAACTACATGCTGAGCAAACTCCAAGCACACCAATCGAGCGCCTGACCACGTCCTCCAATTGACAAAATACTTGACGGTTTCCAAGCTTCCCCAACACCAGCAACACACTAACCGTAGGCCTTATGCTGGCGCGCGAACTCACGTGGCAGCACGACACCCCGACACATGCAGGCCTGAGCACCGCGGGTCTATTGCATCGGGGTGCGCACTGACTACAAGCGCCTCCGTCAGCGCGGGCCCGTTTGTGAGGCCCCCTGGCCGCACGACGGTGTAGGGTACGCCGCTCTTCCGCAGCAGGTTCTCGCCTGGCCACCACGCAGTAGGTGCTAAGTGCTCAAATTTTCTGGGAGGCTGCAACGGCATCACTGGCTGCTCCTGCCTGCATGATTTGTGCTGTGCCAACACCTCAGCAGGCTGGCAGGCTCGAGCACGCACCGCGGTACTTGCTATCCATCAGTCCCCACCGGATGTTGTTCAGAAGCAAGCGTATTGGGTGACACCTGAGCACAACTCTCGTGTCAGCTGCACCCAATGTTGCTTGTCTTTTAACAGCCGTGCGAGACTGCAAGAAGCACGCTGCAATACAACTGTGAATACAGAGTGTAAAGGTTGCCATCAGTTGTTGAGTTGAAGGTGGGAAACACGGACCAGCTGCAGCCTAAAGGGCAAGCACACCTGTTGTGCGGGGAGACCAGCGCTGACGAGATGAGCACGACGCGCTTGGCTCCAGAGGCTTTGGCAATGTCCGCAACGGCGCCAACGCCCTGCATAAGCGCGCTGCGCAGTTCACTCACAAAAACAGTTCATGTGCGTCAGTTGTGTGCCAAAATACTGAAAGCCGTACCAGCTCGTCCACAGCTCTCGCTGAGAAGTACCCCTTGCCTGAGGCTGCAAAGATGATGTTCTGCACGCCGGCGAGCGCCTCCCGCAGCGAAGCGGGGGCCTCCACGTCGCCCTTCACCACGCTGACAGTGCTGCCGAGGTTCTGAAACGCGTCCTTGTACTTGTCTGGGTTGCGTACGACCGCCCGAACTGGTCGGCCCAGCTGCGCCAGGCGCTTGACGCACTCCAGCCCGGTCGGGCCCCCCGCGCCAATCACCGCATCCATTACCCTTGTTGTGAAGTGTTGGACACCTCACACTTTTTAAACCTCTGCACCTGAGTCCAACACTGCATCCCGGCATCTATGCAGCCAGCCTGATCAGGCTCCCTGTAGGCAGGCCTCACTGCTGCATAGCGTCTAGCACACAGTCTGCTGCAGCCTTCTCTAAACAGGAACGGGTGTGGTGCCGTACAGCAGATGCCGCAATGACCCGAGCTGCAAAAGCGACTGCGCAGCGCCCCGCAAGCAGACGCAGGAACGCTAGGGGAGGAGGCTGAGCGGCAGGACATCCCAGCTGCCTCTGCGGCCGTTCCAGCAGCGCCGGGCCCTGGCCTGGACAACTGTGGGGAGATGCCAGGCGAGAGCGCCAGCGACATAGAGCAGAGCGATGGGGATGCGCCCCCTGCAAGTCCCAGCGGCAGCGGCTCTGATGAGGAGGATGAGGGCGTTGGCCCCAGCGACGTCAGCAGACCAGTGAACACCGAGCTGGCGAAGAAGCGGCTGAAGCGCTTGCAGGAGGCGTATAGCCGGCGCGGTGCGTGCGGTGGGGGACCGCCAAGCAGCAGGGCAGCCAAGACTAGCTGCAACTGAGCAGCCGGGTTTGTTTGGCTGCAGGCATACTCTACTTGAGCAGGATACCGCCGCATATGGCGTGCACCACCTTGCTTCTCGTTCCCCTTCCTTTGCAACGAGTGTGGAGCTCAGGAGGCTGGCTGACGCATAGGGTGTGTGAAGTGCAGAAGCCGCAGAAGCTGCGACACCTGCTGAGCGAGTACGGTGAGCTGGGGCGCGTGTACCTGGCCCCTGAAGGTGCGGAGCCCACGCCTGCAGTGTGTGCGCATAGGACGTCTGGCACACGGTCAGAGACGAAAAACATGAATACTGCCAACCAGCACTGAGGACCTCGTGAGGCCTTCCTTGTTGAGGGCGCGCTGCCACGGCCAGTGTCAGCGTGCGGGCGCGCATGGAAGCCGTAGCAACTGCCTGGCCCCAAGCATGCCCTGCTTGGACCCTTGCACTGCAGCACACCTGCTCGCAACAACACTTGGTGAACACCTCCGGCAGATCCCCTGGCGCGCAAGCGGCGCAAGAAGGCCGGCGGCAACAGCGGCAAGAACTTTGCGGAGGGCTGGGTGGAGTTTGAGGATAAGGCCGTCGCCAAGCGCGTGGCCGCCCTGCTCAACGGCCAGCAGATGGGCGGCCGGCGGCGCTCCGCGTACCACTACGACCTGTGGACGCTCAAGTACCTGCCCAAGTTCAAGTGGGACCACCTGA
>JAABUY010007820.1_pt1 | contig 10059 bp, 10 predicted proteins | sample 5560271 | NCBI WGS metagenome assembly JAABUY01 (sample SAMN10711886, study PRJNA513374) | rock metagenome | isolation source: Antarctica rocks | place: Antarctica: Victoria Land, University Valley
GCTTGCAATTTTCTAAGCTAAGATGAGTGCCTGGGTCTGGTTCGCCGCACGAGATACAGGCGATCTGCTCCTCGTTCACTCGCTCATCCAACGTTGAAGTCCTCACGCGTTTGTTTGAGGTTACACTATTTTGGGCCTCTTCCCCGTTTCCGAGGCTCATGACAACGGATGTTGCAAGGGAGGAAGCTTCGACTTGGCCGTGCGGGCTGGGAGAACGCTTTCTCTTCGAGCTCAAAACAGGCAGGGTATTGAGTATTTCGACTTTTGGCCTCTTTGAACGGCCTTCGTGGTCTTCAACCACAGAAAGTTCTCGTTCCCTCTTTGTTCCCCTATTTTCTCCGACATCGCGAGCTTTATCGACCGAGGTCGCTGTAGTCGGTGAGCTTGAAAGCACTGGCTCTGTGCGATTGAATTGCGCCAAGTTTGAAGGCTCAGCGTCATCCAAATCTATTTTTGGGTAGGATGCAGCAGGTCCACCGGCAAGCCGTTGAGCTAACAGTTGGTCGTTTGCTGCAACATTTTCGTCTTCGCAGGCGTCGGCTAGAAGTTGATCATCGCTCTGGACAGCATTTGCGAAACTGCGAGCCATGCGGGCATCCCCCAGAAAAGTTAGATGCTGCATCAAATTCTCTTGGTACGTCTGCATGGCGATTCTTTGGTCTGAAATCTCGCCTTCTTCATCGTTTGCGTTCTCCTGATCAAGAAGAGCTTGGACGTCCTGTAGCTGTAGCGCTATTGCCTTTCCCTCGGATGCTTGATCCATGTTGTAGGCACGTTGTTAGAGGGTAATTCAGACTCTGGACGGTAATGATAGGCTTAGACCTGCGCAGTCCAACCACGAGGATAAAAAATCATCGTGATAGTGGTTTGACAAATCTTGCTAGAAATACTGCTCTATCTTATGTCGTGTGAAGTAGTGTTAGACAATTGCAGAGCAAAATGGTGCACTGAGGGCAATAGATAGTGTCGATTCTGCGATTCTAGTGGACCTGACCAATACTCGCGTCGAGCAATGTTTGCTTAAGGTACAGTACTTCGATAATGTGGTGGTGATTCAGATGAACATGGAAAGGTAGAAAAGGGCCGTAGAATCTCTTTGAGTGGATCGCGGAAAAGTGAGGTTTTGCCATACCTCACTTTCAATGAAGCTTTAGAGTGAACACTGACCAATGCAAGTGAGCAGACACCTCATCATTCATGGGCTAGCGCCTAATCTTGCTTGATCATCGCTATGTTACGGTAGGTACCTCCAAAGTTTAATACCTAAGATATGCAGATTTGTGTTATTGCTCGTCTGGCTGAACCGACACTATTGAGACCTCAATGCACTTATAGTGAATTGATGCTTATCTGTGTCTTTGCGGTTGAGACTCGTACTCAGCAACTGACTACCAAGTTCGACGCGGCTATAACGGCATATATTGACAGATGTATACTCGATATTTGGACAATGTGTGCCACTACTTGGGAGGCCAAGACGACTTCGCTGTGTTTGCTACCAGTGGGTTTAGTATGTAGCCTAGAGAACTCGTAGCTTATGTCACCAGAAAGACCGTCTCGAGATCAGAGATAGCCATGAGCGGAATTCGGAATGATCGGCGTCGCTGCCACTGAAAACACACTCGCACATTGCGAGTCGCTTAACCTAGACCCATCTTGATATCATCGCCAACATTCCAGTCGCGGTCACGGTCCGGATATAGTGGCATCTGATGACCCAGTTCGTCGTCACTACGGAGCACAGAACCCGAAGAATTTGCGCTGCTTTTTGCGCTGCTCTGCGTACTCTCTCTTCTATTCCTCAAGAAACCCCGTTTCTTGACCTGACTGCTAGTTGCCTCGTCGTTATCTTGCATCACTTGAGAATAGTCAGGCGGTGGGTCTTTGAAACTCTGGTCAGACGACGAGGGGACAAGCGTTGCTACTGAAGAACTCGGCTCAGGGTTTGAAGCTATCTCCACTAGCTCAGCGTCTCTATACCATTTCCGACGGCGAGTATAGCGACCCCAGCCATCTCGGCCACGACGACCATCATTCCACTAAATCCCAGTTAGTACGACAATGGAGCATGCATTTACATATTACCTTGTTATCATAGTATATCCAGCCGTCTTCATTGGCATCTACCTTGCTCTTCCCAATACCCTCGACTTTCCATTCGCTTCCTTCTACCCATCGCCACTGAGCATTACCATGGTCAACATCCGGTAGCTGAAAGTCATCTTTGGGGTCTGACGGATTCAAATGCTCGTCGGTCCAAGGTGCTCGTTCGTTGAACATCAAAGAATAAGTCCAACCAAGCCCAAGCCACCGTCGTTGATTCTCATACACTACGAACGTGAAACGTACACCAGCTGACTCAGGTCCTTGTTGAACTAATGAATTAGCAACAGCATGTTGGTTCTTACTTCGAGGCGGAAGTGGCGGTGGTTCGTCTGGGCGACCGGGGAGCGGTGGTGCACCTGCAGCGCTATTGATGAAGCTCAAACCAGTCACCACTGATACAATACGTCGAGTAGTCTTAGAACGCCAAAGAACCGCACGAGAAACCCGAGCTGGTCTTGAATGCCAAGTTAGCATCAAGGTGCCGATTGCAAGAACCACTCGCCGAGTAGTGATAATGCGTAGGGGCGAGATTGTCATAACAATCCATATCGGCGTAACAAGCAGAATCCGGATGAACAGGGTCGTAAGAGCTGGCCTAGTAGTAGCCGATGTCGCGGTTCGCTGCGTTGAAAGAAAGGTTGTCATGTGCAGACAAGGCTCGAGCAGTACATTGCATCGAGTCGTAAAGACGGTTAGAGTTTCTACAATCTCATCCAAGCTTTTCTGATGTTTCATACTGCCCTCTGACGGCTCTTTTTTATGCCCCTTCTGCTTTTCACCAGTCCAGCCGGTCGATGAGAGGGGAGAGAACCTGCGTGTGTACATGCCCAGTATGATGCCTATAACCATCACGACCGGCCCAGTCCATCTAACTACGGCATCTCCGTAGAGTATTACAGCCCAAAAGCCTGCCACGACTAGGAAGCTCTCCCAAGGATCTCCGCTTGTCCATGATATCAGACCCGCCGCTTTGTTCAAAGGTAGGATGAATGGATGAGAGAAAGCTAGAGCTCTGGTGATTGGCGGAGGCGTCGCTACAAGCAATGGCGATTTCTGATGAACAAGTATGGTGGATCTTTGTCTTGTAGCAGGCGAGATCTGTGACGATGACGGCGAGAAAGCCGCAGTTGTTGGAGGATTTGGATCTCTATTCGCACCAGAGCTGAGAGTGCCATTCTCCGAGACCTTTGCCGGTGAAGGAGCCATCGCCTCTATCCAAGGTGTATCTGAAATTGATTGTAAGCCTCTACTGCCTGGAGTATATATAATGAACAAACAATGCTACGTACCAAACGCAGCCATGCAACGGGCCAGAAATCAGTGATGCCTGCTCAGACCTGTTTGCTACCATGTTGATAACCGGTGGTAGGCTTGTGGTATAGCTCTGCTGCCTATCGAATGTGCCTATGAGCTCTTCCCGAAGGATGTCGCGAGATGTTGGCATGTGAAGCTGGAACGTTGAAGTCATCGGCGCCAATTCCCGGTGAGCCGCCTGGCCGCCTCGGCTACGGAACTTCTTCCGGGCCGACTGTTGTTCCAGAACTATCAAGTAAGTTGGGGCGGGCCTAAGAATTTTGGCATCTACAACGCCTCTCGATCAGCTCACCCTGTCGTCTTGAATACTGGTGTCAGAAAGCTTCCTATATGGTGAGCATTATGCATCAACAACCAACTAGTGATTTCAGAAACTAATATATTGGAAGGCGCACCGTATCATAACCCAGGTCGTCATCATAGGATCACGAGTGCTTGGTCGCGCTTTTGCAGAAGCTTATAAACAAGCCTCAGCAACTCAAAAATATGCTGCTCAATCGGTAAAAAATGCTCCCGGAGCAGCAGCCAACTATGCCTCGAGCGGCCTTACCCTCGGTGAGGCATGCAAAATCCTTAATGTCAAACCGCCACAGGGAGGCAAGGCGAACATGGAGGCCGTGATGGAAAGGTTCAAAAGGTTATTTGACGTCAACGAGCCGAAAAATGGTGGAAGCTTCTACCTACAGAGCAAGGTCTTACGCGCACGGGAGAGAATCGAATCGGAGGTCAGGGAGGCGGCCGAGAGGGCGGAGGAAGAGGCGGAGCTGAAAGAGGGGTGGAAGGTTTTCAAGGATTGATGACCACACCGGGGGGGCCTTGTCACGAATGAGAGGCCCAAGGAGCGAACTTTTTGCTCGCTCATGAAGACCACACACTACCTGCACCTTTGCCCGCATACCGAATTTTCGACTTCACCTTTGGCATTGCATTAGCCCGGCGTTCTGCATCCTTCCACTCGTAACAGCACCGGAGTATGGTTCAAAGTAGTGGTCGTCATGTTCTGCTTTTCTACGAAGGCGCAGCTCCTATACGTTTGGACTGGCCAAAGGACTGCTATTGTTTCACAACGGTATGGCGATCTCTTTTGGCCACAGGCACTCTCTGGTCAGAGCCTGCGGGCGAGGCAAATGTATTGTAGATCTAGCAGCACTCCCTACTGCTGGCGGGTTATCCGAGGTGTTTTCGGCGCAGCCCAATGCTTCCGGCACTCATCACATTACTATGCCCGACCTATGCTAAAACAACTAAAATACCCATCCGATCACGTGTTTCTCAAACAAACTCACCTTAGGTTATTAAGTTTCGATTTGTTGTTCCTTCTTCTTATCAGGCTTCAAGGTAAAGTGGTTAGATTTTGGATTGCTATCATGGAAAAGATACGAGGCATTTTCATTCCATCTGGATGTAGTATGCAACCAGGGTATCGACATGCCAGCTCTTCCGTAACACAACATGAACTCCCCAAGGCTGCCATGTACCATTTCTTGCTCAACGGTCAAGATAGAGTTGGGTCACGCAGTCGCATCATTGGCCCTCCTAATCCAATCGTGCGAACCCGGAACCAAGATGGTTTGCAGATTAGGGCAGATTAGAAGTGCGTGATGGCGCTAGACGGAAGACCACAGCCCGCATCGCTGACATGTATCTCGACATTCCTCCGTTCCGCAGTCTCACTCTCTCTTGCTTTCTACCTCTATCTCCGTTGGCCCAAATTTGACTCTCTAGCATGTAAACACATCCGGTTGCTTACGATATGGGCTCTCTACAGTACAGGGCTAAGCCAAGCGTGCCAATGGCAGCAAATCTGCGCGTCATAGACGATGGCACCATCCTGTCCAGACACACACCCTAATGAATTTATTTAAAATGCCTCTTGTATGCACCCCACACTCGATGATCCAAGCAGGCGCCGATAAGCAATACATAGCCTCCATTCGTCTCGGCTTCGGACAGTAGGGACATTCCTTGGAGCAGGCAGCAGTACATATTAAGGCTACTCCAGCCCAAAGTACCGCCATCGATTCTCGTCTTCGCATACCTACAGCGCATAGTAGCTCTGTCTTGATCCTCCCGCTTCCATCGACCGTCCGCCCGCTGTCCCCCGTCTCATCATGTCCCCAGCACCACTCGAATTGTCCACGCTCCTCCCTCCGCTCATCCTGGGCACCGCCACCTTCAACTCTCAATATAACCCCGACCCCTATCTATTGCCGACCACAAACATAGTCCACCGCGCCCTCTCCCTCGGTGTCCGGGCTTTCGACACATCTCCTTACTACGGCCCAGCCGAAGACCTGCTTGGAAAAGCTCTTGATACCGCATTTGTACACGACAACTTTCCCCGCCGCGACTATTTCCTCCTTTCAAAAGTTGGCCGAATCGGAGGCGCCGAGTTCGATTACTCCGCGGCGTGGGTACGGCATAGCATACAACGGAGTCTCGATCGCCTCCGAACAAGCTACCTAGACGTTGTTTATTGCCACGATGTCGAATTCGTTTCCCCAGAGGAGGTTCTCGAGGCTGTCACTGAGCTACGTAGACTCCGGGATCAGTCGGGTGTAGTCAAGTATATCGGAATCTCTGGATACCGGGTCACTACGCTTTGCGAGCAGGCAGAGATGATCCTTGAGAAGACTGGAAAGCCTTTGGATGCCGTTATGTCTTATGCGAACTTTACTCTCCAAAATACGAGACTCAGCTCAGTGGCTTTGAAACGGCTGAGAGCAGCTGGCGTTGATGTTGTGCCCAACGCCTCTGTCCTTGGCATGGGCCTATTGCGCCGCACGGGTGTTCCGATCGGCGGTCAGGGTGATTTCCACCCCTCACCAACTGAGCTACGTGCTGCCATCAAGAAAGCAAGCGACTGGTGCGATTCACAGAATGATCGGATCGAAAAGGTCGCAATCCGATTTGCCTTGGAAACCTGGATGCGACAGGGTGAGAGCGTTGGCTCGAAAGGAGACCCAGCTTCAGGGATCCCCTGGGTGAGGGAGACGATTGAACAAGTAGGAGGTACAAAGCTGGGCGTGAGTGTCATGGGTGTCAGCAACGTAGAGGAGTTGGACGAGACGATGCGTGTCTGGAGGAGCATACTTGATGGTCTTGAGAATGGAGAGCAGACCGCCGTTGAGTCCGGCAGAGGCACTGGAGACCATCTGTGGAGCCTCTCCCGGCAGAAGAAAGTTGCGAAGCTCGCGCGTGGTATACGGCAGGTTCTTGGTAAATGGGTTGACTACACCTGGACAAGTCCTCCGCCAGGTTTTGTCAACCAGAGAAAAGCATTGACCGCTGCTTCCGAGCAGCTGCTTACACCGGCAGCCTCGCCGCCTCAGGTCGCTTTCAAAGAGTGCCCTGACGATACAGCTGAGATCGAAAGCAGCAATCTGATTTAGCATCAATATTTTGCGTCTTGTGCGTTGTCGATGGACTCATGTCTACTGTCGTTTACAGTTCTCAACCTTGACTACCTGGCTGCATGTCGGCTGTGTTTACTTTACTCCTGGATACCCATTTGGGCTATAGATTTAGGGTGATATAGATGGATAATCTCAAGCTTGATCTTTCTTGAGCCTACGAGTACGCTGGTTCAACCACTTCGGCTGAGTTCTTTAAAAGGTCATTTTGCGTTCCGTTGCTGGCTTTTGTTTTCCCTCACGCTAGGAGCTTTATTCTTCCATTCGAGGATCAACATAGACCTGACATGACCTGTGCATGTTCCCGATTTCTTACCGCTCTATCGCTCAAGGTCGAGCTACGAAAAACAACCCATGCATCAGACGTCTGTAGTATGATCCACTTCACCTATCGTCAAATTGGGATTGGATTGCCACATGTTCGCTTGTTGGCGCTGCTCTTCCATGGCTTAGCAGTCCTTGGGCGAAATCCACGTCCACCTCAGAATGCAGTAACGGTGTTGGTGGGAACACCTGAATCTTTGCCTGATAAATTGACATTTCTCCAACGCCACAGTACATTCGAGGTTGATGAGATACTCTAGCGGAGATGGATCAGGAGCGATACCAGGTGAGTCTGTCATCATCCGTACAAACTGGCAGACCTTTCGACCTCGGGTATGATTGACATATCCCTCAAAAGCATTGCCTCTGATGAGATCGTCATCCCTTCTCCTTGAAGGTCTGAAGCATGATCAAATGCTTCATCTACTACCAATTACCAGTAGCCGACAATATTGATTCAATCAACAGCCGCAGTCGCTAATTCCTCGGACTACTCGAGGAAAACCTTTCAGGCGCGCACGCTCAGGTCCTAAGGAATATTCGGTAATGTGCAGTATAAACTCAGGAAGGCATAAATCGAGATTTCTGTCTACTCGGTAACATGACCCGCAGATCACGGCTTCAGCAGCAGCGGCTTGTCACTAACGTACTAGATCGAGCAGCCCAACGACCATGTTCAACCATGTGAATGAAATTGCTTCAGTATCTACCCCAAGCCCCTGCGACTATTCGTCGAAAATGTAATGCCGCAACCTCCTAGATTTGGCTTGTTAGAACAAGGATCGGCACATCTGGAGGCATATAGTTGCATCTTAAAATCTGTATGGGAATCTCGAAATCAGCTATATCACTGCACCAGCAGTAGTTCCGGAGGTATCTTCTATTTCCACCAATCTACTGCCCGACTCAGAAAACGCTCTGGTAGCGCTCCTGCTACCTTATTTCAGTCGCAGCCTCGCTCAGATACCAGATTCATCAGTTTGGGTCTCATAACTGCTGAAGAGGCGCTCGACAAGAGCGCAACATCAGGACAGCGTATGAAGACTTCGTTTTTGCATGAAAAGGTACCGCGCAGCAGCTCACTTGCGTGTCTCGCTGACTGCAAAATACTCTTCAGAGGAAGATGATGGCTAGATATCTAACCAAGCTTGTCAACAAGATGCGGAGAAAGACGCTTAATCTCGACACTGTGATTTCTACAGCCCCTTCAGGCACGGTACTTTCTGTCATCCTTGCGGTGGTAGATCGAATTTCGCATTCAGCTCGCTTCAGGCGCTTGCGGGGCTCTTTGCTTCCATTGACGCTAGCTGTACTTTAAGCCAAACATATTAAAATTTAAATACACGACGCAGTAGCCTATTGTTTGTGATCAAGAGCTGGAGAGTATATATGAGAATGGAAAAGAGATGGTTCAAGGTGTTGGATTACTTGGGGAATTTTGAGCGGGCAGAGCTGATTAACGAGATGTTCTCGATGTGAAAAAAGAGGACTAGCTATTGGAAGTTGGGTTGGTTCTTTTCCTAGAATATCGCGCTCGATCTCGAAACTCAGCTTCCATCTCGAAACCCAACCCCATCACATGCACCAGAGTACTCCTATCAATACCGCGCCCGTGCAACCTCCTCTCCACGTCCGAAAACACCCTCAACCACGCCGACTCTTCTAAAATCTTACCCTCACATCTTCTCCACTACGACCGCCTTTCCTACTCTCCTTTCACATCTCCCTCCCGCCCTAACAATTCTCCTTCTCACTCGCACTCTCACTCTTCCCCTCCCCCCCCTTTCCCCCAAAAACCCCAAACCCCCTTTTCACCATCACCGCCATCGCCACACTCAGAAACACCCCCAGCCCCCTACCTACCCTTCCCCCCATACCCCAAACCATCATGACCATGGCCGTATTCACCACAACACAGAACAATAACTTTGAACTTGATATGATATTAGACATGCTAGCAATCATTATGAGTATGACAGTATACGATGGTTGAATATTCGAACGGTTCTGGGAGTCGGACCAGGGAAATAGATGGTGGGAAATGGAGAGGGCGAGGGTAGGTGACGAGATGGAGACATGAATGGTTGGGTGGATGTTGAGATGGGGGAAATGGACGAGTGGCGAGACAGGCTGCTAGCTTGGACAACAAACGACGAAACAAACGAGCCACGACAGAGAGAATAAACAGAAGCTGAATAAAAAGAACGTAACCAACAAATCCAAACCCCTCCCCCCATCCTCAGCAGCCATCTCAACCCCACCCCAAAAACAGTGCCCCAAAAACACCCTATACCCTACCGCCTAACCAAACACTCACACCCCATTCCCCATTAACCCCCCCCCTCCCCCCTTGACTCAACGCTATTTCTAGCACACACACTGCCTTCCTTGGACGCACTGCATCAAGGGGTTTTCTATCTTATCTTATTTTCAACTTTTACGAATCAGCAACCTTCGAATAGAATTCGACACGATAGAATTAAATAATGTCTGAAAGAAAGATTTTCTTAGGACTATCGAAATGTATTAGCCTGTTTTGTGGAGATGAGAGTGGGTGGGTTGAGAGAGAAAGTGGTTCAGGGATTGAACATTTTTATTATAAGAGCTTGCATGTAATCTTCCGACAATCTATTGAGTTATAATCGAGAGTTCACTCATGATGGCAAAGATGTGCTTCGTCGAGTCAATTCCTTGAAAGCCACTTTTCGATTGGAGAACTGGCATGCATTTGTGCACTCTCGTGCTTTGTCTCTTTCTGGACGATTTGAGGAATGATTCATCATACCAACACTGGTACCTTGCGATATCTAGTTCGGGCAAATATACGTGAAAGTGGCAATTGAAGCATTCAAGTTTGCATTCTCCAGCACAACTCATCTCATACGGTTTTAACGCACAACGA
>JAABUY010007825.1_pt1 | contig 10052 bp, 16 predicted proteins | sample 5560271 | NCBI WGS metagenome assembly JAABUY01 (sample SAMN10711886, study PRJNA513374) | rock metagenome | isolation source: Antarctica rocks | place: Antarctica: Victoria Land, University Valley
GAGCCGAGGAGAGAGATCTCATTGATGTTGGATGGACATCTGTATGGGTGAAGGTCATTGCCCAGTGGACGACTGTTGCCGTGTATGCTTGGACCATGGCTGCACCTATGCTGTTTCCAGACAGGGACTTCTCCTAGATGTCCAATAGAATTTGCTAGAGTCAGTGACCTAGTGTACATTATTTTGTGGCAGGTTGCTGCTTGGTACTGATTGTAAACTTTGTTGTCAAGACGCCAGAAGATGAGCAAGCTGGATTGTACAATTGATAAGCAGGGATGACCTTAAATATGCAAACATTTTGAAGCTAGGCACAGCGCTGTCATACATGTACATGTGGTTGAATGTTTTCACTGTTGATCTCAACGGCATGATTGCTTCGATGCTCTGCAAGCAAGGTGACATTTGCATGTGACATTGCCTTCCTCCACATTCAATGGCGCAGACGTTGGCCAAAGTAAGTGCATTCTACTGCATTTTTGTGCATCGTGTGGCCTGACACACTCTTGCATGACTGCATACTGTACCTGACACGCTATCTCTATGATCCAGGCAGGGAAAGTAAGTGCATACTATGCACTGCATAGCATTGCGGGCTAGCTAGCTGAGAATCACTGCAGGATACGAAACGTCGTGTTCCGCAATCACATCACGCTAAATGCTCGTCCGGTTGCGAACTAGCTAAGCAGATCCTGTGTTGTTTGCGATGCTTCGGATGTACTCAGGCCGAAGTGCACAGATCCCTCCTGCGTTTGACCAGGGTCGCTTGCAGCTTTGATCCCCACTGACCACATGTGCACCCACAGTCTGCGCGATACGTGACCTGGTTACCGGAGTACGATTAACAACATTCGCAAATGGCATTGAAGTTTGTGTTGTTGGTGAATAAGCAAGGGCAAACCAGACTTGCCAAATATAGTGATCAAAGTATGACTGTAGAAGAAAGACGTGTACTGGAGGGCGAAATTGTGCGCAAGTGTCTGGCCCGGGCTGAAAGACAGGTTAGCATGCTCTGCTAGCCCTCCAGCTCATTGGCAATTCAAAGTGAAGCAACTCCATACTTCTAGCGTTGCACTCCACTCGCTCAAGCTTGTTGTGCAGTGTTCCTTTGTTGAGCATCGTAACTACAAGGTCATCTACCGACGATATGCTTCCCTGTTCTTCCTGGTTGGCATCGACAATGATGAGGTGTGCACTCTGTCTGGTCATTGCCTCACATTGTGATTATCAGCAGAATTATTTGTACAAGTACTGCACGTCATGGCAGTGCTTCAGCTGATTCCTGAAGTCCTGCTGTCACAAAGCAGACATCCCATGTTTGCAAGCTGTCACCTGTTTTGCACCTCTTTTGCTCAGTCCTTGTGTTGTGCTGCAGAACGAACTGGCAATCTTGGAGTTCATCCACTGCCTAGTTGAGACCCTGGATCGGTACTTCAGCAATGTATGTGAGCTAGATCTCATGTTCAATCTGGAGATGGTAAGTGCATTCTGACCTGCTGCAATGCTTTCACACCTGGCTTTGCAAGCATTCTGGATGCATGATGATGAGTCAATCTGTCTTGCAGGCGCACTTCATTGTCGATGAGATGCTGATGAATGGACGCATTGTGGAAACGAATAAGCAGAATGTCCTTGCACCTGTGCAGCTGCTAGACAAAGCTTTATGATCAAGGCAGCCTGTGCAACAAGTGATTACACTAACCACAGCAAGCCTAAGGCCTGAAACATTCATAGCAAGCAGATCATCAAAGCATGTAGCTTCAGGTCATGTCGAGATACAATTTGACTATATCCTGGAGCACAGGACGCATTTGCCAATCTGTTTGCTTTCCTGATTGGATCCCTTATTCATTACATGCAAAAGAAAGGGTTACAAGACAGACTATGTACAGTATCTGGTGAGCAGTGTATTGCGTAATTGAAAACCCACTGAATGCTGCGGAAGGGTTGACATTCACCGACTGGCACAGACACACGCTAGGTTGAGTGTTGGTGTGCATGATGGTTGGACATGTCTGGGCTTGGGACAGAACATGAATGCTCACTGAAATTTGGCAAAAAGCAAAAGCTAGGGAAGGTACAGAAAAACAGAGCTCGGGCTAAGTAGTGGTATAAGGTACTTCTGTATGCCAACAAGCCTATGCTTATTGTGTATGGTCAGTGCTGCAGTAGGCCATGGTCAGCAAGCAGGAAAACAAAGAGTGCATATACACATTATGTGATAGTGCAGGTTGCACAAACCCAGCACAAAAGAGGACCTGGAAAGTGTTGAAATTGATTGCAGCTCTTCAAGACTCCAACCCAAAACTCCTCTCAGTGCTGCATAAGGATCATGTGTCCATTGCAGATGATGGCATCAGTGCTGCATCAACTGTATCTGAGTCTTGCAGATCTTGCTTAGTTGCAGCTCGAGACGCTGTGTAGGCAGCACATGCTTGCTCTGTAGAACAAGAACTGTTTCACAAGAAGCAATGACATAAAATGCCATGCCGCTTACATGACAAGCAGCGACCAAGCTGTTGTTCCAGATGGTAAAAGCTTGTCAACCCTACCAGGAGAGAGTCTGGTTAAGCAAAACCCCAAACAGCCTGAGGCAGCCAATGTTCTATCATAACAGCTTGTCCACAAAACATGCAAATGGGCTGAATGTGCACACGGACTCAACGTGCAAATCTCAACAAACTGGATGCAGATCAGGCAGAAACGCAAGCCTACCAGCTTTGCGAGCCTTGGCTGCCTTCCTCTTCTCTCGCTCCTCCAGGTGGACCTTCTTGAACATGCTCTGCCTGAACCTTTTGATGGGGGCATCCACATCCTTGGCTTGGCATGCCTGCAAGACACATGACACACCAGATTCGCCACACAAACAAAAAAGCAGCTGTCTTGCACAGCCGGCCTTGAGGCCTGCGCACCGGGACAGGACCTTGCGCAGTTGACTGCTGCCAACTGCTGCTTGACGTGCCTGTGACAATGATTGCTACAGCCAAACACTGTACTGTCTGACTGTCATTGTGATGCAAGCAGCAGCAGAGGAGCAAAGATGTGGCCTGAGTCTGTCTTCATACCTACTGGCATCCCCAAGAGTGCGAACAGATGTACACGTCGAATGTGATTGGCATTTGCTGCTGATGGGAGACATTGGGGGGTACCTTGAGGCCCTCCCTCTGTGCCAAGAGGCACTGCAGCTCAGCTATCTTCTGCTCCAGGTCATCACCATCAGTCATGAAGTATTGAGTGCGGTGGATGAGGCGCTCAATGCTGGTGCGCTTGCGGAAGGGCCACCTCGTCACCTGGGCTGTGCGGCAGATCTTCTTCAAAGTTGTCACCCCTACTTTCAGCTGTTGAGCAGCTGCCTGCATCAAGCCACATGTCAGTGTTGTGAATCTGGGGCTCAGGATTTGACAGGGCATCTGAAACCATTCAGGTAGGCCACATGAGGGGCTTGCCCTGAGGTGGATGGCATTTCTGCCCTCTCAACGTGCATTCAAAAACTGCAGACAGCCTGACGTTGCGAGGGCTGCTCAGATCTGGCCAAACGGGGGCAGGGCACTTGCATGCGCAGGTTTTGGGTGGGCACTTACACCCTGCTTGGGTCATAGCACCATAGCAGTGTAGGGTGGACTGAGCAGTCATAAGGTGTGTCAATATCAAGCAGCTTCACACCTTTGAAGAGCCTCTGTGCTCAATCCAATGCCATCCTGCTGGTGCAGTCATACCATGGCAAGCAATGCAGAGATTCTTCATTTGTACACTTAATTTTTCGACTGTGATGTTGATTAGGCGTGACATACAACATTGCTAGGATAGACATCAGAACAGGCACTTCATGCAAAGTTGTGTCAGAATAGCTCTGACTGGTGCCTCAAGGCAAATGGGGGCATTGCAGGCACAGGCTGACCTGTATGGGGGCGTCAAAGTAGCCCCCCTCCTCCAGGAACTGCATGGTGATGTGCTTGTTGCCCTTCCTCTTCTGCTCTGAGGCATGGGGCCTGCAGCTGCCCCCGCCCCCATTGCGAGTCCTCCTGGCAATGGAATCTGCTGCAGCTGCACACTGCATCACAAAGACTGCCGTTTTACTCTCTCTGTCCCTTTGATTAAGTTGACATCATGCACACTGCAATGCTCTTAGTGAAGATTGCTGAAACAGCTGCATGGCTAGTCTGCATTCAGGCTGGCGTCACACTGGCTCATGACTTTGTGGTTTGGGTAGGAAGTAGGGACGTAGCAGCATGGAAACTTGATGTGTGTACGGAGGGCAATGTCTTGCTGACCAACCTGGCTGCTTTGGCCAGCAGCAACTTCATCTACATCAATGTAGAAGGAAGCCTGCCCACTGGTCACCCCACTCCCATTCCCACTGCCTATCACACTGTCAGTGCCACTGCCACTGCCAGAGAACACACTGTCCGATGAGTCTGAGTCCTCGTTCTCTGAGTCCTCCCAAGATGGCGTGAGGCCAGCAGCTTGCGCGGCCGCATGAAGACTCTCCAGCTCCTTCAGCTTTGCAGGGTCCAAAGCACAGCCTGCTGCCTTCTGAGGCATGCTGGTGCCTGCTTGGCTGCAGATGGTGGACACAGGCTGTGCATGCCCATCACCACATGCAGCTCGTGCTTCAGACAGCTGCCTGGAGAGAGGATGCGTCAGCAGGCCACTGCTGTGTCTTGCTGCTGCCTCACTCTTGCTGCTGACTGATGCGCTAGACACAAAGCGCGACAGGGCGTGGGCTGGGAAGCCATGCTCAGCTGTCAGAGAGCTGAGATTGGAGCCTGCTGTGCCTTGCAAAGCGGGCACGGCTGCTGTGGTGGTAGGTACAAGTCTGAGTCCAGACTGAGGAACCACTGCCTGACTGGACTGAGCGGCAAGTGACCCAGAGTGAGAGTCAGCTTGGCCAGCAAGTGCTGAGTGCTGACCACAGTTGGCGCCCAGAACATTAGCATCTGTAGCACTGGCGATTAAGCCTGCAGTGAGCGCCGCTGAAGTGCTGTTGCCAGGGATGGCGGCATGAGCAGCAGCATCAGCTGGTGGCTTGCTGTCAGCCATCCATTGAGCGGCAGCAAGAGTGGTCCCGCGCGCAGCGCTGTGATAGACATCAGCTACTGTATTGACAGGCTGCGATGTCGTCAGAGCAGCAACTTGGCTGTACGCAGGTGGGTTGCACCCGGCAGCTGCTGGCAGGTCAGCAGCGTTACCAGTTGCTATAACAGGAGCAGCGTGAGCGCCCGGTGTGGCAAGGACAGCAGCAGGCTGTGTAGCAGCTGGCAGAGAGGGAGCAGGAGGGAGGACAGAGGGGGCTGTGCCGCATGCTGCATCACCCCTCACCGCCTCTTGCCACACCCTCCTCACCCCAGCTTCCCTTCCGCCTTGCTTCTGATTCCCTAATGGACCAGTCTGTGACACACCATTACTACCATAATCAGCACTTGCACGAGCGCCACCAGGGCCGCTGTTGATAGCATCTCCAGGAACAGCAGCAGGTGGCTGGTGCTGTTGCGCAGTGGGTGGTCTGCTGGGCGCCTGCCACGAAGGTGCCCCAGTGGTGGCCACCACCGAGGATTGCGGCTGCTGCGGGTGTTGATGCATTGCTGATGCAGGCTGGGAGGAAGGTAGAGACACCATGGCAGCCTGGAACACAGAGCAAAGTCTCGCTGAAGGCTTGACTGAGAAGACAGCTGGCATGGGGTGAGTTTGGTCACACTGCTGTGAGGGAATTGGCAGACTGGCTACAGGCTGCCCATGCAACATGCTGTCAGCCTTGCAAGAAAGCATGGCAGACATGAATGGCAGCTGCATGGCAGCCTGACATGCAGATTCTGTATGGACCACTATGATCACAAAGCCAAACAACACGTTGCTGCAGTGATGCAAGCCCCTCAGTCACACACGCTGGAGCAGGACTTTTGACATGAACTTGGTGAGGTGCTGCTGGTGCACCAAGTTCACCTGTAGACTCTGACCATTCAGGCGTGCTTGCATGGCCGCCTGCAGGAAGTGGCGGGGGGCTGCTATGATAGGGGCCCCCTCAAGCACAGCTGCCGCCTCTGCAATCTGCTGCTGCTGCACAGCCTGGCGGGGTCTAGCAGGCTGGGGCAAGCAGTGAGCCGATGCAGCAGCAGCCATGTGAGTGGTGTTCACGGGCCCCTGTTCAGGCAAGGGCTCCTGATTAATGATGCACAGGGCATCTGTGCCTTGCCTGCTTGCTATGGGGGCTTCCATCCTGCATGGACCAGTGTAGCATCATGCAGTCAGTGCCCTTCCAGCCAAAATCTGGTAACAGCAGTGGGTGCTCGATCAGCTCGCGCATATTAATTAGTAAGCAGTGTTGATCATGAAGCAGGCGCATGTGAACAAAAACACTGCCTGACAGAAACTGGCTCATGTGTAGAACAGCGTGCGACATCAGAAGTCTGCATGTGGCATGCCAAGTTGAGAAAGAGCATCAAGTCTCTCTGAGGGGGTTGTTGCTGATCAAGTCAAATGCAATCTCTAACATGAAATGCAGGATCAAGCTGTTTCATCAGTATATGCCATGCACAGCATGAGTGCAAAGGCACACCTTGCCCTCTTGCTGGGACCTTGCCCATCATCTGTGCCAGTCGCAGTGACTTGCTGGCTGAGCCCCCCTTCATGTGGTTGAATGCGCTTGGCAAAGGCCTCCAGTGCCGGCATCATCGTGATCGCCTTCTTCTTGCGCTGCTTGACAGGCTTCTCCTCCCCTTCTTTCTTCACCCGCTTCTTGTATGGGCCCCTCTTACGCTTCACAGGAGCCTCTGTGATCCCCAGACCAGCCACAGCAGGTTCGGCAGCAGCAGTGGCCCCAGCAGCAGCACCAGTTGCTGTAGGTGGAGGAGCTTGTATGGCAGATTCTTCTGCCGCAGCAGGTGCTGCAGCAGCTGCCTTGTTGCCCTTGCTTGTTTTCTTTGCTGGTGGTGCAGCTGCCTGGTCAAGCTGCTGCTGCTGCTGCTGAAGGTGAAGCTGGTAGTGGTGGCCAGCGGTGGCCACAGCTATGGCTGGCTGAGAGAACCGGGAGCAGGCCATACCTGCTTGCTGCATGTTGACTTCTGCTGGCGCGTGACGAGGCAGCACCATGTGCTGCTGGCTGTTGCTGGCTGTTGCACTAGACTCTGAGGACTGTTGACTGGCCAAGCTGTGATGTGGCAGCTGTGTGAAGGCAGGCATGGCAGCTGTGGGCAAACTGTTCAAGGGCACAAAGAGGGAAGCCTCAGCTGTGGCCATCAGTCTGTAGTTGGCAGGCGGCAGTGGCAGCAGCATGGCCTGCCTGGGCATGTCTGATGCCATGTAGGCTGTGCTGGGCAGCAGAGGCGTATCCGCTGCTCTGCTCATGTCCAAAGGGCCCAAGTTCACCCTGCAAGCAGGCCCCATTGATCTTCCATCTCGGCGCCAGCTTTAGTCAACAGCGCCTTGGCAGGATAAGCCTGAGACTGATGCATTTGGCACAACTAAGCAATCATGCCGACTTTGGCCATAGGCCTGCAGGTGCATACAGGCTGTTGAAAAGTGAGGAGCCACCCAGCAGTGCAGGCAGGTAGCACTAGGCTTACAAGTCAGGGTGTGATGCCGCATGGAAGCCAAGATCCTCGAAATCATCCCACATGATGTCATCCAGCGTGTCCACGTCCAGGTCAACATCATCAAGGCTGCTACTCAGCAGAGGCAGGGTCTGGTCTGTAGCAGTGAAGGAGGAGTGGCTGGCAGGTGCATCTACAGCTGCAGATGCAGGTGCTGGTGCGGCTTCTGAGCAGGCAGCTGAGCCAGGCTCAGCTTCTGGCTCAATCAGCAGCTGACTATAGGTCATGTGATCCTGCTCACCACATCAAACAAGACGAGGATTCAAGATCTGGCATGAGCCACGAGATTATGAGACCTTGCTTCTTCTGTGGGACAGAAGATTGACTCGAAGGCTGTACAGACAAATCATCCACACACTTGACCAAGCATATGAAGTCCAGCTGATTGCGTACAGAGGGCCAAGCTGCTTCTGGCATTCAAATTGGACATGATGTGTTCCATAGCAGGATTGTAGGTTTTGCGCAATGTTTGCAAACAATGCCTGGGTGAGGTAGCTGCATGAAAGAAAGGTGATGCTGTGGACAACTATGGAGCAGTGCTGATGCAAATACTACCTGCATTGGGTCTGCCAGACCCAGGGCTGTGGGCTGGACTTGCTGGCAAGGCTCAGCTTGTCCTTCATTGGATGCTTCCAGCAATGCACTCCTAGGCTCTGGAACACAGAACATCAGGGTCAATGCACACTTTTACGGTGCCTTGATAGCAATACATACAGCCATGATCGAGTCTCATCAGCAAGGTGCAATTACTAGAAGCATATATATGCATAACTACAGCTGCCATGCTATGCCTGTCATAAGCATGTCTTCTTAGTCAGGATACAGCACAATGGCAGCTTGTTTTACTCCAGTTTGCGTGAAGTGGGCACACCTGAGGATGCCATCAGTGGTTCAATGCCATCCAAGTCACCCACTGGGCCACACTCTGAGTCTATGTCTTGGAATAGCTGAGTTGGGCAGAGTGGCTGTGTCTGCCCATCAGCACTCTGCATGGCCAAAAGCAATCCAACCCTCATGACCAGTACCAACATGTTTGTGACACAGGTGTCAGGCATTGGGAGCCTGCAGGGATATGCACAGGCTTGCAAGACATGTAGCGAGTCAAGTCCGGACCAGGTGCGGTACCTGGCCATCATTGAGGTACTCATGCACCATGCGCCAGTCATCTGGAAACATGGATGGGCTAGGTAATGATGGAGTGGCCAGCCCTGCTATGGCCTTAGTCACCGTTGAGGGATAGACTGCAGCAGCTTCCTCAGCAGCTTCTGCAGCTGCTGCATCAGCAGCCTCAGCTTTGGCTTGCTTCAGCAAGCGGTGCTCATGCTTTGTGCTCAGGCGGCACGAGCGCCGCATCCTGTTGCCCAGCAGAACAGGTTTGAGTCTGCATAACACTGAGGATGTCAGCCTCACAACTTGGCAACAGTTCTTACTTTGGGCAATTGCATAAGCCAGTCAAAGCATCATCATGAGAGGCAGATCCAAACATGAGGTGTGCTGCTGAGTCAGGGGGAGCAGACCTGATATCCAGAGCCACCTGAGGTCCAGCTGACGAAAACAAAAGAAGCTGTGATGGTTGAGGTTGGCCTTGTCGCTGCCACAACTCTGGTGGCGACGAGCAACACTGACACACAAGTTCTTGTGCGACGAACTATTGTGCAGGACCTGCAGACCAGTGCTGTGTTTGATGTACAGAAAACGAGCATGTCGGCAGGCAACTTGTATGCACAGGTTCTGTGTGATGTGGAGCACTGAAAGCAGAATTGCGCTAAGGACATGTTCAATGAAAGTGTTTGTCGAGACGCACCTGAGTGGTTACTGGCCCGTCTCACACAGCTTCAACAACCAAAGGCTGCAGAAGTGCTCTCAGCACAGGTCCGATGCGACAGCTCTGCTTCGGTTCTGTGAAGAGAATGTGTCTACTTGCTCCTTTGATGTCGTACCTCGTCGCGCGCAGCTCGAAGTCGCACACACTCCTGGTCGTAACGCAGCTGCTTGCTGTTTGATTCGAAACAAGATCACAGCTGACCCGGACGGTCTTTTTGGGACAGGACAACGTCCCCAAGTCGTAATGCCCATGGACCATAGGCTACTGAGTATGCTTACGGACACACACACTTGTAGAGCCCAATGCCCACCAGGGCTACCTATTTGGTGCTCACAAGCCCTGTTTCCCTTCACTCACTGGCACCATGTCAGGTGCTTGTGCATAAGCACAAATAGTAGTGACTAATGCAACAATGATCGAGGCCAGACCAGGCGTTGAAACAGTTTGGCCAATCCTGCTCAATACAGAGGTGTCCAAGTGCCCAAGTGAGTCCGTTGAGCTCAATTAATAAAATGCACAATGCAGTCGTTTCCTTGACAATACTACGCAGCATATTGATGCAGGACAGGATCTTGCTGAGTTAGGTTGATGGCCTAATGCATTCCATGCCGGGCAATGCCTTCAAGTATTCCATCTGCCATAGG
>JAABUY010007829.1_pt1 | contig 10047 bp, 15 predicted proteins | sample 5560271 | NCBI WGS metagenome assembly JAABUY01 (sample SAMN10711886, study PRJNA513374) | rock metagenome | isolation source: Antarctica rocks | place: Antarctica: Victoria Land, University Valley
GAACGGCGGGCGTGGGAGCCAGCGCATGCGCGCTGCGGTGCGCGCCGACGGGCGGCCGCGGCGGCGCGCCGCGGGGCGGCCGCGCGGCGCGCACCGCAGCGCGCGTGCGCCGACTGCCACGCCCGCCGTCCGACGATCTGGGTGTTGCGTGCAAAAGCACACATGCTGCAGAGGCGACGGCCGCGCGGCGCGCCGGGCGACGCCGCGCGGCGCCGACCGGCCGGGCGCTTGCCTGCATGAGCGCGACCGCCTTGACCAGGCGCCGGTCGGAGACGTAGACGGGCGGCTCGCACTTGTCCTGCAGGTGGCCGCGCAGGTCGGCCAGCAGGTCCACGACCTCCTCCGGCACCGCCACCGCCGCCGACGCGCGCCGCCTGCGCGCCCGGCGCCCGTTGTCAAGAGGCAGCCAAGAGGCCTCTCCTGTGCCAGCCGAGCGCCGGGCGCTGCGTGCGTGGCCCCCGCCGTCTGCGCAAGGCGCCCGTGAGGAGCTTGCGGAGCGGCGCGCCACGGGCGCCCGCCGTACAGAGTTTGGCGCCCCAGTATGCCCCAAATCAGGGACAGGACAAGAAGACCAGGACGCCATGCAGAAAGGCAAGCATGAAGGCCTACCCAACACGCACGCCTCGTCGCGCTGTCTGCTGGCCCTGCGTGCAGCTGAAGCTCCCCATGTGCGCACGTCGACCGGCCAGTCGCGACTCGGCACGGCCACGTCAGCAAGGCCGACGCGTCGTGCGCTGCGCCGCCGCCAGCGCGCGGCCGCACCTGACCATGGCGAAGTCCTCCTGCGTCAGCGCGACGCGCCGCGGCGCCGCGGCGGCCGGCGCGCCCTCGGCGCCATTGTCCGAGGCCAGCACCAGCGCCTGCGTGGCGCCGCTGAGCAGCGCGGGCAGGCCCTCCGCGCTGACCTGCGCGCGCGGCCCGCCCGCTCAGCCGCGCGGCCGGCGCGTGGCCCGCGGCCCGGCGCAGCGGCCTGCAGCCTGCTTGCCCTGCTTGCTCATCCCGTGGCAATTTCCTCGTACCACTGGTACGGCCGGCCGGCCGGCCCGGCTGGACCGCTGCCGCTGCTGTGCCACTGGCCGTGACAGAGCAGTCGAGCAGGGCGCGTTGTGCTGCACACGCTCTCACGCGGCGGGCAAGCATCGCCTGACGAGTCTCGCGGGTGCATGCTGGCGCACTACTGGCCGCGCATCGCCGCGGCGTGCGGCGCCGAGCGCAAGCACTGCGGCACCACAGACGGAGCGAGGAGCTGCGCGGCGCGCCTGGGCCACGCGCCGCCTGATCAGGAAGCGGTCGTACAGCGCGTCCAGCTCCTCGCTCTCCGGCAGCTCGTTCGAGGCGCCCACCTGGGCCAGTTACGCGTGTTGAGCAAGCTTATTCTACCCTTAGCCCTCAAAAAGGCAGAGTGTAGAGCAAGGGCTTACCCATGAATGCCCCGCACACTCAGCGGAATATGTGCGCTCTCGAGTGGGCGAGCAGCCATGCATGCCGCGCCGGCCGGGGGCCGCCGCAGCGCACCAGGCAGATGAGCGGCACGCGCACGCGGTCGGCGCCGTTGTCGAACAGGCGCTCATTGAGGATGGTGAGCAGCGTGTTCAGGATGGCGCTGTTCGCCTTGAAGACCTCGTCAATGAACGCGACGCTGGCCGCCGGCAGGTAGCCCTCCGTCTGGCGCGCCGCAGGTGCATGTCAGGGAGCTGGCACAGTGCGCGCGCGCGTGTGCGTGAGCCCGGCACATCTCGCCGCTCCGTTCGCGCTGGGTCGTCTCGCTCGCATGGGCGACGATCGCTCGCCAGAAAACCTCAGGCCTGGCCTGACACGCTGTTGCAGGGCCGCGCAGGGCAGGCGGCTCGCGTCGCCGTGACAGCTCAGGCAGAGAGCCGCGCTGCCTGCTGGCGCTGCCGCGGGACCCCGGCGGCGCGCGCGGGGTCACCTGGCGCACGTAGCGGTCGTTCTCCAGCTCGCGCATGCTCAGCGGCCCGAACAGCTCCTCGGGCACCGAGAAGCGCGTGAGCAGGCGCTCAAAGAATGGGCCGTCGTAGAGCTGCGCCAAGCGCCGCCCCAGCTCGCTCTTGGCCGTGCCCGGCGGGCCCAGGTACAGGATGTGCTCGCCCGCCAGCGCCGCCAGCAGCAGCAGGCGCACCTGCCGGGCGGCGCACCGCCGCCCTGTTTCAGCATGGCCGGTGTGCGCCCTGGGACTGCGGCTGTGCGCGCCCGCGATTCAAGGCTGCAACCTGGAGCTGCCCAGTGCAAAGGTGCTACCCCGCAGAGGTGACGGGCATGTGTGCTGAAGGGGGCCTGGGTCCCTGTGTTGCCCAGGCCGGGTGCGCCGTCGCGGGCGGGCCGGGTGCGCCGTCGCGGTTGGGCCGGGGATGGCTGACAACCCGCGCCGCGCCCTCGCGCCGCCTGGATAGCGGACACGCCCGTGGCGCCAGCCGAGGCCAGCGCACCAGCAGGCGAGCGTGCTGCGGGTGGGCCTGCCAGGGAGGCGCTGTCCTGGCTGGTGCTGGCCACACAGTCCGCTGCATGGACGCGGGCTAGCACCGGCCCCCCGCAGGCGCCCACCTCAGTGTCGCGCTCCACCAGGCCCTCCTGCATGACCTCGACCGCGGCCTCGAGCCGGACCCGCAGCTCCGCGGTGGGGTCTGCACCGGCGGGCTGCGCGCGCCCGCCCCGCGCCGCGAGCCGCTGCGCTATGTCGTTCATGACCTTCGCCATGCGCGACTCGGCGTCCGTCCTGACCTCTGCAAACTGCGCGCCACGGCCAGAGTTCGTTGAGATACAGGCCATTCTTCAGGCAGCGCGGGACAACCAGCTTGGCATACCGTGCGCCGCGACGTTGCAGCGGAGGCCTGTGGTGCAGAGCCTGCGGACACAGCTGCACAGAATTGATCAGGTGCTGCATTGACGGCAGGCAAGGCGCAAGTGTGGTAACGGAGACAAACGCGCTGCAGGCGTCACCACCGCCACACAATCGGGGCCTGCACCTTGCAAGCGATGCGTGCGCAACCTGCGCCTGTGCCGCACAGCAGAGCAACGTCAGAGAAGTGGTTTCCAGTTGAAGTGCTACACAAAAGCATCACTGCGCCCACCTTGCCGGCGTCTGCGGAGTGTGCGCCTGCAGCCTGCGGCACACGCACACGGGGCAGCGGCTGCCCGGCAGCGACTCATGGCGAGCCTTTGGCGCCCACATTGAGGTGGGGCCACAGGACAGCACACTGCTCCGTATGCCAGCAGCCGCCAGTGCAAGCACGCTCTCAACTGCGAGGCTGTCAAGTATAAGGCTCTGCTGTTCTCCTACACCACGCCAGCACCGGGCTGAGCTTCAGGCTGCGAGTGGTGACAACATCCAGGAGAAATTCAGTATTGAGCACAGATTGATAGCGTCTTGGAACATGTAACATGCAAGCCTTGCGCCCTTGGCGCTCACCTCACCTTTTGAAGTAGCTGTGGGGCACCCTAACAACCGCATGACATGCGCTTCAAGCGCAAGCTTGTGTTCAGATTGCAGTGTTCGGTGCACAGCACGACGTGCTGCTATTTGCAACTCCCGCCCAAGTGATCTTGATTTAAAGTGACGTTTATTGCAAAGGTGCAGACACAAAGCCAGACTGCAACACAACCAACGCATGCACACCATAAGGACTGTGGACAGTGTCACACATGCTGGGCGCAGTCACGTGGCCGTCCACAGGCTCAAACAAAGGACAAAAGAGCATCTAGCATGTGTTGATAAGCGATACTGCGATGCTACAAGAATACTTCAAACGAGCAAAACGAACGGGCAGCCAAAATAACCCCCAGGCATGCTAATTGGCATGCTGTGCTAAGCGGCGTCGTCACTGGGTGTGCAAGCGCTCCCAGAGGAAAGTCATATTGTCACGGCAGTCTCTGAAGCACAGCCGCGCAGCTGCTGCGACGCTGTTCAACCATGCATGGCTGCAATAGCGAAGGTGTCAATGGCTCAGAGCTTGTCAGCATACATCCACCAACGGTGCCACTCAACTAGAAAAGGTTGCCCAAAAGGAGTGTGTCTCAGACTGGTGACGGTCAAAGGGACGTGCCAGCGCCGCCTCTCAGGGGCGCCCTAGAACAGTCACGCACGCGCCAAACGCGAGCATGCTAAGGACAACGCGCACAAAGTGCCACTGCTGCCACTCGCGCAGGAGCTTTGGAACCTCGCCCTTGCTCACGGCGCGGCCTTTCCCAAGCAGCAGGTCGTTGGTCGGATATATGACCAGGAGGGTCAGGGCCACAATGCCCGCCATCGCCGCAGCGATAGCCAATGCAGTCAAGCGCACCACCGGCCTCTGAGCAAAGCACGCGGCCAGAAGAGCGCTCGCCGCAGCGGCAACCGCCAGCGGTGCCTGTGGTACCACGTGCTGTCAGCCCACACGCATAAGCATTGCAGCATTGCACGGACTGTTACACAACAGACACGCAAGGTGATTTATTTTGCTGTTTTTGAAGTGCTGCTGTGGTATATACGCTGCTGCAGAGCGTGCCTGTATCGCCGCGGCGCGGGGGTAGGAGCGCTTAAACTGCTCATGGCCGTCCTCAGGCCTGTCTATCCGTGTGGGATGCTCCACAGCATGGATAGACAGAGCAAATCCCGCGAAAAGGCCCGAAGCGACAGTGGCTGTAGCGCTTGCAGCGGAGAAAAACATCCTGTTACTATCGAGCGGGCAGCACTTCCAGTGCTCTTGAGTCAGGCTGACTCCGCCACTGGCTCTCTTGCGGACTTGTTTGTTACGCTCGTATGCATACTTGACCTAAGTCCTTAAGAGCACAGGATGACGAAGGAATGTGCTGTCCATGATGGAGCTCTCCGAGAGGCTCCTCTTGCATGCCCCAGCTCTGCTAGCTCGGAGCCCTAGAGCCTGCGCACACGCCTGCAGTGGTGGCCCGCAGCCAAGCATGCAAGGCACAGCTAGCCCTGCCTTCCTTTGCACAGTAGGCTTTTTACAGACTTGGCTCAAGACGTCAGCATCATACAGGAACAGTCCGACAAAAAAACAGGCATGGCAGTGCAAACTCCCTGCCATGCATCACGCTTCTGACCGCTATCATGGGTGACAAAGAGACAAAGACTCGCGCGAAACCAAGTCCAAAATAGTCAAACGCCCGGCAGGCCGCGGTCGGGCGCGCAGTCGGCAGGGCCGCGCGCGAAGCTCAGCATGACAGCCAGGTGCAGGGCGACGAGGTAGGCCGCTACCAGCAGCGTGCGCGGCGACACGCGGCCCCGGTCCAGGCGCTGGCGCAGCAGCCGCACCGGCGCCAGCCTGCAGCACACGCGCGGTGTCAGCTTCGGCGAGGGGCAGGCATGCTGGAGCCGCTGGTCCGTGATGTGGCTGCAGACGTGCGCATGCTGTGTGTGAGTGACGGTGGCCGCTGGCGCTGCACTGACATGAGTCTGGCGTGCGGCGTTCCTGCCGGCTTATACCGCGGGGGCGCACGCCGCCGCCGTCCCGCGGCTGCATGCTTGCAGCGCAGCCGGCCAGGTACCAGCGCCCGCGGGGCGGTGCGCGCGCTGGTGGCTCAGCGCGCCGAACGCGCCGCCGCGGGGCCGGGCCAGGTCCCAGGGGCCCCGCAGCCCGGCGCAACTACGCCGGGCGCCGCGCGCGCGGGAGGGGGCGGCGCCGCGCCTGCTCGCGGCGCGGCCGGGCACGCCGCCGCCGTCCTTCTTGCCCAGGCCGGCCTCGACGTCGGCCGCGCCGCCGCCGCCGCCACCGGCGAGCGGCTCGCCCTCGCGGCCGCCGCCGCCGCCGCCCAGCCGCTCATCGCGCCAGGCGTCCAGGCCCAGGCCCGCCAGGAAGCCGGCGAGCGGGCGGGCGTCAGCCGGGCCGGCGGCGGCGCCGGCGGGCCGCGCGCGCGCGGCCGCCGCGCGCATCAGCTCCAGCTCGCGCTCCAGCGACGACACGCGCGCGGCGGCGGCGCCGGCCGGCGCGGCGGCCGCCGCGGCGGCCGCCTGCGCGAGGTCCGCCTGCTGGCGGACGGAGCGCGTGACCGCCTGACTATTGTTACTCTACCCCAATTGGCAGTACCCTACCCTTATTGCAGCACACTACCCTGCAGTATCCTACCCTGACTGACGTCACCGAGGCTGGCGGCTGCGGCGGGGGCATAAGGCATGACGCGCTCCATGCGCGCGGCTCCCGTCGGCGCCGGGGCGCAGGCGTCCGCGCGTGCACGCAGGGACGGCCGCGCGACGCAAGGGCTCGAGCAAAGCGATCGGTCGGCGAGGCTCAAAGCGGGCGACCGCGAGGAGCCAGGGGGGGCGGACACGGCGCCCGACAGGCGCGCGCGGACCTCCAGGCCGCGAATGCGCTCGCCGTCGCGCTGCGCGGCTGCGGCGGCCGCGGCGCGAGCCGCCGCAGCCGCGGCCTCGGCCGTGTCGGCGCGCGCGCGCGCCGCGCGCAGCTGCTCGCCCACCTCCGCGGCCTCTCTGCGCAGCGCCGGCGCATGTCTCACACTCGCGCGCGCATCAGCACCCTCAGGACCGGCGCCCGAGCTTGTGCCCATGTGTGCTTGCGCCTCCGGTTTGTCACATGCAGATTGGCGGCGCCGTTGCCTTCGGTGCTGCAGGTGGAGGCCAACAGCAAAGCCCCTGTATGCTTAGCTGCGCCAGGCGATCACCTGCACGGCCTCCAAGGCCGACCAATGTTCAGGGCCAGGTGAGGGGGCACGTGGCGGGAATTGGGTGAGAGGCAGGGTGGTCATTTCGGAGCCCTACTCGTGTCCACCCGCAGCCATGCGCCGCCGGGAGGCACAGCGCACCGCTCGGCCGCGGCGCGCCTCTCCTCGGCGGCCGCCGCCGCGCGCCGCGCGCCGCGCTCGGCGCCGCGCGCGACCTCGGCGGCCTCCGCCTCGGCGGCCGCCAGGCTGCCGGCGGCCTGCGCGTCGGCCGTGCGCGCGCCCGCCTCGGCCGCCGCCGCGTCCGCCGCGCCTCGCGCGCTTGCGGCCGCGCCGCGCGCGTCCGCCAGCGCAGCCTCCGCGCCCTCCAGCCTGCGCGCCCGCGCGCCGCGCACTCGCGCCCTGCCAGCCTGCCTGCACACCCTACCCTGTCTTTACCCTAGCTTTGTCCTCACCCTACCCTATCCTTATCAAGTTTGATTCGTCGACCAGGTCATCCTTGACGGAGCACTGACGGAGCACTTTGACCACATGATGGCTGACAAGGGGCGCCCGCCTGGCAGCACCCTGACCACACCCTGCTGACACCCTGCCCACACCCTGCGGCCGCACCGGCCGGCCAGCCCGTCGCGCTCGGCCTCCAGCTCGGCCTGCACGCGCGCGACCGCCGCGGCGACCGCGTTTCGGAACACGCGCGCGCGCCGCTCGCCGTCCGCGCGCAGCTGCTCGCTGCCGCGTTCAGCCTCCGCGCGCTGGCCGCGCTCCGCGTCCGCGTCCGCCGCCGCCGCCTGTGCGCGCCCCCACCATAGTGGAGCGCTCAGGTCAAGAGGCAGGCCGGCGTCGACCTCCGCGTGTTCAGCCTTCCAGAGCTCAGTGCGGGACACCCTGCTGTGGTGAGCATGGCCTTAAAAACAACCTGGCAAGCTCACAGCAGAGTGGGTGCACTCGCTGCAGCTCCGATGGTTCACATGCGGCCATCGCGGCAGTTTTGCACACGCAGAGTTGAACAAGCCGCTCACACGCGCGGATGCCGCTGCGAGAGACACGCTCTCAAGAGAACACCAATTCTTACCGCACATGCTGCTGCGCGTCAGGTGGCCGGGGCGGACGACGCCCTGGACGCCGCGCGCACGGAGGCGGCCGCGGCGAGAGCGCGCGCGGCTGCGGCGGAGGCCGCGCGCGAGAGCGCCGACGCCGCGCGCGCCACGGCCGAGGCCGCCATGCAGGAGGCTGACCAGGCGCTGCAGGTGGCAACTCGGCCCGAGGCCTGAAGTAGGCACGCGTTGGCATGGGGCAGGCAGTACCCTGTGCCGTCCTGCAGGCGGGCTGGGGCCGCGCCTGCATCCGCCCTCGCTGCACGCGCAGGCGGGCGTCCGCCCCTGAGACCAGGCATCGCAGTTTGCTGCTATCACAGCAGCTGACGTAGCCAGGCCAACCCCGGGCTGGGCTGGCTCTCAAGCGCAGAACACACACGCACAGCTGGCGCGCCGCTGCAGGCGCACGGGGCGCGGGCCGCGCGCCTCGCGCTGCGCCGCGGCGGCTTCCGTGGCGCGCAGCGCGTCGGCCAGGCGCGCGCGCAGCGCGTCCCGTTCGGCCGCCGCCGCCGCGGCCGCCGCCTGCGAGCGCTCCTGGGCGCTGCCACGCGCCTCCACCTGCGCGCCATCGAGACGTGCACACATCAGAGTTACGCCCGCTCCTGTGCCAAGGCGCCACGGCGTACATCGCATGCAGCCATGGCCCCTGCTGCACGTCACAGCATGCACCCGCCCACAAGTCCCTTTCTGTCAGCGATGCATGCAGGCACTGTCATTATGGTGTCAACTGCTTAGGCGTGGTTCGCTCCACGCCCCTTGGTGTGACCACCAGACTTGCATCCGCTGATGCACGCTCGTCATGCGTCTCAGGCCCAGCAGGCTACTCCCGGCATGCAGGCCAGTGTGCGCCGCCCAAGGCCGGCCACCTCGGCGGCCAAGCCGGCCAGACGCTGCTGCAGTGACCCTGCCAGGCCCGCCACGCTCGCCTCTGCCTCCGCCGCCTTGCGCTCGGCCGCCTGCGCACCGCCGCAGCAGCCGCACGGCCTCGGCGTCGCAACCAAGGCGTTGGTGATAGGCGGCAGCCGGCAAGTTGGCGTGGTAAAGTAGCAGACACGAAAATGCATCATGCTGTAACACTGCAACTCTGCCTGTCGCCCAAGCAAGTCATGCAACCAAATCTTTTATGACGAACCAAGTCCCGCTGCTGGGCAGACAACGAGCCGCGAGCGGCGCGCGCCGCAAGCTTGCCCGCCAGGGCGTCGCGCTCGCGGCGCAGCGCGTCCCAGCGCTCCTGCGGGGGCAGCTCGCCGCTGCCGCCGCGCGGGCTGGGGCGCGGGCGGCCCTCGCGCGCGCCCGCCCCGCCGCCATTTGCGCCGCCGGCGCCCCCGCCCAGCCGCCCGCCGCTGAGAGGCAGGCGCAGGTCGTCGCTGCTGGCGGCAGCGAGCGCCTCGAATAGGTCGCCGCCGCCTGTCAGGCCGGCCAGCCGCGGTGAGCGCCAGGCAGCTAGCATGCACCCGAGCGTCGCGCATGCGACGGTCTTGACAGGCTTAGCAGTGTCATGGCAGGCTCGGCAGTATCGCAGCGCACGACCCACGATGCGCTGGGGCCAGAGCCTGGCCTGCGGGCTCACGTGCTGTCCAGGCCCGAGCCCCCGTCCCGGCATGCTCCTAGGGTGACGACTGCCCTTGCCAAAACCATGCAACGAGGCACGCCTGTTCCGAGCCCTTTGCTACTTCAAGCACCAGTCAATGCCCTGCGGTGCAGGCCCCACGCCCGCAGCGGAGCCGATGGCGCCACTGAGCCTTTCCTACTTGCGGTTAGGGTTCACCAGCCAACCACCGGCTAACGTGTGGCGGCGCGGGCTCCGCACCCGCAGCGGAGGCGAGTGCGCTGCTGCTGGCGCGCCGCACCCCCATCCGCGGCGCGGGCGACGCGGCGCGGCTGTTGCTTGCGCTGCGCGCGGCGCCCGCGCCGCGGCCGAGGGTCCCTTCCGAAGGGACCCTCTCCATGGCTGCCCTGCCCTGCCGCAGGCCCCGCGCGCCGCTGCCGCCGCCGCCGCCGCCGGCATACGGCGCGCCAGTTGTGGACGCTGATACGGGCGGCTCGCCCGCAGCGCTGGGCGAGGCTGCGGCGGCGCTTCGAGGCAGGCTTGACAGGTCGCTGGTGTGGTCGAAAGAGGAACTTCCGCCCGACTCCACGCCGGCCGCCCCGTCGCCGGCGCGGCTGGGAAGCAGGGCAGGCGCGCCGGGCGCGCCCGAGTCCGGGCGCGCCTGGCTGCCGCCGTTCAGGCGGAGCCGCCTGCGTGCAGCGGCGTGCTCATGAGCGGCACAGGGCGGCACCGCTCCCGACACGACACACGCACACCTGGGTGCTGTGGGGCTGC
>JAABUY010007830.1_pt1 | contig 10046 bp, 8 predicted proteins | sample 5560271 | NCBI WGS metagenome assembly JAABUY01 (sample SAMN10711886, study PRJNA513374) | rock metagenome | isolation source: Antarctica rocks | place: Antarctica: Victoria Land, University Valley
CGGCAGGCCCTGCAGCGCGGCCGGCAGCTCTTCGGTGACGTAGGCGTACATGCGCCAGGCGCGCCAGCGCTCCTGCGTCGCGTTGAGATAGAAGCCGGCGCCGACGCCAAAGTCCCACGAGTCCGCCTCGCCCGGCACGTCGAGGCCACGCGGCGATGTGTCTGGGCAGACCAGCGCAATGCCCAGCTCGGCTGCCGTCCTCTGCGCGCGCGGCACCCCGCTTTGGCCTGGCGCTTGTATGACTAGACTAGCAGAAGCGGCCCAGACTGAGGGAGTGCGGGCAGGAGCAACCACAGCGGCCTGCTGGGCCTCCGAGTCAAGTGCCTGTGCTCTGAAACATGGGGCACGGTGCAGCACACCTGCGCCCCCGCCTTGTTGATGAAGTTCTCGTCATCGCAGGTGAGGCCGGCGAGGAAGTAGACCACCTGCACGACACAAACGACTTTCATGCAGGTTGGCCACAGTGCACGGAAGCGATCTCCATAATGATGGCCTTGAATCACACAAGCCTCAGCATTGGGGCCCGGGTGCCAGCGTGAGCCGCACCGGGACCTTGCCCTTCTCTGCCGCGGGTGGGAAGTACACCGTGACCTTGGTAGTGCACTGCAGCTCCTTGCTCTTCAGCTCATATCGCACGTTCTTGCCGCCAAAGCACTGCGACAAAACAAGATAGTTTTACCAAGTCACAGCACTCAGCGCCTAGACAGAGGGAACAAGAAAGCATAGTGCCGCAAGTCCCAAAAGGACACTTGCATTGCTTGAGAACGTTGCAGCACTGCACGTGTCACCGCGCCTTTGTGCTCTTGACCTCCTTGAGCGCCTCTGCGCCACCCATCGCGCGAGTGAGGAAGGACAGGCGCCTGCAGCTCTGTGCAGAAAGCAGCGAGGATTGACTGCGACTGACTGCTAGTGCGCAACTACGAAAGGCTACTCCAAGCACGCGAATTGCATCGCCAAGGCATCACATCCCCCGCTCATCTCGGTACCCTGGCACAGGCCCTTGACACCCTGGAGACCGTTTGAACTTGCTTGAGCTGGTGGGTGGCATCCACCTCCTACGCTCATAGCTGCTGTGAGGGCCTGATCAGGTGGCCTAGCATAAACATGCCAGACTACGCATTGGATAAAGGTACGTTAGCAGGGATGTTTGATGCTGTGCGTAGCCTTTCTGCACCGCCAGGCACGCTGACAAAGATGTGTGCGCATTTGCAGCGAAATTTATTGACTTCCTGAAAGAGTATTCAGACCCGGACACCGGGGAGCTCAAGTACGTTGAGCAGCTGGTGCGCACCATCTGCCAGAGATGCCTGCACCAGCTCTCTAGTGTTTGTCGCGTGGCGCGTGCTTCACAACAGGACTGATGCTTGTGCCGCCTTTGGCAGCAAGGCATAGCCAACCGGGAGCGCAAGGTGTTGGAGGTGGAGATTGATGATGTGGAGGCGGTGCGGCCCCTGCTGCTGGGCGCTCACATCTGCAGGGCAGACAGCAAGGCCAGCAGCGGAAGACAGTACAGACCTGCATAGACTGTGATAGACACAAGATGCTGCCAACAGGGCGTGCCAGCGCTGCGACTGCCTTTGAGCTCCAGCCCAACAGCCTTCACGTTTCAGCGTCCCGCGGCGGGGCTGGTAGCGGCAGGGCATCAGCCTGACACGCGCAATATTACTGCGGGAGCAATGTGCCGGTGTAGGGCCCAGGCACGCGGCGCTGGCGAGGCCGCGGCACGCACGCACGCGGCTGACAGCGCAGCAGACCGCGTTGGGATGGCACTGGTCCCAGAGACACCAGCACCGTGCGTGGCACAGGCGCCTGAGGGCAGCTGCTCGCCTGGCGCGCGCAGTACCAGCACGACAGCGACGCGCTCGTGGAGGGCCTGGAGGGCAACACGCGGCGCTACGCCAGGCTGCTCGCGGACGCGGCGGACTCCGTGATGCCGGAGCCCACCGTGGAGCTCACGCAGCTGGACGTGCTAGACGTGCTGTACCAGGAGGCGCGCCCTCACTGCCTAAGCAGGCCCACCCGAAACAGCCCTGTAAGTCACGCACTGATGAGGGTGTGAGCGCCTGTCTGGCTCGACGCGCCCGCCAGGCTGCAGTGCCGCGCTTCATCAGCCTGCGAGTGCACGCGCTTGCGGGCAGGCTCGCGCACCGCGCCGCGCGCTCGGGGCTGCGGGCACAGCCGCGGGTGCTCGAGGCTGTGCATGGGCAGCGCGCGCCGCTGGGCGGACTATGCGTGCAGGTCTGCCCAGCAGCTGAGCGAGCGGTGTGCGGCGCGCGGCGCAGAAGCAGCAGCGCCGACAGGACGCGCGGGCGGCCGGCACCCCGGTGCGCCCTGCTGCGCACGCGCCTTGCACGCCCGGCCGCCTGCAGCGGAGCTGATCTGAGAGGGGCTCTGAGGGAGCCCTGCATGCAAAGCACACTCCGCGCAAGCTGGCAAGAGGCAGCGGAGCTTGCCGAGAGCGGCGCGCGCCGCAGCGCCCGGCTCCGCCAGGTGCTCAGGCAAGCGCTAGGGTTTAAAATTGGGCTGGCGGCGCTCCAGCGCGCGCGGGGGCGCGGCAGGCGGCGGAGGACGACGCCAACCAGCTGCCCGCGGAGCTGATGCGGCGATACGAGGTCGTCGTGCGGCCGCGCGCCAAGCACCGCACGGTCAAGCTGCGCGAGGTCAGCGCCGCGCACATTGGCAAGCTCGTGCGCGTGCAGGCGCGCCCCGCCTCGCCGCCCCTGGCGCCCGCGGTGGCCGGCCTGCAGGCCTACATGTGGGCGCAGGGCCCGTGCCGCCAGCGCCGCGGCGGGCGCCCCGGGAGGCTGCGCGGGCGCGCAGCTCCTGCCGCCGGCGCTCGCCGTGGTCGGCTGCGCTCACAGCCGCGCGCGCGCGCGTGCAGGGCATCGTGACGCAGGTGACCGACGTGAAGCCGCTGCTGACGGTGGCGACCTACCTGGACGACGCGTCGGGCTACGAGGTCTACCAGGAGGTCACCGGCCGGCAGTTCCAGCCGCTGGAGGCCGCGCCGGCGCCGGTCGCGCGCGCGAGCGGCGGCGCGGCCAAGCTGCAGCTGCAGACGCGCGGCAGCAAGTTCGTGCGCTTCCAGGAGGCGAAGCTGCAGGAGCGCGCAATCGAGGCGCGCGCCCGCGCGCGCCGCCGCGGAGGCCCCCCTTGCGCTGTCCGGCATGCACACAGACACCGTGCTGCTGGGGTCCGGCGGGAGCGCATGCAGGCACGTGTGCTGCAAGCCCACTTTGATCAGCACTTACATGCGATTCCATGCTCCAGCGTGTACTAATATGCTCGCGTGTGACGCAAGACGGCGCAGCTGTCGTGCAGTGCGGGTGATGGCTGGGTGTCAGCCAGCGGGCGGGCCATGCGCATCATGTGCTCAAGACGGGGACGCAGAGCCCGCGCCACCCGGGTGCCGGCCTGCCGCGCCCAGCCGCGCGCGCGCGCGCGGGGCCGCAGGTGCCGCAGGGCGCGACGCCGCGGTCGCTGACCGTGCACCTGCGCGGCGAGCTCACGCGCGGCGCCAAGCCGGGCGACGCGGTCACCGTCAGCGGCGTCTTCCTGCCGGAGCCCTTCACAGGGTTCCGCGCCATGCGCGCCGGGCTGCTCACCAGCGTCTTCCTGCAGGCGCGCGCCCGGCGCCCGCCCGCTCCGGCGCGCGGCACGTGCGCGCGGCCGTGCTATGCGCGTGCCTGCGCTCAGGCCTTTCGCCAGCATTGCTGCTGCGGCCTCCACCAGAGTGCCCCCGGCTGCTCGCAAGTGAGGCGCAGTGGGGTGGAGCGAGCGCGCTCTGGCCCGAGGGAGCCGCGTGCCGCTGACCGGCGGCGTTGCTGCCGCAGGCCACCGTCGTGACGCAGGAGAAGCGGAGCTACGCGGCGGTCGCAAGCGCCGATGAGCTGCACGCGCAGATCGACGTGCGCCCGCCCCGCCATGCACAGCAGGGGCCGCTTGCAGCGCACCATCGCTGACCGATGCGACCAGACCGCAACGCCTGAGCCTACCGGGCGCAGCGGTGCATATGTGCACGCAGTGGCAGAGCTGCTATGTCTCGAGCCTGCCGGGGCCGGCAACCCGCCTGTGACCGCCTTCTGCTCTGGCTGCCGCGCTGATGTGCACCACCTGCAAAAATTTGGGTGATACGGGTCGGCAGCGGCCGTGAGGCAGCCCCTCGGCGCCCGCCGCGAGCGAGATGGCGCCCCCGCTCGCCTCGAGGCCCTCACCACTGATGCGGTTACCTCGGGCAGCCGCCGACCGCCCCGCGCGGCGGGCGCGCAGGCGGTGGTCGCCGGCGGCGACGTGTTCGAGCGCCTGGCGGGCAGCCTGGCGCCCGAGATCTTCGGCCACGAGGACGTGAAGAAGGCGCTGCTGCTGGCCATGGTCGGCGGCGTGTCGCGCACGCTGCCCGACGGCATGCGCATCCGCGGCGACATCCACCTCTGCCTCATGGGTGCGGCCGCCCCGCGTCTTGGCGCGCGCGCGAGGCTGTGCGTGCGGAAGCGGCGGCTCTTCTCACTGCTCCTCCTGCCGATCACACTCCGCCGACTCACAGAACCTCAAAGAACCAGGGCCTTGCGCTGGCTGGCACGTCACGGCGTCTCGGCGCGAGCCAGCGTCACCACAGCGCCCGCCGTCGCCTGCCGGCTGGATGCCTCGCTTGTCGCAGGCGGCAGGCTGCTCCTGAGGGGGCGGCGCACGCCGCGGCGCGCAGGCGACCCGGGCGTGGCCAAGAGCCAGCTGATCAAGCACATCGCGCACATCTCGCCGCGCGCGGTGTACACGACCGGCAAGGGCTCGTCCGGCGTGGGGCTCACGGCCGCCGTGCAGCGCGACCCCATCACCGGCGAGATGGTGCCGCCCCGAGCCCCGGGCCCCAGCTCGATCTCTCGCTGCTGCTGGGGGCAGTGCACACGGAATAAAGGACTGGAAAGTGTAGAGAGGGTGATGGCGCTGAGGCTGTTGACATGGAGGCGCTGTGTGCTGGTGCACGCAAGCCGGGTTTCGGCGCTCGGCAATGCCCGCGAGCATGCGCCTGCGCCGCCGCAGCCCCTGCAGCTCTGCAGCGCATGCCGAGCTGGGTGTGGCAGCGAGCGCGCTGCCCTGTGGTGATGCACTGGCGAGATGCTGCCGCGCATGCAGCCCACAGTCTGTAACTGCGCGCCGCGCGGCTCGGGCCGCAGGCGCTGGAGGGGGCGCGCGGGCGCCGGCGCTCGCGCGGGGCCGTGACGCAGCACTCGGGGCGTGCTGGAGGGGTTTAGGATAGGGTTAACAGCAGTTGCACGGGGCCGTGACGCAGCACTCGGGGCGCGCAGGTGCTGGAGGGCGGCGCGCTGGTGCTGGCGGACAAGGGCATCTGCTGCATCGACGAGTTCGACAAGATGGACGAGGGCGACCGCACGGCCATCCACGAGGCGTGCGCCGCCGCCCCGCACCCCCTCTCATGGACCAGCGCTCTCTGCTCCCGCATGCCTTCATTTCCGAGAGCAACACGCGGCCCTCTCGCCCGAACCCTTTCCTCTGTGAGGCGCACCTCGCGCGGGCCGCCAGCATGCTTAACGTGAGGGCACAGGCGCGGTCCCCAAGCAAACCAGGCTGACACCTGGGGCCGCGCGGCGCAGGAGCAGCAGACCGTAAGTCTGTCACCGCGCAGCGCAGGTTGTGGAGCAGCAGACCCTAAACCCTGGCGCCGCGCGGCGCAGGTGATGGAGCAGCAGACTGTGAGCATCGCCAAGGCGGGCATCACGACGACGCTCAACACGCGCACCACGCTGCTGGCGGCGGCCAACCCGGCGTGGGGCCGCTACGACGTGCGCCGCTCGCCGGCCGAGAACATCGCGCTGCCGGCCGCGCTGCTGTCGCGCTTCGACCTCATGTGGCTCATCCTGGACAAGGCCGACGCGGAGCAGGTGCGGCGCAGCGCGCGCGCGCGCCGCCTAGCGAGCGGGGGCTCTGACGGGGGAAAGTCGGCGCTTGCATGTCGGGCAGGGCTGCTTCACCGGTGGATCTGGTGGGAGAAAGCCGGCGGTTGTGGCAGGGCTGCTTCACCGGTGGACTGATGGGGGAAAGCCGGCGGATGTGGCAGGGCTGCTTCCGGCAGGGCTGCTTCAGCGGGTATACATTGCGGCGCAAGCACGGCGCGCCGCTGGTGCCCGCATACATGTCCGCTGGCGCCTGCGCGCCGGTCCTCGTCAGCATGCCGCACCGCCAGCCGGCTCGCTGAGCTGGGTTCCAGGCCCTTAGCGGCCGCAGGACTGGCGACAGGGACTGGTGCATGGGGCTGAGGGGCACAAGGCGGGCGGGCGCAGGCCAGACACAGCGGGCTGCACGGCCGGCCCAATGCAGCCAGGCACCATGCCATCAAGCTTGCATGTCCCAGCAACGCAGGGGCTTGCGAAAAGCCGAGCGTTGAGCGCATGCGCCGCGCGCAGGACCGGCGGCTGTCGGCGCACGTGATGGCGGTGCACCGCGACGGCGTGGCGCCGCTCCAGGAGGGCGGCCCCGAGCCGCTGGGCGCGGACGTGCTGCGCGCGTACATCGCGCGCGCCAAGCAGCACGACCCCTACTTCCCGGAGGAGCTCACGGGCGCGCGGCCCGCCCCAGGGTGGCCGTCCAGCGGCCCGAGCCTGCGCTGCGAGCGTGGACGCTCGTCATGCCGCAGGGCTGTTGCATGTCCCTGGCTGGCATGCATAACTGCCTTGGATGCAGGCTGCCTTGGATGCGTTCGGTTGCGAGCAGGCGCTCTTGCGCCTGCTGGCGCCGGCTTGCAGCGGTTTGGCATGGCGGGTGGTGCCCGCAGTCAGCTCTACTGTGCGCCTGCTGGTGGTCCAGCCGAATGAGCAAGCGCATTTACTGCCGTGCGCCAGCACGGGCAGACAGCCGGGCGCTCCCGGGGGCGCGCAGAGTACGTGGCGGCGGTGTACGCGGAGATGCGCGCGGACGAGGCCGCGGCGCAGATGCCGCACAGCTACACCACCGCGCGCACGCTGCTGTCCATCCTGCGCCTGAGCCAGGCGCTCGCGCGGCTGCGCTTTGCGGCCAGCGTCGCACAGGCGCGCTTTAGCCTTCGTCCTGGTTTGCGAAGTGATCGCCCTGTCATGCCTGCGCCTGGGCCATGCGCACGCGGCTGCGCTTTGCGGCCAGCGCTGCGCAGGCACAAATCCCATTAAAACCTGTGCTTGTGCTGGCCTGCTGCAAACACCCCTCCCGACGCTGAGGTGGGTATTGTGCCTGTACGGCTACTTGGTGGATCGCTGGCACGTGAGAGCCATGCATGGCCATGCGCACTGGCCTCCACCGCCGCATGATGACAAAGGCGTGTGTCGGCGACGTGGACATGCGTCGGCGCGTCGCGACCGCGCGGCGCCGCGGCTGGCGCCCTGGCTCGTCGGCCAGCGCGTTTGAACCCGTCACGACCCTACCCTAACCCTATCCGACGGCCGCGCGCGCGCCGCGCGCAGCCGGACGTGGACGAGGCGCTGCGGCTGATGCGCATGAGCAAGGTGTCGCTGTTCGATGATGATGCGCGCGGCCCCGGCGAGGACCCCGTGTCGGCGGTGTACGCGCGCCTGCGCGACGACGCGCAGCGCACGCGCCGCAGCACCTACACGTGGGCCGACCTGCTCGCGCTGCTGGGGCCGTCATTCGCGGTGCGGCGCGGCCGCTCCGACCAGCGGCCGGCCCCTCTCGCCACCAGCGCTGCCGGTGGCGCACCCAGCCGCCGATCTGCCCGCAGGAGCTGGTGATGATTAAGATTGGGGAGCGCATGCCCTGCCTGCCAGAGCTTGAGGCTACAAAAGGGCATAGCCTGCCGGCCCCCATCGTTCCCCGGCGGCCAAAGAGGTGGCCGCCGGGATTTCGCGGGGCCCAGAGCAGCGCGGCGCGCTGGCTGCGAGCGAGCAAAGCTGTCGCCGCGCCCGCGGCCGCACGCGCACGCACCTTGCGCCCGCACATGCCCCGAAGGGTGTCCGTTCTAGGGTTCGATTTAACAATAAAGAGGCTTCTATTTTCTACATGCCCACCACCCCCCTGGCACAGCGCGGCCGCTGTGGTGCACGCGCCCCTGCACGTCCGGCCGCCGGGTCAGCCCATAGAGTGCACCGCAGCCAGGCGCCACCTACGGTCGCGCACCCGTCGCAGAGCGCGCGCGCCGTGGCAGCGGCGCCGCTCGCCACTGGTAGCGCCGCGCTGCGCGCGCTGACGCGGGTGCTCAACTAGTTTCGCACGCTGACGTGGGCGCTCGGCCGGGCGCGCAGCCAGAGCAGATCCGCGCGGCGGTGGAGGAGTACGCCGGCTACAACGTGTTCAGCGTGGAGTACCCGCGCGTGGAGGAGCCCACCGTCATCATCGCGCCGGACGACATGGCGTGAGGCGGCGCGCGCGGCGCGAACGCCGCGATGGGGCCTGCTCCTGGCCGTTGTGGGGAGGGCGGGAGAGAGGCGCCAGCCAGAGGGACTGCTGCAAGCTGCGGGCCACAGTGTGTTCGGCATGGGGCTTCCGCGCGCCGAGGAGCCCCCTGTGATCATTGCGCTGGGGGCCTTGGGCGGCGGCGCGCGCGGCGTGAAGACCGCGGCAGGGAAATATGGCGCCTGTGTACCGAGTGCCCTGGTCCCGTCAAGCGGCGCGCTCGCGCCGCTGCCTTCTCCTGGCCTGGCCATGGAGAGGAGGGCAGGAGAGGCGCATCGGGCGGGAGGCCTGCGGCAAGCTGTCGGAGGCGACCGTGGCTGCTGCTGTTGGGGTGGGCATGGTAGCTGCAAGCGTGTTTGGAGGCTGGCGGCCTCCTGAGCGAAGCCCGTTTACTGAGGCGGGGTGTGGCGGGGCGCTGTGCTGAACCATAAATTGTTCAGCCTTGTTTTAAGCCTGAAGCGCTTGGCCGCACCTGCGCACATCCAAAGCCTGGTGCAGGCTTGCAACACATCTTGTGCGCCCGTCCACATTGCACGCTCAGGCAATGCATGCCCTTGACCGTCAGGGCCTGACGATGACTTGCCCTTGACGATGATGCCTCCTTGTGCATTGCCTAATAGCAACACAAGCATAAAAGCGTCAAGCCGCGCACGACAACGCAACTATCACATCACTGCCACCAGTACTGCCGCCACGCCCGAACGCAGAGCACGTCAGCTTCAGCCTGGCTGGTCTCACTTCCCAACACCCTGGGAAAAAACACGCCCCAGGTTGCACAGCGCCGCGGTCGCCCGCTCGCGCGTCGCTGCCGAGCTGGCGCGCGCGAGCACGCCTGGCAGGGCTGCAACCCCCCCGCATGCCCTGACCGCCTCACGGCCCTGCCCTCTCGCTGGTCAAGCTCACGAGCGCGTTAGCCGCCCGCTCATGCATAACAGCAGAGCCGCCATGCGCCAGCAGCCTGACCAGCGCCGCGACGCCGCCGCACTCCCTCACGCTGTCCCTGTTCCGCGCGTTGTTAACGCACAGATTGCACAGCGCCCCGGCAGCGTTCTCCTGCACAACCGCAGAGCCGGCGGGCGCCAGGAGCCTCACGAGCGCCGCGACGCCCCCGCACTCCCTCATGCTGTCCTCGATCCGGGTGTTTCTAGCGCACAAGTTTCCCAGCGCGGTTGCAGCCACCTTCTGCACGCAAGCGGAGCCGCCAGGCGCCAGGAGCCCTACCAGCGCCGCAACGCCCCCGCACTCCCACACGCTGGTCTGGTTCTGAGTGTTCCCGCTGCACACGTTGCTCAGCGCCTTTGCAGCCTGCTCATGCAGGGCAGCAGAGGCGCCAGGCGCCAGCAGCGCGACCAGCGCCGCGACGCCCCCGCACTCCCTCACGCTGTCTCTGTTCCGGGCGTTCCCGCTGCACAGGTTCGCCAGGGCCAGCGCGGCCCGCGCACGTGCAGCAGGCGCCATGCCAGGCGCCAGCAGCCCCACCAGCGCCGCGACGCCGCCGCACACGCGCACGCTGTCCTGGTTCTGAACGTTTGAATGGCACATGTTTCCCAGCGCGAGGGCAGCCCGTTTCCGCACGCCAGCGGAGCAGCCAGGCGCCAGCAGCGCAACCAGCGCCGCAACGCCGCCGCACTCCCGCACGCTGTCCTGATTCC
>JAABUY010007833.1_pt1 | contig 10045 bp, 13 predicted proteins | sample 5560271 | NCBI WGS metagenome assembly JAABUY01 (sample SAMN10711886, study PRJNA513374) | rock metagenome | isolation source: Antarctica rocks | place: Antarctica: Victoria Land, University Valley
ATCCTCACGCTGGACCGATGGGATGAGTTTATGAGAATCGCGGGAAATGCCGGACCGAGCCTTAGCGTACGTTTTCGTTCCGAAGATTGTCAGACCCCGATATAAACGGCTTGCTGCTCTTCCAGATAGCCGTCTTTGTCAATCGGCACAGCCAGGAACAGCATCCCTGTTCCTTGGATACCCAGGGACTCGTACAGCTCTCGCACCATCTCGCTGTCGAGGTAACTGTCGTTCGGCTTTGCACTGTCGTTCGGCTTTGCACTGTCGTTCGGCTTTGCACTGTCGTTCGGCTTTGCACTGTCGTTCGGCTTTGCCATGCGGGTGCCCCTTTTCCTTCGCCTGTTTCCTTGCTTCTATTTTACCCGTTGCCGATGGGGAAGTGAGCAAAAAAGAGTCAATTGGCTTGCGCGTGGTATTATGGGTTTAGGAGTAACCGTTATGCCTACACTGACGCCCCATTCCTTGCCGGATGGGCCGGCTTCCCGCACTCCCTCCCGCGTCGTCAGCGGCACTCCCAAAGGCCGCCACGAGCGCCTGTACGCCCGCAGCCTCGGCCTCGTCGGCAGGGTCCTCGTCCGCTTCCCGTTCCTCACCGGGGAGGCCAGGGAGGAGGCCTACGCCGCCGGGCTGCTCGGGCTGTGGGACGCCTGCGGGCGCTTCGACCCGGCGCGCGGCTTCGCCTTCTCCACCTACGCCTGTGACACCATCCGGGGCCACGTCCTCCACCACCTGAAGCGCCAGCGGAGGCAGGCCCTGATCCCCTGCGTGAGTCTGGAGACGCCACTCGGCGCCAACGGCTCCGAACTGGCCGACGTCATCGCCGACCCGCAGGCGGAAGCGCCGGGCGCCGCCCTGCTGGACCAGGCCGGCTTCGAGGCGCGGCTGTCCGGCCTGCCCCCGCGTCAGCAGGAGGTCCTACGGGCCGTGTACCGGGACGAGAAGCCGCTGGCGGTCATCGCCGAGGGGCTGGGGGTGACGAAGCAGCGGGCGGGGCAGATCCACTTGAAGGCGCTGGCCGCGCTGAGGAAGGCCCTGGGGGAACAGGCGAGGGGAGCGGCGTGAGTGAGGGCGTGTCCCAAAGTTCGGACATGAAAAAGGGAATACCTCATGGACGCGGAAATACCTCATGGACGCAGACTGACAAGCCCGAGTTTCCGGGCTTTCCGGCCCTTCCCGCGCGGGAGGCCGAGGAGTTGCTATGCTTTTGCTATGCTTTTGCACTACCTGCCGCCCCCACGCGCGCGAGGGTACGCGGATACTGTCACCGTGACAGTATCTTCCTATGCGCCGCCCCCACGCGCGCGAGGGTACGCGGTCACTATAATCACTATACCACATCGTCATAAAGCCGCCCCCACGCGCGCGAAGGTGGGTGGATAGTAATTGATAGTATTCCCCGACGACCGGCCTGCCGTACTCGCGCGCCAACAGCAGGCCGCTGTAGCCGTTTTCAATGTCACAAAATGCAACAAAAAAAGCGCCCTCCGTTCGGCAACAAGCCGCGCTGTGACCACGGGCGATGTTACAAAATGTTACAGGAAACGGCGTAGGGCAAAACCATAGCAAAACCATAGCAGAAAGTTAGTGCTTGTGCATCGTCCCTGGAAGTTCCGCATGAAGCGCAAGTCAGACGCCCGGAGAGGCAGGGGCGACAAAGGGGCGACAAAGAGGCGACGAGACGGCAACAGGAGGGCAACGCGATGGGACGACCGACCAAGTACAACGAGAGGCGCGCCGGGAGGGCCTGCGACCTGCTGCGGCTGGGCTGCACCCGCAAGGCCAGCGCGGCGGGCGCGGGCGTGGCCTTCACGACGTTCCTGCGCTGGGAGCGGAGTTTCGCGCCTTTCGCTACCGCCCTCGCGCGCGCGGAGGCCGAGTGCGCGGTGCAGATGACCCTCGCGATCATCCATGCGGCGGAGGGCGGCGACTGGCGGGCGGCGCTGGCCTGGCTGAAGGCGATGCGCCGGGAGGACTGGGGCGGGGCCTGACGTCGGCAGGCACAGGCGACGCCATCCGGCGGCACGGCGACGGCAACGCCTAACAAGCGGCCCTGGTGAGCTTGCGGTCGCTAAAAAACGCCCGCGTGCGCGTCATGGGGTGTGACCATCTTGCGGCGCCTCATCCCAGGCGAAAAGGCGAGATCCATGAAAGGAAATGTTAGGAAATGTTATGAAAACAGGCGCAAGAAAAAAGGTGCGGCTCTGGGGTCCGGCAAGCGGCGGCGTCGAGAGATGGCGGGGGGCGGCCGTCATCCCCGCCCGCCACGCCAACGCGCTGCTGCTGAACCTGCACGAGGGGCGCAAGGCCGGCTCCATCGGTTCCTACCATTTTGAGCGCCGGGGCTTTCTCGGCTCGGGGGGCGCGGCGTTCTGGGTGGGGCGCGTCCGCAAGGCAGACCGGGCCGTGTGCGGGGCCAGGACGCGCCAGGGGACGCCCTGCAAGGCGCGCTGCGTCGCGGACCGGGACCGCTGCCGCCTGCACGGGGGCCTCAGCACCGGGGCGAAGACGGCGGAAGGGCGGGCGCGGATCGCCGAGAGCAACCGGCGGCGGGCGGAGGCTCGGCGGGCGCGGCTCCCTCAAGTGCCAGTGGCCGGGGAGGTCCCGGCACGGACGTAGGCAAAAGCGCCTCTGTGCGCCTCGCAGCGGCGCTTTAGGCATGGATTGACACATCCGCAAGGGGCCGGGGAAAATACTCGCAACGTTGCGAGTATTTCTTACGCGCAGAGGTGAGGGGTGTGGCTCAAAAATAACTTGAGTTTCTTTAGCCTCTCGGCCTCCGCGCGCGTGGCGGCGTGGCGTATGATAATTCGGACACGGTGTCCGAATTATCTCGGCCTCCGCGCGCGTGGCGGCGTGATCAATTACAACGGTTGTAATTGATTTCCGGTCTCTCGGCCTCCGCGCGTGGCGCCGGGCCTTTTGATTTTTAGAGCCTACAGCCGGGACTGCTCAAACCTGATAAAACCTGCAAAACTTCGGAAAACTTCGGAAAACTTCGGAACGATTTGAGGCTTCCTGAGAGGCGCTGAAACGCCCTTCATCCCTCGTTAAACCTGATTCACCCCACCGATCCGCTTGCCGCTGTAGTAGCGCGGCGGGTTCATCGAAAACGGGTCATCCGACAGTGGCCCCAGCGGATACGGCGCATCCTCCCGCGTCAGGTCCGCCAGGTCTGCCCGCAGCAGGGCGAGCTAGTCGCCATAGGCGAACGGATCGGATGGATCGGCGTAGCCTGTTTTCCAATCTGCTTACTATCTGGCCTTTAGTCGGTCTATTACGTCCCGCCACATCGGCAAGCTATCCACCGCGAACGGGTCCACCGGCCCGTCATCATAGCCCACCGCCTCCGGGCCGTCGGCCTCCACGCACGCCGCTGTGAGGGCGTCCAGCGTGTCCCCTGCCCGCTTCAATAGGTCCGCGCGGCTCCGTGTCGGATGAGGCTTCCCTTCCTCCAAGAACTGAACCTGCTTGAACAGAAGTCCGCAGAGGCGGCGGCACTCAGCCACCTGCAAAAGTTGTGCATTGAAGTCTTTCGCCCGCGTAGGGCGCAAGCGCTCTGACCGGCAATCGTTAGAAAGCAGTTCGGCGGCCAGCTTGGCAGCGGCTTCGTCCCCTGGCTCGTCCGCGTCGAAGGCCAGGTACACCCGTTTCAGTTTGGAGGCCGCGAAGGCAGGCAGCCAGTCCGGCCAGGACTTACCAACCAAAGCCAGAGCGGGATAACCACAAAGAGACAGAGACAGCGCATCAATTGGGGCCTCCGTGATCGTGATCTCGCCTGCGCTCCATGCACCCGCCGGCGCGAACAGGCCGCCGCTCTTAGGACCTTCCGTGTAGAAGTTCGGACGGCCAGCGAGGGAAGTCAAATATCGCCCCTGTGCAGCAATCTCGTAGCCCCCGGCGTTCACGATAGGGAACAGCGCCGCAGGCCGTCCGTACCAGTTGTCCGCGTAGCACACGCCCGCCGCTTGGCAGAGCGCCAGCGGCAGGCCGCGCCCGGAAAGGTAATCGGCGGCAGGAGAACCAGCCAGCGGGAGAAAACGGTCTTCGATCGGGGCGGGAAGATCGGGAGGCGGGGCATCGTTGCGGCGGGCCAAGGGCGGCAGGGTCAGGGGCTTGCGGATGGGCACGCGGCGAGCCAGAGGACGGGTGAGGGGCTTCTCGGTCCAGAAGTCAAAGAGCTTGCCGCTCTGGTCGCAGCGGTGGCAATGCCAGGCCCCGTTTTCCAGGTTGACGCCCAAGCTGCGGTGCTCCTGGTCCACGGGTTTGCCGCTGCCGCAGAGCGGGCAGCAGAAGTCACTTTCGCCGCTGCGCTCTTTGGCGCGGGGATCAAAGGCGCGAAGGTCTGCTAGAGACAGGACCGGGCCGCCGGTTCCCGTGGTGAGGATGCTCAAAAGAGGGTCTCCTTGTAACGCTGCAGAGCGCCGTTGAACTTCAGTTCCATTGGCTTGCCGGTCGTTCCATTTCGGTTTTTGCCAATCCGTAGGGTGATCGAGACTTCGCCGCTGGCATCCTCCGGCAGCGGCTTCCCTTCCTTGTCTTTCTCCCGGTCGAGGTCGAGAACGCTTTCCGCACCGTACTCAATCTTCCGGCTCCCAGCCCCGCTGTTGACCCCGCCTTTTTCCATGCCGCTGCGGTTGCGTTCGTTGATGATAAGAATCGGGCAGGCCAGAAGTGCGGCGACTTCCCGCAGAGCCGCCAGGGCCGTGTTCAGTTGCTCATATTCGGGCACACCAGGGTACGCGCCTTCGGCCCACGAGTTGAGACTGTCTATGATGATGAGGTGATGAGGTGGCGCATCGGCATTGTCCCCGCTGCTTGTGACCTTGTTCAGCACGGCCCTATCGCCTATCAACTTGGCAGACGCGGGGGCGACCGTGGCATCCAGCAGCGCCAAGGCCGGGGTTGCCTTGGCGGCCTGCCGCACAAGGAGACGGGACTGTTCCGGGGCCAGCTCGCCGCTCTTGAACTTGCCGAGGAATGTCGAAGTCACGCGCGCGGTGATCCGGCGCAAGAGTTCGAGCGCGCGCATCTCGCAGGAGACGTACAGGCAGGGGCAGCCGCAAGAGGCGGCCACTTGCAAAGCGAACGCGGTTTTGCCGACGCCGGTGTTTCCATGAAGCTGATGCAGGCCCGGCTCTAAAGCCGATCCCAGCGCAGCATCAAGACGAACCAAACCGGTCATCGGGCCAAGGGGCTGGCCGGTCTTACGGGCCTCGGCACGGGCGTCCGCGTCGGCGTCCCATTCGTCAAGCAGGCTGTTGATACGAACATACCGAGCCTCGGCAGGGCGCGCAGGCGCTTCACTCATTAGGCTTGGACCTCCTGCTGACTGGCCGGCTGATCCGCCCGCCACGCGCGAAAGCGTTCGGCCTTAACGGCCAGCCGCTCCCCGCGCGGTGTTTGGAGCCATTGAAGCGCCCACGCCCCCATATCCTCTGCCTCGGGCCAATGGAATTTGATAAGCGCGGCCCACTCCTGGTATTTCTTCGCCTTCGGCCCGCCGTACCGGGCGCGGCGCTCTAAACCACTCAGAACACGCTGGCAGACTTCGTTCGGCTCAATTAAGGCAGGCGGCACGGCAGGAGCCTCGCCAGGGGCACTGAGAAAGAAGTTGGCGACGATGCTGCGCTCCGGGGGCGCGAACAGGTCGAGAAAGACTTGCCGCCGAGACGCATCCGGGATAGGCGGCGGGATTGGTGAAACGGAAGGCGCGTTGTTTGTAGGCATAGGTCTATGATAGACGAACTGGGCGGTGCGAAGCAACCGCCCCGCCCCGTCGTTAAGTCCTTAAAGTCCTTAAGGAAAATCCCCATCACGGAAACGGCCTTTTTTGCATTCTGAGGCATGGGTTTTTGCATTCTGAGGCATGGGTTTTTGCATTCTGAGGCATGGGTTCCGGTTCAGTGAAAGGTCGCTGTTCCAATGGCCTTTCACTGCTCCAGAAGGAGCTTTTCCTGCTGCATGGGAGGAAAGGTAATTACGCCCCGCTTCACCCGTTCGCGATCTGTCAAGGTGGAGTCTTCTGGAAACGTAATTGCCGCTCCGACAATCACGTTGTCACTGTCAAGGTCGCGGATTGCGCGCTGAAGCTGTTTCAGGAAAAGTCCGGGGTTCCGCTTGGGAATCTCGATCCCATTTTTTTCTAATACTGTTGAGACGGAGTATGAGCGCATCCCGCGCCGATTGCTCCGGCGGCTCACTTTGTCGTAGTAGGCTAGGGCCACGCCTAGCATGATATGAAGTTTGTCCCTGTCAGGGTGATAGCTTAGGATTTTTGCGGAGAGCATCGCAAATTGCGGTTCGTCTCCGCAAAGAGCCGCGTGGATTTCTTCGTTGAGGTGGTAGCGAAACATCGTTGAACTGCTGACCTCTTTGCCGTCCTCGGTTACTTTGTTTAGCTTCATGTGCTGCATCATAAAAAGCGGGCCGAGTGTTAGCGTTTCCTCTATGCGTGTGCCCTTCTTGTGATTGACTACTTTCCGGTGGGCCATTGGGATACTGACCTTGCTCAAAAGATAGATTTTTTTGCCCATTTCCTGCTGATCTTCGGCCTTGTATCCACCTGCTTCAAACTCCTTTCGGTTCATAAAGCGCAGCAAGTCCGTTACAGTGATACTGAGATATGTTTCATGGCTTGCCCCCGGATTGCATTTCAACCATAAAGCGTTTAGCCCCAGGAATACTTGCATGAGCGCCGGGCCATCTGTTGCCAGTCTGTTCAGGGCCTGCATCGTATCAAGCCCGGCGTCGGCGTCACAGTCAATACGGACCTGGGTTTTCCCGAGACTTCGGATCACTGCATCGCCGGTTTCGGTTTCCCTAAACTGCGCGCCCCCATAAAGAATCATTCCTGTTTCTTTGGCATACCCAGGCATCGCCACGCGAATTTCCCCATCGGGTTTAATGATCGGCTTGGGGCCGGGGCGTCCGCGGGGCTTTGCAGGACTAGGTGAGTACCCCTGTAGACTCGCAAGTGCACCAGCGATAGGAAGCGAAACACCCATTCGCTGATTACGGTCCTTGACCGCCTGGCACAATCCCACCCATAGAGCGGCCTCGGCGGGATCGCTGTCGCTGGGGCAGTGCATTGCCAGCAGATGATGGCCCACCCTTACAAAAAAGACTTCAGGGTTTTTGGGGTCAAGTTCAACAACCGCAGGAATGGTGTTTTTGAGCGTGATAAGTCCTTCGCCCAGCACGAACTCTTTCTCCGAGTCCGGTGTTCCGCCCTCGGCAGGATGGCCGCTCAAAGGCGTGACTTTCGTGCCCTGTGCGTCAATTTCCGTCTCAATTATAAACGAGTCGGGTTCTTTGCCCGTGCTGTTTGGCTCTTCGTTTCTGACAAGATCCATTAGGCTCTTGTAGCTCTGTAAGTCCGCACCGAAGCGCAGGTTTAGCCCCTGCCCCTGCGCCAGAACTTCGTCCGTGGTTGTCGGGCTGTCGCCTTCGTCGCCCTTGAAGGTTAAACCTAGAAACTGCATTGGCATGGATGGTTCCCTATTCTCCCGCTGCGTCTCCTGATGTCTCCGAGACTTTCCCTCCGTCTTTGACGGCCTTCTCCGCAGCTTGCAGGGCCTTCCTCAGCTGGACGATCAGCTCGCGCCGGATGGCGATGCCCTTGCCGGGTTTCATCTCGCCGCGCGATTCATAGAAGGCCCGCACGTCCAAAAGATCCACGCCGTTGTACGTCGTCAGCGAGACCCGCAATTTTTCGCGCTGGTTCTTCTCGAACTCGGCGATCACGGTTCCTTCGGTCATCGGTCCTGTTCTCCTTCCGGTGCATTGACTTCACGGGCGGCGATCCATTCACGGAGCGCCGCCGGGCGAAACCGCGTCAGACCCGTCTTGCCCTCACTCAGTTTGATATGGGGCAGTTGACCGCGCCGCACCCAGCTTTGCACGGTGCGCGGGCTGATGCCCAGCAGCCGCGCGGCCTCATTCGTGTCCAGCAGCCCCTCGTCCGGTCCAACACGGTTTTGATTTGCTCTCTCGCTCATGACGTGATCTGCTCCAGGTAGCGCGGTGGTAGGAGGTAAGCGACCGTCTCGGCCTGCCACCGTCCGCCGCGCTTGGTCGGGTGCCCGGCCTCGGTCAGCCGCGCCGCGATCTGCCGCAGGGAAAGCCCCTCGGCCCTCAGCTCCCGCGCCAGGGCGACCGTCTCCTGCCCTTCCGCGTCGGACTCAACCCGCCGCCGGCCGTCTTCGCCCAGGACCGTCGCATACCCTAGCGGCGTCGTGCCCAGCCGCTCCCGCCTCTCCCGCTTGACGCCCAGCGCCTGCACGGTGCGCTCTGCCGTCTGCTCTCGTTCGAGCTGCGCGATCTCGGCGACCAGGCGGGTCATAAAGCGGCCCATCGCGGATGACGTGTCGTAGCTGCCTTCCACGGTCGCCCAGTCGCCGCCGGTCGCCAGAACGCGCTCGGTCAGGTCGTCCAGACCCCGCGCCCCGCCGCGCGTCAGCCGGTCCAGCTTCAGCGCCACGAGGATGCGGCCCGGCCCGATGAGGGAGACGGCCCGCGTCAGGCCCGGCCGGTCCAGCGTCTTGCCGCTGACGCCCTCATCGGCGACGATTTCCACCAGGTGCCAGCCCTGCGCCTCGCAGTAGGCGGAAATGCGCCGCCGCTGTGCTTCCAGCCCGAGTCCGCTGTCGGCCTGCTCGCTGGTGGAGACACGCACATACCCGACGGCCTCCGTGGTGGCCTCCACTTGCTTTTTCGTCTCGATGCGCCGCCGGCCCGCCATGCTGAGAACTCCTCTTGACTTCTGCCTTTAGTATACCTTATCTTACGCTATTCTACGCGGAAAGTCACAAATAAACGGGGATTAACGAGGGTGTCAAGAATACGAGTGTTTTCTTGACAGGGGCTTTCAAGAGACCTTCTCTTGTGACTTAACAAGTCTCCTGCTCTTTTCTCTTGACTCCTTCTCTTTATAAAGAGAGGGCCGCCGGCATAGGCAGGCGGCCGGTGCCCTCTTTGCTGGAGGGCAGAAAACGCAGGGCAGAAGACCGACAAAAGGGGTCCCGACTATCAAGTCGGGACCCCTTTTGTCTCAGGCAGCCTGGGAAGGAGCTGAGTGTGAAGCGGCTTAGGCCACGTCGGCGGCCGTCTTCTTGCGCCGCGCGGCCACCACCGCCAGGCCGCCCAGCGCAAGCAGAGCGCCGAACGAAACGACCGTGCTGGCCTCGGGGACCGGGTTGACCAGGTTGAACGTGGCGCCCATATTGTCGGCCCCGAGGCTCGCGATCCCGATGGGGGCACCCGGCACGTTTGTGAACGTGAAGTCCAGCGGGTTGCCCGCCGGGTTGTAGGTGAAGACGCTGCCGTTGGTGGCGGTGCTGCCGATCAGCAGCGTGTTCAGGACGTAGACGTTGCTCGAGTCGATCCGCGTGCCCGTCAGCGTGAACGCCACGGTGGACGACGTCGCCGAGCTGATCGGGTTGAAGGTGTCGTTCGTGCCGGTGGCGCTGAAGGTCGTGGCCGTCGGCATGCTGAAGGAGAACGTGCCGGGAGGCGAGAAGAGGTTGCCCGGAGTGCCGAGGTCCTGCGCGAAGGCAGGGGCGACGCTGACGCCCGCAACGAGGGCGAGGCCGGCGAGTGTGGAAGTGATCTTGTTCATGCTTGTTTCCCTGTGCTTCTGTCCTAGGGTTCTTGGATCGGCTAGGCACCGAATAAATGAAAAGAGCGGAATGGACCCGGTGCGCCCTGTTTCGGCGGCGGGGGTATTATTGTTCGGTACTCATATACTTGACGCATCAAGACAATTTCGGCCCTCTTTTTGCCTCCGTATAGCCTCCTACTTAGGCATCATTGAAGCCAGAGGGGCCGTCTAGGGCAAGGATTTTAGCCCTGATGCGTCAAGTATATGAGTACCTATTGTTCCCTGCACAAAGCATGCCAAACATGTTATCTGGGGTCTGACAGGGCGAGAGCATCTTAATTTGAGGAGGTATAGGGGAGCGCCTGACAGAACTTGGCTCATCGTCTTCGTCCAGGAGCCAGTCCATGTCCTCGCTGCCATCCTCTTCACTGCCACTCGCCTCGCATT
>JAABUY010007834.1_pt1 | contig 10045 bp, 14 predicted proteins | sample 5560271 | NCBI WGS metagenome assembly JAABUY01 (sample SAMN10711886, study PRJNA513374) | rock metagenome | isolation source: Antarctica rocks | place: Antarctica: Victoria Land, University Valley
CAACGCCGCCGATAGCGCCATCGACTGGCGCTTCACCACCGCCGACGCCCGCATCAAACTCAAGCACCTCTACCCCGTACTTGACGACTGACAGCCCACTACGCCGCGCACGCCGAGCAGTTCGCCGAGGCCTACGCCGACTGATGACCGACCAGGGTGGGATGGCGCGGCTGGGACGAGTCGCACGCCCATCGCGGGGGAGTTGGCCCGTGAGAGCTTTTTCCCGCTGTGCCGCTCGCCACCGCGCCACGCGCAGCATAGCAAATAGGGGGGGCACCATCAGGGCGGTACCCCCCCTATTTGCTATCCGTCAGTCCGTCTCGTCGGGCCGCGCGAGCGCCTCCGGGATGGTGCCAAACTCCTCGCGCACGAAGGCGTCCCATTCCTCCCACGTCATGCTCACGCTCGCACCGCCCAACTCCTGGCGGATCAGCATCGCGCGTTCGGGCAGCGGTAGGCCCTCGCAGCGCACGCGGAGATCCGCCAGGAGCGGCCGGAGTTGTGCACGTTGCGCCTCGGTCATCGGCATGGGCTAGTCCTTTCCGGTACTGCTCCGTCGCCCTCCGCGACGCCCTATCTCCTTTGCCGTAGGCCATGTGGCGACGGAGATGCGGCGCTGGCCCTGGCTACGTGTCGGGTAGGTAAGGATCGCTCGGGACGTGTGTGGGCGCGGCTGGGACGAGTCGCACGCCCATCGCCGAGGCATAGTGTCCCCCGCTGTGCCGCTCGCCACCGCGCCCTCACCGTAGGGCAAGGGGCGTGCCGCTGATGTGCGGGCGCATTGGTGGGACGGAGCAGCAGGCAGCGCCGATCGTACCGCCCGTACGGCCCTCGCCCCCGCGCGCCGGATTCGGTAGGCTGGGAGCGAACTTCATCCCCCCTATCCTCCTCTTCTCGGCCCCGTCGGGTGGGGCTGGCGGGGCCTCCTCTTGCCCACCGCTGCGCTTGTAGCATCCTCAAACGGTCGGGGGTGTGGTGTGCGTGCGCCGAAGGCAAGATAAAAGGGGGGTGCACGAACGGCCCCGAATCCGCACCAGCGCTGGCCGCCACAGGTACACCCACACCCCATAGCGGTAGCGTGCGATGGTGCACCAATGCCGCTGCGGGCCAACGCCGCTGCGGGTGCCACACGTATACCCCGTGCCCATGCTATCCTGCGCACTCCACTGGCAGGACAAGCGGCAGGACGTCGCGACGGCAAGACGGCAGGACAATGTCAGGATGGCAGGACGGTATCCCAATCGCCGATGCGGCTGCTCGCCTTGGCCTATCAGCCGGGGCGGTACGGAAGCGTCTGCAACGCGGCACATTGGCAGGATATAAGGACGCGGTTGGCGGTTGGTTTGTCGTGCTCAGTGATAAGCAAGAGCCGTCAGGACGGCAGGACACCGTCAGGACAAAGCGTCAGGATGGTGGCATGACACCGCGTCCTGACGTCCTGACAGAGAACGATGAGCCGATCGAGGCGGCCTATCGCGTGGCCGGCGAGGTCGCCGCCGAGGTCGCGCTCGTGCCGCTCGCCACGATGGTGGAGGAGCTGCGCGGACTCGCCGACTAACTCAACGATATGGCCCGCCGCAATGAGGGCCTTGCTATGGAGGTTGGTCAACTACGGGAGCGCCAGGCGGGGCAAGACACACCCCGTCATCAGTTGGTTGACACATATCGATCCTGAGCATGGCAGGATTATTGTCAATACGAGCGAAGGATTCGGCGTCAGCGTTCATATGAGCCCAGGTCAGCGCTCCGATTTCCTGCCAGCCTGACGATCCGTATGTGTCAAGGAGGCGCTGACGAGGTGTGCCAACCCGGCCACCGGCATCGACACGCCCAAGGTCGGGCGACCCGGCAGGAGCCGGCTGACCCGCGAGGACGCCAACGCCCTCATCCTTCCCGTGAGCATGAACGCCAGGCTGAGCAGCACGCCGAGCACCAGCACGGGCCAGGGGACGAACCGCTCGACGAAGTCGACGCCGCCCATGCCGACGAGCAAGAGCCAGCAACTCACCATACCTATGGCAACGAGGGACAAGGTCGTAACGAGTAACGAGGCCGCCCGCTGACGGGCACCCGTCGCCGGGCCGGGTTGCGAACGCGACTTCCGTTGTTCCATGCGCACCGCCCGCATCCTTTCAAGGGGTGATACAGGTGCCCGCGCGACAGGCATCTATGTGCTGCAGCAAGTAGAGATACAGCGGTCCCCGCTGGAGCCAACTCGAATACCCTACCCGTTCGACGACCGTGTAGTAATCCAGGGGAGTATGGGCGATCACATAGCGTGAATCGGTCGCGGGTGCGAACAGCTTGATCCACCACACGGCCTGGGCGGTCTGGGGCGGGATGTGGTAATCGCGCCCGTACTCGTAGAGGTGGTACCCATCCCACGAGGCACCGGCATCCAGCTGCGTGTCGGCGATACCGAGGTCGTTGGCGTGCCGCGCCAGGTCCCAGGTCGCGCCCTGGAAGACGAGGAAATCGCGCGTCCCGGCCACCGCGAAGAGGGCGAGCATGGCGACGAGCACCCAGGCGGTGGGCAGGCTCAGCCGCAGGTCGCGCACGGCCCAGAGCCCCAGGCAGATCGCCAGCGGGAGCAAGGGCAGCAGGTACCGATCGAGCGAACCGGACCAGGAACGGAAATGGAACGACGGCGGCAGCACGCCGAGCCACTGCCAGGCGGCGACGGCGATGACCACGTGCCCCGCCGCCTTGTCCGGGGAGGGGGGACCGAACAGCCCCCGACCGAGCGCGAGGGCGAAGACGAGGGCCGCCAGCGCGCACACGACGGTCATCGCCCAGCGCGCGGCCATCAGCACCGGGGTCGGCGCGATCTGGGGCAAGACGCCGAGGAGGTCCCCGTGTGGGCCGAGATCGCCCGCCCCGAGGAATTGCGGCACGTAAGGCATCGCCAGGCCCTGGCGCGTGAAGACAACGAACCCGACGGCGACGGTCGCGACGCTCACCGTCCAGAGCGCGAACCACCCCCCGCGCACCGGGTCGTGCGGGCGCAGGAGCCGCCGCAGGCTGACGAGCATCCCGGCGGCGAGCGGCACGATGAAGAACCCGACATACACCAGCTCGATATACGTCAGGCGGCTCACCAGGACCGCGCCATCGACCCACCCGGTCGCGCCTACCTCGCGCGCGAAGGCGCCCTGGTAGGAGGGCACCCCGTGGCTGAAGAACAGCCAGCCATAGTAGAGGAGGACGGTGAGCGCCGGGATCGCGGCGACGCGGAGGCAGACGAGCAGGCCGGCCCGATCGGGCCGGAGGCGGCGCGCGACGAGGAGATAGCCCAGGACGGCGGGGAGCAGCAAGATCCCCTGCTGCCGGATCAGGAACGCCAGGGCGGTCACGGCCGAGCCGGCCAGCAGCGCCCCCGCGACAGGGCCGGATCGCCGCGTACCGCGCACGAAGCAGCAGGTCGCGATGATGAGGAGGGCGGTGAATTGGGGATCGCTCATGAACGTGAAACCGAGGACGAACGCGAGCGGGTTGAACAGGTAGAGCGCGGCTCCCAGCGCGCCGCGCCGCCGATCGACGCCCATCTCCCGGCAGAGACCGTAGAGAGCCCAGCCACCCAGGAACGTCAGGGCGAGGGTGGAGAGGCGCAGCGCGCCGAAGGTGAGGCCGAAGACCTCGGCGAAGAGTGCGCCCCAGAAGACCTGGAAGACGAGCGTCACCACGGAGAGGTCGAGGATGCGGAGCCGGTGCTCGCGCACCAGGATCTCGACCGAGCGCATGTACACCCAATCGTCGCTGACCGGGACTGGTGTCATCGTCGGCACGATCAGCGCCGCCGCGCCGTAGGCCGCGAGCACCAGGACGAGCGGTAGGACCAGCCACCGCGCGACACTGCGGAGGGACAGGGGCCCGTCGACACGCGTGCCCGATGCGGGGACCAACGCCCGCCCCTCGCGCACCGGGGGCAGCCGCGATCTTTGGCGACCCTCGTCCAAGGTCCGGACGCCGCGCGCGGAACGCCCGGTCATGAGGGCGACGACCGCGATTTGCGGGCCAGCACCACATTGTGCGCGCAGAGCCGGCGCAGGCCGGGGACGGCCTCGACGCGGCGCTCGAGCGCCGCGAGGACCCCGACCAGGGGTGGGGGCGCGAAATCGGGCATCAGGCCCAGCTGGGCGCTGATGAGCGCGCGCGCCCCTCCCTGCGCCAGGCCAGCGAGCACTTCTCCCTCCGGGATCAGCCGTTCCGCGCCGGTGTCCTGGGGGACACGGCGCATCAGCAGCGGCCAGTACGGATTCCGGGGGTTATGGTCCCAGATCAGGATGTGCCCGCCCGACCGGGTGACGCGCGCCATCTCGCGCAGCGTCTGGCGCACCGCCACGGGGTCGGCGATATGGTGCAGCACGGCGACACAGTAGGTCAGCGCGAAGTGGTCATCGGCGAATGGCAGCGTCGTGCCGTCGCCGACGACGGTCAGGATGCCGGGATAGCGGTCCCTGAGCCGGGCGAGCATGCCGCGCGACGGGTCGAGCCCGACCACCGCGTACCCGGCGCGCGCCACCCGCTCGGCGAGCAACCCGGTCCCGCAGCCGAGATCCAGGGTCGGGCCGGGCGGCACGTGCCGTCGGATGAAGGCGAGCCGCTTCCGGAGATAATGCTCCATGACATGGGGGGGCAAGCTCGCGTCGTACTCGGCGGCGACGACATCGAAATTGGTGGGGGTGGAGGCCGCACCGGCCCGTTGCGCCGTACCTCTTGTCATCCCGCCCCCACCGCCTATGTGCTGCTGATAACCGGGGCCGCCTGGAATGAGCGTATGCCACCGAGGTCTGCGGAGACGTCCCCCATCAGGCGACCGCGTCGTCTCGCCCGTTGCGGCGACGCGAGAGAGTGTATCACGGCGGTTCGTGCCGAGCACTCGCGAGGATAGGTGGCCCTATGGATATTCTCAGCAGTAGCATAATCCCGCTCGCTATGCCGGGGGCAGTCACTGGAGGAATCCCGCGCGGTGACGATGCGTAGCGCGCCGAGGCGCGGGTCGTCGGCCAGGACGAGGAAGTCGGCGTCGCCGGAGACGAGATAGCCCACCCCGGCCCCGAGCGCCGCCGCGAGGATCTGCTCGTCCTTGGGGTCGCGGACGCGGATGGGCAAGGGATCGCGGAGGGACGCGCGCCGTGCGCGCGTCTCCAGCAGATAGAACAACTCCCGGGTCTCGTCATCCGAGACGCCGAACCGCTCGCGGAAATGCGGGCGGGCGAGGACCGCCACGAGCTCCGCGCGCTGCGGGTCGCCCAGATGGAGGGTGAAGGCCCCGTCGCGCCAGGCGGTATAGAGTGCGCGCGGGGTCCCGCGCGCACTGATGAGGGCGCTGACGAAGAGGTTGGTGTCGACGACGACGTTAACGGGGCCGCCGCTCATACCGCTCGCGCCGGACCTCCTCGACGATCGCCGTCACCTCGGCCAGCACCGCGTCGGGGTCCTCCCCCGCATGGCGCTCGCCGATCGCCTCGACGGTCGCCCAGGCCCGCGCGTCGCGGTCGCGCCGGAACGCCTCGTATTCGTCGGGGCTGATGATCACCGCGACCGTCTTCCCCTTCTTCTGCACGACGACCGGTTCCTTGGTGTAATAGACGCCATTGAGCACGTCGCCGAGATTGGCGCGGGCTTCCGCCGCCGAGACCGTCTTGACCATGTTGGCACCCCCTGCTTCGTTTGCCATGTCCTCGTTATAGTACGCTGTGTACATAATGTTAATTGCGCCGATTGCTGGCGTGATTGGGCCGGTGGTACGCGCTCCCCGTTCCGCGCCCGCAGCGGCCCCGTGAACGCCGCAAGAATTGACGACGTTCGCGTCAACATGATAAAATATTCATAATGAATACCGGGGACGCGTGGTCAACCGAATTCTATGCGGCCTCCGGCGGGCGGGTCCCGGTGGCCGAGTTCCTCCTCGGCCTCGATGCGAAGACGCGCGCCCGCTTCCGCTGGTCGATGGAGCAGCTGCGCGTGCGCAACGTGCAAGCCCGCGAGCCCCTGGTCAAGCACCTCGATGGCGATCTCTGGGAACTGCGCGAGGAGAGCAACACGAATATCTATCGCGTCATCTATTTCTTCTACACCGGCCGACGCATCGTCTTCCTGCACGGCTTCGCGAAGAAGAGCCAGAAGACACCCCGGCAGGAACTGGAACAGGCGCGGCGCTACCACGAGGATTTCCTCGCCCACCAGGAAAGGAGGGGTGCACCATGATCGACAATCGCAACGGTCGCGAGGCCGGCCAGGCCCGCTACGACGCCTTCTGGGCCGCGCAGCTGGCCGACCCGGAGTTCCGGGCCGTCCACGAGGAGGAGGCCGCCAAGAAGGGGCTCTGGCTCCAGCTCGTCGAGGCGCGCCAGGCGGCGCGCCTGACGCAGGCGCAGCTGGCCGAGCGCCTCGGCGTCTCCCAGTCGCAGGTCGCCAAGATCGAGCGCCGGGGCTACGAGGCCTACACCCTGACGACCCTGCACCGCTACGTGCAGGCGCTCGGGGCCGACTTCGCGCTCGAGGTGCGGGTCCACCACGTCCCGCACGCCGAGGCGGTCGGCGCACCCTGACGTAGCGACATCCCTCGCTCGCGCCGCGCTTATCTTACTACTCGTTGCATAACCCCTTGGCCTGACGGCGCAGGGCCTTGAGGCAGATCAGGGCGCAGGCGAGGTCGAGGAAGGCCTGGTGCAACTCCTCGCGGCGCTCGTAGCGGATCGCGAGGCGCCGGTAGTGGTTAAGCCAGGCGAATGTCCGCTCCACCACCCACCGCCACCGACCGAGCCGCGACTTGTCCTCGACGCCCTTGCGCGCGATCCGCACCTTGATCCCGCGCCGGTGGAGGGCGCGGCGGCAGTGGCGCGCGTCGTAGCCCTTATCGGCGTGCACCTTTTCCGGTCGCTGGCGCGGCCGTCCGCGCGGCCCGCGCACCGGTGGGATGGCGTCGACGACCGCCGCGAAGACGGTCGCGTCGGGGCGCTCGGCCCCGGTCAGGCCGGCGACCAGCGGCAGCCCCTGACAGTCGACGGCCAGGTGCCGCTTGGTCCCAGGTTTGCCCCGGTCGGTCGGGTTCGGCCCCACCGCGCCGCCCCTTTTTTGGCGCGCAGGCTGGCGCTATCGACCGCGACGCGCGACCAGTCGAGCGCGCCGAGTGCGCCCAAACGGTCGAGGATCGCCCGATGCAGCGCCTGCCAGACCCCGGCCACCTGCCAGTCGCGGAGCCGCCGCCAACACGTGCTCCCGCTCCCGCAGCCGAGCGCGCGAGGCAGCGCATTCCAGCCGCAGCCGGTCTTCAAAACGAACAGGATCCCGCACAACGCGCGGCGATCGCACAGCCACGGACGCCCACCCTTCCGGTGCGGCTGGTGCGGCGGTAGGAGCGGGGCGACCAGCGCCCATAAGTCGTCGGGAACCAGCGTTTCTATCTTCATAGCATGATAACGCCCAGTCCCCGAGATTGGTTATGCAACGAGTAGTTAGTCCGCCAGCAGCCCTGTTGGCGGACTTTTTCGGGTAGTGGGTTAATCTGAATCGGCCCGCTCGCGATCCTCGATAAGCTGCACGATCTCGTCTATCGGGAAAGGTCTGGCTATCCACGTCCTTGTTCGTTCCGTCAGAGTAGATACGTGGTTGACGCCTTGTGCGAGACTATGACTATGCCTAACCGATCAAGCACCAAGCGCCCCCGCGATCGCAACCAACTCGCCGCCGCGCGGTTGGGCGGCAACGAGCCGAATCGCGGTGTTTGAAATCTGGCGGCACAGCGCGAGCGGCGACCGCTACCTCGTGGCCGTGCGCGACGGCGTGGTGAATGTGGCGGCTGGCCCGCTCACGCCTGACCAGGAGCCGCGTGCCACGCTGGAACAGCATCTAAACCAGCACCACAATCCCCGGGCGCTCCTGGACCTGCGGAAATTCCCCGAGGATTACACGTACGAGTACACCACCGACAAACAGGGCCGCGCCATCCCCGTGACCGATCAACCCATCCCATAAGCCCCCACGGGATTTTGCCCGATTCAAATTGACCCACCACCCTTTTTCGTGCGCCCTTGACAGCGCCCGTTACCGTACGTACACTCCACTTGTACGCAAGACCACAAAACTATTTGTGGACATCACCACCCCCTCCGGAAGGAGAACCGACACTATGGCGCGCAAGATCGCGATCACCCTCAGGAAAGGCGGCAGCGGCAAGACGACGACCGCCGTCAACCTGGCCGCTGCCCTCCACCTCATGGGCAAACGCACCCTGCTCGTCGATCTCGACCCGCAGGCGAACGCCACGCTGGCGGTCGGCATCGACCCGACGACCCTGCCCAGGAACATCAACCACCTCTTCACCACGATCGACACCACCCCGCAGGCGGTCATCGTCGCGACCGGCTTCGGCCTCCCCCTGCTCCCCTCCCATCCCGACCTCGCCATGACCGAGGGCGGCATGAAGGCCACCCAGGTCGGCGTCCTGCGCGGCATCCTGGAGCCCCTGGAGGACGAGTACGACATCATCGTGATGGACACCTCCCCCTCCGAGTCCTACCTCACCGTCAACGCGCTGGCGGCCGCCGACGAGGTGATCATCCCCCTCCAGACCCACTACCTGGCCCTCCAGGGCCTCGCCCAGGCGATCACCCAGGTCGAGCAGGTCAGGAACGGCCTCAACCCCCGCCTGACGATCGCGGGCATCCTCCCCACCCTCGTCAACGCCCGCACCAACATCAGCCGCGCCGTCCTCGACGACGCCAGGCGCAACTACGCCGCGCTCCTCTACCCGTTCGGCATCGAGTACAGCGTCAAGCACAGCGAGGCCTCGCTCGTCGGGCAGCCGCTCGTCATCTACGAGCCGCAGCATCAGGGCGCATTGGCCTACACGGAACTCGCCAGGAGGTTCGCATGAGCACCAACAAATTCGCCGACAAGATGGCGTCCCGCTCTCCGCTCGTCCAGCGCGGCGGCCGCGAGGCGGTCGTCCCGGCCGACATGTACGGCCAACCACAAACGGACAAGCCCACAAACCCGCAAGACGACAAGGGGACAAACGGGCAACCCGAAACGGCGGGAAACGGCACTGTGGCAGGGAAAGCCACAAAACCACAAGTGGAGAAGTACACCACGCACCTGCGGCGCGAGACGATCAAGGCGGTCAAGCGGGCCGCGCTCGACCGGGACCGCAAGGACTACGAGATCGTGCAGGAGGCGCTGGATGCGTATCTCCGGGCGGAGTGAGCGGGGCGGGGCGGGGAACGAGTAAAAAGGGGAGATTGACGGGCGAGGCGATCAAATGTCAGACTGCCAGCGAGTCGGCCCGGACAGGTACAAAAAAGTGGCCGATCATCACCCCGCAACCGGAGCCATAACCCGCCACTTCCCTCAGCAAGAAGAGCGTACCAGGGGCGCGATCGGGGTGTCAAGCAGCACGGAGATAACCCTATGCCCAAAGACCCCGCCACCGGCCGGTTCGCCGGCTTCCAGAGCCCTAACTACACGCCCGTCCCGGACGAGCTCTTCGACGAGCTGCGCGTCCTGCTCTATATCGTCCGCCGCACCTTCGGCTTCAAGAAAGACAGCGACAGTATCTCGCTCTCGCAGATGGTCGAGGGGATCAAGTTGCGCGACGGACGCGTGCTCGACCGGGGGACCGGGATGAGCCGCCGTGGCGTCATGAAAGGCTGCGCCGGGCTGGTGGACAAGGGCATCATCACCGTCGAAAAGCGCCTCTCAGAGCAGGGCGATAATGAAATCAATATTTATAGTCTCCGATATAGCGAGGAGAATATACGAAGCACCGAGGTAGGGAACAACGTTCCCTACGGTAGGGAACGAAATACACCAGGGGTAGGGAACCAAGTAGACCCACAAGAAACAGTACTACAAAAAACAGTTAAACAAGAAACAGATTATCGGTAGTTTGTTGACTTGGGAGATAGCGTGGTAGTAGAAGAGAGGCAGGAGGTGCGCCGATGACCGCCCGCTTGTCCGTGACCGCCGCCCCGGAGCCGTTGGAGGCCTACGCCGCGCAGTTCGACGACCTGTTCGTCCAGCGCAGCCAGCGCGAGGGCTT
>JAABUY010007835.1_pt1 | contig 10042 bp, 9 predicted proteins | sample 5560271 | NCBI WGS metagenome assembly JAABUY01 (sample SAMN10711886, study PRJNA513374) | rock metagenome | isolation source: Antarctica rocks | place: Antarctica: Victoria Land, University Valley
GTTCTATTGTTTGAGATATTGCGATTGACCGCTGTCGGTACTACTCAGATGAAATAATTTCGGATTTTCTGTTGGTTTACGAATCGGCCAAAATGTGAACACACTTTGGAACAATCCTATTCAGGTAGGGTGGCCTACGAAAACCTGCGTTCGCTCCCGGTCGGGTTAGTCAGCTGTCGCCGCTCTTCTCACCCACCACGCACCTTCGCGTCACCCACTGCTCACTCCAGCTCACTTTCGCTCACCCACTGCTCAGGCACTGCTCCTTCGTGCTCTCTTGATGTGCTATTCTCGTGACTCTTAGTGCATCCTGCCAGCTCGATCTCGTCAAGTTTAGACGGCGAACCCCAGCAGGATGGAGGGGAGCCAGAGCTGGCTCCCTGGGGTGCGAAACTGGATGCGAAGACGACGCCATGCCCTCTCCCCCGACTGTTGCGTATAAAGCCTTGTCTGCTGCCCTCGCTCTTTCTGTTTCGTCCTTCCTACCTGTCTACCTTGGTCCCGTTGTTTTGCCAATCGTCTCGCAATACGCCTTGTTTGCTTCCAGCAAGATATAGCTCTACGATACCTGCGCACTCTCTCTTTGTGTCTCTCTTCCTTCCCTCCCTTTTAATTCTGCCTTCGCTCTTCACTTCGTCCGAATCGCTCCTCACGCCGTCTCCAATGCCGAAGAAGAAGTCCCCGGAGGATTTCTTTCAGCGAGCTCGTGAGAAGGGTTCTGACATTAACAAAGCGATCGTCAATGGCAGTGCAGTCAAGAAACACCTTGAACCCAAGACCGAGAAAAACTACGCGCGGGCGTTGGGGCTATGGAATGGGTAGGTCTACCGCCCTGGGCCCTGGCGCGTTCTGAAAGAAGCTGACATTCGTCAAACAGATACGTACAAGACCACCCTGACGCTGACCCGTACGACTTGGAGACCTTGAAGAACTTTGTGAGGATGATGGCGTACGGTATCGATGGCACCTATGGCGACCCCAAGGCGGGCGAGAAGTCCGTTCTGCAATACTGGAAAGACTTCACGGCTGGCTGGCGGAGGCACTCCTCCCTCATACCTTCCGAAACAACGCAGTCCGTCACAAACGTTGGTACCCCGTGGCTTCCGCAACCCATGCTCTGAGTATTGAGGCTAACCAGCCTGCAGTTCATCAAGATCCACCTGCGTGATGAGCTTGGCCTTGCTCACAGAAAGCGGATCAGGAGCTACGGTACCACCAACCACTTTATACACTTGGGCACGCAGCTCTGGGAGAAAGACTGGCAGATCTACGACAAGCCGCGGACCCGTGTGGACACATGGGCGAAGATCCAGCTCTATGTGTTTACATCGGCCAGGGTGGGTGAGTACATCGAATCCACTTGCCGTGCCGGTTCCGGTCGCGGCCTCTATTACCGTGTAAGTATTCTCCGCAAGTTGAACGAATTCTCAAACAAGGATGAAACTGATTGAGAATGCCTCGTGTAGGACATGATCTTTGGTGTCTTTCGGAATGAGCACGGGAAAGTCGAGTTCGTCATACAAGTGGTGCGAGATGCGAAGAATATGACATTGACGCCGGAGAAAAGGTTCGCCTCGACAACATCCAGAGCTTTTTCGTCACCACAGCTTTTCTGACAGTTGATTTGATGAGCAGGCCGGAACATTCCGTACACGAGGGTCTGAAGCCACGACCACTTTTTTGCAATCCAGTGCTCACGATGCTGGCCAGAGCCATCGCGAAGAATGCGTTCAGGGACTACAGCACTATGGAGGAATTGCTGGAGATCGAACCGCCGGAGAACGAAATGTATCATCTCCGACAGAACGAAAGTGTGCTCGGCAAGCCCTTTTTCCACGTCGTCTTCATCGGCGAGATGGAAAAAGTCGACACCTTCAGCAGGCGTCTGAGGGAGCTGGGAGTGCGCGCCGGATATCTGCGGCCTCCCACCATTCACGACTTCAGGGCAGAGGGCCTGTACCTCGTTGGTAGGGTCTCACCATTTCCCCCCTGACCCGATTTCTCGAGCTGACATGGGTGGCAGACAAGCTCTATTCGGCGGCTCAAAGGATGAAGCACGGTGAACATCGGAATGAGCGCACCTATTGCGATTCCTACATGCCTAACAATGCCGGGACCGACCTTCAAGGGAGCTACTTCGACGGAAAGCTGCGCAGTATCGTGAACGATCGCTTCCGCGAGCTGACTCTGCATCGCAATCCAGAACTATGGCAGGCACTGCCGGCCAGGAAGCAGCACGAGCTGAAGAACACCCCCGAATTCGCCGCCATCGAAACTGAGATCGACGCTCTGGCCCCGAAGGCAAAGACAGACCCGGCTGCGAAAGAACGTCGACAGACGCTGATGGCAGACAAACGAAAGCTCGTGGCGGAAGAGCTCAGCAGGTGCCAAAAGCTTCAGCCGAGCAAACTTCTGACCAGCCCCGACGACGCCGACTTCATGGAATACCATCGCAGCCAGTTTCACCGCATTCGTCGTCTCATGCCCGAACGCGACCGACTGACGTCGAATCTTTTCCTCGTCGCTCTCATCCGAAGTGATGAGGATCACTCTGTCCTCCGCGATATGATCGCGCTCTGTCGACAGAATATCGAGGTTCCCTTCCGTCCGAGCTTGGAGCCGAAGAAGTGCAGTTGCCTGATGACAGATCATAAGCTGAAGCTCGATACGTTCGTGATATTCCCCCTACCATGTGCGTTCTTCACGAATGAAGCAAGCTGCTGACCTCGCTCTTTTCCCATAGCAAGCCGACGATCGAGAGATGAAGACACATCTATAGCTGCTACAAAAAGAGACTCGTGATCATCTGCGACTTTGCTGAGCTGTGCTTCGATTGCAGTGAATGAATTCTCGACAAAGATGAATGAAACCATCACTGTCAGAATCATCTGCGAAGATCGAAAATGCTTCCCATTCAGTGCAATTCTTTCGTCTACGACGAAACCCTTGCCTGCTCTGAGTATTGCTCTTTCTGTCTGAGAGATACTGCACTTTCAGCTTCGACACGGATGCAGCAATTTCTCGATCGAGAAAAATGAAAAGCACATATGAATAGACACATCAAGAGACTGAACGATTGCAAAGCGATCAAATGCCTTCATTCGAGGCTGAAATGCGTCGACGCTTTTCAATTCGTTCTGAAGATGAAATTTCATCTTCAGAATGTTCATTGCATCGACTTCATCAAAGACATCAAGAGGCGTAGATCAGACAGCGAAGTGAAATTTGAGCCTGATCGAAGAAAGAGATCTCGACGAACCAAGAATCACGATCTGAACGTGAAGCTCGAAACGTGACTTCAATTCACGTATAAGTTTGTGAATGAGACGACGAAGCTGTATGATCAACAATACGCTGAAACGTCAACATCTTCTTCGATCAGCTCGAAACATTCATCTTCATCAAACACTTTCATCACGAACGAGTTCATTGATGCTACAGAAACGTCGTCATCTTCTGTATGCACTGACATATTCGACACGCTTGATTCGCGTCTTCACGATCAATAAGATATTATCTATACTTTCTTTCAGATCTACAGCGCTGATTGAGATGACATTTACTCTCTGCATATCAACTCGTCGTTTTCGCGAACGTCTTCACGAAATGTGGTCTCTATTTTTTCCGTTCACAGAAGATCTAACTTATGACTTTTGTTTTCAGCCTCTTAGTTAGTCATCTTTGATCGTTTCTTGAAGGAAGGCGGGGAATTTCGAGTTAGCGCAGGTTTACAGTCAATTGCAAAACCCTTGTCGGACGGTTCCGCGCATAGCGCACACTTTTGAATCAACCACCAAAATTCGGGTGGACGAGCAAAATCGACCGCCAGACGTCGAACCATAGCATACATAGATCATAGTATACATTTGAAGCCCGAATTCCCGCGCTAGCAGTCTTGTATGGTGGTTTGGTGCCTTCGAGACCCATATCCTGGCCCCGAACCACCAGCTGCTGTCCCATCGTCGCCGCCATGAAGGGCATCCCCACACCGGAGCCCATTCGCGCCATAATCCAGTACGAGATGGAGCTTGGTTACAGTGACGATGCTATCACGGCTGGCCCATATGGTGTCTGCCTTCGTACCGTTCAGAGAATGAGGCGGAGCTTCAAGCAGTACGGCTTGGTGTACATCGAGCCATCCGATCATGGAGGGAGACCGCAGGTGCTGAGCGACTTCTATAAAGCGGAGCTGTTACATTATCTGGAGCAGCGACCTTCGGCGTATCTTGATGAGATGGTGTACTTCCTCTGGGACGAGTATGAGTTGCAGGTCGATGAAGCAACGGTCTTTCGAGCTCTTCGACGACTACGCTGGTCTAGGAAGCAAAACCGTAAAATAGCTGCTCAACGCAACGTCCAACTAAGGAGTCGATGGCTTGTAACGAAGCTGCCGCAGTATCGAGCAGACCAGTTGGTTTTCCTGGATGAGAGCGCCGCATGTGAGCGTACAGGTGAGGGTGGACCTATATAATGACTAGCATTAGCTGACTCTATCCTATACAGGTGATCGGAAGTATGGATGGGCTCCTTTTGGGCATACACCCTCGATGACGCTGGAGCTTAAAAGATCAAAGAGATGGAGTATACTGCCCGCTTTGAGTATTGATGGTTATCTTGATTGGATTATATACCAAGGCTCTATAACCAACGAGCTATACATCGACTTTGTCCGTACGAGAGTCCTCCCTCACTGTTTTCCAATCGACAGCGGACGAGAGCGTTCTGTGCTCGTCATGGATAATGCTTCTATACACTATCATCCGGAGCTCTTACGGATATGTAATGAGGCGGGCGTAAGGGTTGAATATTTGCCACCATACTCACCAGACTTCAATCCCATCGAGACGTCGTTTGCTATCCTTAAGGCTTGGATTAGAAGGCATACGGACCTAGCTGCAGCATTTATAAACTCTGGCACCTTTGGTGACTTCTTACAGCTGGCAGTACGAGCACAAGATGGAGCATATAACGCTAGAAATCTCTTCCGCAAAGCAGGCATTATACATAGGGATAGTGACACGGTCGGGGGACTAGAAGAGACAGATAGCGATGAATCTAGTTCCGATTGAGATGTATATAACTATGTAACGACTTTACTGTATGACTCTATGTATACTCCAAATCGTCGGTCTGCTCGTCTAGCTCAACGTCACCGCTATCATATTGAGTCTCGATGTCGGCTTGCGTCCCCCCCCCCTCCACCGTCTCATAGATGATGGTGCCTTTGTTTCTACTTTTGATAGGAGACTAACGGACAGGGAGGTTATAAGACGGCGGACATCTCGATGTAGCTGATAATGTAGATGTATGCTCGCTCGTGGCTCTTTCCCATGCTTTGATATTCTCAGCGATTTGTACACCAACACCTTTTGCAATGCCTAAAGCCGTCCAATCCTCTAACCTCTTCATCTTTTGAAGTATATCGAGTGACATGCCTTCATCAAGAAGCACCTTCAACGCCTCGTCAAAGAGGTGGGCGAACTTGGGACGCTCAAGCTTGAGCCACTCGATGTAGTCTTCGACCTGAGATGCTCTAGTAAGAGCAACAGGACTACTACGGAGAGCTTCTTGAGGATATGGTGTAGTAGAATGTCGACTCGATGGTGTACTTTTGAGTCGATCTTCTCTTAATTTGAGCTCGTCTCGAAGGCGTTGTATATCCCAGTCCTCCACCTCCTTTGAGTTGTTACTGCTGGAATGATTATAGACGTGTACGTGTATATTTTCGGCCCTAGACGCTGGGGTTAATATGCTAGTGGCTGTATTTGCTGCTTGATGAGATGCTTCGCCTTTCTTCTTTTTTTGAGCACTCTTTGAGGCTTTCTCCAGCTGACTGCGTATAGACTCAGGAGGAGTATCTATGGTAAGTCGACCGGAGGTGTCCTTCTCAACCATAGCTCGCCAGGTCAAGATCTGACTGCTATTCAAAGGATAGTGCTTGCTTGGGTCGCTTGAGTCATACCAGCAAATTTTGCTAGCATTCTCGCAACTCCCGGACGTACAAGTCCATTTGGTAGCTAATGCTTCAGTATTTGCCTGATTTGGATGTACTGTATGCTCCTCTTCCATCTCTTGTAGCTGTACGGTGGTAGGAATGCCGCGTCTAGGCTGAGAATGTGAGAAATCTCTACCTCCAAGCTGTTGGCTCGAAGGGGGCACTGAGGTCGAGCTACGAGCTTGCGAGGCCTGGGTCTGCTGTACACGAGAGTAGTTATACGTTAATGTAACGTGTGGCTCCTTTTTGCCACTCTTTTCATATGCCTCGAGCTTCTCGTCAACATACACCCATGAGACGCTGTCAACAACCGGGAAGCGGAGATTGCCATGCTTCTTGCTCTTCTCATGTAGCGGTACAGCTATTATATTTAATAGAACGAGAGGTTGATTATGCTCCATAGACCATGCCATAGCTTTCTGCTGTACGAGATTTGATATGCTGTCCAACAATGCTCTACTGAATAGACCAACGCTAGAGCGTTTGACCTCAACGAGCAAAGAGACATCAGTCGTGCCTTTGGCAGCTTTAGCTATGTGAATGTCGATATGTAACTTGTATTCGATGGTCTTATCCTCCTCATCTTCAACATCGGGCTCGTTTGGTTTGCAGGCTTCATTAAGCACTGGTTGGCTGCCACCCGCTTGGGAAACCGTCTTTGTAGTGTCTCCACGTGAAGACCCTATAGGAGTACGGTGTCGAGGCTCCGGAGGTGGTGAGGAGTCAAGCGTATACTGCTCCGGTTGAGGCGAAGGGGGTTGGCTAGGAGGATAGGGGCTTTGAGTGGTTGTAGACTGGTCGACAGGACCATGGATCCAATCAATATGCCGAGTCGTGGGGGCTGATGAGCGAGATGGTGTAGCTAGATGAAGCGTCTCAAACGTTGTCTGAGTATACTGTTGGACTATTTCCCGCGCTTTGGCACTGCCGCTAGTCTGTAGGCCTGGGCGAGTAGCTGTCACCACCTCGCTGATAGTAGGGGATGTATCTAGAGCTTGTATTTCCGTTGTAGGCGGCACCGAAGGAGGCGGCATGCTTTGAGAGCTTGACTGCCGCTGGGGAGTGGGCGCCGTTAGTCGTAATCGCTGTGCTCCAGCGGGGGTGCTGCTGCTGGGGGTGGACGATGCGGAGGGGCCATGAAGGCGGATTCGTGATGAAGGTGTAGCAGGGACGTCTACTGGGGCATCTCCTGACCTCTGGAGATGGCTGGAGCGTCGCTTTCGAGTAGGCGGAGCAGGTTGCTTGGACTGGGGGGCTTTCTTGGGCATGGCGCCGGTGAGGTTGATGCCATGGGACAGCAGCTGGTGGTTCGGGGCCAGGATATGGGTCTCGAAGGCACCAAACCACCATACAAGACTGCTAGCGCGAGAATTCGGACTTCAAATGTATACTATGATCTATGTATGCTATGGTTCGACGTCTGGCGGTCGATTTTGCTCGCCCACTCGAATTTTGGTGGTTGATTCAAAAGTGTGCGCTATGCGCGAAACCGTCCGACAAGGGTTTTGCAATTGACTGTATGCGACAAAATATTAAATTTTCATTCTCTGTGAACGATCAGAGTCATCTTCGCATAAGATTCTGCTCGATAGTCTGCTTTTTTTCATCACATTCTTTCAGATCTCGAAGACAATCAGATCTCATTCAAGCTTCAATTCTGAATTTCAAGACTTCTCAAAAAGATTCTCGAGACTCATTTCAAGACTCATCTGCAGAGCACACTTTTCTGTGCCTTCTGAGCTATCGCTTCTAGATCTAGTCTTCTAGAAGCTATGTTCAATTCTGAGCTAGACTGTTTTAAGAATAGAATCTCTTGAACCTACACTATTCTAGACAGAGTCTTCTGAAAGCTCGATCGTCTCAGTTTTCAAGCAAGTCAATATTCATCTGTCTAACACTCATTTCTGAAAGAATTCTTCTAATAGAACATTTCTAGAACGAATCAGTGAAAAAGAATTTTCAACTCGTGTTCTCTCTCTTATCATTTCAATACAGAAGTTTGCTTCACGTTGAAAGAGCTTTACTGTCGTCTTCTAGCCTGTCTTTTCATGCGCTGAACAATTGTTTTATATTATCTCGATGAAATCTTTCTACTGATCTGTTTATCGACACAAACAGGCTCGTTGCTAGCAATATTACTATCGAAATGACGTCTATGAGAAGAACAGCGTCGTCTTCATCAATGTTAGGGGCCAGCATAGAGCGAGTCATATGGGTGTAATGTAACGAGTATATAAATGCTAAGGAAGGAAAGTATCTAGAAGGGAAGAGCCGGCTATCTATATGACTCAGGAGAACATAAGCTAACCCTGAATAGGGTTGGCCTCGGAACAACCCTATAGCCTAGCGGCGAGCGGCCGGCGATAGTCATCAACATAGCCACCAACATAGCTACCAACATAGGTGCGTAGCTAGGATCGTAACAATCAAAAACAATGCAAATAGAGATGATGAAAGAAGAAAGAGAGAAACAGCAGAGAGCTTTGAAGCAAATCAAAGACAGCTGCATGAAGACTAGACTATGATAAACTTATTTCTGTCTACGAGTGACATTTTGACGCTGATTATGACAGTTCTGAATGTTTCAATTCTGTCAACGAGACTTGTTTTTGTAGACATCATTTTCATTGATGTACGAAACATGAACAGATGACAGATGAGAATGATCTTTGTTCAAACACTCTCTCGAACACGACTTCTAAAGATATCATGCGATGCAGCGAGATACAGTGCGATTTGTGTATTTCTAGCTTCGATAAAAATAGCTTATAGATCACTCTAATTGTGATCAACAGACAAGATCGAGAAGAAAGCATATTGAGCGAAAGTTGTAGAAAACGCACTCACAGAAGAAGCAGAATTTCGAGATTCGAATGAACCTCATATTCATTAGACGAAGATGACACTGTGATAATTTCAAAATCGATCAATCGAGTTGAAAATGAGTACTCAATCTAGCTTTCGTCTATCTGTCAAGATTGTTACTAAAATGCGTGAATCTGTTAAAAGCAGCTTGCTCAAGTAGCTCTTCATCAATGTCAGACTGATGAGATTACTATTGATATTGATCGCGTTCACATTCATTTCTTTGCAAACAAGTGATTGCTAAGTATTCTGTTCATTGTGAACATATGAACTCTATCTGTCTTGAACACTTCTTGCATGTTTTCATCACAGATAATGTATCACTTGTCTGAAGAATTCTGAAGTTCATGAGCTTTTATATAGTTTCAGAGCATCTTGACGACTTGAGAACGGGAAAGCTGAAATCTTTTAGTATTATGTGATTCAGATTTGCTTAAATACTTCTTACCTGAGTTACGTCAAGCAAGTCTATCAGCGATTTAGAGAGATTGTAGATTTTCTGCAAAATAGTAAGCTTATTTGCGATGACACTCCGATTAAGATCTTACGTGAAACCCGTCTTCACGACTCGAGCTTGACATATCTTGAACTTTCGTGCATCCGAAAGACGTCATACTTGGAATCTGTTGTTGACGTGTGTCAAATCTTGCTGTCACGAGAGGTGTATCTGTCATAGAGACGCAACGAAGCACACTTCTGGAAGCTACTGGTAATATGAGTCGCTGCATCGTGCTCGATTTCTCGTAAAGCCTGATATGATGGGTAAATCGATAGTGAATGTTGCTGCTATTTGAATACTTCTCCTGCGTTTATTTCCTTTCTGACGAAATCTTCAAACGTCTCAGTTCATTCAGCTGGTACAGCAGTTATTGGTGACGAAAAGCTGCCACAATGTCTTTTGTTTCGCATTATTGTGCCTGATTTGTTCTATTGGTCGTAATGAATTCTGCAGGGCCGCTGCGTTGAGAAGTCACGTGAAGGTTCTTATCCATCCAGCAGCCACCGATCCTTCTTACCCTAAACATAGCGCATTCGATCCCCTCTCCCGGGCATGAAAGCTTCGGTGCGCAATACCGCAAGCGTCTCAAGCTCTTCCGCTTCAGGTACAGCGACACCAATGACCAGCAGCCTAATGAGAATTTCGTTTAGCGAAAGTGTTATTCGAGGCCGTATGCGTCGCGG
>JAABUY010007838.1_pt1 | contig 10040 bp, 13 predicted proteins | sample 5560271 | NCBI WGS metagenome assembly JAABUY01 (sample SAMN10711886, study PRJNA513374) | rock metagenome | isolation source: Antarctica rocks | place: Antarctica: Victoria Land, University Valley
CATCAGGAGCACGCCTGGCTTTCCCTTGCTTTGATGAGCCTGCTTTGAAGGTTAGTCAGCTTGCTCCCCTGCCTGCATCTCAATCCAATCAGGACGTAAGCATGGGCTGTCATGCTAGGACCAAATGAGACTACCCCTGCTAGGCTTTTGCTGCTGCAAAGCAAATGCCCACAACGCAATGTCAAGATAAGGTTGTACTGTTGGCCCACCCAAACCGGCTTGTCATGCAATTGAACGGGAAAGTGCAGCAGTAGGCGGCGTGCACGTGCTGTGCCTGTGTCCCTCAGCATGCTCAGCGTGCTCAGCATGATGTCTGGTGGCTGCAGCTGCGGGGGGACACAGGCAGACACTGGCAACCACTTTCCTCTTCCCTGTTAATGCCAGAAAGGTCTTCCCATGTCTGGATGAGCCCCACCTCAAGGTATCTATCCTTGCCAGCCTTTCACACTCACACACATATTTATATATATTTGCATACCTGACCACTGATCTCAGGGTTTTCTCTGTGTTGTGTACAACTTTGGTTGATGGGAACATGTCTGAGTGTTCCTGTGTGAATGCCAGAATGGTCTCTCACACTGCATGGTCTGTGTTCCAACTCAAGGTACACTTCTAGTTGGTGTGGTGACAAACGCACACAGTGCAAATTGGCATGCCTTTGGTTGTGTCAGACCCTAGATCCCACCCATGTTGGTTTACCACCTCAATTAAATTGGTATTATTATTATTATTATTAGTATTATTATTATTATTATGTAATAATAATATCAATTTAATGGCTGTTTTTCAGATGAACTGCTGGCGACGCACCTGTGGCATATCCTTGCGCGATCATGTGCCAAATGTTGCCGTACTGAATAGGTGCAATACCTTATCTGTGGAGTCTCAGCTGCAAGGCAGAGACTCAGGTGGCTAGGTCATGTTTTCACCCTAACGATAGATTGCCTAAGAAGCTTTTGTTTGGTGAAGTCAAGGGGCTTCGCCCACCTGACCGCCCTAGGTCTAGTTTCAATGATGTTGCATTACGTGATTGTCCAATCTGTCGTATTAGTAGGCCTCACAGGGATGCACAAGACAAGCTGCTCTGGAGAGACAAGATTTGTCCTGTATGTACCTAGCTCATCATGAGCTGGAAAGCGTTGAATTATTATTATTATTATTATTAATTTAACGCTTTCCAGCTCATAATAAGCTAGGTACGTGCAGGACAAGTATTGTCACTCCAGAGCAGCCTGTCTTGTGCATCCCTGCAAGGCCTACTAACACAACAGTTCTGACAGTTCTTGTCAGGTAGACAATGTGGTTTTGATCAAGTAGACATTGTGCCAGTGGGCAGAACCACAGAACCACTTGAGGTGGCAACCTTGCCCAGCATGGACATCCAGTTGCCTCAACCAGCAGCTTTCTGCTGTTGGATCATTTTGTGTCAGCTCTCAGTACTTGCCACTCTCTGCAGGCCACCTTCGACATCAGCCTGACAACTACTACCGGCTTGACAGCCCTGTCAAACATGCCAGTCATCGCCACTCAAGACCTTTCAAGTGGGGACATTACCACTCACTTTGCTACATCCCCACCCATGTCCACCTATCTAGTAGCTTTGATCATGGGCAATCTGACCAGCGTGTCTACCATGGTGCCTCATCCAGAGCCAGGTCAACCAGACCGCAATGTCAGCATTTATGGCACACCTGACAGGCAAGACATGATGTTGTTTTGGCATGGCTAAGCCTTATGCAGCACACTGGGTATAAATCTGGAGTGTTGCATGATGATTGGTTGTTTACGCCATAACAGTGCAACAATGCAGCAATGCAGGACTTCATCTTGCTGGTGCTAGTAGATTTGTGCTCTCTTTCGTAAGTGCTGTATGTTGCTGGTGCGACAGACTAGGGCTGTCTTCTGAATGTGCTTTATGTTGCTGGCGCAGGGCTGGGAATCTGGAAACAGCCCTTGACATCACTGTGAAGGTGTTGCCAGCTTTTGAGTCCCTGTTTGGGATCCCATACACGCTGCCAAAGCTGGACCTGATTGGCATCCCTGACTTTGCTGCTGGGGCTATGGAGAACTGGGGCCTCATCACCTACCGAGAAACTGCCCTGCTGATAGATCCTCAGCATGCCAGCTTGCCGGACCTCAGGAGTGTGGCTTACATCATTGCACATGAGATGACTCACCAGGTGAGTGTACGTCCCATGGTACCGCATGACACATGCAGTGGTGCTGCGTGAATGCCCAACAGCACAAATTGGGAGTGCACAGATGGCTCCGGACAGCTTGCTGTTAGGCTGAAGCATTATTCAGAGGACCTGCAGCCCAGACTTGGCACATGTGATGCCTTGCAAGGTCACATGAAGCTGTATGTGTTCACTACATGAGACACGCCCTGCCCCCCCCCCCTTCTCCCCCCCCCAAACCTCCCAGAGTTGGTTACACAAGTGCTCTGCTGATGTATGTCAGTGCTCCTTTGGATTTCTGGGCTCATGTCTGGGGAACATGTTTGCAGTGGTTTGGGGACCTGGTGACCTGTGACTACTGGGGCGAGCTGTGGCTGAATGAGGGCTTTGCAACCTACTTTGAGAACTACGGTGCAACAGCTGCGCGGCCAGAGTACCGGTTCTTTGACACCTTTTATGCCACGCAAGCCAGCTTGGGCCAGATTGTGGATGCAAAGAATGTCTCCACGCATCCCCTAGCCACCATCACAGGTGTGTATTTGCAACCCTTTGCAGCCGCAGGACATTGCATGCATCCATGGTTTGTACAGTCATGCATGTATTTGGTTGTTCACTTTTTCAGTTGTTGATTCCCTTCCTTCCTTCCCTTCCTTCCTTCCTTCCTTCCTTCCTTCCTTCCTGCATGCATGCATGCATTAATTCATGCATGCATTGGCTCGTTCATCCATGCATCCGTCCGTCTGTGCGTGCGTCCGTCCATCCACACTTCCATCCATCCATCCTGTGGTCGGCTTATTCATCCATTCATTCAATAAATGTCTTCCCGAGGCTCAGGTACGTACATCCATCCTGTGGTCGGCTTATTCATCCATTCATTCAATAAATGTCTTCCCGAGGCTCAGGTACGTACATCCGTGAGTAGCATCTTGTACAAAGTTTTGTGTTGGCAGTCAGTATACCAATAATATTCAGGGTACATGCAGACTCGGCCGAAAGCTTGACATGATGTCACAGCGCCGTGCCATTGTAGGTAGCACCACACAGTTTGTATACGCACTTTGCATTGATCTGGCATGCTGTGATACACTGCTTTGCTAGTACACTGAAAACTTTGCAGTGTCAAAGGAATCAACACAAAGCCTTGCTAACACATGGTACATGATAGCAGGAAGGTCTGTGGCTTAGCTGCGTGAGACCTCTCTTGTTGGCATCAGCACTAGGGCTCAATATCTAAATGGTTCATGTGCAGGTGTTGACTCAACAGGAAGGGTTGAGTCATTCTTTGACTCCATCAGCTACAACAAAGGAGGGTCCATTCTACGCATGATGAGGGCTTTTTTGAACAACCGTCGCATTGGTGACGAGCCATATGGTCTGCGCCGTAGTCTGTTGCAGGTAGTAGCTCTGATCTGCTGCTGAATTACACGTGCTTTTGTTGATGTTTACAGCAGAGTGTGGTTGCCAGCCAGCTCTGCACAGGCAGCATCCACCAACTGTGGAAATCAGCTGCACACCCGTGTTGCCTAATCACTGTCACAGTACATATTCTGAGTGATGCCATCACTGACAGCATGGCTCAAACTGGCTGCATAAACGATTTGCCTGACTACTCTCACAGTACACGTGCTGAGCGATGCCATCACTGGCAGCAGGTCCCAACTTGGCTGCAGCGCCAGATGATGTGGTCATATGCAGTCTGCAGCAGTGTCTGCGCACCAATGAGCTCAACACTGGCGGCAGCCACATGCTGTGGGAGCTGGTTGCACAGCTGAGCTGCCTACCTATGCTGACAGCACACTTTTCTCATTATGGTAGTACCAGCGATCAATGTCTTGCTGGATGCAGAGCGATGGAGATGATGTCTTCATACGCAGCCTGCAGCAGTACCTGCGTGCCAATGAGTTCAGCACTGGCAGCAGCCACAAGCTGTGGGAGACAGTCGCACAAGTGGCTGGGCTGCCGATCACTAGGTGGATGGACCAGTGGACCTACCACGGCGGCTTCCCTCTGGTGTCTGCCACGCTACAAGGCAGTCAGGTCACAGTGTCACAGGTCAGTAGTCTGCATTATGCCTACATAGTAGTCGCTGTATGTTACTGGTCACAGCAACACCTACTGGTCACAGTAACACTTGCTGTCACAGGCACAGTTACTGTCACAGTAGCAAGTCAGTAGCTGTTTCTTGGCCTGCTTGACATTTCTGATTGTCATCCCTGAAGCTTATACAGCTTGCAAATGCTGAAACGACCTGCAGACATATCATGGCAGCTTACTCCTGGTGCCACCCAAGCTATTGCGCACCCAGCCTTCTTCCACCCACACAATCCTCTGTGAATCGTTTCCCTTTCTTGTGCATATACATTGTGGCTGAATGTCTTTGTCCCCTGCTGTATAAGCTATCCTGATGACCATCCACCTGCTGAGGAGCATTTTTTGCTGCAGGTTCATGGGCCAGGGCCATGGCGTCTGTGACCCACTGAGACCACTTCTCGTCCCCCTTTTGTGACAGCCCCCCCCCCCCTCCCCTTCTGCTATTTGTCAATGCTGGTTGAATGCCCTACTGCAAGCACGCTTGCTTTAAGTCATGCAATATTATGGATAATCATGGGTGTCTGAGGGGCTTTTCGCTGCAGGTGCCCTTCACCAGCCAGGGCCCCGGCACATGTGACCCCACCAACACCACTGGCACCCCCCCTTGGTGGATCCCGCTGCCTTTCACAACAAACTTTGAAGACCAACTGAACTGGAGCATCCAGTTGGACACATGCATTGGGGGTCATGCAGCTCTCATCAATGTCGATCCAGGCACACAGTGGGTGAAGCTGAATGCTGGCCAGTATGGCTTTTACCGTGTGAACTACACACAGCCCATGTGGGCATCTTTGGCGGCTGCTGCGGCAGTTTCTGAAGGTGGGGCAGGAACGGTGTTGGGCAGCGAGGATCTGGCAGGGCTGTTGGACGATGCCTACCAGCTGTCTAGGGCTGGTCAACTCTCCATCACTGTCTATCTTGACCTGATCAGGTAATCCTATATGAATGAAATACGCGCTGTGCATTCTCATGTGGCTGTTCCTCCATGGAGTGACTGTTGTGTTTGTACATATTTGCTTTACAACAACAGATGCAGAGGCGACTGTTGCAACAGCCAAGATGACATGCATGTTGTTGCTCCCTGAGGCAATTGCCAGAGTGACTGGTCTCTCCATAGCTTGCAATGGCAGTGACCAGAGCAGACAGCGTGATAGCAGCAATATGTCCACTGCAAAGGAATGCATACCAAGATCAGAGCCATACAAGTCTAGCATTTTTGTGACAGTTGTAACAGTCACATGTCACATGTATAGTCACATGTGGGGCATCACTCCATGATTGCAACCACAATCAAAATGGCAGCAGCGCCTATTGCAGGTCGCTATGTCAGCAATAAAAAAGAGCACATATTGTGACACACTTTGACCTGTCATCACGAATCATGCTGTCCCATGATGTAACCATGAGTGGGCACCAAATGCAGGTCTCTAGCACAGAGGCCAGAGCCCTTGGTGTCTGCATGGCTTGTGGGGGCCTCTCCCCTGGTCCAGATCTACCAGAGTCTGTCCATGGCAGAGGGCGAGGCCTCCTGTGCAGCAGAGTGGGCAACCTTTGTGCAGCAAAACATCTCCAATCCTGTCGTCGCTAATGTTACTGCAGGTAATGACTGCCTACAGTCGCCAATTTTACTGCAGATAATGACTGCCTGTCTGTGGCTTGACACTTTCTGCAATCATGCTGTTTGATCACTGTCACTTCAACTTTGTCAATGCATGTTGCTGTGTGTCAAACATCATTGCCAAAAATGCTGCTGCATGGACAGGGAGTAGGCCAACTTTCTGGTGTCAAACTTTCGACTATTTGGAACAATGCTGTATTGTTTGGTGTTCACAAGCTGAAGTCGCACCATTATATTCGTGATGCTCAAAACAAGCCTGCTGACTTGCATCGCATGCACCTGATGCTTGTTTGCTAAGCCCGTGCGTTGAATGTTAGTATATATATTGTTAAATGATTGCACGGCATGCCAGCAGGGCAATCATTATGCCAAGTCATGTGTTGCCGAGCATGTGCATGCCTCTCCTGTTGGGCCTGATGTGTGCTCAGCTTTCTATTCTTGCCGTGTGCTGTTCACTGCAATGCCAGGATGACACATGTCTGCTATACACAGCTTCCCTACAGCTGTCACACCTTTATGGTCTGTTTTGCATTGGTCATGTCAAAACGTTGGACATATGAATGATCATCCCCTAATTGCTCTGCAGGCACAACCAAGGGGGTGTCCATCACTGGCACCATCTCTGGTGCAGACGCTGACTCAGAGTCTTTGAGGTTGCTAAGGCCTACTCTGCTATCACTGGCTGGCTACTTCAACACGACTGCTGTGTCGCAGGAAGCTGTACAGTTACTCCAGGTAAGCATTGAATGACAGCTGCAAACCCCAAATCCCAACACTTGGCTGTGTTTCGTTGCTCTGAATTCTGCAGTGCATCTATGCTGCTTCCCATATGATGACCATGCTTGAAGATGATTCTGTATCACATGATCATCAGAGTGCTTACACACATGTTCTTGTTCACCAGCAATCTGCAAAGCACTCTTTGTTAGACCTGATTGTACACTCAGCGTAAGAGCTTTTGCTGCTGTTTGAAGTGAGTGTGGGAAGGGCTGTTCTGCACAGCTGTGCTGCATTTGATATTCACAGCTGTCTGCTGCCAGTCAGGGCAGGAGAGTAGGGTCCTTGTGCACAAAGGCACCGCCTGCAGAATCACACAAATGCTGTGACAATATGCTGCAAAACACTGCGTCTAAAACAGCGGACGGCCTGTGCATATACCAGAAACACTGCATAGCTGTTGGACTAAGCAGCTTTCCGGTCTGTTGATGTCCGTTCTGACCTAACACATCAGGCAAAACAGGCTGGTCTGATCTTTGCCACTAGCATGTTGATTGAGTGCTGTTTCATACACAGGATAATTCCAATGATGTGCTTGGGATTGACCCGGATGTCCGGCAGCTTGTCTACACACAAGCAGTGGCCAACGGCGGTGCGGCTAGCTACAACATCATGCAGGGCTTATACCTGAGCGTAAGTTGCCACTGATTGTCACTGTGCGTCTGTTTGTGCCGCTGTTTGTACGCAAATGCGCCGTGGTGTGTGATGCAGTTGATGTATAAATCGTAGTGATTCTGTCATTACAAGGAGGCTCCGAGCAGCATGAGTACATGAGGGCAGACATGTATGCCTTGCACGGACGTTCGCCTCGTGATGTTACTTGCCAGCACTGCATGCATGCAGAGAGAAACAGATGCTTGTCCAGTTCAAGCAAGCACCGGTCTGCCTGATTGCGCCACACCATACGCAGATTTGTTATCTGACATATGACTGGAGGCATCTGGCATGTTGTTGGAGCTCATGTTCTTACCTTCATGCGGCCAGCAGGTTTCTAGATGTGGGCTAATCCAACAAAATCTCCCTCAGAAAGACACTCGCGATGCTAACTCCCGCCGTGTCTAAGTTATACTTTCCACTATGAAACAGATGTTGCTGTAAGAACAGTCACATTCCTATGTCCCCAAGAGTGGCTATTCACCCCACACTCCAAATGCACCAGCTGCACACATAACGCCAGTGGTCTGACACAGTCTCAAATTTGGATGGTGATCTGATGGTGTGGGTGCTGCATGCACGTGACCAATACCTGACTCATCCCAGGAGGATCAGGACCCAGCAGCTTCTGTTCACACCATTGGCTGTGACAATGGAGATGGTTGATGCCAAGGTCTAAATTCTTGCCAACTCTTCAGGAGCTCCTCAACAACCAGTAATGCCATACATGCATGCTGGCAACAAGTCAGAGATAGATCTTGGCTGATGAGCTTGCACCCAAAGCAGTTTTGTAAAGGCTTGGCCAGACGTGCTAGCAGGTCTCACGACACTATGGCTTGTGACCCCATCACAACATTCATTGAACTTCCACTTTTGTGTGCAGGTGAGTGACCCATCACAAAAGGAGCCTGAAATGACAGCTTCCTGCCTGACCCAAAATTCCCTGACCTGCAACAGCAAACCAAACGCACACTGCTGAACTCAATGACTTACCTCCGACAACGCCTCAAGTGTTGAAACACTGAGTTTTACTGATAAATACACTAATCAATTTGATATTTATGATGGTGCCCTTTCATACGATGATGTGTTTACACCCACAGACAATTCAATGTCCGCCGGCATAAAACAGTATTTGAAGATTAAGATGTGAATACCGCTGGTTTGCAGGCTAGTGATCCATCAGAGAAGGAGCGCAACCTGGCAGCTCTAGCCTATGCCAGGGACTCTGACCTGAGGCAGCAGACATTAGAGATGGTCTTGGATGACTCTGTGAGGTCCCAAGATACATTGAGTCTGCTGGCTGGCGTGGCGGTGCGATCCAATGCTGCAGCGCATGCAGCATGGAGCTTCTTGACAGAGTACGCTGGCTCAGAATGAATGTTAGCGATAGGCCTAACACATGCAAGTCGAAGGCATGCTTTGAGTGATGCAGCTGCTGCTCAGAGTGCAACAGCAACTTTTGTGTGTTCCCGGGCAGCAGCATGTCCCGCAATACAGCAGCACTTGCTGCACAGATCTTCCTGATGGCATTGAGCTGCAACATGTCATCCATGTGGCATTGTAAACTTGCTCTGATGCAGCAGTGTCTGGTGCAACAACCACAGAGCATGCAGCATGGATGTTGTTGATTGAAGTCTGGTTGCTGATGCAGCTGTGGTTGCAGAGATCAGTCAACAGGCTGGTTGCTGCTGCAGCAGTTGCTTGTGACTAGTTTCAAGATAAAGTTGTGTCTTGATGGTGTTGAGTGATATGCAGGAACTGGACAGCGCTGTTTCAGAAACTGGGAGGAGACAACGAAGCTAGCAGGATGATGGGGAAAGCCACTCAGAGCATAGCCTCCCACTTTGCGGCTCAGTCACAAATAGATGCGGTGAGTGGCCCCTTTTGGAATATGCACGTTGGTATTTGTTCCGGTGTTTGTGATGAGGAGCCGAGGCAGTGCTGCAATGTGCCCGAGGTTCTGGTTTTGGCTGTTGACTTGCAAGAAACTTGTGCTTGTCGATTTTTTTGTGTCTGGATGCATCACTCATATGACTGGAAAATCCTGAACACCAGGACTGGTACCTGGCCTATTTGCTACTAGCTTGCAACAAAGCACTGGCCACAAATATGCTGATGTATGGTGCGCGTGTGTGCTCAGGTGAATGCTTTGTTTACTGCCCACGAGCAGTACCTCTCAGAGCGCAGCTATTTTGACAACAGCATCGACAGCATACAAGCCAATATTCAGTGGTTACAGTTGAATGCAGAGCAGGTCTGCCTGTGGCTTGCATCGTAAGCCACAGGGGCTTCAAGTAGTACCTTGGGGCTGCGTGCTGCAGCTGCCTTCAGAAGCAATGTACTGTGTCTTCTTGATCTGTGTGCAGCTCCCTGCTCAGACTTCATACCAGGCATTGTACCAAGCTCTGCAAATTAGTGTATGCTTGGGAACGTGTATCAAATCTATCAAGGAGACTTCATACAAGCAGACGCTGAGTCAGAACGCGCCGACACGCAGTAAGCAGCTACGTGAGTGTAACGTGATCAGCATTACATGAGTATAACTTGATCAGCTGCATGAGGTCTAGCTGCTTTAAGTATTAGACGAAACTTTCAACTGTGGATTAGCTGTAGTTCACGTAAGCTAATTTCCGTCAATTTGTTCGCGGCATGGAGTCCCCATTGGCACAACGACCGTGAAGTGCCTGTCAGCTTCGTTAATCACGGTTGTTCGATTGCAA
>JAABUY010007839.1_pt1 | contig 10039 bp, 13 predicted proteins | sample 5560271 | NCBI WGS metagenome assembly JAABUY01 (sample SAMN10711886, study PRJNA513374) | rock metagenome | isolation source: Antarctica rocks | place: Antarctica: Victoria Land, University Valley
CGCAGGCCCACTGACGGAGGAGCCAGGGGGCCGCGCCTCCGCCAGGATCGACGCCAGCGGCCGGCTGCGCTCCCGGCCCCGCACCTGCCGCGCTGCCCCGCGGTGAGCGCACGCCGTCGCAGGCGCCCACGCACACACGCGGCTGCGCTGTGCCCAGCACAGCCTGCACCGCACGGATGAACCATACAAGCAGCAGACTCATACCGGCGCAACAGACATGCCCTGCCCCAGCCAGGGCGGGCGCGCGCATGCGGGACGATGCAGAACGAGCAAAAGTTGCCGCAGCCGCGCATGACAGACAGGTACGCAGACGTGGCGCCCTGCGGCCGCAGCGGCGCGATGTCTGCCGCGCAGCGCCGCTCGCGCGTCAGCGTCACCCTTATGACGGACTGGCATGCAGCGCACGCGGCAAAACGCGCAGCGCCTCCCATGTCACGCAGTGCTTGTGCGGGTCATGCTCTGGGCAAGCGGCGCAGCGGTCAGACCTGATGCAGCTCGCTGGCCGCAGCTGGGAGTGGGTCGGCGCTGGAGCTGGGGACCGCACCCGCGTATGTCTCCTCATGCGACAGCTGGACGTTCATGGCGCTCTGCCCCGGCTCATGGTCCTCGCCCTGCCCCCGAGACAAGCAGCGTTCGCTGCGGCGCGCCCGCGAGCACACCCATGTGGTGGCTGTTCGCCGGCACGCCAGTGCACAGTGCGGATCACGCATGCATGGCACCAGGAGCTTCGCAGGCCCCTCGCACAGCAGGACGTCCGTGGGTAGGGCACGGCAGCGCGCCGCGCCTGCACGATCCGCAGCAGGCGCGGCAGGTCGCGGTAGGAGTCGGGCCCGGCCACCACGTCCACCATGCCGCGGTCCAGCATCCGGTCCTTCAGGCGCTCCGCCATGCACCCGAGCACGCCGACCACGGGGCCCCTCGCGCGCCTGCCGCCCCTGCCGCGCTCTCATGCACTGCGCCGAAAGGCCGAGCGTTCTCCGCAAGTGTGAACAAACATGCGCTTTAAGATACGGTTCTTCACCCAAGCATGTAAGTGAAAGTGTAGCAGGCGTGGACAAGCGTACCAGGACACGTTACTGGTAGACAGGACGGCAGCACACCCATAGCAAGTGACGCTGGCGCAGCACGTGAGCGCACCGGTCCTTGGCGCGCCGCTGCTCCCGCAGCGCGCGGAACGTGCCGAGCCGGCACCAGATCTTGTCCTCGGCCTTCTCGCGGATGGCACACGTGTTGACAAGCACGACATCAGCTTCTGAAGCCGCTGGCGCCTCCCTGTAGCCGGCGCCAGCCAGCACGCTCCTCACGACCTCCGTGTCCGCCAAGTTCATCGCGCACCCGTGGCTGCGCCCGGCACGCAGCGAGCGTCATCAGGAGCAGAGCAAGTAGCGAGAGTTGTTAAGAGCAGAGCAAGCACTGGAGCTCGACAGCTCGGCGCGCTGAGGCGGCCCGCACGTCTCCAGCCACACCGAGCGGCCCGCCGACTCGGCCGGCAGCCCGAGCTGCGCGGCGCCGCCGCGAGCGAAGAAGCTGAGGTCCGGCCCCGCCGCCAGGCGCTCCTGCAGCGAGCTGAGCGCCCGGGAGCCGCTGCGAGACTGCACAGCGTTCACCACCCGCCGCCGCACCTCGAGCAGCGCCATTGCGCGCTGCTCCGGACCACTCCTGTGTGCTGGCAACGAGACTGTTACATTAGCTAGACTAGACTAGCATATGGCAGCCTCTTTCTGCCATGAGAAGAGCTTGGGCTTGCTTCTCCCCGCTTGGTGGCTGTCAAGATGACGCTGTGCGTAAGAAGACGTAAGCCAATCTCTGCACATGCCCAGCCTCCTCGGCACCTACTCCCACGGGGGCGCACTAAAAAGCTCCCTCACGGTCAATGCCCCAAAATGTCCTACCCTGCAAGCCCCATTAAGGTGCCTGTCATGAAGGCTCGCGACCGAGCTCGTGAGTACGTTCGTGAGCCTCCGGCGTACCTTCACGTGAACTGCACAATGGAGACCGTTCGCTTCACTCTGCTGGCCGCTGTGCTTGTTGCGCTGGCCGGCAGCGCAGCAGCAAAGGCCAAGGACACAACAGTCACAAACAAGGTCCGGGTCTTTGATCCTGTGGTTTGCACGCTTGCAGCCCGCCGCACTACTGCCATATGCTACGCCACCTCGCTGATCTGATCAGCAAGCATTTGGAAGCGATCACAAACACTGGCTGTTCCTGCAGGTGTTCTTTGACATCTCGATCGGAGGAAAGTCAGCGGGTGAGCTGCGCAAGGGCCAGATCTCTTGCTTGCTTTCCTGCATGCAGAGGCCAGTGGCTGTCAAAGTAGTCCTGCACGCAAGGCCACACTGGCAAGTGCTGTGGTGGACGCAGGCCGCGTCGTGCTTGGTCTGTACGGCAAGCAGGCCCCGAGGACTGTGGAGAACTTCCGGGCGCTCTGCACCGGTGCGCTCCCGCGATGCACCCCCTCTGCTGGCCAGCAGAGTGCGTTGCGCGACTGCCTGGCACGTGTATACGGGTGAGAGGGCAGCGAGCAGACTGCTCGATGCGGAGTAAGAACACCGCCTCGGGAGGCTCACGTGAAGGCTCTGTGCAGGCGAGAAGGGCATGGGCAAGAAAGGCAAGCCGTTGCACTTCAAGGGCTCGACCTTCCACAGGATCATCCCGCAGTTCATGCTGCAGGTATGGATTTTTTGCCTCGCTGCACTGCAAGCTGCCTCCGCTCTTGATTCAGTCGTGTGCATAAGGAGCGCCGGAGAGGTTTCCCGGAATGCAGGCTGCGTGTTAGGATGTAACCTTGCACCTGCTTATTGCGGCAGGGGGGCGACTTCACCGACGGCGTGGGGACTGGCGGCGAGTCGATCTACGGCGAGAAGTTCCAGGCGCGCACGGCCTGCCCGGCTGCTCCCTGCCCGCAGTGCGCGGCGCTCAACCGACGATGAAGACGCCGCTGCAGCCCTGGAGCAGAAGCGCATGGGTGTGGCAGCTGCCCTGCCCAGCAAGTGAGGCAGGCGCGCGCGAGCGCAGGACGAGGACTTCAGCCTGAAGCACGACACGCCGGGCATCCTGTCCATGGCCAACTCGGGCAAGGACACCAACGGCAGCCAGTTCTTCATCTGCACGGTCGCCACGCCCTGGCTGGACGGCCGGTGCGCAACCTGTGCCGCCTGCTTGTTGGTGAGCAACCTGCACCTGGCTCGAGGCGGCCGTTCTGTAGCTGACCCCCTTGCGGCTGCGCAGGCATGTCGTCTTCGGCAAAGGCGCGCCTCCCAGTCGCAGCGGGTTGGTGTGACGCGGAAAGCATTGTCCGTCATGTCAAGCTCATGCAGTGCATGCTGCTGCTGCTTCCCTGAGACACACCAAAGGGTAACGCGTCCAGCTTCATCTGGTGTGATGCATCTGCCTAGCTGGCCGGCACCGCGCACGGCCTGCCACGCCGCGCCGCTCACGGGCCCTGTGCGCGCCTGCCGCAGTCCTGGAGGGCCTGGACGTGGTGTACGCGGTGGAGAAGGTGACCCCCGGCCCCCATGCCTGCCGCCGACACCCCGCATCTGCCTGCACTTCAGGCCGCGCGGTGAGCCAGCGCGCGGCCGGCAGGTCGGCTCGCCCAGCGGCACGCCGTCCAAGAAGGTCGTCATCACCAACTCGGGCGAGCTGCCCGCCGCCGACACCGCCTGAGCGAGCGCGGCCGCGTTCCGCCCCCGCCTGCGCCGAGGGGTGTCTGGAGCGCGAGGGCGCGGCGGCGCTGGCGGAGCAGGCTGGCCGGGCTGGGCGCGTGACTGTGCACACGCGGCATCGCTTGAGCGGTGCATGTGGGGAAGCAGTGGGGAGCGCATGGCCTGCGCATCGCCAGAGGCTGTTACGCATGTGTGCACTCTGCAGCTGCGCTTCATGACTCTGACCTAGCAGAAATGCGAGCACAATAGCTACCTCACACCTCAAATTTGTCCAGCAGACATGCAAGACATGTATGTGCACAGCCTTACATCCCGACGCAAACCCAGCCAAATCATGCATTCTTGCTCCAGCCAGTGCGAGAAGGCGCATGGACGGCAGCTGTCGGCATGCGCATTGCCCCTCTCACTTGGCGTTCTGGCTCCAGTCGTACGGTTTGTACGTGAACCTGATGCTGCCCACGTCGCCCAGGCTGTCCTCCAGCAGGGCCTCCAGCGCCCGGCTCGCCGCATCCGGAAGGTGCCGCAGCAGAAAGACGAGCAGGTCCTGCTTGGTGCCAAAGTCGCGGCCGTACCTGCGCGCCGCGAGCGCCGCGCCATGCATGAGGCGGCCGCTGGTTAGGGTAGGATAGGGTTAATGTTAGGGTTAGGGCCGCGCGCGGCAGGCTGAAGGAGCGGCAGAGGGCTGCGGGCGCGCGCACCAGCTGAAGATCTTGCTCATGACGAGCTCCCGGTCGCCGCTCCGCACCTCCACCTCGCCTGCGCGCCGCGCGCGCGCGCCGCGCCTCACCCCCACGCGCGTGCCGCCTGGTGCCGGGCAAGCTGGGCGGGTGCCGCCGCCGGCGCTCGAGGCCGGGGCGCACTCTCACAGAATGCGGCCGCTGCGGCCGCCAGGCCCTCCTCCAGCGCGTCCGCGGTGTAGACCCGGATGGGCGGGCAGGATTTGGCGCCGCACACGAGCGCAAAGTGGATGCGCGGGTCGAGCGGCTGCACCACCTGCACGGCGCACCCAGCTTGCGCCGCTGGGCGGCCGACCCACCGCCGGCCGGACCTGGCCTGCGTGCGCGCGCGCTCGTGCGCGGCCTGCCAGCCGCTCAGGCACGCAGGCAGACGCAGGCACGCAGGCAGAAGTCACATGGAGGTTGCGAGCCAGGGTGACCATGTCATCCCATTCTGCGATCGGTCATGCCTGCATGCGCCGCAGGCCTGCTGCAGCGGCCGGCCTGGGTCACAGGCCAGCTGGGCGGGACCTTGCCACACGTGGCGGGCGGGCGCCGGGGCGCGCCTGCGCCAGCCGCGGGTCCCCCGCCTTGAACGTCCGGCCGGCCAGCTGCGGCAGGCCGAGCAGCACGAAGGGCGACGCCGGGCTGGCCGCATTGCCGCGCAGGACGCCGTGCTCGATGTCGTTCGCTGGCGCGCGCGCCCCGGGCTCTGTCACCGACCCATTCACCCGCCGCGCGCGGGAGGACGGCCGGCGAAGGCCGGGCCTGGCGTGCAGGCGCTACAGGGTTGTGTAGGGTATTGTGAGGGCCGCGCGGCAGGCGGGCACCTGAGTAGTCCAGGCCGCCGATGCGGTACTTCACGCTCCCAAACCTGGCCGGGCGCGCCACGCCATGAGCGCAGGCCTGCTGCGAGCTTGCACGAATGTGGGCCACGAGCGAGGGGCCGGCCGCAGCTTGCGCGCACGGGCAGCGGAGCGCGCACCACTGCAAGCGCTTGAGCGTGCCGTCGGCCGGCCCGAACAGGACCAGCGCGTGCACCTGCGGCGGCCGCGGCGATGCTGAGCCGGCTGCAGGGGACGGCGGCGAGGCAAGCAGAGCAAGAGGCGGCAGCGCTGACGGCAGCGCGCGCGCCGGGAGCAAGCAGGCGCGGCGCGCACGATGAGCTGGTTGTAGATGTTGATGTAGAGCGCCATGCGCGCCTCGCGCGAGAGGCCCGCCATGTCCACCGCCTGCCGCGCGCGCGCGGTTCTTGCTGGGCAGGGTAGGGTTGGGTTGAGCGCACCACCTGCGGTGCAGGCCGCACGCGTGCATGACGCGCGGCGCGACCTGGCGCCCTGGCCGGCTCCCCGCACGCCCCTGGCGGCAGAGCGTGACGCCGGGGCAGGCGCCCGCCCGCTCGCGCGCGCCGGCCTGGCGCTAGCGCCCGGTGCGCCACTGCAGGCGGGCGGGCGCAGGCGCCGCGCGGCGGCGCGCCGCGCCTGCAGCTCCGCCGCCGCGGCGCAGAACGCAGCAAAGCCGGGGTCGGCGCCCAGCGCGGCGTAGTCGACGGCGCGGCCGTCCGGCGCGAGGTGGCGGTCGTACAGCGCCAGCACGCGCTGCCGCAGCTCCTCCGCGACCTGCCGCGGCACCCGCACCCGTAATTCATGGCGCGGCCTGCACCGCCACGGGCGAGCAATAGAAAAAAAGACTGATACAAGATTAGAGCCAAATGACGTATCCGTCAAGCCCTGCTCCTCGCCCAGACGCCCCGGCCCTCTGGTCCGCAGCGGGGGCGGCGCTGCCGCAGGCGCGCGCCCGAGCGCGCCGCCCGCGGCCCCTGTGCCTCCTCTACTGGCGGGCAGGCGCCTGGGACAGCACGCGCGAGCGCCAGGAGAGGCGGCGCCGACCTGCGGAGCCGGCCGGGCCGCGGCCGGCCAGGCAAAGTGCGCGTTGAGCGGCTCGCCCAGGCGCGGGCGCGGCGCGTCCGCCACCAGCCGCAGCAGCAGGGGCGCCGCGCCGGCGGCGCCCGGCCGCGCGGCGTCCGCGTCCCGCGGCCCCGCCGCCACGCTCAGCAGCGCCGCGCGCTGCAGGCCGCGCAGGGCCTCCGCCGCGGCCTCAGCCGACCCGACGCGCGGCGCCAGGCTCGCGAGCGCTTCATCAGGCGTGAAGGTCGCGGCGTACGTGGCGCCCCTGCCACGGCAGGGTGGCTCCGTATTTGCATGCGGGCCCATGCCCAGGCATGGCATGTGAGGGCAGCGTGCAGGGGGTCATTGAGCGGCTGAGGCTTCAGGCCAAGGCTCGAGCCACACTGACGAGCGAGCACCTTGAAACAACTGCCAGGACCCTCTCCATGGCTGTGGAGAACTGCGGGGCGCACCCGATGCGGTGCTCAGACCGCGGTATGCACGCCGCCAGCTCCTGCAGCCGAGCATACTCGGCGGCGCTCAGCCCGCCGACCCCCGACCCCGCTTGCCGGCTCTGCAGCGACAGCGCCTTGTGAGAGCGGGAGCCGGCCCTGTGAGCAATACAGGGTGCGCGCTGCGGCGGGCGCACCTGTGCGTTGGCGGCGGAGCGCTCGACGGCGGCCCGCAGGTCGGGCGGGAGCGCGCCGCCGCCCGCGCCCTCGCCGAGCAGCGCCGCAAGCTCCCCCCGCTCAATGGCACCCTCCAGCTCGGTCGCCCCGCCCAGCAGCTCGCCTCCGACAAACACCTGCTCGGCACGGCGCTGTACAAACCAGTTCGGTGACGTGAGCGTGCGCCGCAGCAGTGCCGCGGCGTGGCACCCGCGGCGCACCTGAGGGACGGTGCGCAGGCCGGTGCTCTTCTTGATGCTCCGCAGCAGGTCCAGATCTTGGGACAGCTCGACCTCCTCGAACGGGACGCCCGCGCTCCTGAGAGCATCCTTCGCCCGCTTGCAGAAGGCGCAGCCGAGTGTCGTGATCACGGCCACGCGCGGCTCTGTCGCGGGCTGCGCTGCAGCCTCGCCGCGCGCCGCAGCTGCTGCGCTGCCTGCCATAAGGCCGGGCGCACGCTGCCTCCTCGAGCTGAGCTTGCAACTCCTCCTAACGCCGGGCTCAGGCTCCCTATGAAGAGGCAGGACCGGCCTGCTGCACCATCTCCGGCTGCAGTGGGCAGGCCTGGCTGCCTTGGGGCGCCACGCCTTTGAAACAAGCGCAGGCAGAGACCTCGCCAGTACAAGGACCGGCCTCTGCATCAGTGGGTGCAGCACGTGCGCTGGCCCACTAGCGCTGGCGGCCTCGCCATAGCATGCTTTGCGAAGCGCTAGCGCGTGAAAAGAAAGCCGGCACAGTGATATTGTCGTCTGTGTTACAGCCTATACCAGCTGCATGGGCTTGGCCAGAAGTGATACATGCAAACCACACACCTACAGGTCTATGTGCATGCTTGTGTTTGCACGCATGCAAGACACCCAACAGATACTCACATGCCCCGGCAAGACAGCCTACGCGCACTCCCCGAGCAGCCACTCAAGTGCCACCTTCCTCTTCGCCAGCATGAGACTGCCCTTTGCCCTTAGACTTGCCTCCGCGGCCCCGCCCACGGCCGTGCCCGCCGCCGCCGCCGCCCCCGCCGCCGCCGCCGCCGCGCCTGCCGCCATGGCCGCCCCCTGCAGCACACGATGGTGTGAGCACGCGCCAAGAGGCGCTGCAACCCGGGCCACGGGCAGCATCGCTGAGAGCAAGCGACTCACAACAGGGCGCGGCCAGAGGGCAGCCTGCATGCGGGGCCAAGCCAGATCCGCCCGCTCCCACCCACGCTTCAGGCGGCCATGCAGCCAGTAGGGAAACACAGGGAGCCCGCGCACCGCTGGCGCTGCGCGGCGCCCAGGCGGGCATGGCGGCGGCGGCGGCCGCCGCGCGGTCCTCGGCAGGCCGGCCGCCGCGGTCGGGCACGCTGCCCATGAGCACGCTCTTCACGCTGGCCGGGAAGGCGGCCGCGTCGCTGCTGGTCGCCGCCGCGCCCACCGCCAGCAGGTCCCCTGGCGGCGCCCCGGCAGAGGACCTCTTTCATCATCCTTGCACGGCATGACGGTAGCGCGCTGTGCGCACGCTGCTGTGCGCGCCAGGCCGGCGCCGCGCAGCCCGGCGCAGGGCCGCGCTGCCTTTACATGCAGGCGACCATCATGCAGGGCCCGGGCCGGGCAGCTGCGGCAGGCGCGCTGCGCGGCGCGCGGCGCACCTGGGCGCGCGGCAAAGACGTCGTCCAGGCCGACCGCGGGCTGCGCGACCAGCGCGGCCGCGCCGGCGTCCGCGGCCGCGCGCGCGGCGGCCGCGCAGCCCTGCTCCGCCAGCCGCTCCGAGCGCAGCAGCGACTGCAGCGTCACCTGCGCGGCCCAGCGGCGCCGCCGCTCCTCGGCCGCGTGGTCGTCCACAGGCGAGCCCGGCGTGGTGCGCAGCGGCGCGGGTAGCACGTCGCCAGCCAGCCGCCTCCTTGTCTAGCCTCACCCGGGGAGGCAGGACAAGGTATGATGACCCGGGGATGACACAAGGAGCGTTGGCGGCCCTGCGCTTCGGCCCGTGCGTGCGCCGGCAGGTGCAGGTGCAGGTTGGCGCCGGGCCGGACCTGGGCGCGCTCGATGAGCATGCGCCGCCGCAGCGAGTACTCCGCGCGCAGCGCCTCGTCCACCTCGTGCAGCCGCGCCGTCTGCCGGCCGCGCCGGCCGCCCGCGTCGCCGGCGCGCGCGCGACGCAACCTGAAAAGGCGCCTCACGGCGCGGCAGCAGCAGCGCCGCCACTCGTGCCGAACAAAGAGGGCGAGACGTGCCAGCACGCCTGTCTCGCTGCACCAGATGCAAACAGTGGGCTCTGGTGAGCGGCCACACTGCTGCAGCGGCCAATGGTGCGCTGCCGCGTTCCTACGCACGGGGACGGGATGTGGCCCTCACAAGCAGACAGACAGATCGCATTTTGAAAATAGGAAGCACAGCGTCTTGGCTTCCCTGACCCTCGGCCTGAACGGCTGCCGGCGCAAGCCCCGTGGCGCACCTGCGCCTCAGACAGATTGCCGCGCGACAGCACGGGCTCACCCGCGGCGCGCGGCGCGCCGCCGCCCGCGCCGCGCGCCTGCAGCAGCGCCGCGAGGCGCGCGTCCGCCGCGCCCGCCAGCGCGCACGCGCCGCCGCCAGCCTCCGCCACGCCCAGCAGGCCGGCCAGCGCGCGCAGCCGCGCCGACGCCTCCGCGGCCGCGTCCTCCTGGCGCACGCCTTCGAGCCATCAGGAGCGCGCGGTTGCACCGGGGCGCGTGCCAAGCAGCTTAAGGTCGCAGCAAGCAGGTCCTTTACGCAAAGTATAAGCTGGGAGCGCCAGCCAGCAAATACATCAGGACACTGGGGTGCGCCCGGACCCGCCCTGCTCATGCACAGGCAGACGCATCCGCAATGCGCCGCAGCAAAGACAAGCGAAATTGAATCACGCCTCAGGTTTTCAGTGCGCTGCAACCGGGCGGCCGCCGCTTGCGTGGCAAGCGCCGCGCCCTTCACATGCGGCTACCGAGGTTGCAGCTGCGGGTCCCCTGCGCACCGCGGGGGGGTTTGCCGGCGTGGGGGACGCGCGCAGCAGCCGCGCGGCCTGCAGGTGGCCCAGCAGGCGCTCCAGCAGCAGCAGGCGCCGCTGCGGCGCCCGCGCGCCGCCCGCCGCGCGGCCGCCACAAACCCCGC
>JAABUY010007840.1_pt1 | contig 10037 bp, 9 predicted proteins | sample 5560271 | NCBI WGS metagenome assembly JAABUY01 (sample SAMN10711886, study PRJNA513374) | rock metagenome | isolation source: Antarctica rocks | place: Antarctica: Victoria Land, University Valley
TGGTCGCGCAGCTGGTCGTTCTGCCGGTCCAGGTAGGCCTGCTTCGCCTGCTTGGCGAGCGGGATCCGCTCGAACGCGCTCCTGCTGAGGATGACCGCGTCCCAGTCGCCGGTCGCGACGCGCGCGACCAGCAGCCGGCGTTTGTCGCCGGCCAGGTCCTCCGTGCCGGCGGCCAGGACGCGGGCTTGCGGGTAGGTCTGCAGCCACTCGCGGCCAGCAGCCAGGCTCCCAGGCACCGGTGACGTGGTCGCCGTGCCGCCCGGTGCACTACGTAGTCCGCCCGGACAACGCCCCGGCCGGCGGGGAGCAGGTGCTGCAGGCGGCGTCTGTCCTCGCCGAAGGCCTACCGGTGCCCCTCCTCGACCTGCTGCCGGAGTAGGCGGACAGCGGAGCGGCCTCACCGAGCAGGCGGGTCGTCCAGGGCCGACAGCCCGACCGTAGGCGCAGTGCCGGCGGTGAGCCCTGTGGCAGTAGCGTGGCTGCCGTGAGCAGAAGCGTGAGCAGCGCGGGTTCCGGAGCGTCTTTCATAGGGGGACGAGACCATGTCCGCGCAGGTGAGAGCGGAGGGCAAGGGATTCGAACCCTTGAGGAGCTTGCACCCCTAGCGGTTTTCAAGACCGCCGCCATCGGCCACTAGGCGAGCCCTCCCGGTGTGGTGACTCTAGCGATCGTCCCAGGTCATGGCGTTGTGGCCCCTCATCCGGCAGCGTTGCTGTTGTCCGATTCTGAGGGGGTGCCCGTAACGCTGCCCGTAGCGACGGTCTCTCCTGCCTGGCGCAGGAGGTTCTCTAAGCGCCCAGCGGCGTCCTGCTGATGTCTGCGGTCCACCCGCCGGTAGAACCTGTTGGTGGTGCTGGTCCGGGTGTGTCCCATGGCAACGCTCACCGTCTTGTCCGACGCCCCGTGTCGAGGTGCAGCGTGGCGAACGTGTGGCGCAGGTTCTTAAACGGGATCGTGTCCATACCGAGGTCCTTCATGAAGGCCCGGAAGCGGCGGCTGACCCTGGCAGGGTTGAGCGCCACGCCCATCTCGTCGGTAAAGACGAGGTCGGGGTCTGCCCACTCGCCCCCGGCGGCCAGCCTCAGGGCCGCCTGGCGGCGACGGTGGCCGAGCAGGGCTTGGCGGGCTGGAGCGATGATCTCCACGTCCCGCCGGGACTGCTCCGTCTTCGGATCTCCGACCTGTCGGCCCCGCTGTGCACGCTGAATGCTCTGGCGGACCCGTGCGACACCTCCGTCGTCGAGGTCGAGATCACGCCAGCGCAGTCCCAGAAGTTCGCCCTGACGAACCCCGGTCGTGACGGCCAGGATGAACAGAGGGCCGAAGGGGTGCTCGCGCGCGGAGTCAAGCAGGCGAGCGACCTGGACGGGGCTGAGAACCTCCGGCGGCACCTGACGGACACGCGGTGGGCTTGCCTTGCGAGCGGCGTTACTGTCCACAAGGTCCCACTTTTCTGCGTCACTCAGGGCCTTGTGCAGGACCCTGTGCAGCGACAGCACTGTCTGTGCCGACAAGCCCTGCTTGAGGGACCGCGAGTACAGGTCGTCCAGATGCATAGCGGTCAGGCGAGCCAGCGGAAGACCACCGATGACGGGAACGGCCTTGTCGAGGGCGAGTTCCTTGTATCTACGCCAGGTGCTGTAGCGCAGCGCGGGCTTCCGCTGGTCGATCCAGTACGTGAGGAACTCGGCCGTCGTGAGCCCCGCCTGACGAGGCAGCGTCCCGATGTCCCGCTGCGCTCGCAGCAGACGAAGGGCAGCCTCGCCTTCGGCCTTCGTAGCCGCCCGCCTCGTCCGGTAGCCGCCCGCGACCGAGATCTGCGCCTCCCACCCGTTGCCCTTTCGGTAGACCGATCCGTCACCGTTGACCCGCTTGCGCTTCGTCACCTGGGCTCCTCCCTCACCTGCCAGCAGCAGGTAAGCAGGGGGCTCGGACAACTGCTCATGTGGGGAAGCCCTGACGGAGGGTCTCGCGGTCGACGAACCGCTTCAGGCCGTCTACCGGCAGACGCCGACTACGGCCGATGAGAACGTAGGCGAGGTCGCCGCGCCCCATGAGCGAGTACAGGACCGAGCGGGAGACCGACAGAGCGTCAGCGGCTTCCTCCACGGTGACGAGCAACTTGACCGATGGAGCGGCGAGTGCGACGGGAGGAGATTCATTCGGAGAAAACGGCATGATGCTTCCCAGGGTCGAAAGACCCCGGAGCACTACCCCCGGTCGGACATCAGTCCTGGCCCGCAGCACGTTTGTTGCGCGCATTAATTGCACGCTCAGCCGCTCCCAGCCTGGGCTGGTGCCAAAGACATCATGCGCCCGCGTCACAGGCCAGTCAAGGGGCTCCCGGACCCCAATGCAGGATCGAGACCGAAAAGTCTAATCAGACTCAACGTTTTGCCGTTCTGCAGATTCTTCTATGTGCCAGGCGCTTGCCGAGATACTTGTATGACGGCTTACCGTTGCATTGTTCAGGGTCGGGGTCGGCGGCATCGACGCCCGTTACGTTCAGTAGTTCTCCCTGACGTACCCATAGGCGTTGTCGAACAGCAGTCCGGTGAGCGGCAGACCGAACTTCTTGAGGACCTGGCGGAGTTCCTTGCGTACGGTCCGGTCGCCTTCTTGGGTCTCGTTCCAGCCGGTGAAGCGGACCTGCTTGACGATGGTGTCGATGTCGCGGACCACGTCGTCCACGATGACTGGGGTGCCAGCAGGTTTGTACTGGTCCACGATCTGCGTGAGCGCACCGACGTGCGGGTCGAGCAGATGCTCGGCCTGGTCCAAGGTGCCCTCGGCCTCCATCCGCTCGGCCTGCACGGCGAGCCGGGCGACCTCCAGGGCCTGGCGCAGGAAGTCCACGGAGTCTTCGGCCTTGCGGATCGCCTGCTGGCGCAACCGGTCGATCTGCTCGGCCAGGGATCGGTAGACCGGGTGCGGGCTCTGCGTCAGGCGCCGCCGTATCCGGCCGTCGATGGTGTCCAGCACCTCCTCGACGGTCACCGGCTGCTTGAACAGGTCCCGTCCAGGATCCAGGTCCAACTCGCCCTGCGCGACCAGGGCCCGCAGGGCCTCGATGGCCTCGGGGTCTACCACCACCTCTTCCAGCCCGGAGCCGGTGACCTCGACGGCGCTGATGTGCCCGTGCACCAGCGCCAGGGTCTTGGGGCCGAGGCGGTGCCACAGCAGCGCGTCGGACACCTTGGTGGGCCTGCTGGCCTCGTACACCTGGGCCAGCCATCTGTAGTCGGCGGCGTACGGCGTCAGGGCCTCGTGCGGGTCCAGGAACTCCCAGAGCGCCTGCACGGCCGTGAAGTCCCGGGCGTAGGCGTCCCTAGCCTGGTAGTCCGCCAGGCGCTCCCTGGCCTCCTGCAGGGCGGCGAAGGAGTGGTCGGAGCGGTCCACCCCAGCGAATCGGGTCAGGGTCCGGGCCGCCGTCGCCTGGAACTCCGCGACGAGGCCGTCCACCTCGACCGGGCGCTTGCCACCGGTGTCCGGGTCCGCCGCCTTGAGGGCCTGGGCGATCTGGTTGCCCAGGCCGACGTAGTCCACCACCAGGCCGTGGCGCTTCTCCTGGCCTGTCCGTGGGTGGGTGAACCGGCGGTTGGTCCGGGTGATCGCCTGGAACAGTGTGTGCCGCCGCAGCGGTCTGTCCAGGTACATCGCCTGCTCGACGGGGGCGTCGAAGCCGGTGAGCAACTTGGCGGTGACGATCAGCAGTGACAGCGGATCGTCGGGGTCGTTGAACTGCTGCTTGACCTTGGCCTCGGCGCCCCGGTCCAGCGCGTACTGCTGCCAGTCGGCTGGCTCGTCTTTGGCGGTGCCGACCGTCATCACCACCGCGGTCGTGCGGTCACTGCCGCGCTGGGTCAGCAGCCCGGTGATCTCCCGGTCGTAGGCGACGACCAGTTGCCGATCGAAGGCCACGACCTGAGCCTTGCTTCCCAGCGGAGCGATCTTGTCCAGGTAGTGGTCCACGATGTCGGTGCACACCGCCGTCACCCGCTCAGGGTTAAGCAGCAGCGTCTTGACGCGGGCGGCACGGGCGGCCAGCACCTCCCGTTCGTCGTCCGAGAGGTTCTCCTCGTCGGCGAACTGAGCGAACGCCTCGTCCAGGTCGGTCTTCCCCAGGTGGAAGTTCACCAGCCGCGTCTCGACGTGGACCGGGACGCTCGCGCCGTCCGCGATGGACCGTTCCATCGAGTAGGTGTTGAGGATGTAGCCAGGGTCGGTGGGGTCACCGAACAGCGTGAAGGTGTTGCGTTCCTTGTCCGAGATCGGCGTGCCGGTCAGGCCGAAGAAGCGGGCGTTCGGCAGGGCCGCGCGCAGGTCATCGCCCAGCCGTCCCTCCTGGGTGCGGTGGGCTTCGTCCACCATCACAATCACGTTATCCCGCTCGTTAAGCAGTCCGGCGTCTTCAAACCGGAAGATCGTGGTGAGCACGATGCCGCGCCGGTCGTCGCGCAGGATCTCCCGCAACTCCTCCCGCGACCCCGCCACGCTGAGGCGCGGGAGCCCGGCGGTCTTGAACTGCCGCTCGACCTGCTCGATCAGGTCCAGGCGGTCGAGGACGACGACGACGGTGGGTCCGCCGACGCGCTCGTCGTGAAGGAGCATCAGGGCGGCGAAGGCCATCAGCAGGGTCTTGCCAGTGCCCTGGTAATGCCAGATCAAGCCCCTGTTGCCGCCGTCGAGGACCCGCTGGTGGATCAGTTCGGCTGCCTCGACCTGGGGGTAGCGGGGGATCAACTTCCGCACCCCGCCACCGGGGACCTGCTCGAACAGCGTGAAGTCCCGCAGGATCGACAACACCCGTGCCGGAGTCAGGAGCAGGTCCACCGACCGCTCGACCCGCTTGAGGCCCCACAAGTCGTAGGGGTCCTGGGTCGAGCCCCACATCAGCCACTGCTCGCCTGCCTGGCCGACCGAGCCGTAATGGAACTCCTTGCCCTCCGTGGCAGCCACCATCACGTTGGACGCGAAGAATGTCGGTCCCTCGACCGCGTAGGTGTTGGCGATGTCCCGAGCGCCGTTGAGCCAGGACACCGACGCCCTCACCGGGGTCTTCGTCTCGATCACCACGAGCGGGAACCCGTTGACCCACAGCACCACGTCGTAGCGACGTTCCTTCCCAGGCGGGCCGAAGGTCACCTCATCCGACACCACGAACTGGTTCTCAGTGAGGTCGTCGAACTTGATCAACCGAAGCGGGACGTACTCGGTGGTGCCGACGTACTTCACCGTGTGGTCACCCCGCAGCAGGGTGGTCATCCGCTCGTTCGCGGGGACCAGCCCTTCAACCGCTGCGGCGAGCACTACCGTCCTGACCGTGGGCAACACCTCGTCCACCCGGTCGGAGTCGCCGTGGAGTTCAGGGTTGAGGACCTCAAGGGCCTCGATCACCCACTCCTCCACCAGCGGGGCCGTGAACTCACGCGGCAACTCCTTGCCGGGGACGTGCTCCCAGCCCAGCGCCACCAGTCGCTCGACCAGCCACGCCTGCACCGTCGAGGACTCCGAGAACCCCGCCATCACACGGCAAGGAGCGTGTCGTAGGACTCAGGGATCTCGATGTCTCGGCCCAAAAGGGCGGTTGCGAGGCATCCGCGGATCGCGTGCAGTCGGTCCTCCTCGTGGGACAAGGCCGCCGACAGGTCCTCGATCCTGCCCAGCGTGACCGCGATCTCCTGCTGGTCTGCCAGTCCTGGATACCGAACCCGGAGGTCCACCAGTTCCTTCGTCTTCAAGTGCATGACCGTCGTTCCGCTGCTGTGGGTCTTCATGAAGTCACGCGACGAGGCAAGTTGGAGAAACTCGTAGAGGAACCCGGTGAGTAGGCGAGTCGGGTCTGGCACCACCCTGCTTACGTCGAGAGAGATGCACGCGCGCCCGAAGTCGGGGAGGTTAGGCACGATCGCAGGGCATCCGAGGATGGCCTTGTCCCTAGTCAAGTCCGTGTTGGCAATGAGAAGTTCACCCGCCCGCACAACCTGACTGTTCTTGTACGCACCTCGGTACCACTTCAAGCCTTCTGGCCGGTAGCCCCCACCGCGCCCAATCGACTTGAGATTAATGAACGGCAAGCCCTCGCCGTGAGACGCAAGATCACCGCTAGCGTAGGAGATGCCCGTGGTGCGAGTGACGACTTCGCTCCACGACGAGTCCTGCCAACTTGCATCGCTCGACATCAACGCCTCCCGAAGGGAGACTCGGTATTGTCCGATTGCCGTTGCCTCGGACGTAAGCACCTCGATCTGCGTGTCGAGAGCGCCGACGAGGTCTACGATCCGCCGCTGCACGGGCAGAGGCGGCACAGGGATCTCCATGGCGCGAAGGTTCTTGAGGACAACCCGCTTGATCGCGAGCCCCGTCTTCTCCTGTGTTGCGGCGTGCTGAAACGCCTCCGAACTCAGCACCAGCCCCAGGAACGCAGGACCTAACAACTGCTTGTTTGGTCGAAGGATGGCCAGCGATGAGAGCACGACAAACTTCCGGTCGGAGTCATTGACCGCCACCTTCCCCACAGTTCCATCCTTGGAGAACAGAACATCGCCAGGCTCGGGACTACAACCGGCCCGTTGAAGTTCGAGGAAGGACCGCTCATCGACCCCTTCGCAACTCTCAAAGTCGATACCGCGACTGCCCAGGTTGCGCACAGTTACGTAGGGGAAACCAGTTGTCGAAGTCTGTGGCGAGTAGTGACTGCCGTCCGTGATATTCAGGCACGCGGCGTCGAGTGTGGCTCGTCGCCAAGTCTCAGCCATCCCAGCCCGCCAAGTGCGCGATGCCTGCTGCGCTGAGACGCTCGAACAGAGCCTGCTCCGACTCGATGCGCCGAGCACGGGCCGATCGATAGTCGACCAGGGCTGTTGCAAGGTCGAGGGTGTCGGCGGCAGCGGTCTTGAGGTAGCGCCCGATGTTGAGGTCGAAGGCGTTGGTCTTGATCTCGTCGAGGGGCACGAGCCTGACGTTGACACCACCCTCGCCGTCCGGTTCATCGCCGGTCCGGTATGCGGCGGCGATGGCGTCCACGTCCGCCGGGCTCATCTGGTTCTGGTTGCGCCCCTTGGTGAAGCGGGGTGAGCCGTCCACGAACAGCACTTGGTTGCGTCGCTCAACCGGCTTGCCAGCCCGAAAGATCAGCACGCACGCGGGGATGCTGGTCGAGTAGAACAGGTTGGTGGGCAGGCTGACGACCGCTTCCAGCCGGTCGGACTCGATCAGGCACTGGCGGATCCTGGCCTCAACCCCACCTCGAAAGAGGACACCGTGCGGCATGACGACGCCGACGCGGCCCCTGTCCTCGGTCATGGAGGACACCATGTGCTGGACCCAGGCGAAGTCGCCGTTCTTCGTCGGGGGCACGCCACAGAACGACCGGGCATCGGCTGCCCAGGTATCAGCCCCCCAGTTGGAGAGCGAGAACGGCGGGTTGGCGATCACTACGTCGAACTGCGACATGGTGCCGTCCGGCTTGCGCAGTCCCGGTGAGCGGAGGGTGTCGCCTCGGACGATCTTGAAGTCCTCGATCTCGTGGAGGAACAGGTTCATCTTGGCGATAGCGGCGGTGGTGAGGTTCACCTCCTGCCCGTACAGCCGCAGGGTGCGGGTGTCGCCCCCGTGGGCGCGGACGCTGTTGATCGTCTCGACCAGCATCCCACCGGACCCGCAGGCCGGGTCGTAGATCGACTCGCCCGGCTGAGGGTCGAGCATCCGCACGATGAGCCGCACGACCTGGCGCGGGGTGAAGAACTCCCCGGCCTTCTTCCCGCTCTCGTCCGCGAAGTTCTTGAGCAGGTACTCGTAGGCCTGCCCCAGCACGTCGTGATCGACCTGCTCCGGGTTCAGGTTCAGGCCGTTGAAGGTGTCGATCAGGGCCACAAGGGCTGACTCGGGCAGCCGCTCCTTGTTGCCCCAGGCCGCGTCACCGAAGATCCCCGCCAGGCTGTCAGGGTTGGCCTGCTCGATCCGCCCGAGCGCCGTGGCGATCTTGGAGCCCACGTTGTCGGTCTTGGTGGTCACGTCCCGCCAGTGGCTGCCACTGGGCAAGTTGAAGCGGTGGTAGTCGGCCTCGACCTCAGGCTCTACATCTTTGCCGTACTCGTCGATGGCTAGCGAGCGTTCGTAGTCCCATGAGTCGCTGATCCATTTCCAGAAGAGCATAGGGAACACGTAGGTCTTGAAGTCTGCTGGGTCCACCGGCCCACGCAGCGCATTGGCGGCTTCCCAGAGTCGTCGCTCCAGTTCCACGAGAGTGGTGCCAGAACGCTCCGCTGGGACCTTCCGTGGGGCAGGCTGGCCGGGGGAGGTGATTGAGGGTCCGAGTGCCGCTGCCGTTGCCGATGTGACGGCGGTGCCATCGGTCCTTGAACCCTGGCCATCTATGGGAAGCGAGGTGACCTCTGGCTGGTCGGTGTTGCTTATCTGCCCGTTCTGGTGCTCCTTCCCACCGCTGGCTTCGCCCAGTTGTAAAAACGCAGCCAGGACGATCTCGCGGAGGCGCTGGGTGTTGTTGCGGGCGGCAAGGAAGGCTGTCTCCGCCTCCCGTCCCTGGGGGAAGTCGCCAGCACCAACACCTGCCTGCCAAAGGTTCTGAACGATCTGTACCCGGAGGTCGTCGTCGTCGGCCAGCCAGACGGCTCGCAGATGGGGCCACGCTTCCCGGGCGAAGACATGGGTGGGGCGAGCGCCATACGCCAGTCGCAAGGAGCGCTCCGGGTAACGACTGCCCAGGCCGAGCGCGACAGCAAGTTGGCTCAGGCGCGGCTTAGGCAGGTTGGTCCACTGGAACCTGGCTGTCGGCAAGGCTGTCCCATCGTGACGCCGAACGCCGCACCGCGCGACGCACAAGTGGCTCGACGTTACCGAGCCTGGGGCGTTCGTGCTCTACCCCTCGCCGCCCGCCGTTCAAGGCCGCTGTTGCGTGGACCGCAGCGGTCACTCCGTAAGGGCCACGGCTACGGCGAGGACTTTGCGAACTGTGGCGGGGTACCAGCGAGCCCCGCCCTGGGCTGTGGGTACCTCATCGGCGGTCAGGCCGTCTGCGATGGCCGTCAGTGTCTTGCCGGACTCGCGCTCGGCCACCATCCTTGCCACGATCTCGTCGGTGATGAGCCTGGGGCGACCTAGCCGCACGCCAGCCGCCTTCTTCGCGGCGAGGGCCTCTCGGGTGCGCTGCCCGATGATGCGCCGCTCCCACTGCGCGGCGCTGGCCATGACGCTGGCCAGGAACTCCCCGGCCGGGGTGGACAGGTCGATGCCCAGGTCGAGCGCCACAAGATTCCATCCCCCAGCCTGGGCTCGCCGCATGATCTCCGCGAAGTCCAGCAGCGACCGGGAGAGGCGATCCAATTTGCTGACGATCAGGACCTCGGCGTGGCCGGTCTCCACAGCATCAAGGGCCCGCGCCAGGGCCTCCCGTCCAGCGATGGCCTTCCCGGACACAGCGGCGTCCACGTAGACCTCCACCAGGACCCATCCCCGGCGGGAGGCCTCGCTCTCCACGGCGGCCCGCTGAGCAGCCAAGCCAGCCCCACTGTCGGCCTGCTCGGCAGTGCTTACCCGCAGGTAGCCGACCGCCCGAGTCGGTGCCGAGGTGTCTCTCGTGGTGCGCTTGGCCATGACGCGATAATACCAAAGGAACGTTAGGTACAAATACTCGGATGCTGGGAGTTAGAAGTGGCCTCCCTTTCGCTAGCCGACGGACCGCGCGGCCCTCAGACCGTCCGGGCTTTCGACGAGAAGTCGTCAATGTTGGCTCTGGGCCTGCAGAGCCAGGAGTGCACCTTGGAGGCGGTGCACCAGTGCGGTAGCCGCTGGGCCGTCGGCGCCCAACTCCCCACGCTCCACGGCGGCCAGTACCTGAGCGAGCAGCCGTTGGGCCTCCCCGACCTCTGCGTACTGCACCCTACCGACGGTGCCACCCTCGACAGCGCAACGCACATCTTGTGATGCCAAGCGCCCGTGGTGACCTAGGGCGTGTCTCCTATAGGGCGGCGAGCCAGATGAAGATGCTGCGCAAGATCGCACCGCCGCGGAAGACG
>JAABUY010007841.1_pt1 | contig 10036 bp, 7 predicted proteins | sample 5560271 | NCBI WGS metagenome assembly JAABUY01 (sample SAMN10711886, study PRJNA513374) | rock metagenome | isolation source: Antarctica rocks | place: Antarctica: Victoria Land, University Valley
CCCTTCGCGATCACCCCGACCCCGTCCACACCCTGGTCGGTGAACTTGGCACGCCAGCGTCGGACCGCGTCGGAGTCGACCCCGCACCGTCGGGCGATCTCCTGGTTCGCCACACCATCCGCAGCCCACAACAACGCCTTCGCCTGCATCACCGTCCGATGCGGCAACGACGAGGAGCCCGCCATCCGCTTCAACTCAACCCGCTGTCCCTCGGTCACCGGCAACGCCGGCGCGGTCACTATCGGCATACCCAAAGCATACCTTGCTATTTCGCAGACAGACCACTAGGGGGGCCCTGATGTCTGCTCCGCAGGTGCGCCTCGAACTGGCCGATGCCGCCGAACTCGCCGAGACGCTCACCTGTATCAACCAATGGCTCACCGGCACCGACCTGGCGCAGCTCGCCGCCTCGTTCCGCCGCCGCGCCCTCAGGTGGAGGAGTTGCGCACCACGAGGTGGTGTTCGACGACGATGTCCTGGAACGGGCGGTTGGGGTCGGCGATCCGCTTGACGAGCAGGTCGACGGTATGGGTCGCGATCTGCTCGACGTGTGCGTCGACCGTCGTCAATGGCGGTGCGGTGTAGGCCGAGTCCGGGACGTTGTCCCACCCGGTGACGGCGACATCGTCGGGTACCCGGCGCCCGGTGTCGCGAAGGTACTTCAAGGCACCGATGGCCAGGACGTCGTTGACGCAGACGATCGCATCGATATCCGGGGCTTTCGCCAAGAGTTGCGTGGCGCCACGAACGCCGTGCACGTGGTCGAAGTCCTGTGCGTCCACCTGGAGGTCGTCGCGGACCTCGATACCGGCGCGCTGCAGCGCGTTCTGGTAGCCCCGTAACCGGACCCCGCTGGGCTGGCTCGGCCCGTCCCGGGTGCCGAGGAAGGCGACCGTGCGGCGGCCGGCGGCGAGCAGGTGGCTGGTCATCTGGTCCGCCGCCTCGACGTTGTCGATGCTGACCCGGTCGAGCGGGGCGTGCTCGAGGTTCTCCCCGACCAGCACGACCGGTTGACGCGTGGCGATGTCGGCCAGCTCGGTGGGGGTGACGTGGGTGGGGTGGAAGATCACCCCGTCGAAGGCGAACCGGAACAGCGACGCCGCCGCCTGTCGCTCGTCGCGCGGTTCCAGCCCGGCGCTCTCGACGAAGACAGCATACCCGCGTGCCGAGGCCGCCTCGAACGTCGCCTTGATCAGCATGGCGAAATAGGGGTTAAGGATGTCCGGGACGACCAGTGTCAGGGTCTGGCTGTGTCCCTGACGCAGCTGCCGAGCTGCCAGGACTGGTCGGTAGTCAAGCTCGTCGATCGCGTCGATGACCCGCTGTCGTGTCTCCGCCCTGACGTTGGGACGGTTGTGCACGACGTTGGTCACCGTCTTCCACGACACCCCAGCCCGGGCCGCGACATGTTTGATGGTGACGCCGTGGCGCTGGGCGGCCGGAGAGCTCATAGCTACGTGGCACCCCCCATCGGCTTACAAGTCCCCGTGCTCGTAAGCGGCCGGCCGCTGCTGTGCCTTGCGGATGCGCTCGACGTCCAGCTTCGCGCCGCGGTCGAACCGGTAGATGCCGTTCTTTTCCTGCATGACGTCGGTCAGCTGGGTGTAGCAGTAGCCAAACATCTCCGGGTCCTCCAACAGGACCCCGGTCAGTCCCTCGAAGCGTGAGTGGAACTCGTCCTCGTCACGAACCTTCTGCCCGTAGCCCCACGATTCGTAGGGGTCGTTGTGCTCGGCATTATCTGCTTGCGCAGCGGCGGCCTCCGGGTCCCACCACACGCCGCCGAACTCGGAGACGAAGTACGGTTGCCCGCGGTAGGGGCTCGAGATGGTCGCGCCGGGTGTGTGCTGCGAGCGGTTGACGTAGGGGTTCCCGTCGGCGAGGCCGCCGACCTGCTGGGCGAACGTGGCCGGCTCCTGCTCGTAGTTGTGTGAGTCGTAGACGTCCGTGGTGAGCACCCGGTGCGAGTAGCCGGAGGCGTCGATGACCGGCCTCGTCGGGTCGGCGAGCTTGGTGGCGAGGAACATCCCCGCGGTCACGTCGTCGAGCACCGTGATCCGGTCGTGCAGCACCTGGTCGGTCTCGTTCAGCGGGCACCAGCCGATGATGGCGGGATGGTTGACGTCTCGTTCGAGCACTTCCAGCCACTGCGCGACGAACGCCGCCGTCGGTTGCTGGGTATGCCCGCGCACGCCTTGACCGCGCACCCCCCAGTCGCCGAACTCGGCCCAGACCAGGTAGCCGAGGCGGTCCGCGTGGTAGAGGTAGCGCTCCTCGAAGACCTTCTGATGCAGGCGCGCCCCGTTGAACCCCGCGGCGAGGCCGAGCTCGATGTCGCGGACGAGCGCCTCGTCGCTCGGCGCCGTCATGAGCGTGTCGGGCCAGTAGCCCTGGTCCAGGACCAGCCGCTGGAACACCGGCTCACCGTTGATGAGCACCCGCCGCCCGTCGATGGCCACCGAACGCAGCCCGCAGTAGCTGTCCACCGTGTCGACGACGTTGCCGTGCTCGTCGAGGAGCGTCACGGTCAGGTCGTACAGATGGGGATCCTGCGGCGACCACGGGCGGACCCGCTCCTGCGGCACGCTGAGGTGTGCCGTCGGCGTGAGGTCGAGGTCCGCCGGCGCGCCCGCCGTGGTGACCACCCCGTCGGCGTCCCGCAGCTCGACCTGGAGAGCGTACCCGGGCTTGTTCGCGTCGAGGATGGTTTCCACAGTGAACTGACCCGTGGCGAAGTGCGGGGTCACGGTGATGCGTCGGATGTAGGTCTGAGGGACCGCCTCGAGCCACACGGTCTGCCAGATGCCGGTGGTGCGGGTGTAGTAGGCCTCCGAGCTCTCGTACCACGTCGCCTGCTTGCCGCGAGCCTGCAAGCCGTGCCGGGAGTCCCGGGCGCGTACCACGAGGCGCACCCGCGTCCCGGGTGCCGCGACGTCGGTCAGCTCCACCGAGAACGACGAGAACCCGCCCCTGTGGCGCCGTACCTCCTGCCCGTCGACCCACACCGTCGTGTCATAGTCGACGGCGCCGAAGTGCAGCAGCACCCGCCGGTCCGTCCACTCCGGTGGGATGTCGACCCAGCGCGCATACCAGACCGCCTCGAGGAAGTCGGTGTTGTGCATGCCGGACGCCTCTGCCTCGGGGGCGAAGGGCACCAGAATCACGTCGGCGAGAGTGTCCTGATCAAGCAGTCCCCGTTCGAGACCGGTGTCGCCCTGGTCGACCTCGAACTCCCACCTCCCGTTGAGGTTGCACCACGTCGGGCGGGTCAACTGCGGGCGGGGATAGTCAGGGCGAGGCTGGCTAGGAGGCACGCGAGCATCGTTCACGGTCGGTCTACCTTTTCGGGTGCAGGGGCATGAACGTGGGCCGGGGCACGTGGGCCGCAAATGCGCCGTCGGTCACTGACCGGCGATGCCCGTTGTGGCGATGCCCTTGACGATCTGGCGCTGGAAGAACATGAAGATGATGAGCAGGGGTGCGGCGGCAATGATCGCCGACGCCATGGTCTGCGCGTACTTCACTCCGTAGGCGTTCTTGACCGTGGCGATGCCCACTGGCATGGTCATGAGGTTGGGGTCGTTGACGACGATGAACGGCCACAGGAAGTTGTTCCAGGCGCCGATGAAGGTGAAGATCGCGACGGCGACCAGGATCGGCCTGGACAACGGCAGGATGATCGACCACATCACACGCAACGAGCTGGCGCCGTCGATCCGTCCGGCCTCTTCCAGCTCCTGCGGGACACCATCGAAGAAGCGCTTGAGGATGAAGACGTTCACCGGCACGATCAGCTGCGGCAGGATGATGCCCCATAAGGTGTCGACGAGGCGCAGGCTGAGCATCTCCCGGAACAGCGGCACGATGAGGATCTGTGTGGGAACCATGATCGACGCCAGCGTCAACGCGGTCAGGAGTTTCTGCCCCTTGAAGTCCAACCTTGACAGGGCGTAGGCGGCCAGTGCGCAGATCGCCACCGTCAGCGCGGTGATGGCCACCGCGGTCACGATGCTGTTGAACAGCCACCGGGGCAGCCCACCGGCGCTGAGGACCTGCGAGTAGGCCGAGAGGGTGAACCCGTGCTTCGGCAAGATCTGCAGCGGCACCGCCGAGGCGTCCGCTTCCGACTTCAGCGAGGTGAGGACAGCCCACACCATCGGCAGGATCCACAGCAGCGAGAACAGGATCAGGGCGATCAGCGCGACCCAACGCGCCGCACGCGAACCGCCGAGCATCACCGATGCGGTACGGTCCCGCTCGATCCTGCGCTGCAGCCGGGCCGCTCCACGGGCAGCCGGCACCACCGTCTGGGGGGTCTGGACGGTTGTCGTCATGTCAGCGTTCCCTTCGGGACCACAGGGCCTGGGCTACGGAGAAGATGAGGATGAGCACGAAGAAGATGAACGAGATGGCCGCCGCGTATCCCAGGCGGTAGCCGGTAAAGCCGACGTCGTAGATGTAGACGAGGGTGGACCGGGTGGAGTTGTTCGGCCCACCCTGGGTAAGCAGGTAAATCTGGTCGAACACCTTCAGGGACGCCAGGACCTGCAGGATGACCACCAGCCCGGTCGTCTTGGTGAGCAGGGGCAAGGTGATGCTCCACAGCCGCCGCAGCGGGCTGGCGCCGTCGAGTGAGGCCGCCTCATAGAGATGCTCTGGAATCGCCTGGATCGCGGCGAGGTAGAGCAGGAAGTTGAAGCCCAGCGTCCACCAGACCGTGGTGATCGCGACCGACCACATCGCCACCTTCTCGTCGGTGAGCCACCCGACCTGGCCGATCCCCAGCCAGTGCAGGAGCGTGTTGGCCAGACCGCCTTCCGGCGTGTACATCCACCCCCAGATTGCCGCCACCACCGACGAGGCCAGCATGAACGGGGCGAAGAACGACAGCCGCCACCACCACTGACCCGGAAGACCGGTCGCGACCAGCAGGGCGACGACCAGCGAGACGATGACGAGGGGCACCGTCGTGATCAGCGTGAAGAACAAGGTGTTGCCGATCGTGCGCCACATCATCGGGTCGCTGAACGCCGCCGCGTAGTTGGAGAACCCGGCCCACGAGCCGTTGCGTCCCGTGAGGCTGGCGTCGGTGAAGCTCATCCACAGCCCGAAGATCAGCGGCCAGCCGAGGAAGAGGGCGAAGACGAGCAGGTATGGGCCGGTGAACCATCCGACGCTGAAGAAACCCGGCTGCTTATGGTGAGTCAGCTCCTGCCGCTGTGCGCCGGCAGGGCTTCGGAGCGTGGTCGCGGTTGCCATGACAGTCCTTCTCAGGCCGGGTTCGGGATCTTGAGCATGGTCGTGATGGTGTCGAGCATCGAGATCGCACACTGGGCCGGAGTGACCTGGCCCATGAACGCCTGCTGTAGCCGGGTGGACATCTGGTTCTGGAAGTCGCTGCCCGCCCCCGAGAACCACACCGGCGGGTCCAGGAAGACGCTTTCCGCCGCCGCGGCATACTGCGACTGCGGCTTCAGGTCCAGGTATGCCTGTTCCTTCGTCGCCGACAGGTAAGCCGGGATGTGGCCGCCCTGGGCCCAGACCAAGCCTTGCTTGACCAAGCCGGTCACCAGCTCGTAGGTACGCGCAAGCCGCGCGTCATCCTGAGCGAAGCGGGTCGGCAGCACGAAGGAATGCGAGTCGGCGTAGTTCGCGGGAGTTCCGAACAACGTAGGCATCGGCGTAGCCGCCAGGTGCGGGATGGCCTTCTTGAACGACGGCGTCTCCCACACACCGGAAAGGATCATCCCCGTCGCGCCAGCGGTGAAGTACGAGATCGCCCCCGGATAGTCCAACGTCTTGGGAGTGATCTTGCCGTCCAGCATCTTGGTGATGAACGTGATGACCTGAGCCGCCTTGTCGGTGTCCCACTGGGCGCTCTGACCCGTCTCGAAGCTGTACTTGCCGCCGGTCTGGCCGTACAGGCCCCAAAAAAGGCGCCACGCCTGGGCGGGATCGAGCACATAGCCATACGAGATCCCCGCCTTGCCGGTCACCTCGGCCATCTTCGTGCCGGCCTCCAGGAACTGGTCCGTCGAGGTGATCGGCGTGATCGACCCGTCAGTGGCCACCATCCCGGCCTTCTCGGCGATGTCGAGGTTGTAGAAGGCGACGAACGGATGCGTGTCAAGGGGAAGCGAGTATAGCTGCCCCTGGTAGAGGCAGCGCTTCCACAGCGCCGGCGAGACGGACTGCTCGGTGATGCCCAGCGACGCCAGATGAGTCAGGTCGTATGGCACCAGGAGGCCACCGGGTGCGTACCCGCTCAGCCGGGAGACATGCAGGGCCGCGGCGTCCGGGGGACGTCCTCCGACGGAGGCCATCGCCAGCTTGGTGTAGTACGGCGAGCCCCAGGCGAGGGTGGTCGCCTGGACGTCGAGGCCAGGGTTTCTCTGCTCGACGTTGGCCTGCATCTGGCTCACGTTCGCGCCGTCCGCGCCACTGAACAGGTGCCAGAACGTGAGCTGGTCCGCCGAGCCGGAACCGCTGCTACTACACGCGCCCAGACTCCCGACGGTCGTCAACCCCGCGGCGCCACCCAGCATGCCCTTAAGCACCGTTCGCCGATCCAACGCGCTATCCAACCCAACCATGATAACCCCTTCGTCCTGAGTCTCACGTGAGACTCCACCTTCTGACCGTCGCTGTCAAGAGCCGCAGGTTCACCGGTACCCCGACGTGACGGATCGTTACTTCGGACACCTGACCACCGCCGCCCTGGCAGCGCCGGGACCCCGCGCTGTGGCCCAACACCCCTAACCTCCGTCTTTCATGAGGTCGGCTGACTCGGCGGCTTGGGTCAGCGGGAGGTCGAGTCTGCGTGCGGGCGTGGCGGTGTTCCGCTTGGCGCTGCGGGGCGGGTCTCCGGGTGTTTCTCTGTCGTGGGCGGACGGGTGGAGGGGTTGCGCCCTTCAGGTCCGGGCCGGGATCGCAGTGAGCGCCTGGATGGCGGTGAACGAGGCCACGAGGTCCTGGGCCCACGGCCAGGTCCTGGGGAAACGGAGGTGTCGGCGGCGGCTGCCGTGGGTCAGCCGGGCGGGCACGTGCAGGAAGCGGTAGCGCAACGCTTTCGGCTCGCACGCTTCAACGTCGGTGGCAGGGCCAGGAGCCGCAGCCACGCGGTGTCAGGTCCGCGGCGATCGACGCGGCGAGGGTCCAGGCCTGGTTGATGGCGAACTCGCGCGAGGGGAACCGGCCGGTGCCAGTGTCTTTCGCGTGCCGGATCCTGTCCTCGACACGCGCATGCGCACGGTGCCGGGCCTCGAGGAACACAACCTGACCGCCCTTCGCACGAGGAGTGTTGGTCGCAACCGCCTGGTAGCGCCACCCGTCGGCGTGCTCGAACAGCGACAGCGCGGCCCCGGGGTGGGGGTGCTCACGGCGGACGATGACCCGCATCCCGGGCGGCCAGGTGCTCAGGTTGAGCATGCCGGTGATCTCGACGACGTCGCCGTGCTCGCGTACCTCGCCGTCGGCGGCGAGCGCCGGCTTCCACATGTCTTTGGGGATTCTCCTGATCGCCTCGCGGACGTGTTCGGTGATGGCGTACCCGACCGAATACTGCACGCAGCGGTTGCGTTTCGCGTCGTGTGCGGTGAGCCAGTCCAGCAGCTGATGCGATGACCCGGCCCCGTCGGCACGGATGAGGAGCTTCTTCCGGTGGGTCGCGGGGACCTGCGCGATCGCCGCTGACAGGACGGCGATGTGGTCGGCCGCCGTGTTCGAGCCGGCGTTCCCGGGCCGCAGCAGCAACGCCATCGACTCCTGGGTGTTATGGCACCACACCCCGAGGGGGTGGTAGCCGAATCCCTTCTTGAACGTGACCGCTGAACCCTCCTTGTCCGAGTGCGTGGCCTCGAGGGTGGCGTCGACGTCGAGGACGACGGTGTCGCCGAGATCGGTGCCGGCGACCTGCGAGGCAGGGAGCCCGCTGCGGGTCTCGAGCTGGGCCAGACGTGGGCGCGGACCTTGGCTCGAGCCTGTCGATCCGTTTGGCCACTGCGGGGGTGACCTCGTCCAGCGTGCGCCACACCGTCGGTGCTGACGCGACGGGGCCGAGGACCTCGCTTTGGTGGCGCAGGACGTCGATGTCGGCGATGGCTTCACCGCCGCCGGTGATCAGGACCGCCACATCCACCAGGACCCGGCCCCGGTCGTGCGTCGGGGTGAACCCGCGCCGCGACAGCACGCCGGACAGGGGGTCGGTTCCACTCGGCCGGCCAGCAACCGGGTCGCCACGCTCCCGGCGTGTGCCACGACACCCGACCCGTCGGCGGAGAATGACAGACCTGTGGACCACGACGTACGCTTCACCTGCGAGGTGCCTTTCGCTCGAGCGTGCTGAACCCTAGACAAGTCCAGTATCTCTTTGTGTGACAGGCACTTTCGCGCGTCCGGGATCGGTTTCAGGTCACAACCTGTGAACGATCGAGGCTAAAGGCACACTCGCAAGCCCGCGGTGCGCCGTGGCACCGAGAAAAGCTCAGTGCGAGGGCCTGATGAGATATCCCTGGGCCACGTCGCTCCAGGCACGGCCCGAGCACCGCCCCATACCCAATTACGTCAAGCGTGACTTGGCGTGTGGGAGGTATGGCGAGGGTCTGATGGATAGACGGTGTAAATGGCGTTCATGGTTAGAGGTTCTCGGCCGCGGGCAAGAGCTTGCGTCCATGCCACGTTCCACTCATCTCGGCGAGCTCACGGCGAGCATTGTCGCGGACTACCCTGCCGCGCCAGTGGCTCACCAGGTACGACTACGAGTTCGTGTACACACTTCGGGCGGTCGCCCTTGAGGTCCGGGATCGGGTCGTGCACCGGCTTGGTGACGTCCAGGCCCCGCTCCCGCAGCCCGACGATCAACTCGGTGACCAGCGTCGCGTTCTCCGTCGAGCCCTCCACCAGCGCCAGCGGGTACTTGGTCCCGTCGATGCCGATTCCCAACGCGACGACGCAGCAGTGCTCGGCGAAGTGCACCCCGTCGACCATGAACGCGACCAGGTCGAGGGTGGACAGGTCCGCAGCCAGCAGGTCGGCCAGGGCGTGCTCAGTCATCGCCACGAACTTCCGGGAGACCGCCGACTTGCTGGTCGCGCTGGCGGACCCGGTGACCTGCTCGCCGACCGGCTCCAGCCCCAACCCGTAGCGGCGCGTGGAGAGCCCGGCCAGCATCCGCTCCATCGCCATCGTCCCGAGCACCTCGGTGCAGGAGAACAGCTCATAGGACGGCACCGGCAGCTCACCGGTGCCGTCGACGGCGCGTACCGCGGGCGGGTCACCGGCACTCGCCGCCCGCCCAGGGTGACCGAGCCGGCCTCCCGGCCGTGACGGGTCGCCGAGCGGGCCGGATCGTGCCGGCCACGCGGCCCGCACACCGCGGCCACGTCGGCGTCCATCAGCGTCTGCATCACCTGCAGCCCAGCGCCGACCGCCAGAGCCAGCAGCCCCTCCCGCATATCGGCGGCAATCTCGTTCATCGCCACACTCACCGTCGCTGGCACCGCCAGCTCCAGCGCGTCACTCGTCTTGATGTCCTTGATCTGATACTTCTTGGTCACGGTGGTCCCCTTCTTGAGGTGTCTTGGTCGACGCCCAACACCTACCGCGAGGTCGGTGTCAGGTGGGGGACCACCACCTCAAGTTCCACGAGATCCGGGAGTATGCCCAGCGAGCGAGAGGGGGTCACGCCGATGGTGACGTGATCTGACTCGTTCTGAAGCTCGTCGTCGCCAGCCGGTGTGAGTCCGGTCCGGGTAACCGCCAGGGGGCCCGGTAGCAGGCTGCCGGCGCCGGGGGAAAACGCCCGACGTCGAAGTGCAGCGTCAAGAGCCCTTTAGTTTAGGGGGAGCGACCGAGCGGTCCGCAGCATCAAGCGAAGCCTGCCGCGCCGTGAAAGTGCCCGCGTAAGCGGGATCAGGGCTATCCATCTGAGCCGACTACACTGGTGTGATGCAGTACCGCGGCTCGCAGGGTGGTGCCCTGTACCCGCGTTCGCTGGGCGAGTTCCAGTCATGGTTCGCCACGGACGCGGACTGCTTGG
>JAABUY010007843.1_pt1 | contig 10033 bp, 10 predicted proteins | sample 5560271 | NCBI WGS metagenome assembly JAABUY01 (sample SAMN10711886, study PRJNA513374) | rock metagenome | isolation source: Antarctica rocks | place: Antarctica: Victoria Land, University Valley
TGGTGGGAAGTCGAGCACAGGCGCGACGCTCACCGAGAGCTGCTGGCACGGATCAGCCTCGGCGGCATCCACCACGTCGACACCGCGGTAGACGCCAACCTGGACCTTGAGTCGCTGTCCATGCCATCGACGTCATCGACGGCATGGACAGCCCCCAGGACGTCGTTGCGGCCTGGTGCATCCTGACCGACCTGAAGGTCATCGACCCGACCTGCGGCTCAGGTGCGTTTCTGTTCGCGGCCCTGAAGATCCTGCAGAACCTCTACTCGGCCGTGATCGACGCCGCCGTGGCGCACGCCAGGACCGCCCGGCACGCAGAGCTGGATGCCATCCTCGAGGCCGTGCGCGAGCACCCCAACCACGACTACTTCATCCTCAAGCATGCGACGCTCTCCAACCTCTATGGCGTCGACCTCATGCACGAGGCGGTCGAGATCGCACGCCTGCGGCTTTTCCTGAAGCTCGTGGCCTCGATCGACAAGCGCAGCGACTTGGAGCCGCTCCCGGACCTCGACTTCAATCAAGTCGGGCAACGTCCTCGTCGGCGCCCTGGACGCCGGTGACATCGAGAGGCAGAGCGACGACCTGCTCTCGTCCAACTCCGTCGCGGAGGTCATGGAAGCCGCGGACCTGCTGAAAGGCCAGTACCGGGCTTTCCGGGCGGCCCAGGAGAGCAACGACGAACCAGCGATCGCCACCAGCCGGGAGGACCTCCAGGCTCTACTCAGCGACGTGCGATCAACTGTGGACCACCACTTCTTTACCGTCCAGGGCCTGCGCGGCGCCGAGGACAAGTGGCGCGAGAGCCACCAGCCGTTCCACTGGTTCATCGAGTTCCCCGAGGTGATGATCGACCACGGCGGCTTCGACGTCGTGATCGGCAACCCGCCCTACATCAATCGGACCAAGGTCAAGGGCTACACCTTCAAGGGGTTCAAGACAGCGGCGCTCCCCGACATCTACGCACCGTGCACGGAACGGGCCGGGCAGATCACACGGCCTGACGGGCGCCTGTCGCTCATCGTCCCGATCAGCGCTCAGTTCGGTGAGGACTTCCGGCTCCTTCGCGACCACCTCAACAAGCGGTTCGGCAACCTTTGGGTCAGTGCCTTCTCCCGGAACCCTGCCGCCCTGTTCAGCCCCGGCCTCGGGGTGCGCAGCACGATCATCGTGGGAGCAGCCGGCCCGGGGTCCCTGCACACCACCAAGACCCACCGCTGGTACGACGAGTACCGACCTGCGCTGTTCGAGACCCTTCAGTACGTCGACGTCACCGGCCCGGGCAAGGCGAAGGGCTGGCCCCGCCCGTCCAGCACCAGCCTGATGGCGCTGTTCAACAAGCTCCTGGCGACGCCCGGTTCGGTCGCCAGCGCCATCCGCCCCAACGGCAAGGCCACAGTCGGCCACAAGATGACCAATCTCTACTGGCTCAGCGTCTTCCTGACAGATCCCCCGTCCTACGAACTCGACGGGACGCCCACCGCCCAGACCCAGATCGGTCGGTTCCGCTTCGAGAACGAACGCGAGGCGCTTCTCGCGCTGGCCGTCCTGTCCTCCAAGTTGGCCTTCGTCTGGTGGTACTCCACGGGCGACGACTTCCACACGACCGGCGATGGCCTCAAGAGCACGCCAATCAACCCGCTTTCCCTGAGCAAGGCCACCCAGGACATACTCGTCCTCGCGGCACATGCGCTCGTCCAAGACCTCCCCAACCACCCGCAGTTCACCAAGTACGCCGGCAAGTGGATGGGCAACGTCATGCTCAGTGAGACGCGGGACATCACCGACGACATCGACCTGGCCCTCGCAGCCGAACTGGGCTACGAGGAACACCTGCCTGCCCTGGAACACGCCTATCACTGCGCCTACAAGCCCACCAAGGACCGCTCCGGCACGCTCTTCAAGGACCCCTTCGTCTGACGTCTGGCCTGGCCGCAGATCGTGGCCGCCCAGACGCGCCGGTCGGCACTCAAGTGGCGGCTCTGTCTGACGAACGGCCTGGGGTCCGCGTTGTCAGCTTGCCTTAACCGACCCACCAGTCACCGTCGAGCAACCAGGCTGCACGCAGGGCGGCGCGCTTACCCGACCTCGTTGCTGCGGGGCATGGGACGCCCAGATCGCCGTCATGTCGACGTTCCCCAGCGCGTCCCGCATGCGCGTGAAGGCGTTGTCCGAGTACCGGGTGTGCCGCTGCGCCCCAAACACGAAGACGTGCCGGCAGGCGTCGTCCGCATCGAGCCCGAGGTGTGCCCGCAGCGCGGCTGCCCGGGGGGCGCTCAGCCCCACGTCCTTCGCGAGGTCCGTAGGTGGCCGGTGGTACTTCTTCTGCAGGTCGACCTCCCGAAAGGCCGCAGCGTCGACGTCGTCCTTGTCCATTCGGACCGGCAGGCCGCCCAGCTTCACGAACCGCACCTCGACGACGAGGCCCTGCCCGGACACCGAGGCGGCGACCTCCCCGAGCCGCGGGAACACCTGGTCCCGGGTCTTGCCCGCCCGGACCCCCTTCTCGACCCGGTCGACATCCGTGACGCTCACCCGCGAGTCCGGGTCGACGTGCGCCTCCATCGCAAGGAGCGACCTGATCCTGGCCCTCGCCGTGGAACGGGCCCGCCGCCCCGGCTTGAGGAGCATCGCAACGTTGGCGTACTCCCGGTCCACCAGGGTCACGAAGTCCTGTGGGGCCTCCACCGAGATCGGTAGGACTCGCAGTGGCAGGTGGTCAGCGAGCCGTTCCCCGAAGACCTTGTTCAGGACGTCGTCGAACAGCGTCACGGCGGCTCGGGCGTGCAGATACAGCAAGCCCTCGTCGACCTCACCGTGCCAGTGCTGCTCCTCGTCGCGCATCGCGTCGATCGTCCGCAACGTCCCAGCCGAGTCGTTACCAAGTCGCAGCCGCGCGAGCTGCTGGCACAGCCGGATCGCGACCTCGAACGAAACTGACCGACCTGTCCGCTTGTCGAACACACTCCGACCGCCCTGCACCAGAGACGCCTTCAGCAACATCTCAAAGGCGTGCTGCAGATGCAGCAGCACGGCTGTCACGCGCCCGTCGTCATGCGGGCTGTTGAACGCGGTCATAGCCGCCCGCATGGACGACAGGGACTTCCTCTCAAGCACACGGGCGTCCTGGCGCAACTTCACTCAACCAGGGTGCGCCTGTCCCGGATCTGGTCGATGCAGGCTCGCCGAGACCCGGCGGGCAGCTTCTGCACGAGGCGGCTTGCCGGCTTCCGGCCATCCGAGGCAAGCAGGCCGACCTCGACCTACGCGACGCCCGCACAGGACTACTTCCAGCGTGGCTTACCAGAGATCGGCGTAGTGCTCACGGGTCCTGTGGTCTGCGTTGGCTGTTCCGCCGCGCTTGACGATGGCCTCCAGCGACTTCTCCTGGACGCCGTCCGGGTGGGCGGTGAACGCGAACCAGGGGGCGGTCGTCACGAGGGCGCGCTTGAGCCACACGTAGAACAGGTCCGACGCGTCCGAGTAGTCGATCATGTTGTCGTATGGCGGGTCGGTGATCACCGCGGACAGCGACCCGCTCGGCGTCGCCAGGGCGGTCGCCGACCCGCGTGTCAGGTCGGCAGGCAGGCCGTCCGGGCGCGCGGTCTGGTTGCGCAGCACGGCGATCGTGTCGTCGGCGAGCGAGGGCCAGGTCCTCGGCCCGTCTCCGAGGGCGGTCTCGGAGTGGTCGTAGGAGAACCCGATGCTCGTGCGACCAGTCGCGGAGCGGGAAGTCCACGAGGAGCTGCCCGGCGAGCGTGGCGACCGGGGAGTAGTCGACGCCGTGCGCCTCGACGCCGAGACGCGCGGCCTCGAGAATCGAAGCGGTGGATCCAGGCTCAAACGACCGTATGTGGGACAGGTACGGCGGGGAGAACGGCGCTTCTGGACGATCGGAGCGCGAAGAACAAGCGTGCTGAAGATCAACATTGGCCTCGCCTCACATACTGGGGCTGGCCGCCGCGGACGGGTCAGCAAGCCAATCCACCGGCACAAGTTTGAGCCCGTCCCGCCAGTTGTGGCGAATGGCGGCTTGGAACCAGTCTTCGGGCAGGTTCGCGTGGTCACACACGATGATCTGAAACTGCCCGTCAAGCTCCTCGACCACATCCCGCATGAGGCTGAACATCAACAGCACGGCCTCGCGATCGCTATCGGTGGCCGGGAGCCCCGAAACCTGCTCCAATTCCGACGGGTAGTAAGCCTGCGTTGGCTGATCCAGCATCAGGAACCTTGGCACCGGTCTCATCTGCCGCGTGAAATACCGGTGCAGGGCAAGGTGCGTGACCAAGTGATACCCGATCCAGTTGGCCGCACTGCCGATCCGGTACAGCGGGGTCGGACCTTGCTCAGTGTCAGTCATGACGGTCAACCGGGCGAGATCAAGTCGAACGCTCACGCCAGCGTGCTCAAGGTTGAGCTGGTCGGCGTAGGCGGTCATGTCACGGCCGACAGCGAGTAGTCGTGACGTCAGCTGCTCGCGCTCGTCATCCCCGTCGAGCTCCTCTTCCATCGCGGCTATGGCCGCCGCAGCAGTCGTGCGCTGTTGTTGCAGGCGTTGCAGCTCGGCTGCGTTGCTCGTGCCGAGTCCACCCAAGATCGCATCGATACGGCCACGAGTGAAGTCGCGCGCGACGACGGCGGTGCGCGCGGCCGCGTTCGCGTTCTGCGCCGCCAAGAGCGCCTGGACCGCGTTCTCGGCCGCCTGCAGCTCTGCCCGCAATCCGGCCGATTCCTCATCCAGGCGGGTCAGCGCGGCACGCTGCTTTGGACGGGCGGCAGCTAGGTCGACCAGCTCCTCGCGGAGTCGCTCGAGGCTTGCGCGCATCTGCTCCGCCGTGGGATCGGGCTCGGCCATGGGCTGGCCGCATGCCGGGCAACCGTCCGTCGCGCTCGGCTGAGGCGATGTTCCCTCCTCAATCTCCTCGTGCTGCTCGGCAGTCGGCAGCAATTGCAAGCTTGTCATCCGCCCCGTCTGCAACTCGATCGCGCGGGTGTAGCCGGCGCCTCCCTCGCGGTGGTCGAGCAACAGGTCTCGGCTATCCAAGGTCCTCCGAAGTTCCGCCCGCAGCTGATCGCGGGTGCGCTCAAGTTCGCGCCGACGGTCCTGAGCGGCGGCATCAGGAAGATCAGGCGCCTGCTCTGTCGGTGCGAACCTGGCCTGCTGCAAAGCGGTGATGCGCGCGCCCCGACCTTCTGTCTCGCTCACCGGCGTCAGCCCGACAGCGTGCGCCTCCGCAAGCAGGCCCTGCAGCGTCGCGTCTAGCGTCGCCGCCGACAACTCTGCAGCGCGATCGGACGCATCCAGCCGCTGCAGGTTCCGCTTCGCCTCACGCAGCCGAACCCGCTTGAGCGCCTGGTCGGCTGGGACCGCCCCCAGGAAGTACGGGAGGGTGTCGCGGATGGCCTGCTCGAGCCCAACGTCGTTCTGGCGATGGAACAGCTGGTTCGCGTTGGCGATCTCACTTTGACCCTGCAGACAGAGCAACGTCGAGTGACCGAGGTTCGCCTCGAGCGGTTGGCGGAGCGAAGCGGCCGCCGGCTCATGCAAGTTCTCAGTGATTCCGATACGCCGGCCGAGCTGCTCGCGCAAGGCCGCCGTGTCAGTGTTGACCATGAGCCGCTCGAACGAAAGCGGCTCCAGGTCAGACCCGCCGAACTCCAGCATCGCCTGCTGAGTCGAGGCGCGCCCTTGAGCCGGGGCGGGTCGAGCGACGAACGCGCGGGCACCGCCTTCCAGCTGCCATAGCGCTCCATACCAGGCGACGGAGTCACTGATGGGACCGGCTGGAACACGCATCGAGTCACGGCCCTGGCAGAACTCGACGATCGTCAACAGGGCGCTCTTACCGGTCTGCGACTCGCCAGTCACGACGTTCAGCTGGCCAGGGTTGAATCCAACACGGCGCTCACGGCCGTCACGTGCGTACAAGATCAGGGCGAGAAGCTGCACGGGGCTAGGATGCCACGCCCAGCAGTGCGAATGCGGTAGCTGGACTGTCGAGCTTTGCCAGCCACTTGCCGACAAATCCGCTTGCCTTAATGATCTCAGCTATGTCACCGACCGCCGCTGGCCTCGCTCTTACTACCAAGCCGCCGATTAAGCCTCCATTGTCACTGACGCGGAGGCTGTCCGTGCGTAGCGCGTAGCGGACGCCCTCACGCACCGGCTCCACCAGCGATGCTGCTCGTCCAGCGAAACCAGCCGACAGCACGACATGCTCCGAGACCCAGTTTGACCAATGCGAACGTGTGGAGCGCGGCAGGGCCTCGCGGGTCTCATGGTGCAAAACCAGTGGCGCCGCCAGAAACGCAAGAGGCCAGGGCATTGCCTCGTTCCCGGCGCGCACGTACTCCTCCGTGGCCGCGCAGATGACGCTTGCCAGCAGTGCCGGGTTCAGCATCGCCGCCACGGTGGGCGAGCGAGCCTGCCACGTCGTCACGCGGAGGCTGCCCTGACGGGAGGCGTCGCAGGCGAAGTCAGCGTCATCCACCCTTCGGCCTTGCGCCGAGCCCGCGGGTACGGCATCTGGGCCAGTCGCGTCAGTCCACGCGCGAGGGCGCACACATAGCCGTTGACCGCGGGAGGCACAGGGAACGGATGAACCGACATCATCAAGCTCACTCGGCACCCGACGCGGAGAGCAACTTGCCCAGCATCTGTTCGAACTCCGGATGCCACCCAATGTGGCCCGAGTCCGCGAGCTCGTGTCGCTTACCGCGCGCGTAGAACGATTCGCTGTACCGGCTGCGGATCATAACGGCCGTCGAGTCCCGCAGCTGTCTCAGGAGCGTCTTGCCCAATTGCTTCTTCTGCACCTCGTCGGCGTTGGCCGGTAGGTCTTCCAGCATGTCCGCGAAAGCCCGCTCCCACTCATCGCGCAGCCTGTCCTCGAACCGTTGCAGTTCGTGGCGCCCGATCAGGTCGCGGTCCAACCACTCGGTTGTTTGCGTCACAGCTCGGTAATAGTCGATCACCGCCTTGCGCAGATGCACGGACCCGGTATCCACCCAGCGCATCTGATGGACGAACGGCCGATCGCCGTGTAGCTCCAACAGGTCGTCCTCGACGATATCGGCAAGCTCTACCAGCGTGGGGAGGTTGTCATCGCCGAACGTGTTGCGGATGTCAGCGATCTCATTGCGCGCTTCGGCGACGCTGACGGAACTGCGCCGCCGCTGCAGTAGATCTAGCGCCACCCTGGACCACCAACGCCACACCAGGCCGAGGAACAGATCCTCCTGCCCGGGAGGGGTCACCCACATCAGTTCCTGCCGCACGAGCTCATCGTTGTCCTGGATCGGCTGAGCCCTGTCAGCGACGATGATCTTTCCGACAAAGGTCAGCAGTTCCGATGGATCGAGGGACAGCAAAGCGTCCCGGGCCTTGGCCGTCTCTTGCGCCGTGGACGCGCGTGCCGCCACGGCCAGCGCGTCGGCTGCGGCCGGCTCATTCCGCTCGGCTGGGTCCGCTCGCAACATCGCGGCAGCGCTGCCCGCCGCCGCGAGTCCCGTGGACACCAGCGTCAACTGCGGTCCTAGCGGGTCACTTGGCGCGGGCCCCTCTAGCCACACCAGGATCGTCTTCCATAGGTCGACGCTCATATTCCCCAGGCCGCCCACTTGAGCGGAGATGAGCTTGAGCTGTAGGAGTTCCTGCGGCTGGCCGTGCTGCTGCCATGCCACATCGTCAAGAAGCTCGAGCGTCAGCGACGAGTCTGGCATCGCGTGTCCGCGGCGCAGCAAGTCGTACAGCGCCCACTGAGTCTGGTACCAGTACCCCAGGGCGCTGGCGGCCGCGCTATGCGAAGACGAAGTCACAGCTTCCAGACCAGTTTGGCGCGGGGAACTTCCTGCCGCCTGACCGTCATGGTCTCAGCCAACCACGCAGCAGCCCGTCGCAGCCACGCCTGGTCGTAGTAACGGACGGGTGTCTCGGGAGCCGTTGTGGCCTCCACGACGCCGCCGACCCGACGGCATGGCACGTTCGGTGTAGAGAAATGCGTGATCCGGACCGAGGACGTAGGCATTGTCGGGATCATTCGCGCTCACGCGTCCTCGCACTCCTGCTGTCCTCGTCAAGGTGCTCTCACTCGCCGACGACGCTGCTTCGAAAAGCCTCGCCGCGATCATGCAGCCTCCCCGTGATACTCAAGACTGACGTTAGCTCCGCGCGCCGACAAGACGTCCGACTCGGGCTCGCCTGGCGGCACCGTCCGTAGGACCGCTTCTGGACGCCACGAAGGCGTCCCGCAATCGCTCGTTTCCGGGACGGTCAACGGCATCCCCAGTCGCAAGCGTGATCGGCGCGCTTTCTGTGTGACTCGCAGCGGTAGTTGGCGCGGTTCGGGCAGCGCTATTAGGCCGTCACCGTGGTTAGTGATCTTGTCCATAGCCGATCGCTTAGCGGGACAGTCTCCGGGAGACTTCTATCTGGCGGCGCTGAGCTGCGACTCGATTGCCTCGGGCGTCACGCCAAGGCCGGCCAGGACCCCGGTCCGGTGGTCGACGGCTAGGACAGCCAGAAGGACGTGTTCGCTGCCGATGGTGTCCACTTCGAGGTGCTGAGCCTCCGCGAAGGTGCGCTGCAGTACGTCCTTGACGTGCTCGTCGAACGGGATGAGCGCGGGCACGCTTGCTGCGGCGGGTGGCAACGCAGCTGATGCCATCCGCTCGACGTCCTCCAGTGACACCCCCTGCGCTACGACGGCGCGAGCTGCCGCGCTTTCGGGGCCTGCGACCAGGCCCAGCAGGAGATGCCCGATGCCGATGGTGTCGTTACCCGCCTCTCGGGCTCGCTGCTGCGCGGTGACCACCACCGCGCGCGCCTCCTCGCTGAACCGGCTGAATCCTTGGCTGGAGTCCAGAGGGGTCGACTGGGGCTGGCTCCTGCCGACGAACCGCTTCTGCGCGGCCTGCTTGCTCATCCCCATGCTGCGGCCGATCTCTGACCAGGACGCGCCGGCGCGACGTGCCTGGTCGACGAAGTGACCGATGAGCGAGTCGGCGACCTCGCCCAGGTCCTCGGCCAGCTGGACTGCGCCGGTCACCCTGTCGAGCGGGTCCTGGTGCGCGCCGGCGACAGCGCCGATGAGGTCGTCGAGGCGAAGTGGGGGGACGGATGCTGTAGTCATGTGGTCAACCTACGGTTGACGCGCACCGTCGTCAACTACTGGTTGACGGGGGCCCCGATCAGAGTCGCGCAAGACGATCGTTATCCGGCCGCGTGGCGGTCCTTGTGAGGTGGACGAGTCGGTAGCCGGCCCGATGTGAGCTGTCGACGGCCGTCCCGGTAGCCGAGCCGGGCGTACAGGCGCAGGTTGCCTGCCCAGCTGCGGGCCGGCCTTCGGGCTGAACCCGGCGGCCTGCGCAAACTACTTCTCCTACGCCCACCCGACGTGCGGCAGCGTGGCCCTCGGCGTCGGTGGCCGAAGCTCGGCGACGTGGCGCCGCACAGGATCACACGCCCAGGCGCTAGGCGGCCATCGCGGGGTGCTGCCGCGGGGTCCAGTACTGGCGAGGAGCCGCGGCGCTGGCCTGCGTGTTCGCGCGCTTAGACCTCGGCGCTCGTCGCGAAACGTCCCCAGGCGCGGTGCTCGGCTAGCAGCTCGAGCATGCGCGGCGCCACCTCCTTGGCGGTACCAACGACAACGCCTTCGTCGTCGCCGGTGATGTCGCCGTCGGTCAATGAGGCGCTCTCGCCTGGGGCGATCGCGCCGATGGCCTTCGAGTGTCGCCATGCCTCACCGATCAGCTTGACGACCCGGGGGTCGCTGGCTATGGGGCTGCTACCGGCGCCGGCCTTGGTGTCGCCGCTGACCATCGCGTCGGGCGCTGGCGGCAGCTCCCCGACAAGCACGAGCGCGTCGAACTCGATCGAGGCCGCATTGGCGTACGTACGGTTCACGATCAGGTGCCCGATCATGCCGCCGTGCGGGCCGATGACGAGTGGAACAACACCCGCCGCCTGCGCTGCCTTCTGCAACGTGGTGACGGCCGCTTCGGTCACGCCTTCGCCGATGACGATGCCGAG
>JAABUY010007844.1_pt1 | contig 10032 bp, 10 predicted proteins | sample 5560271 | NCBI WGS metagenome assembly JAABUY01 (sample SAMN10711886, study PRJNA513374) | rock metagenome | isolation source: Antarctica rocks | place: Antarctica: Victoria Land, University Valley
AGATCGGACAAACGGGCGGGCGGCAACATGCAACGAGCGAATCGTACTCGCACGTGTTTGACAAGCCGAAAAAGCCAGAGCCGCCCGGGGTTATGCCCCAGTTACCGGGCGGGTATGGTTTCAGGCAGGTTGGCTGCGGCATCGGATGAGGTGGGGTAGAGACAGGACAACGGGAGCGGCGGAGACACCAAGCCTGGCACCCAGGTAGTTCCAAGAAGCGATGCCGAGCTTCCGGCAAGTTTTGGCGAGCCCGAGGAAGGCGTCGCGACAGTCGCGGCCGATGTCGCTGTGGGTTCCGCCGCTGACCTGACGCTTGGTCACCTGGCAGCGGATGTCGTTTTCCGAGCCGTTGGTGTGCAGCGGGATTTCAGGGCGGTCGAGCACCATCAGCAGCTCGGCTGTGTTGGCATGCAGCCGCTTGAGCAGACGATCGAGCGTGGCAAAGTCGCTGCGGCGCTGAAAGATCCGGTCGAAGCGCGTGCGCAACTCACTGCGCCGGCGAGGCGTCGGATCAAGCCTGCAGGCCTTCAGGTCGGCATAAACCCACCAGATCAGCCCGCGGATGTGGTGCTGGGCGGCACGCTGCTGGTCGGTGAACGGTTCCAGCTTGTGCACCAGGCGCTCGGCGTGGATCCAGCACAAAGCGTGCTGGCCGACGTTGAACTGCCCGGCATCGTCGCTGAGCACGACCGCCTCGCACAGGAACCCGTGTGCGCTCAGCGCCCCACAGCGCGCCCTCGGTTGCGACGCGCACCGGGTTTGGCGTCACCTGCAGCCCAGTCAGGCTGTAGTCAGGCCGAGCTGCTCAAGATGGCCCATCCAAGCAGTCTTGTCGGCAAACCACCGCTGCTCGTGCGTGGCCAGTCGATGAACAAGCGTTCCGGCCAGGGCATGCTCACGCATATAGCCCAGGGCCGCGTCGTTGATCGCAAAGTCGGTGTGACGGCGCGCAGCAGGTCGAGGAAGTTCAGACGACTCTTGCTGTTCGTCGTGCCGAACCAAGCGAATGCGTCGTTGCCGATCTGCGTGCACACCGCGTTGGCGCCGCAATGGCGCGCGCCGGTGTCAGCGAAGTCGCACGCGATTTGCGCGGGTCCACACTGATCCAGTCCGCCGTTTGCAGCCCCGCGCGCAGCACCTCGCGCGTTTCGGTCAGGAAGTCGTCTTGCTGGCCGATGAGCAGGCGCATGACCTGGCGCTTGGAAATGCTGACGCCGATCGCCTGCAGCAGCGTCACCAAACGCTCAACCGTCACCGGGCCTTGATGATGCTGCATCAGCACGAAACGCCGCAGCTCCGGTCCGAAATGGCCGCGTATGCCCTCCGGCAGCGGCGCCACGATCGTCTCGCCCTCCGGCGTCAGCCAACGCTCACGTCGATAACGCACCACCCGTGCGGTCAGCACCAGATTCGTCGCGCTGTGCCCCCACGAGCCGCTTCAGATCAGCCAATTCGCCCAGCAGCTCCACAAGCAGAGCTTCCAGCTCGGCACGGGGCAGATCGGACAAACTGGCGGGCGGCGACATGCAACGAGCGAGTCGTACTCGCCCCTCTCTGACAAGCCGAAAAGCCAGAGCTCCCCGGGGTTATGCCCCGATTACAGAAGCAGATCGTAAGCGATCGCAGCTTCTGCCGGGTGCGCCTGCCGGTCACGATTTACCGTGATATGTGATGGACAAGGGGCAGCTTAGCGAGCGTCCGGCCAGCAATCCTTTTAACGCCGTTCACCCGCGCGCCTCATCCTGCAACGCTTCTACCAGCTCGCGGCGCGATGCCGTGCCAGCAGAGTATCGAGTGCCGGTGATGAGCCCACCGTCCACGACAATGTCGTGTCCGTTGACGAAGCTCGATGCGTCGCTGGCGAGGTATAACGCGGCGCGCGCGATGTCGTCGGGGAGACCCGCGCGCGGGATCGGCTGCGCCTTTGCAAAACGTTCTGCGACTGCGGCCGTGTGGCGATCGGCGGCGTCGCTGTCCATCCCAGCCCCCTTGCCGAAGATGCCTGTGACGATAGCGCCGGGCGAGATACTGTTCACCCGGATGCCGCTCTCGCCGAGTTCAGCGGCCACGCAGTGCGTCAAGTGCACCACTGCAGCCTTGGCAGCCGAGTACGTCTGTGAGCCGTAACCTGACCGATGGGCGGCAACGCTGCCGGTGTTGATAATGCTCCCAGAGCCCTGTCGAAGCATCGCGGGCGCGGCATACTTCATACCCAGCACCACACCGCGCACCAGCACCGCCATGAGCGCGTCATATTCCGCAATATCGAGATCGGCTATCGGGCGGTGCGGGATACCACGACCGGCATTGTTGAACAGGCAGTCCAGCCGGCCCCACCGCGCCAGCGTGCCGTCGATCAACGCTTTCACGTCGGCTTCTTTCGTAACGTCGGTTTGTATGAATCTGGCTGCCTCGCCCAGCCTCCGGGCTAGCGCTTGACCGGCGTCATGACGGCGGCCAGCGATGACCACCGTTGCGCCTTCCTCCACGAACAGCTCAACCGTGCGCGCACCGATACCGCTGGTGCCGCCTGTTATGATCGCGATTTTGCCATCGAGCGTGCCCATTCGTTTTCCCCATTCCTTTCAGCATTGTAACACTAGAACATCGTGGCAGGGTGCCCAAGGTCCAGGTGCAAGTCATAGGCACATAGGCTCTGGTTGGTTCGTTTGGTTGCAGTGCTCAGGCGTTTCCCGGCCGTTTCAGGGCGTGCTCCATGAACGAGAGAGCATTCAAAATCGTGAGGGGTAGGGAATAATCAGACTGCTGCTGGCAACCCCTGGTCATCGTTGGCGGGCCGGAAGCCCAGATAGCGGTGGCGGAAGGCTTTCTCGAGCGTGTCGTTCCGCACGGGCCGTGCGCACGTCGAGAAAGGGCTGCACAGTGGTCCGGTTCCAGCGCATCTGCTGCTTCTTGTTCATGCGCTTGGCCACGATCTCGTTGACGGCACTCTCACGAACGCGGTCAGCTTCACCCGCTATACCAGCTTCGGCACCAGCCTCCCTCTTCCCGTGAGCCCAAACCCTAAACCAATCCCATCAGCACCCCACGACTTTGAATGCTCTCGGACGTGGCTTGGGGATGTGATGGCGACGGTCAGCATCGGCTTTGAACGGCACGCTGGACATCCAAGGATCAGGTGAGGGCTGCTCTCCTACAGTGCCCCGGTCCCAGCACCAGCTGCCCGCTCCATGCAACAACGCCCATCTGTGGTGAAGATACCTGGGTTTGTGGGAACGTTGTTGATGCTCTGCACATCGATTTCCACGCCGGCTGGCGTCAGGCCTTCGGGAAACCATAGAGTTCCGCAGGGTTGTCCACCAGCACCCGCTTGCGCGCGGCCTCGTCCGGCACCCAGACCGTGAGCAGGTCGAATAGCACCGCGTCGTCCGGCTTGTTGTCCAGCTTCTCGGTCGGGTGCGGCCAGTCGCTGCCCCAGACCATGCGACTTGGCGCGGCAGCGGCGAGGGCACGGGCCACAGCGCTGCTGTCGGAGTAGCTCGGCGGTCCGACTTTGGTGTCGGCATAGGCACCGGACAGCTTGACCCAGGTATTCCCCTTGTCGAGAAGCCGGCGGATCAGCTTGAAAGTTTCGCTCTCCACACCTGCCGGCTGTGGGCAATGCGCCAGATGGTCGAACACCAGCTTGCCATGGATGCGCTGGAAGGTGTCGGCTGCCGCCACGATCTTGTCGCCGGGCATGTTGATCTGGCAGTGCCAGCCCAGCGCATCGACGCGCTGCGACAGCGGCTCCAGCATCTCGAGCGTGGTGGCGCCGGCCTGCGCCAGGTTGAACCGGATCCCGCGTATGCCAAGGCCGTGCATACGCTGCAGCTCGGCATCCGTAACAGAGGTATTCACGACCGCGACCCCGCGGAAGTTCGGGCCGAGCGCCGCCATTCCTTCGAGCGTCGGGCGATTGTCGACGCCATACAGCGACGGCTGGATGACGACGCCGCGTGTGGTGCCAAGGCGTGCTTGCAGCGCGCGGTAGTCGGCTGGCGAGGCGTCCGGCGCCGGCAGGCCACCCGGCGCTGGAGGAAAACGGCTGTCGTAGATATGGAAGTGGCAGTCGGTGGCATCCGCGGGCGCGCGGAACTTCGGTGCTTCGGTCCCGACGGAGTAGCGGACGGTACTCTGGGTAGCGGCAGGCCGCGCCGCCGTGCTGATCGACGCGCCAACGGCGACGGCAGCCGCTCCGGCCAGCAAATCTCGCCTGCCATGCAGAGAATGGCTCATGTTTTCCTCCCGGTTGCCGTTTTTGGCTGTTGGTTGGAGCCTAGCCCTGACCACAGCTTGGCTGCAACGCAGAGTGGCCCATCCTGCCAGCAGTCGTAACCGCAGTGCTGCATATGCCGGTTAGCCTTGCCGAACTCTGGCGAAGGGCTGGAAGGCCTGTGCCGCCGACAACGTTGCAGCCATCCGCCTGCTGCGGGAGATCGAGGCGAATACCCTGTTCCGCCGCGCGGGCGAGGCGTTCCGCGCCGGCTGGGAGGATGTCGGCAAGGAGCTGGAGCAGCTGGTGCCACCCGCCGAAATGGCCGCGCTCGCGCGCTCGACGCAGTATGCTCACTACACGCCGGAGTTCATGGTGCGGGCGGTGTGGTCCGCACTGGCGCGCATGGGCTTCGCAGGCGGCAGCGTGCTGGAGCCCGGATGCGGCAGCGGCCTGTTCCTGGCGATGATGCCGGAGACGATCGCGGCGAAGTCGGCGGCCACGGGCATCGAGATGGACCCGACCAGGACTACGGCAAGGATTCGCACGGGATCCTCACACATCGGTGCCGACCGCTGGCCCCGCTTCTCGTCGCTGGACGATCTGAACCACATGCGCCCTGATCAATAAGTCAGAGAAAAAGAACAATTACGCAGTTTATTTGACTCCACGGTCACCTTCTGGCCAATGGCATTATGGCGGGTAATGACCACGGCACGGCAGCCCCATCTTCCTCGCCCACCGCCGGGGTGTCCGACGGTATGTGTGTCCTATCTCTGGCCGAGCAGCTGCCCGGCCCATTCGCGGGCATGCTGCTGGCCGACCTCGGCGCGGATGTGATCCTGGTTGAGCGGCCCGGCGGCGGCCCTGCCCGTGCTTTCCCCCCGGTGTTTCAAGCCATGGCGCGCAACAAGCGCAGCGTCTGCATCGACCTCAAGTCCGATAACGGCAAGGAGCAGTTCGAGGCACTGGCGCGCACCGCCGACGTGGTTCTGGAAGGTTTCCGCTCCGGCGTGATGGATGCGCGCCGAACCCGCCTACGGCCTGTTCGCGTACCAGGGTGGCGGCATGCTGTCTCTCAGCATCGCACACGAGGACCATTTCTGGCAGGCGCTGTGCCGCTTGCTGGGCCTGCCGGATGCGGCCGGGCTGCAGGCGCGGCACCGGATCGCCCGCTCGGCGGAGCTGCGAGGGCGGATTGCTGCTGTTCTGGCCGCCGACACCCTCGCAGCCTGGGCCGCCCGCCTCGATGCAGCCGGCATTCCTTGGTCGCCCGTGCACGACATCGCCGGCACCATAGCGGACCCGCATTTCTGGCGCGCGGGTTGCTCTCCCGCCAGCCCGAGGGAGACGGGACTTGGTTCGTCCGCCAGCCCGTCAAGTTCAGCCGATACAGCACCAGCCTGCGCAGGGGAGCGCCGGCGCTGGGCGAGCACACGCGGCAGGTGCTTGGAGGGGACGCGGCGGCCTGCGGTGAGCTCGATGGCGGCGGGCCGCAACACGTCGCGACCGATCCGCGCGCCGGTTCGAACTCAAAGGAGTGAGCATGTCCTATACCCAGCCCACGGTCGACATCGAGATCTCCGGCCAGGTCGCGACGCTGACCATCAACCGGCCCGGAAACTACAACGCCATCACCCCCGATGTGGCGCGCGAGCTGCACGCCCACGCGTTGCTCGTGGAAAACCGCGACGATCTGCGCGTGATGGTGATCCGCGGCGCGGGCCGCGGCTTCTGCGGCGGCGGCGACATCGGGGCAATCGCGATGCAGGGCGACGACATCCCGCGCTTCATCGCCGCCATGCTGGACGACATGCACGCCTTCCTTGCGACGCTGGCCCGCATGAGACAGGTGGTGGTCACGGCCGTGCACGGGGTTGCCGCCGGCGCCGGGCTGTCGCTCGCGTCCATGGGCGACCTGTGCGTGGCGACGGAGGACGCCGTCTTCGTGCCGTCCTACTTGTCCTTGGGCGTGTCCCCCGACTGCGGCGGCACGGTGGGCACGGTGCGGGCTGCCGGAGTGCGCGGTGCGCTGGAGCTTTACCTGCTGAGGGACCGCCTCACGGCGGCAGAAGCGCAGCGCTTCGGCCTGGTGAACGTGGTCGTGCCCGCCGCAGGGCTGGACGAGGAGCTGGACCGGATCGCCGCGCGCATCTGCCGCTTGCCCCAGCTCGCTGTGTCGAACACCAAGCGGCTGGTTCGCCAAGCGCCCACGACCCCGCTCGCCGAACAGCTGGAGGGCGAAGGGCGGGGCCTGATTGCCTGCACGCAGACGGAGGGTTTCCGGCGCGCCGTAGCCGCCTTCCTCAAGCAGTAGCCGCACCGGTAGAGGCAGCACGGGCGACTTTGGGCGGGCGTGGCGCTTGCGTTGTCAGGCCAAACAGGAGCAGGTCGGCCATCTGCTCGGCCAATGCCTCGCCAGGTAGGCGACCGCTCGGGACATACCAGCGCGGCAGCCAGTTGATCGCCCCCATGAAGGTGAACACCGCCAGCTTGGGGTCGACTGCGCGGATGGAGCCGTCGTGGATACCGCCCTCGACGATGGCGATCAATGCCTTCTCGAACGCATCCCGCCGCTCGGCCGCCTTCGCACGGTCCTTCGGCCGCAGCGCGTCCACCTCGATCAGTGCCCCGCACGCCCCCAACTCGTTCGTCAGCAGCTCGATGTAGTGGACCAGGGTATTGCGCAGCAGGTCCGCACCGCTGCCACCCCGGGCGCGGCCATAGTCAAACGCGCGGTCCGATAGGTCGTAGGCGAGCTGGTGGAAGGCGTACAGGATTTCCTGCTTGTCGCGGACGTAGTTGTACAGCGTGCCCTTGGAGATGCCGAGCGCCTTGGCCACGTCGTCCAGTGAGGTGTTGTGGTAGCCCTGCTTGCTGAACGCCCGGCCGGCTTCCCGCAGCACCGCATCCCGTTTCAGCTTCTGGATCTCGTCGCTGGTTTGCAGGCTGTTCTTCCAACGGGCCAACGATGTGCTCCTAGCATGCTCGTGCCGCAGCCGTAGCATGGCCTGACCGGCTAGTCACATTGCTGACTGGACTTGTGCCGCGTCGTGGAACACGGCGAACGCCGATGCCGGCTCGCGCTTCGTTTGGAGGGTGTTCTCAATCGCGTCCGGGTCGGCGTGGCCCAGCGACATGCCGCACAGCACCATCTGGTCAGGTGAAATACCCAACTGGGCGGTGATGACCCGGTGATAGGTGCTGAATGCCGCCTGGGGGCAGGTGTCGAGGCCGCGCGCCTTGGCCGCCAGCATCACGTTCTGCATGAACATGCCATAGTCGAGGATGCCGCCGCGGGCCATGACCCGGTCGATGACGAAGATCAGCCCGACCGGCGCGCCGAAGAACTGGTAGTTGCGCCGCACCTGTTCGTGCATGCGCGCCGCGTCGCCTTTCTTGATGCCCAGCAGCCCATACAAGTCCCATCCCACCTGGCGCCGCCGGTCGATGTAAGGCGACACCCATTCGTCCGGGTAGGAGTTGAAGTCCGCGACGTGCTGTTCCGACGCGGCCGGGTCGTCGAAAACGGCGATGATGGCCTCCGACAACGCTTTCAGCGCCGGGCCGGTCAGCACGTGGACCTTCCAGGGCTGGGTGTTGACGCCTGATGGCGCCCGGGCGGCCACGTCGAGGATGCCGGCGACCACGTCGTGCGGCACTGGGTCGGGCAGGAAGGAGCGGACCGAGCGCCGCCCCGCAATGGTGGCGTCGACCGCGCACACCGTGTCCATCTCGCTCATGCACTCGCTCCCGCAACAAGGCTTGCCATAAGCCAGACCGTAGCGTATGTCTTGTTGACTTAGAAGTCATTTAACGATGTTATAAGTCAAAATACGGCCGACGGACCCGCTCGGGCAACCGCCGTAGTTCAAAGGGGATGCTCCATGCTCGCAATCGAACAGTTCGAACGGGCCGCCCAGCGCTTCCCGGACCGCCCGATCGTGATCAGCCGGGAGGGGGACCTGAGTCACCGGGAGATGGCGGACCGGGTCATGGCAGTCGCCAACGCTATGGCGCGGCAAGGGCTGGGCGCGGATGCCAAGGTGGCCCTGCTGACGCCCAACCACCCGCTTGGCATGGTGTGCCAGTATGCCATCTTCAAAGCGGGCTGCGTGTGGGTGCCCTGCAACCACCGCAACTCGGTCGCGGACACGGTGCGGCAGGTCGCGGCGCTGGATGTGCGTTGGCTGTTCTACCACAGCAGCCTGGAGGAGTGCGCCACGGCGGTCCGAGCGGGCGTTCCGGCGCTGGAGGGCCTCACGTCGATCGATGCCGCAACCGGCTCCGGTCCCGCCATGCTGGACTGGGCCGCCGGCTTCGCGCCGGGCGCTCTGTTGCCGGAGCGCGGGATGGACGATGCCATCGCCATTATCTCGTCCAGCGGCACCACCGGGGTACCCAAGGGCGCCGTGCACACCAACCGGAGCTACGAGGCCAACATGGCCGGCTACTGGGCCGCGTTCGACTTCATGACGCCGCCGGTGCACCTGGTCACTGCCCCGCTGACCCACGCAGCCGGAGTGGTGCATTGGGCCATGGTCGGCGCGGGCGCCACCCACGTGCTCAGCCCGTCGGCCGACCCGGAGGTGATGCTGGAGCTGGTGCAGCGGCACCGCGTGACGATCCTGTTCCTGCCGCCGACCATCATCTACATGCTGCTGGCGCATCCGCGCCTGCGCGAGTTTGACTGCTCGTCGCTGCGCTACTTCCTGTTCGGCGCGGCGCCCATGTCGGTGGAGAAGCTGCGGGAGGCCATCGACCGGTTCGGCCCGATCCTGTGCCACCTGTACGGGTCGACCGAAACCCTGGTGATGAACACCATCCTGCGTCCGGAGGAGCTGGCGGACGTGCTCGTCACCCCCGGCCACGCCCGGCGCATCGCCTCGTGCGGCCGGGAAGGGCCGTTCGCCCGGGTGGAGATCATCGACGACAAGGGCGCCATCCTGCCGCCCAACCAGCAAGGCGAGATCGCCATTCGCGGCGAGTTCCTGATGGCCGGCTACTACAACGACCCGGAGAGAACCGCCGCGTCACGCATCAACGGCTGGCACCGCATGGGCGACATCGGCACGAAGGACGAGGACGGCTACGTCTACATCGTCGACCGCAAGAACGACATGATCATCAGCGGCGGCTTCAACATATTCCCGGGCGAGGTGGAGCAGGCCGTGCTGGCCCACCCGGCCGTGCGGGACTGCGTGGTGGTCGGCATCCCGCACGAGAAGTGGGGCGAGGCGGTCCTGGCCGCAGTGGAGCTGAAGCCGGGCTGCCAGTTGGATGCGGACGAGCTGATCGCGCGGTGCAAGGCCGAGCTCGGCAGCGTGAAGGCGCCCAAGTTCATCGAGGTGGTGGATGAACTGCCGCGCAGTGCCGTAGGCAAGACGCTGCGCCGGGTGGTGCGGGCGCGCCACTGGGAAGGGCGGTCCACCGTCATCTGACATTGACTTGATAGTCAATATAATGCAGTTGTAGTCAATACCTGAGGGTGAGCACATGATCCCCGCTTCGCTGCAAGGCCGGCTCCGCATCCCGGCGATCGCGTCGCCGTTGTTCCTGATCTCCGGCCCCGACTTGGTGGTCGAAACCTGCCGGGCCGGCATGGTCGGCAGCTTTCCCAGCTTCAACCAACGCACGCCCGAGGGGTATGGCGAGTGGCTGAAGGAGATACGCGCGCGGCTGGGCGGCACCGACGCACCATGGGCCGCACAGTTCGCCATCCACCGCACGAACCGTCGCCAGGACGCCGACATGGCGCTGACGATCGAGCACCGGGTGCCGATCCTGATCACCGCCATCGGCATCACGCGGGAGGT
>JAABUY010007845.1_pt1 | contig 10030 bp, 19 predicted proteins | sample 5560271 | NCBI WGS metagenome assembly JAABUY01 (sample SAMN10711886, study PRJNA513374) | rock metagenome | isolation source: Antarctica rocks | place: Antarctica: Victoria Land, University Valley
GAGGTGTGGGGGAGAAAGGCGTTGAAGGGGCGGTGGAGGGGGGAAGAGGGGGGAAGGCGGGAGGTAAGCGGGATGAATGGGTCATAGGTGAGGTGTCGGCGAGAAGATGTAATGATCAGGAGTAGGATGGCGAGATGACGCAAAGAAGGGAGAGACAGTGCCAGAGATGCATGAAGGGACGACCCGACTCACCGGATATGATACAACCTCAAATTCCTCTCGACAAAATCGGCGAAATTGTTCGTATCCCCCGGTTCCCCGCCGTAGGCCATGGCGAGGTGTGGACCAAGTGCTTTGATCTTGTTCTCGTCTGATTTCATTTGGATGATAGATCGGCCGGCGGACATATCGGAGGCGAGGAGGATGTAGTCGGAGCCTGGGCAAGCTAGCGTTAGCGAGCGCCGAGGGGAGGGGGAGGGGGGGGGAGGGGGGGAGGGGGGTATGCAGGGAGAGCAGAGAAAACCGGTCGTGGTGAGGGGGTGGCATGAAACCGAAAGTATAAGAACATTCGAGGGGAAGAGAGGAAGGGCAGATTGCGAAAGGAAGAGGTGGACAGCTTGTTTCGACATCGGGAAGTCGGTAGCGATTGATACCATAGGGAAGGCGAATTTGCGCACTTTGAATGAAAAGGACTGATACGTACCGGTGATCCCGAATGAGCACTCCATGGTGGATGATGAGGTATCAGGTGAGTTCAGGAGTTCGGAGTCTGGCGGTTTTGGCAGAAGTCGACTTCGGATACGACAAGAAAGTAGGAATGAGCAGCTTACGCGGTGCTTGAAATAGGCACACAAAAATTGGCGCAAGCGAGACGGACGGAAACCCACAAGATAGGCGCATGCTACGCGTGGCGGTTCCGACGTATATTTGACGACCGAAGTCCCACATACAAGCTCCCTCCAACGTGGAGGCTTCCACATATAACCCCAGGCTCAGCGCCGAAAGCTGAAAACCCTCTCCAGAGACTACGTCTCCACCATGTCTCTCCCCACCGACCTCCCGCCGGTCATCCTCCTCCTCCAAGAGATCCAGGCCATCACCTCCTCAATGAGACGGAACCAACGCTGGGCTACCACCTCAACCAGCTCCTTCACCTCCTCCACTGCACCTCTCCCGCCTAGTGTCCATGCTGCACGTTCAGGAAGGAAGGCTTCACTCTCGTCGCAGGGGAGTTTGAGGAAGGGCCGAGGATCTGGCGAGGGGGTCGAGGAAGGGGATCTCATGGGGGGATTTGTCAAGTTGCGACGGAGTTTGACGGGTGTCAAAGGTGATTCGACTCTGTGATCAGATTATTAGAAGGGCTAATGGGTATAGAAATCACCACCATACCCGCACGCTCCCTCGCCCAGCCATTCCTCGCCCTCATTCGCTCCCCCCTCACGTCCGGCCCCATCACATCCCTCGCCCTGACCTCCCTGCACTCCCTCATCCTCTCCATCCTACCTCTCTACCTCACTCCATCCCCGAATACCGTCCAACCCTCGACCCCACTCCAAATGGCCCTCGCCCGCATTACCTCCGCCTTGAGCCAATGCCGTTTCCCCAGCTCCTCGCCTCAACAAGATGAGCTCGTCCTCCTCCGTCTCCTCCGAGTCATCGAAGCCCTCGTTATCCCCCTCGCAGACCCATCGTCTTCCACGCTGGGCAGCATGCTCGAGCATATGGGGGACGAGAGCGTGTGTGAGCTGTTGGAGGTGGGGTTGGGGATGTTGGCGAGAGCGAGATTGGGTGAGGGGTTGAGGAATACGGCGCAATCTTGTGTTCAGGCTATTGTCAGGGCTGCTTTCACGAGGTTGAGGGGCTTGACGCCGGAGCATGTGGAGAGACTGTTGGAGGCGGGTCGGACGGTGGAGAGGGAGGAGGTAAAGGAGAATGGATCTACGGAGAAGGAGACTGGAGGAAAGATAATTAGCTTGGAGGACAAGCTGGAAGGTACGTGTCTGGCTTATGTGCGCAGCTAGGCTGACACATCGCAGAGGATGCGTCACCGCCTTCCTTCACGCCATACGGCCTTCCCACGATCCTCGAGCTACTCCGGGTCCTCATCGCCCTGCTCAATCCCTCAGATCAAGCTCATACCGATTCGATGCGCTTATCCGCCCTGGCGATTCTGAATACCGCGCTCGAAGTAGGCGGGGCGAGTCTCGGCAACTGGCCCGAGCTGCGGGAGGGCGTGCGGGATGAGGGGTGTCGCTATCTCTTTCAGGTACATGGTCATCCTGTTACCGATCTTGTTTCCTAAGCCTGACTCCTTCCAGCTCACCCGGTCCGACTCCCCTGCTCTGCTCGCCCAGTCTCTTCGCACTACTTCCACTCTCTTCTCCACCCTCCTGCCCCACCTGAAACTCCAGCTCGAGCTTTTCCTCTCCTATGTGATCGATCGTCTCACCCCGCCAACTTCGTCACCCTTCCCCATGCATCTGGCTAATCCGACAACCCTCTCCCGGCCAAGCTCTCCTGCAGTCAGTAACGGACCGATCGTAGACGGTGGAGTCGCAGTACCGGATGGCGAAACACCCAGCTCGAATGGACCGAGTATTGGCACCCATACACCTACAGCCAGTACACCTCGACCGCTTAGCATGCTACCGCCGGTACCAAATGAGACGAAGGAGCTCATGCTTGAGAGCCTCGCGCAGATTGCGTTGCGACCGAGCTTCATGGTGGATTGTTGGGTCAACTTTGACTGTTCGACGGAGAGCGAGGATATGTTTGAGCGGCTCATCTCGTTCCTCACGAGGGCGAGCTATCATTTCTCATGTCAAGGCAAAGGCTGACAGTGGTGCGTGATTCAGGCAGTATACCCGGCAGGCCCGCCAAAGCAGGACGGCTCGACACACCTCTTTGACGGTCTGGAGAACGCGCAGATGCTTCCGTTGGAGATTCTCCTGTCATTTATCAGCGCCATGACAGATCGGCTCGAGCAGGGGGATGAGGCATGGTCTTCTGTACGTCTTTGGCCTTGCCTGGGCGATGATCCACGTTCGCTGACGACTCACAGACGTCCATCTCAGCTGATACCCTCACATCGCGCAAATCACGCAAAGGTGTACTGTTGATCGGGACTGCGATGTTCAACGCCAAACCGAAGCAAGGTCTTGCCTTTCTCGAAGAGAGCGGGATCATTACGTTTAATTCCGCCGGACCGGGTTCAGATGGTGAAAAACGGACAAAGGCGATTGCACGGTTCCTGCGACAATCGACAAGACTGGACAAGAAGCTGCTGGGGGAATCCATTTCGAGACCAGACCAGATCGAACTGCTCAAAGCTTTCATCGGGTTGTTCGACTTTAGAGGCGTGAGTCAATTGTGCTATACGAAGGAAACGCTGATGAGCTGCAGAAATCGATTGCGGATGCTATGCGGGAGTTGCTGGAGACGTTTAGGCTACCCGGGGAGGCCCAGCCGATCTCCAGGATCACCGAGACATTTGCCGAGCATTTCTTTTCGTTCAGACCTCGTGAGCATATTCGGTTTGGTTTGCGGCATTTGCTGAATCTCCGCAGCCGAGATCGCGAGTCAGGACGCGGTCTATGTGCTCGCTTATTCGGTGATCATGCTCAATACCGACCTGCATAATCCTCAAAATAGAGTGGGCAAATCTATGTCATACATGCAACGAAAGCTGATTGCGTGCAGAAACGCATGACGATAGACGATTATAAGCGGAACCTCAGAGGTGTCAATGATGGCAAGGACTTTGACCCAGCTTATCTGGTGGGTGCGATCGACGCGACTTGGCTGATGATAGGCTGCCATCCATGAGTCCATTAAAAAACGAGAGATCATCCTTCCCGAGGAACATGCGGGTCAACACGGATTTGACTATGCGTGGAAGAGCTTGATGCAGCGGTCTCGCACTGCTGGTAAGGGTTGTCTTTTGTCGCTGATTACGCTAAATTTCGCAGGCCCGATGATCATGTGCAACACTGCGAAATTCGACGAGGCAATGTTCCGGCTTGCGTGGCGAACACTCACTTCAGCCATCGCCTACGCCTTCACGATGTCTGCTCAGGACGACCACGTAATCCAGAAAGCCATCACTGGGTTCCGGCAATGCGCTTCCTTAGCCGGTCACTTCCACCTTCCGGATGTCTTCGACACGATCGTGCAATCCCTGTCTAGCGCCACAGGCCTTCTCGACGATAGCGAGGGTGGCTATCAAATGGCAAATTATCCGGTTATCGAAAAGGAGAATCAGACTGTCACGATCTCGCCACTCTCCATCCGATTTGGTCAGAGCTATCGCAGCCAGCTCGCGACCGTCGTTCTTTTCACCATCGCCAATGGTAATGGGAGCGCCATACGGGAAGGGTGGCTGCAGATCTTCGAGATGTTCCAGACGCTATTCCTATATTCGCTACTACCGACTCCGATGTTACAGATGGAGGACTTCTTGGCGGGGACGACGACCATCCCGATGAAAGTGACGGCGCTTGCGCCATCGCCTGAACGTCGACCAGAGAGTGGACTGCTGTCCACACTGTCTTCCTACCTTCTCACACCGTATGGGTCCAACTCAGAAGCGCTTGTGGTGGAGACGAGCGATGAGGATGTGGAAAACACGCTGGTGGCGGTGGATAGTCTGTCGTCATGCAAACTCGAAGAGCTCTATGCGGAGATCCTGTAAGTCTTACCTTTAGTCTAGGAGCAGTTCCTGATGATGTCCCCAGGAGTCTCAAAATAGAAGCTCTTTTGCCTGCTCTTCGCGCTATTCGCACCCTGGCTGAATCGCGCACGACTGGCAAGCTACAAGCCCGTTGTGAAGTCCGGAGTGATACCGGATCGCCAAGCCTGGTCGTTCGGGATGGCCAACTGCCGTACGACCCCGCGTGTGTCTTTCATCTTGAGATGATGATCAGTCTTGCCGGAAGAGGGAAGCAGCATATCGGGGAAACATGGTTCGTCACTTCATACCTGTAGCCTAAAATGCTGATGTTGGCAGGCCAATCATCTTCGAATACATTTCTGCTCTGTTAACGTCCGCGCAATCCTACTCCGTTCTCCTGATTGAGCGTGCGGTCGTCGGTCTCCTCCGACTCTGTCTTATCGTGTCGGAAAACGTGAGTGAATCGCTTGTCTCCCATGCTGACCGACCAGCCCGCCCTCCGCGACCAGCTGTACATCGCTCTAGACGTCCTCCGCAGTCTCCCATCCACTGCACTCAATGCCGTCTCGGAGCAACTCATGGCCGGAGTCGCCCGCATTCTGGAGAAAGATAGTACGGTCGTCAAGTCACAGACCGAATGGGGACTCATCATCGCCCTGTTCCGCGCCACCGTCTCCCACCCAGAAGCGAGCAAGGTCACCCTGACCATTGTACAGAAGATGGCACAGGGCGGCGGGGATGGACCGGGATTGTCGATTGACAGCTATGCTGGTGTTGTTGCGTTGCTTGACGAGTTTGCGACGGCTGCTGGTGCGGCTGCGGCGGGGAGACAACAGCGGAGGCGGTCAGGCGGGCCAAGCCCGACGCTGTGAGTGGCGCTGCAGCAATTTTGGTGTCTATACTGACAGGCTCAGGGGTCCGACCGTTGAGCGTGGCCTGACGGCTCTCGACTCGCTCTTCGAATTGCGGAACGTCATCCCGCAGCTCATGTCGACGTCCGGCTTATCCGATCAGGAAGGTGAGTCTGGCTTTGTCTTCCCTTTGCCTGGCTCCCTGCTGACATCCCTTAGCCTGGACCGCGTTCTGGCTCCCACCTCTGCTTGTGATCAGCAAGCAATGCGTCAACGGCTGTACCGATATTCGTCAACGTGCCATCTCCTACCTCGGTCGACTCCTTCTCTCCTCCCAACTCCTCTCGGGCGACCTCTCCACCCTGCCCACCATCTTCGATCGTGTCCTTTTCCCGGTCCTCGACGAGCTCGCCAAACCTCAGGTGTACGAGCGGGATCCGCAAGGAATGGCTGAGACGAGGTTGAGAGCTGCGACGTTATTATGCAAGATCTTCTTGCAGTACGTGGTGAGGTTGGTGGAGAGTGAGAGTCGGGCGGTCGGGGGGCTGTTTGTGAGGGTTCTGGATAAGCTTGAACGGTTCATGAGGGGCGAACGAGATCTCCTTGTGCGTCGCTTCTTAGGCCTGGTACTCGTCCGAATGCTGATCGAATTTCAGAGTGAAGCTGGCGAGTCACTGAAGAACTTGGTGCTGGTCATGAACTCGTCACACCTCCTCCTTTCACCGCCGACATCGGGATCGGATCCACGAACGAACGACCAGAAGGAGCTGTGGGTGTCGAGCGCGGGGCGGATCGAGAGGGTCTTGCCGGGATTCTTGGCTGAGGCGATCCCTTCGCCAGCGGGGAAGGCGGAAGTGGAGGTGGAATTGGAGGCGGAGGCAAAGCCAGCGGCGGTGGCTGCTCAGATGATCATAGCATAGCATATCATGCATTCGTACATACAGCATCAAATCTCTGTTTCGGAATCATAGCAATGCAAGCATGTATGACTTGTATTCGGGCACTCAGCGCTGCTCGCCTACTCTCTATCCACACTCATCTACCCACATCACGCCTACCGCTCTTTAAGAGGCACTCCCCTACATCCCCCAAGGCTCATAGCAGTCCAAGGCCGCGCTCCCTAAATCCCCCATATCTTCCTTCCCCATCTCCTCGCCCGCCATGAACCCCGCCATCTGTCCCTGCGCAACACTAATATTAACGTTCCCCATGAAGCTCCCCACATTCCCCGGCCCAAAACAAGGCTTCAACCTTGGTACGCGGATCATCGCCCATCCTGAATGGCAGCCCGGCTAACAAGTTACTAGGCTCGGGAGGGGCGAGGAGTGAGGGTTCGCGTAGGTGTGGGGGGGACCATGATTCGGGGAGGAGGACTGTTAGGTAGGGGATGGGGAGGGGAGAGCGGGAGGTGAAGTGGATGGTGAGGGTTGAGTCGGAGGAAGGGATGGACTTGAACCTCGAGTTCCCATTCGGGTAGACGCCAGAATCTTATACCAGGCATGAACGGCGGAGGCGGGAGAAGGTTAGTGCTGCGGAGAGGCCGCCGGGACCACCGCCTATGATCAAGCTCAGGTCGGCCGCCATTCGCGGACCGGGATGGAAAATGAAGACGGGGAACAAAGGATTTCCCCGTCGACGATTCAATCCCCTCGACACAAAGGAGTCTTCTCAACGCCTCGGAACTGATGGAACTCGATGAATCAGTTTGTTGATTGAAGATACCTTCTGCCAAGATGATCCTACTGACCTGCCTCTTCGCTCTCTTCTCTGTCGTATCAGGCCGTCCGACAAAGCAAAAAGCGTTCCAGAATTCGATCTCCCCGCTCAATCTCGACCTCCTGCAAACCTCTATCGCCGAACTCGGTACTTTTCTCAACAATGGCAGCTTGACGGGTGTGCATCTTGTTCAACAGTATTTTGGTCAGTGTTCATCAGCAACTTTCAGCCAGCTGACGATTGATACAGCGAATATTGAGAGGAACAACGTCGACGGTTTGGGTTTGAGAGCGGTTCTTCGGGTCGCTCCGAAGCATTCTGGTTGGTGGTGAGACTCCTTCGGGATCGGACTGACAACGTTCCCAGTCTTTGCGATCGCCCGTGAGCTCGACGCAGAGCGCGATGCTGGTCATGATCGAGGACCGCTCCATGGCATTCCCATCCTCGTGAAGTTGGCCACTTCATGCGCAACCCCTGAACGATTTCATGATGCCTTGCAGGGACAATATCGCGACCGATATCTCCATGGGGATGGACACGACTGCGGGGAGCTAAGCTCTCCGTATGTCACCCCATCTTTGGCTAGACACTGATTCTGTGACAGAGGGATGTATCGTTCCTCGTGAGGCCATGGCGGTCCAGAGACTGCGCCAAGCCGGAGCAATCAGTCTGTGGATCCCTCTCATTGGCTTCGAACGTACCTGATCGATGCCGTAGTCATCGGCAAAGCGAGTCTAGATGAGTTTGCCGGGTGGAAGAACATGGGGCGAAGGAGCGAGAATCACAGCAGCAACGCCTGGTCCGCTATCGGTGGGCAGATATCTGCTGCATACGTCGAAGGAGGATACGCGAATGGTGGTGATCCCCTCGGAAGCTCAGGGGGTAGCGCAGTGGGAGTTAGTGCGGGGTTCGCAGCTCTTGGGACGGATACGTCTGGGTCTGTGGTAAGCCCTTTTGCACGTCTGGAGCGGAGCAGAAACATGACGTTTGTGAGTGTAGGTGCTTCCAGCGCAACGAGCGGCTCTGTACGGGATACGTCCGACGACGGGATTGATCTCAAGAGCCGGAGTAGTACCCCTCTCGTATGTACCTAGCTCCGAATGGAGCCGACAAGCTCTTCTTCCAGATTGGACCAGGATACCATCGGGCCGATGGGCTTCACGGTCCACGATGTCGCTCTCCTCCTCGGAATCATGGCAGGATATGACGAGCGGGACAATCTGAGTTCGTCTACTTACCCCTGTCCAAGCCGCCCGTCGTGACGATTTTGATACAGCTGCGACGATTCCCACGGTCACACCGAAAGATTACACGACGTTCACCCAGCTTCCATATGCGGACTTCAAGGATCTCGTCATCGGCGTCCCGCACAAGCACTTTCTCGATCATGAGCCAGATCGAGCCCTACCCGACGTCCATATCAGCAAAACAGCTCTCGAGTCCGCGCTGGCGAAAATGGACTCTCGCGGAGCCCGGATCAAGAAACCGATAGACGTGGCCATGACTGATAGCGAGATGATGGATCACAACCGAAACTGGGTATCCAAGATCTCGGCGGACTTCCGGGAGGAACTCGAGGTGTACCTCGCGGAACTTCACGGCTGCAAAATCCGCACGATGGAGGACTTGGTCAACTTCAATGACCTACACTCGGTGGGTTAGGATAATTCACCCTCGGCACTCGTTATTGATGTGGGCCAGGACGTCGAGATGCCACCGGGTGAATGTTGTCAGACGGGAATCATCGCCGCCGCCGTCTCGCCTCCCCGAAACTCCTCGGAGTATGCCTCTTTGAAAGAAGAAGCTCGTCGATTCTCGCGGGACGGTATCGACGCAATGTTCAGGGATGAGGAGGGAGATGCGGTAGTTTTCGTATCTGATTGGGGTTTGCAACGCGCGACAGTATGGTCATCTGTTGCAGGTCATCCGGCGGTACGTCACGTAGACCACCGTCTTGTCTCGCAATGCTGACGCTTGATCCACAGGGTGTCGTCCCGCTTGGCCAGTAGCCGAATGATCTACCGTTTGGGATGATGTTCGTCGTTCGACCATGGCAGGAGGCGAAGCTCATCAGTATCATGTGGGTCCCTCCTCGAATCATGGTTCACAGCTGACGGCGGCAGGGCGGCTTTCGAGAGGGAGTTCCCGCAGCGGAGGGTTCCGGATCCGGTCCGTAGCGGGAGATGAAGGAAGGTGGAGCAAGTATCCATAGCATCCATATATGTGTATATATATCTTAGTCCTGCATTTGTCACTTGAACTTACAATCTGAGCGTAGGGATGGCGCTCTCAATCTCTCCGCTGGCAGCTGCTGCACCATCGTTACTCAGTCAAGACTGAGACTGAGACTGCAGAGCCCAATATCACATTCTCTCTGCAGAGTGTATATCTTGGTTTTAGCTTTCATCCTTGTCGAGAGCAAAATTCACAGGAGTGGACACTGGAGACCTCCTCTTGTTGCACAATATATCTCTTCACATAAAAATGCAAAACTGGTCTCCGCACGACAGGTGATATACACAATCAAGACGGCATTTCCAATACCGTTCACCCCCACATAATCTCTTTGTATCCTTAAACAGCCAAGACTGTGGCAATCTGATTGTACTGAGACAAGCTACTATCCGTTCATGACTTTGGCGTTGGCTGAAGGCCCGACGTCATTCCATAGCTATGTCCCTCCGTTATCTGGTTCCAAGCTGATTGACCACCAGGAGCCCAGACGTAAGTGAAGTCGTAAATATTGGGACCACCTTGTTAAAGATGGCTGGTTCAGGGTACAGGCGTTTCGCGCGTTCGCGTTTATATGAATACATCTTAGTAGTCATGCGTTTTTACTATTGCATATGAACCT